>Ga0065712_10067745_pt1 | contig 66375 bp, 52 predicted proteins | sample MisRhiReplicate1_FD_59099 | JGI IMG/M metagenome (GOLD analysis project Ga0065712, IMG submission 59099) | Miscanthus rhizosphere microbial communities from Kellogg Biological Station, MSU, sample Rhizosphere Soil Replicate 1: eDNA_1 v3... | ecosystem: Host-associated > Plants > Roots >...
TGCAGAAAATCCCACAGCGCGCAGGGACGATGTTTGAAGTCGTCAGGGCCAAGCAACGAATGAAAGTTTATCTGCCTGTCTTCATAACGATGGCGGAGCAGCAATCCGTAGTACGAGCCAAAACGATCACGGGTGGTAATCATGTAGGCATCGAACTCATAGAACGGTGCGATGAACTCGTCTATCACGCCTTCCTTTCGGTGGCGCTTGTAGTCGAAGATCGTGACCAGACCTGTTCGGCGGTTCAGCTCCCAGAGTGGGCCTTTGGGAGGGCGGAACCAGATGCGGGGGCAGTGGTTGATGACGATGTGGCCGATGAGCCAGAAGAGTAGGGGAATGCCAAGCACTAATGGATACAGGCCGGTTAGTAGCTCAGTTGTAACTACCTGCCAAGAGTTGTCAGCAGCAACGATAACTGCGATGTGTGAAATCAAAGTGATGGGGGAAAGCATTATGAAACCCCATTTTCCAAAGTGAAGCATGAATAGCCATATCTGGGATTTAAGCGGCAGCTGTGCAAATCTAAAGCGTTCCTGGTCGTATTTTTGATGAAGTTCTACTCCTTCAAACATTTTTGGTATATAAGCTCCGTGTGATTTTTGTTTCTCTCGTTCTATTTCTGTCTCTTCCCAGAATCTCATGCTGGCGGGTGAGGATTGCTCCATGATTCCGTCTGATGTGACGTGCTGGGTCGAGCCCCAGGGTAGGCGTACTGAAGTCGAGCCGAATGATGCATGTCTTAAACAGGGTTTCTGTTTAGTTATGTTGTCGGGTCGATAAGATCTGCCGCTATAGTAAATTTGGCTTTCAGGTTTATTCATTGGAAGAGCCTTCGTGGACAACTTCATCAGCCCAAAAAGGTTGATTGATTTTAGTGAAGTCTGGCTTCGCTTGGGCAGAGCTGTATTGAGTCGGGTCCTTGAGCGCGGGTGCTGGAAAATATCGTATTTCGTTACCGCGCGTCAGAATGAATTGTGCCCTGACTGCCCATCGGAAATTATGAGTGTGCCTCGACCAATTGTCGGTATCCACTGTTTTAGGGGTTGAAAAGTAAAGTTCTAACGACTCAGTAGAGATTCGCTGACCCTTTGGCAGTTCAGCTAGATCACTCACTTCAGTACCTGTTTTGTAATACATTCCTTGTTTGTCCAGATTTCCGTTGATTCGGACAAGCCGACATTCTGCATTTATGCTTAAGCCGTCGAGACTGCCGATGAGTCCTGGTAGGCGACTTTCAATGCGAATTACTGTGTTTGCGCTCCTTATGGGTTGAGGTATTTCAGCTCTAAAATTGAATTTAGCTTGAGGCTCATAGACGGGGTTTTTACTGATGCTGATTCGGATGCCTGCTAGCAAACTTATCAGGCGATATAGGGCTTCCGTTGGGTCTTGTAAATGCTGATCAATAGTGTCCGCCTTGCCAAACGGTCCGCTTTTCAACCATGTCTCTAGGGGCGTTGCACTTAGGATTAAAACTAGCCCAATCCCGATGCTTAGCAATAATAACGCAAGCCAGCCAAGCGGGTTGAGCCCCATGAATATTGTCGCACCTCCGAATGCTGAGCCTGCTACAGATGCCAGTCCCCCTGCGGATATAATTAGGTAGCCGTACATGGCCGGATCGTCCCACTGCCATGCATGCCATGCATCATATAGGTTGACTCCGGCCAGAAGTGACCCTGAAAGCAGCTGTGCGCTAAGCCGAAGTGATAACTGTTTGGTCAGTGCACCTCCGAGCTTCGCTCCAAGCCATCTGCCTGCTACTTCGTCAGAGATTGTGTAGAAGATTTTTCTACTTAATATTTGTGTTGGTTGAGCACCTGTTAACTTAACCGCTAACGCTTCTCCTGCAATAGTTAAATCCGTAATTGCTGCAATCATCCCTACACCGGCACGCAGAGAGTTTTTCTCGCGTATGGTTTGTCTCAACGCATCTCCCTCCGAACTCACATTCCAAATCTCCAACATCAACACCGCCACACAAAACCGTGTCGATGCCAGAAACCGGTAAACAGGCCCGCTCTTCGTCGCATCCAGGTTTTCAATGGCCTGACTCAACCCGCTTCTCGCCCGAACATAGGCGTTCTCCGCCTTGCCAACCGCATGCCCGGCTTCCTGAGCCGCTTTCAGTTTGCGGTTGATGTCGCCGACCAGTCGTGCGGTTTTGTGTGCGCGCGGGATCACCAGTACGTGGTGTTCGCCGGAGGTCAGGGGGCCGTGTGGGTTGAACGGGGGATCGATGTCGCGGAACGGGTTGCCGTTCGGGTCCAGGTATTCGCCGTAGCGTGCGTTGGGCATGGCGCTTCGGGTCGGCAGGTCTTCGAGGCCGAATACATAATGCTGCGGAGTGACCCGGTTTCGTTTCAACAGGAACGCCGCGCCGAAATGCTCCGGCATCATGCTGCGCAGTTGCTGAACGCCACGGCCCTGACGGTTGATGTTGATTCTGCGTGCGTTGGACACAGGCTCGTCGCGGGCTTTGGCCAGTTGCTCAATGGCCGACTGGCTTTTGGTGTCAGCCTTGGCAGCAGCGACTTTACTGGAGGCAAGCGTCTGTTCGGCTCGCCCGACAGCGTTTTCGGCAGCATCGACTGCGCCTTGCAGGTTCTCGAAGATGCCGACCAGTGCAGCCGTTGTGGCTTTGCCGTTGTTGATAAGGAAGAAGTTCTGCAGGCTGTCGCCCGCCAGCAGGTTGGCCAGCAGCGTTGCGTCCAGCGTGAGCTGAGTGGCGGGATCGGGTGCTGGAAAGTTCTCGAAACGTGCCAGTTCAGTTGCGCGAAAGCGACCGTCGCCCAGGTTCCTGTCTTCGTCGAGTGGCGCCTCATAAGGCCGGCATACCGACTCCAGGTCGCTTTCGGGCCAGAGCATGAGGTGCAACGGGTGCGTGCTGTCGTTGGTTAACTGCGACAGCAGTGTCTGACCCTGACTGACCTTGGCTTCCAGAAAACCCACCTGCGTGACCGCATCCACGATCGTGCCGCCCGGCGCCAGCGGATCCACGTTTGAAGGCGTGAGTGCGAGTGTCGTCAGGGTTCGGCTCAGGTCATAGAGTGCTGCCACATATTCGAAGCCATCCTGGCTCAAGTGATCGGCGACAGTCTGGAGCGTTATGCCGCGTTGAAGGCTTTCAACCAACAGATTCTGAACGGCGATCATGTGACGCCACGCCAGCGCTCGCTGGACGGTGGCGGTGCATTGGTTAACGGCTTGTCGGCCCGTATCCGAGAGCGAGGTGATCACTTCATTCAGCGGGTTTTTCGCGCCTCCTATCGTTGGCGGAACGATCAACTGATGCACCAGCAGAGCACTGGCGTGATGAGGATGCTGGATGGCGTACCTGGCGCACATACCGAGCAGGTGCTGATGGGTGTCGAGTCGCTGTCGCAAATGGCGCATTCGGTGACAAGAGTCATCGAGCAGCACGCCGCAGACCTGACGCTGGCGAGCTTTGCTCAACACATCAGTGACACCTGGTTGAGCTTCCCAAAGAACAAGGTTATCGGTTGAATCTTCTTCACCGGCAGGCAAGCTGGCCTGCATGGCATCGGCAAGCGCCGACAGCTCCAGATAATGCGTGTCCCTGACCGCTCTGCCTTTGTCAGCTTCGGCAAGAAAGGTGTTTGCCTGTTCGAGCGCCCTGGCCGGAAACTGGCCTGACAGATCACACAGATAAAGAGCAGGGTGATCCAGCAGCCGTTCGTAACCGGGCTGACGTGCGCGTTGTGGCGCTGGGAGGCTGACGGGAAATAATGACAGTTCGAGATTCAGACGTGCGGCGGTGATTGGCGCAAGTGTGAGCTGCTGAATCTTGTCGAGCATGTTGAAGCCTGAAAATGCCTTGAGCATGGCCTCGCCGTCGGGCTTGCCCTTGTACAAGCGGTTGAAGCGCTCTTTCGAATAACTGAGGTCCGGTCTGCTGCAACGCTGGGTTCTCAGCGCTGCATCCTGTTCCAGACGCTCCAGTCGGGACGCGCTGAGCTGTATTTCGGAAAAGCACAACTCCACATCCAGCACACGCCGGTCGTTCCACATTCCGGGCAACCAGATGTCCTCAAGCGCCACGCCGATGGCGGCCCGTTCGCCGCGTGTAAAGCCTTCGTCCTGACGAAAGCGGGCGACATCAATGTCATGGTAGGTCGTGCCGGTAGCGCTGACCCTTACTTCCAGTTCACGCCATAGCCTTTGCCGATAGAACACGTACACGTAGCCTGCGCGGGCCAATACCGGCGTGCCCAGGTCGTACGGGCTTTTCGAACCGGGCAGGGCGACAAAGGGCAGCACCGGGATGATCTGGTTGAATTGTGCATCGGCCTGTCGTGGAGTGACTTTCGTGTCACCGAGCAGTGGCAGACGTATCGGTTCGCCTTCGGTGGTCGCAATTTCGAGTTCCAGCTGCGTCTCGGCAACGTGATCCCAGACCTCCAGCCTGAAACTGTACGGCTCTCTTTCCAGCGTCTCGGGACGGGAAGGGTAGGTGCATCCGCCATCCTTGCTGCTCAGCACCAGTTTCTGATGGGGCGCGTGATCCTTGCCCATGACCTGAACGATCAGTTTGCCTGTTTCACAGCACGGGCCTGAACTCAGGCTGCCTATGGTCATTGGACAGGTTCCTTGTGTTGCGCAGACTGCTGCAGCAGGCCTCGCAGTGTGTTCAAACGTTCTTCTCCGGTGCCGCCGTACTGACGTGGCGGAGATTCCTGCCCGGGGGTTTGTGCGCGCAGCGACAGGTAGCGATTCATGAGCGTCGGGTCTGTTGCGAAGCCGTGAGCCATGCCCTCGTCCAGGTAGTCGAGTGCCCTGGGAAAGTCAGTGCCGGTTTGTTTTTTCCACCAGTCATAGGCGAAGCGCTCACGCTCCTGACGGCGGAAGGCGTCTTCCTGGGCGTCGCTCAGTCTCGGTGTGGTTGGCTGGGCCGGTGGCGTCCAGCAGGAGACCTGAGGATTGTCGAGGCTCATCCAGCGCTGGTTGCCTTGCGCAAGGTCTGGCCAGGTTCCGCCATACCACGACAATCGGGAAATGGGTCCCAACCATGGCGCTTTCTCTTCGGCGGTGCCGGTTGTGAAGAAATAGCTGGCCGTTACGGGATTCGAATAACGCAGGACGCCTCGGCGGATTTCCTCAAAATTGACGATCAACACATGTCTGAGATGCGCGAGCAGGATGTCGTGGTGAAACGGACTCTCGATGATCAGCCCAGGCCAGCTTTCCGGGTCGTTGTGGACCGTCTGCAACAGGCGGTCGTCGTCGGTCGCGGCTACCCATAAGGGGCTCTTGTTCCGATAGGGTGCCAGTTCTGTCTTGTCGAACAGCATCCGAGGCTTGGGATCCGGCAGCAGTTGATAAAGTTTTTCCAGCAGGTGGTCGGTACGCTCCAGCAGCAGGCAGGTCTTCATGATCTGCCTCCTTCCTGCAGCGCCTTGCGACAACCGCAGTCGGGCAGCGGACAGTCAGCGGGTGTTCCGCCTTCAGGCTTTTGACAGAGCTGGGACAGCGGAACCGGCTCTGCCAGCCGCTGCGTCAACAACTCGCCTGCTGTTTCTGTCAGAACCATTTTGACAAGACCCGGCAGGTTCGGCATCGCGCCGCTGCCCGTCGCAGGCATGCCTCCCGAGTTCAGTTTCACCAACGGCCCGCTCACCGTTACCCCTCCCGAGTCGATCTTGATAAAGCTGCCACCCACTTTCAGGGTGATTTCCATGCCTGCCTCGATCACCACCTGATCACCTGCGTTGATGTGAACTTCATGGCCGACGTCCGCGAGCAGTGCCTCGCCGACCTTGATGTGTTGCTTGCCGCTCACGGTCAGGTGATCGTCCGTGCGCACTTCAGTCAGGCGGCTGCCGTCGATCGTGCGATGTTCCTCGGCCTTGAATTCGCTGTAGCTGTTGGCCTCGACCCGGTCATGCCGTTCGTGGCCGACGCGGATTTTCTGGTCGTGCTGGATGTTCTGGTCCCAGTCGCGCTGGGCATGGACGTAGATCTGCTCCTGACCGGCGCGGTCCTCGATGCGCAGTTCGTTGGAGCCTTTGCCGCCGGGGCTGCTCAGGGTCTTGAACACGCTGCGGGTCTGGTGGGCGGGCAGCGGGTAGGGCGGCGTGTGTTCAGCGTGGTACAGGCAGCCGCTGATCAACGGACGGTCGGGATCGCCTTCGATGAAGGTCACCAGCACTTCCATGCCGACCCTTGGAATGACCATGCCGCCATAGCGGTCACCCGCCCAGCTCGAAGACACGCGCAGCCAGCAACTGCTCTGATCCGTGACCTGACCTTCGCGGTCCCAGTGGAACTGGACCTTGACCCGGCCATGCCTGTCGCAATGAATCTCTTCACCCGCCGGGCCAGTCACGACGGCGGTCTGGCTACCGGCAATGCGCGGTTTGGGATGGCGCAGGGATGGTCGAAACTGGACTGATCCGGGTATGGCCCTGAAGGTGTTGCGATAGCCCTGGCGCAACTCACCAGCGCCCGAGTGTTCGTTTGATGCTGCCGCTTCCAGCACTTGCGGCTGACGACCTTCATGCTGGATCTCGGTCAGCAGCCAGAGTGCGTTCCAGGCTGCCTGAGGATGCTCGCTCAGTGGCAGGAAATGTCCGCTGACCAGCCGTGGCTGATCACTGTGCCCTTCGGCAAGCCGGTAATCATGACGATGGCGTTCCAGAGCGCGGGCGGCCAGATGGGTGCCGCGGTCACGATGGGTAAAGAGGCCGGGGTAATCGTAGTCCTCAAGGTCCGGCCGGGCGTCGCCGGGTACTGCGCCTTGCATGGTCAGGCGCGGTTTTTCGAAATGGTAATCGCGGCGCGTGGTGCGGCTCGGTCGGGTTTCCAGACGCAGGTTGAAGCGCTGGATGACGGGCGTGTCGGCGACCATTGCGCTGTCTTGTCGATACACCACGGGCGCCAGTTTGGGAAACACTGCCTGATCTTCGCCGAACACCAGCAGATGGGCAGTCGGACTGTGTTCGAAGTGGTAATGCAGGCCTTCTTCTTCGCAGAGGCGCTGTATGAAGTGCAGGTCCGATTCGTGGTACTGAACGCAGTACTCGCGCTCGTGATAGACGCTGGCGAGCTGGAAGCGATAGGTGGTGGCCAGCAGGCCATGCTCCTCTAGTATCCGGGCAATGATCTGCGGCACCGTACGGTGCTGAAAGATCCGTTGGTTGGTGCGGTGGCCGAGGCGAGCCAGATGCGGACGGAGGGTGACCGAGTAACGGGTCAGGCGTTGCCCCGAATCGCCCTGGGCGACACGGTCGATCAGCCCGTGAATGCCACTGTTATCGGGTGCAAACTGCAGAAAGGCAGGTCTGTTCAGCAGGCTTTCCAGATCCAGTCCTGACGACTCGCTGACCAGCTCCAGCGTAAACGCGAACGGCTGACTGATCGCTTCGTGGCCCTTGAAGGCGAGTACCTGAAAACCATGATCGATGCCATCAAGGTTGAGCGTGAAACAAGTCTGGTGGGCAGACATCCCGAATCCCTCTGTACCAACAGGCAACCGCGCCCATCGAATACAGATGCCTATAACAAGATACGTGCCTGATTATTTTTAACCCATAAAAACAAAGGGATAGAGAGGTATTAAGGATGGTTTGATTGTTTTTTGATCTGTTTTTCGGTGATTTCCGCGCAAGATTTTGCGCACCTGCGCAAATGTCTGCAAAGCGGGCCAATCGCATTGGCCTGCATGGCTCGGAGCAGGCCTTATCAGTCACGCCTGTGCAATAAGTTGCGCATCAGCAGATGAGCCCAACGGGCCGAGAACCACGACAGTTTCAGGTGTAAGCGAGCAGTCGTCCGCAGGTCACGACGCCGATCCAGAGTGCGATTGAAAGCACGGCATGACATCTGGCGACACAGGGTGCGGCCAGCCGTGTGTTCCAGTGCGTTACCGAGCGGTAGACGCCCACATGAAAGAGCGCGGCATTGGTGCCGGCCGCTGCGATCAGGCACAGTTTGAGAATGAACACACCGTTGTTGACGAACTCATCGGGGTGGGCGGCAAACATCATCAGCCCGGCCGGCACGATCAGCAGCACTGCCGCCAGCGCCCAGACCAGCAGATGACGCGCCAGCGCGGTAATCGGGATGTCCTTCGAACACCCCAACACGCGCAGGTCGAACAGGATCACCGAGCCGACCAGCACGGTAAAACCGACGATGTGCACCACTTCCATGATTGGGTAAAGCCAGATCTCGTTACGCATGGCCTGACCGAGGGGTGACGCTTCCAGCCAGACCAGCCACGAGCCGTCGTTGACGACCGCCATCATCGAAGCTCGAAAGTCTTGCCGTTGATGGTGATGCGCTCGGCTCTCACCTCTTCAGACCGGGTGCGATTCTGATAGCCGACGACAGTTGCCTGCGTATCGTTCGCCAGCATTTGCTGGGTCAGCCCGCGGTTTTCCATGCGCGAGGGTGGTGCCAGTACCACGGTCCAGGTCTTGTCGGCGGTTTTGAGATGAATGAAACCATGAGGGTTGGCATATCCGCTTTGCGTGATGGTGCCGCTCAGCTCAAGTGGCTTATCGGTGTCGTACTCGCTCCAGCCGTGGTGGGCGAAGGCGGCGGTCGCAACCATCAAAAGGGACACGCCGAGGCTCTTGTGCATGAGGTTCATGGCACGGTTTCTCCTGCAAGGACGATGGGATGACATCAAGTCGATGCAGACAAGTGAATCAGCTGAGACGAAAAGGGCGACGCGTACAGCTGTTTGTCCGACGGATGGAAATTCGAGACTTCCACGGTAGCCAGTTACCGTGGAAAGTCGTGATCGGTTGGAAGAGACTCAGGCCGTCGCGCCAACCTTCGCTGCCGACTGACGGCTGATGCGCAAGGCAACCAGGCTGCCGACGATGGTCAGCGCCGCCAGGGAATAGAGGGCCATGGTGGTCGAGCCGGTCTGGTCCTTGATCCAGCCCACCAGATAGGGGCTGAGGAAGCCCGCCATCTGCCCGATCGAGTTGATCAGGGCCAGGCCGCCCGCCGCAACGCTGGCGCTGAGCAGGGCGGTCGGCAGCGGCCAGAACATGGGCAGGCTGGTCAGCGCGCCCATGGTAGCGATGGTCAGGCCGAGGATGGCCACGAGTGGCACGCTGGCAAAGTTGGCCGCGATGATCAGTCCTGTCGCGCCCATCAACATCGGCACTACCAGATGCCAGCGGCGCTCATTGCGCAGGTCGGCGGAGCGGCCGACCAGCAGCATGAAGACACCCGCCATCAGGTAGGGCACCGCGCTGATCCAGCCGATCACCAGCGCATCGCTGAAACCCAGGTTCTTGATGATCGACGGCAGCCAGAAGTTGATCGCGTAGACGCCGCTCTGAATGCAGAAGTAGATGAAGCCCAGAATCCAGATGAAGGGCATGGTCAGTACCGACGCCACCGAGCTCTTGCCGTGTACCGGGCGATTGAGTTCGTCCTTAGTGATGTCGGTCTTGACCCGCTGCCGTTGCTCGGGCGTCAGCCAGTCTGCGTCTTCGACCTTGTCGCAGAGCAGGAAGAACGCCAGCACGCCCAGCGCAACGGTCGGCAGGCCTTGAATCAGGAACATCCACTGCCAGCCCGCCATGCCGCCCTGGCCTGCGGCGAAGTGGTTGAGGATCCAGCCGGAGAACGGTCCGCCCAGTAACCCGGACACCGGAATCGCCGACATGAACAAGGCCATGATCCGGCCGCGTCGCTGGTTCGGGTACCAGCGCGAAAGGTAGAGGACGATGCCGGGGAAGAAACCTGCTTCGGCCATGCCGGTCAGGAACCGCAGCACGTAGAACTCGACTGGCGTGGTGACGAACAGCAGGCAGGTGGAGAACATGCCCCAGGTGATCATCATCAGCCCGATCCAGCGCCGTGGGCCGAAACGGTTGAGCGCCAGATTGCTGGGCAGCCCGCACAGCACGTAGCCGATGAAGAAGATACCGGCACCCAGGCCGTAGACCGTTTCGCTGAAACTCAGGGCGTCGAGCATCTGCAGCTTGGCGAAGCCGACGTTCACGCGGTCAAGGTAATTGAACAGGTAGCAGATGAAGATGAACGGGATAAGGCGCAGGGTGATGCGACGATAGACATGATTGCCGTCAGCGTCGCCAACCTCGCGAACCGGAGAGTTGGACATGGCGTCAGTTCCTCAGAGCTTGTTATTTTTATGCAGCTTGCCGGGGGCTTTCCGATCATAGGGAGCCTGCAGACAAAACGCTTTGGGGCTTTGTACGGCTGAGGTGGGCGGGTGTTGTGTGGTTGCACAAAAGACTGGGCAGTGCATGGCTTTTTGATTGCGCCGGTCTGCAGCCTGTGTGACGCGGAGCGTCACGGGCGGCATGCCCACGCGGAGCGATGGGCACGATCAACTACCCAATGCATGATCGTTCCTCAAGCGTGGGAATGCCGCTCAGGACGCTCCGCGTCCGGGTTGCCTGTCTCTGTGGAGAGCGGGCAGGTCATCAATTTGAAGCGCCCCTTACTCGATGGCCTCGTAAGGCAGCCCCACATAATTCTCGGCAATGGTCCTGCGTCCGGCCTCTGAGCCGACGTAGTAGTCCAGTTCGGTCTGCTGGATACGCTGACTGAAGGCGTCGGTGTCGGGAAAGTTGTGCAGTATCGAGGTCATCCACCAGGAAAAGCGCTCGGCTTTCCAGATACGGCGCAAACAGATCTGCGAGTACTTTTCCAACAGGTCGGTGCGGCCTTCCTGATAGACCTTGAGCAGGATGCGGTACAGCGTACTCACGTCGCTGGCGGCCAGGTTCAGGCCCTTGGCGCCGGTGGGCGGGACGATGTGCGCAGCGTCGCCGAGCAGGAACAGGCGGCCATACTGCATCGGCTCAACCACAAAACTGCGTAGCGGAGCGATGCTTTTCTCGATGGACGGACCCGTCACCAGACGCTCCGCCAGATGGGCAGGCAGGCGCGATTTGAGTTCGTCCCAGAAACGCTCGTCCGACCAGTCCTCGACGCGTTCATCTGCACTGACCTGAACGTAATAACGCGTACGAATCGCCGAACGCATGCTGCACAGCGCAAAGCCGCGCGGATGGTTGGCGTAGACCAGTTCGTCGTTGACCGGCGGTGTGTCGGCCAGCACGCCGAGCCAGCCGAACGGGTAGACGCGCTCGAATACCTTCAGTGCCTCGGCCGGGATCGCCTGCCGTGACACACCATGGAAGCCGTCACATCCGGCAATGTAGTCACAGTCCAGGCGCACGGTTTCGCCATTTTTGACGAACGTCAGGTAAGGTCGGTCGGTCTTGAGGTCATGGGGCTGGACGTCTTCGGCGTCATAGACCGTCATGGCACCGCACGCGGAGCGGGCCTGCATCAGATCGCGGGTCACTTCGGTCTGGCCATAGACCATCACGGTTCGGCCATTGGCCAGGCTTTTCAGGTCGATGCGTTCGCAGCGCCCGTCGAAGGCAAGCTCGAAACCGTCGTGGATCATGCCTTCAGCGTCCATGCGCTCGCTGACACCGGCTTCGCGCAGCAGATCGACCATGCCCTGCTCAAGCACGCCGGCACGAATGCGGGAAAGGATGTAATCGGGGTTCTTGCGTTCAACGATGACGTTTTCGATACCGGCACGTTGCAGCAACTGGCCCAGCAGCAGCCCGGACGGGCCTGAGCCGATGATGGCGACTTGGGTTTTCATGGAGATGACCTTTCTGTGATCCCTGCCAGCCATGGCTTGCGGGATGTGTTTGTTTTTGTCTCCTGCATTTTTAATGGATGCCCGCGGGATAAGAAGGCAATATCCAGCACATTACCTGGACTTTTCGAGGGTCTGGCGAGGATCGAATGATGCCCAGAACAGCGCCTGTTTCCGTTCCCGTTTTCAAGCTTTACGGCGAAACCACAGCTTGGCCGACGCCAGACCTGATCCACTGCGAATCGATTCCCGAGCGCAGCAAAATGCATGAATGGGAGATCAAGCCCCATCGCCATGGTGATCTGGTTCAATTGCTGTACGTCCAGTCCGGTCGCGCGGTGCTGAAGGTCGAAGACGTGGTGCACCAGGTCGATACGCCGTCGCTGCAAGTGGTGCCCGCGCTCAGCGTGCACACCTTCAAGTTTGCCGAGGATATTCAGGGGCACATTCTCAGCCTGGCGCGGCCGTTGGTTGAACAACTGGAAGCGGCGCTGGATATTTCGGCCATCGGCACGGCGCGTTGTCATGTTCTGGGCGACGACAGCGTCTACGTGGACACGCTATTCAGCGCGATTGCCCGCGAGTATCGCCAGCGCAAGCCGGGTCGCGATCTGATGCTGCAGTCGTTGATCAACGTGCTGATGGTCTGGCTCAGCCGACGGGGCAGCGAGCAGCGGGGTGATGACAGTCAGGTGCTGGATCGCGGCCGCGAGCATTTGCAGGTGTTCATGCATCAACTGGAATCGAGCTTCCGTGAACACTGGTCCATCGAACAGCACGCGCAGCGCATGGGGCTCAGCGCGGCGCATTTGAATGCGCTGTGTCGGCGGCTTTGCAGCCAGTCGGCGTTGCAGATCATCAACCAGCGTCTGCTGCTGGAAGCCAAGCGCAATCTGGTCTACACGACCATGACAGTGAATCAGGTATCCGACAGCCTGGGGTTTTCCGAACCGGCCTATTTTTCCCGATTCTTCAAGCGTGCCACCGGACAGTCACCCAGCCAGTTCCGCCAGCAGAAATGAAAACGGGGCGCTTCAGAGCGCCCCGTTGTCTGTCCGCCTTATCGAGCGGTCAGGTCACAACCTGGTAGCACGGCACATAGGCTGCGCCACCCGGCAGCTTCATGCGGTGCTGCTCGACGAACGCCTTAAGCAGTTTGTCCAGCGGCTGCATGATCGATGGATCGCCGTGGATCTGGTACGGGCCGTGTTCTTCGATCAGGCGAATGCCCTTGTCCTTGACGTTGCCCGCCACAATGCCGGAGAACGCCCGACGCAGGTTGGCCGCCAGCTCATGAGACGGAATGTCGTGGTTGAGCTGCAATCTGGCCATGTTTTCGTGGGTCGGATCGAACGGGTGCTGGAAGCTCTCTTCGATCTTCAGCAGCCAGTTGAAGTGGAACGCATCGTTGCGCTCGCGACGGAACTGACGCACCTCTTTCAGGCCCTTGGCCATATGGCGCGCGACTTCTGCCGGGTTGTCGATGATGATCTGGTAGTGACGCTGCGCCTCTTCGCCCAGTGTGGCGCCGACGAACGCGTGCAGTTGTTGCAGGTAGGGTTCGGTGTTCTTCGGACCGGTCAGGACCACCGGGAACGGCACGTCCTTGTTGTCCGGGTGCATCAGGATGCCCAGCAGGTACAGGAACTCTTCGGCCGTGCCTGCGCCGCCAGGGAAGATGATGATGCCGTGACCCACGCGCACGAAGGCTTCCAGGCGCTTTTCGATGTCCGGCAGGATCACCAGTTCGTTGACGATCGGGTTCGGCGCTTCTGCGGCGATGATGCCCGGCTCGGTCAGGCCCAGGTAGCGGCCACCGACGATCCGTTGCTTGGCGTGTGCGATGGTCGCGCCTTTCATCGGGCCTTTCATGACGCCGGGGCCGCAGCCGGTGCAGATGTCCAGGCTGCGCAGGCCCAGCTCGTGACCGACCTTCTTGGTGTATTTGTATTCTTCGGTGTTGATCGAGTGGCCGCCCCAGCACACCACCATTTTCGGTTCGACACCGGCGCGCAGGGTACGGGCGTTGCGCAGCAGGTGGAACACGTAATCGGTGATGCCTTGAGAGTTGCTCAGGTCGATGCGCTGGCTGTCCAGTTCGCTTTCGGTGTAGACGATGTCGCGCAGGGCGCTGAACAGCATTTCGCGGGTGCTGGCGATCATCTCGCCATCGACGAAGGCATCGGCCGGAGCGTTGAGAAGCTCAAGACGCACGCCACGGTCCTGCTGATGAATTCGGACCTCGAAGTTCTCGTAAGCCTCAAGAATGGTCTTGGCGTTATCGACATGGGCGCCAGTATTGAGAATGGCCAGGGCGCACTGGCGGAATAGGGTGTAGGTGCTGCCTGAGCCCGCGGCGCTGAGCTGCTGGACTTCACGTTGGGACAGGGTTTCAAGGCTGCCTTTTGGGCTTACCGTGGCGTTAATCACTTGTCTTGGGATCATTCTATTTTCCATTAGAGCGATGCAGTCGAGGCGGCAGGGCCTGCGCATCAGGATGGTGAGCATCGAAGACGTTCACGCCTGACGGTATTTTCTACAGCACTTGGGCGCGAATGCAAACGCCGGGCCTCGCCTGCTGCGTATTCGAGGGTGCAGGCGTCGTCTGAGGGACTGAAAGTCATATAAAGCAGGCACTTGATCCTAGCGTCACGCGGCTGAATTTTGACGCGCAAGCGGGCCAATAGTGAACCTGACTCATTTAACAGGGTCTGTTAGCTGATGGGCTCTCTGGACAGTCTGTGAAAGTGGCTGCCGATATAAAGGATTGCAGGCGTTTTTCAACGCGCCTGATAGGCAGACAGCCCGTCCAGGCAGGAGTTGCAATTGATTTGCCGCTCGCCAGATCCATCGTTAGCCGGCCCGTACGTCGGGGCTTTATTTTCATTCCAGACAAAGATAATCATTGCCATGTCTCGTCATCTTTCAGCACTGCTTTCTCGTGCCCCTGGCCTGTTCACTGCTTCGCGTCATCTCCTCGGCACCGGTCTGCTGGGCGCCGTGCTTTGCGTCCTCACACCCATTACCGCTCAGGCGGCCGACAGCGAGCGCTGGGTGAGTGACAGCCTGACCACCTACGTGCGCAGCGGTCCGACTGACGGGCATCGCATTGTCGGCACGCTCAAGTCCGGGCAGAAAGTGGAGTTGCTCAGTACCTCGGGCAGTTTCAGCCAGGTGCGCGGTGAGGGCGGCAGTACCGTGTGGATTCCCAGCAGTGATCTGCAGGAAGTTCCTGGCCAGGCAGAGCGCGTGCCGCAGCTGACACAGCAGGTCGCAGAACTCACCGAACAATTGAACGGTATCGACAACACCTGGAAAACCCGTGTGCAAGGCATGCAGGAAACCCTGGATGCGCGCAAGAAGCTGGTCGATGAATTGGAAGCGCGTACCAAGACCCTCAACGATCAACTGGCTGACTCACAGGCCGAGCTGCGTTCCACTCAGGCCCGCCTGGGTGACGAGAACAAGCAGGTGATGATGCGCTACATGGTCTACGGTGGCAGCATTGCTGGCGCTGGACTGCTGGTCGGTCTGATCCTGCCGGCCCTGACCCGGGGCCGCAAGAAGAACGACGGCTGGGTGTAACGCTCCATCCGCATGCCGCAGCCCTCGAGTATCGGGGCGCTGCGGTGCAGGGCAATCCTGCGATGTGACTCGCGTCTCCGTAATAGCCTCTGCGCTCCCGCTTTTTCGATCCGCCTCGCAAAAAATCCTGCCTGTCCTCGATGCAATCAGTCGCGAAGTCGATGTTCGCTCTATAGTTTCTGCCTGAGTGGTCGAAAAACTGGCAGCTGCCCCGAGTTAATAGCGCGATCAAGCGATCAGGGCTATATGTGGCATGTGGCCATTAGTTGCCATGCGCATCGATGCTGGACCTGGAAAAGTTGTTCAGGCCATGGGTCTTATATTTTCACCCTCTCCTGTGTAGGAATCCGGATGCTGGCGTATAACCAAAAAAGCTTTCTTATCGTTGATGACTTCTCCGACTTTCGCAGTTCGGTGCGGTCGATGCTGCGTGAGCTGGGCGTCAAGGAAGTGGACACCGCCGACTCCGGCGAGCAGGCGCTGCGCATGTGCTCGCAAAAGCGTTATGACTTTGTGCTGCATGATTTCAATCTGGGCGATGGCCGCAAGAACGGTCAGCAGGTGCTGGAAGACCTGATGGTCGAGCGACTGCTGAGCTACGAAAGCGTTTTCATCATGGTCACCGCCGAGAACAGTCAGGCCATGGTCATGAGCGCCCTGGAGTGGGAGCCCGATGGCTACCTGACCAAACCGTTCAACCGCGCAGGCCTGGCCCAGCGTCTGGAAAAGCTGGTGCAGCGCAAGAGTCTGCTCAAGCCGATCCTGCAGGCGCTTGACCGTCGCAAGCCCGCTGAGGTGCTGGTCGCTTGCAACAAACTGATCGAGCAGGATCCGCGCTATGCGCCGTTGTGCCTGCGCTACAAGGCCGATGCGCTGCGTGATCTGAAACAGAACGAGCCGCTGGAAGCGTTTCTCAGGACCATCCTGGCCGACCGTGCCACGCCCTGGGCGTATGCCGCGCTGGGCAGCCTGCTGCTCAAACGCGGCAAGGTCACTGAAGCTCAGGCCGTTTACGAACAGGCGATCAAGGCCTTTCCGACCATGCCAGCGTTGTACGATGGCCTTGCCGATGTGCTTGTGGTCAGCGGCGATGCCAAGCGTGCGCAGAGTGCGCTGGAAAACGCGGTGCGCCTGTCGCCACTGGCGGTGCGTCGTCAGAAAATGCTGGGCAAGCTGGCGATGGACAACGAAGATTTCGAAAGCGCGTCCAAGGCCTTTCGTCAGGCCGTTTCCCAAGGCGCGCATTCACGTTTCAAGGACCCGGAAACCAACCTCGGTCTGGCCCATGCCCTGATCAGCAAGGGTGGCGATCAGGGGCTGGATGCGCGTACGCGTGTCGAGATCAACAATGCGCTCGGCGATGTAGCCAAGGAACACACCAGCGACGAAGGTCTGCAAGTTCGCACGCGCCTGATGAAGGCCGCCAGTCTGCAGCACTCGGACCCTGAAACCGCCGCCAAGCTTACCGAGCAGGCGATGGCCAGGCTTGAAGGCATGGAGCAGTTCCTCAGTGCCGACGCAGCCCTGCTGGTGGCTTCACAGCTCAAGCAACTGGGTCAGGAAGAAGCCGGTGCGGGCGTGCTGAAAAACTGCGCGGAAGTCTATGGTGACGACCCGGCCGTGATGAAGAGCGTGGCCAGCATGACCGACGACCCAGCCATTCTGGGTGCCAACAAGGCCGCCATCGATTTCAACCTGCAGGGCGTGCGCAGCTACAAGGCGGGCAACCTGCCGGAAGCGCAGGAGCACTTCCGCCGTGCCCTGGCCTTGCAACCCAAGAACATCAGTATCGCGCTGAACATGGCGCAATCGCTGCTGCATCCGGGGCAGAACCTTGGACAAGCCGGGCTTGAGGAATGCCGCGCCAGCCTGAAAATGGTCGGCATGATCCCGGACAGCGATTCACGTTATGAGCGTTATCAGAAACTCAGGGAAAGGGCGTTTGGCGCATGAGCGAAGAGCAGCAGCAGGGACTCGATTTTTCCATGGTGATTGCTTCCACCGTGCACGACATGAAGAACTCGCTGGCAACGCTGACCCAGGCGCACAGCGAGTGGCTGGCGAAGCTCTCCGTCCAGCAGCGCGACACCCCGGAGCATGGGGTGATCGAGTACGAGTTCGCCAACCTCAACGGCATGCTCGTGCAGTTGCTGGGCCTGTACAAACTGGGGGTCAATCAGCTGCCTTTGCGTCCCGATTATCACGAGCTGGACGACTTCATCGAAGCACAGCTGGCGCATCATCAGGAGGTGCTGGCCAGTCGCGGTATCGCCGCTCGGGTGGATATCACGGATGCAAGCCCGCTTGGGTTTTTCGACCGCGAACTGGTCGGCTCGGTGGTGGGCAATATTATCGTCAACGCGATCGGTTTTGCCCGAGAGCAATTGGCAATCAGCATCGGCGCTCACGACGGCCAGTTAAAGATCACGATCAACGATGACGGTCCCGGTTATCCTGCGTACCTGATCGAGCGGCAGACCGATTACGTGCAAGGCATCAGTCAGAGCACAGGCAGCACCGGCCTGGGTCTTTACTTTGCCGCACATATTGCCCGCTTGCATGTGCGCAACGGCATACAGGGGCGGATCGAGATCGCCAATGGCGGCGTGCTGGGCGGGGCGATGTTCAGTATCACTCTGCCGTGAATGATGGGTGGAGTTGATCACTGGTGCCTGCTCGAGCCTGGGACGTGCACTCATCCAGGCGTCTTGCGCCTGCTTGAAAGGCACTCTATATTTTTGGTGCGCCCGAACTTAACTGGCATATGGATAACACCGTGAAGTTGACAGACGAAAACCAGACTGCCCCGGGTCGTGCATCAGGCATCAAGCTGTTGGTGGTCTCTGACAATCAACCTCTGTCTGCAGCGGTCCTGGACTGCATTAAGGCGCTGGACGACAGGCACGATGTCTCGGTTGATCTAAGGTACACGTCCTATAACAAAGCGCCCGAGGCCATGGTTGAGATTGGCGCTTGCCAGATCAATGTAAAGGACGACAAGGTAGTGGACTTCATTATTGGCCATTACGATCTTGTGTTGAGTGTTCATTGCAAACAGCTCTTCCCCAAGCGCTTGGTGGAAGGGGTGCGCTGCATCAACTTTCATCCAGGTTTCAACCCGTTCAATCGTGGTTGGTATCCCCAGGCATTTTCCATCATCAATGGTCTACCTGCCGGTGCGACGGTCCATGTCATGGACGAAGACATTGATCACGGCCACATCATTGCCCAGAAACCGGTCATGGTGGGGGCGGGCGAGACATCGCTCGACATCTACACCAAGGTCGTCGACGCCGAGAAAGACCTCATTCGCCTGTATCTGCCGAAGATTCTTAAAGGGGACTATGAACTGTTCAAGCCTCTTTCGGAAGGTAACTACAACAGCATCAAAGACTATGAGGCGTTGTGTCAGCTTGATCTCAATGAGGTCGGGTCACTGAGGGAGCACATCAATCTTTTGCGTGCGACCACTCATGGCAATTTCAAAAACGCCTATTTTCACGATGAGCTGGGCGAAAAGTATTACATCAAGGTCGTTCTGGAAAAGGCCTGAGGCTTCATGCATCAACAGGCCTGAAATGTACAAGCCCCTCCTGGCGGAGGGGTTTGTACATTTCCTAAAGGCTTGTCATACGGGCCTTGACCAGCTTTCCTGCCAGTGCTGCAAGTGTCGGGTGTCCAGCATCCAGTTCCGGGTCACTTCATGCCTGAGTTCATCACCCATGCGTGCGCATTTGTCGGGCTGGCTGATGTAAGTTTCAATGGCCTCTGTCCAGGCAGATGCTTCATTGCTGACCACTGTCACTGGCAAGGTGCCGTCGATAGTCAGCACATCGCTGCAGATAACCGGATAGCCACAGGCTCCGAGCTCCAGCAGTGCTTGCGGGCCTTTGCTCTGATTGGTCTGGTTCGACCGGGCTGGAACAACGGCCAGATCCAGGTTCAGACTGGCCAGCAATCCAGGGTACAGCGCGCCTTGCACCGGGGGGCGCAGTTCGTGGATGTAAGGACGCAGCCAGCGCGAGCAAGGTCCCATGATCACCCACTCGACCTGGTCGGCAAGTGCCTTGATCACGTCAGCCAGAATCTGCAGATCTGCCTGCTGATCAACTGTTCCTACCCAGCCCACACGGAGCTTTTTGCGAGTTCGTCGCAGGCTTTGCATATCCAGCCAGATGTCGGGCGACAGTCGAGTGGGAATAACCTTTATGTTGGTATGTGAGTCGCCCAGCAGGTCTGCCAGCACTTGTGTCGCCACTGTGATGCTGTCTACCTGCGTCAATGCATTCTGCAAACAGAATACGGAGGCGCTTTCCGATGGGTATTGGGGTATATCAAGCGTGACCCAGGCGTTAGTGTGTTCCTTGACCAGGCCAATGGTATCGACCAGCGCTGGGGTGATCGGGCCCTGAAACACCACTGTATCCGGAATCAAGCGTACGACCTCGAGAAGCGACGGCAGCGCGTGACGCAACACGCCATCGATCGCCATGTCGTTAACCAGCCTCTGCAGAGGCTGCGCTACACGGCCGCCTGCCTGAACATCGTCCGTCTGCACGAGTACAACCGGCAAGGGGCGGTGTATCAACGGACGCCATGTCAGTTGCGGGTCCTGCTGGGTTACAAAGCTTGTGTCTTGCAGCGACAGATTCGTGTTGTAACTCGGGTCCCAGGCCATATAGTGCAGCCACCTGTAATGCAGCGCGCGTCTGGCGAAGTCCATGGCTTCGGGGTTGATGGCCTGTCGCTCGGCACGCAGCTTTATCGTGGTGTGAGGTGTCCACACGACCAGATGCTGGCTTTCACGTACCTTGAGGCAGAGGTCGACATCGCTGAAGTGCTGACTGAACAGAGGCTCGTCCAGCCCCTGCAATTCGTCGTACAGAGACTTGCGAATCATCAGGCATGCACCATTGACTGCGCTGTGGTTCTGCTCGGTCTCCAGGCGAGGCAGGTAGCTGGCTGCGGCTAATGGTTCTCCACCGGTGATCGCCTGTGCCGCACCTTGCAGGCCGACGATGATGCCCGCGTTGAGCAGGCTGCCGTCCTCGGCCAGCATCCTGGCACCCACAATGCCGACCTCCGGGCGCAGCGCGTGGTTGAGCAGGTTGTGCAGCCAGTCTGCATGCAGAATGGAAGCGTTGTCGGCCAGCAGCAGCAAGTACTCGCCCTGTGCCTGGCTGGCGGCGCTATTGATCAGCTCCGAATGGCTCAATGCCTGCCGATGATGCAGGACGCGGATTCTTTCCGACTGCAGTGATTCAATGCTGGCCAGCCATTCCACGCTTTGCGCAGACTGACTGTTGTTGTCGCTGATCAGGATTTCGTAGTGTGGATAGCCAGTGATTTCCAGAATGCTTTCAATGCACGGGAGCAGCGTATCCAGATGGTCCTGTGACGGTACGATGATCGAGACCAGTGGTTGGTCTGTATGGCCGTAGAGGATCCGGTAATGACCTGACTGGCTTGTCTCTATCTGACTGTCTGCATAGCCCCTGGCGAGTAGATGGCGCTGCAGCGTGCGTCTCTCATCGGCATTGAAAACGGGTTGTGCCTGCGCCGAGATGATCATGGGTTCAGCAACATGCGTGAAGCCGGTAAATTCGGAGTGTTCGAGCAGACGGAGGATCAGATCAAGCTCGATAGCGTGTGCATGATCGGGGTCGAAGCCGCCCAACGCCATTGCCTTGTTACGGTTGAACAGCCAGTGACGCGTGGTCGCCGAAGGATTTGCCAATAGATAGTCGAGGCTGAACTCCGGGCGCAGACCAAGACTTGCGCCTGACTCGTGATCAAGTGCGATTTCATCGCCGAAAAGGGCGCAGGCATCCGGGGCTTCAAGCAGCTTTAGTGCTGCGCATAAAAGGCCACTGGCGGTGAATGTGCTGCCGGCGTCGACCAGCACCCACCAGTCATGGCTATTTTCACTCATCAAACCGTTGATGACGGTCGCGCGGTCCTGCAGGCTGGCACTCAACCACGGCAACTGCGCCTGCAGCGCTGACAGATTCGACGCGTCGTAGTCGGCGAGGATGAATACCTTGAGTTTGTCCAGCAGTTGCGGTTCGCCAGCCAGGCTTTGCAGCGTGGACAATACGCGTTCAGGCTGTTGATTGAAGTCGGAAATGACGATGGCGATCGCCGGGCCGCCGTGCTGCTCTTCAAGGTAGCCCCTGAGGAGGGTTTCCTGGGCAGACGTCAGCTTGCGATTGCTCAGCCAGGCAGCGACCTGCTGGTTGCGTTTCTGGCCCCCGGTCCGGTTATCGAAATAAGTGATCAGGTCCAGCTCCTGAACATTGTCGCGCTGGGACAGCGGGGCGATCTTGACGGTATGGTTCAGTTCGTCCGGACGAAGCCAGCCTAGCTCTCGAGTGATTCTTTGATAGTCCTCACGGCGTTGTCTGGGAAGCTCGGGATTGAGTCGGCAGACTTCGCTGCTTTGCTGATCAGACACCCGGAAGTACGAAAGAGGGCGAGCGATCAATGCCAGGTTGCCCTGGCGAAGCAGCTTTACGTAGAGCGCTACATCCGCCAGGCCCCAGATGAAGACGCCTTTGAGTGACATGATGTCCTTGCCGAATACCAGAGCATCCTCGCGGCGGAACATGACAGAACTGGGTTCGCCAACAAAGTTGATCGGGTACTGGGCAAGAAAAGAAACCAGCTCTGGACCGTTGAGCACAACGTTACGGCCGAACGGGTTGCGCGTGAAGATGTTGTCCGGCATGAACCGACCTTTATCATCCACCAGCTTGCGGGTTGCGCTGACCAACCTGATATCAGGACTGTCGTGCAGAACGTCGAACAGCACGCGCACGCAGTCCGGTACAAGGATGTCGTCGTCATACAGAAACTTGATGTATTGGCCTCGCGCCAGACTGATGGCGCGAGCACCGTTGTGCTCTTCACCCAGGCCCACAGGATTTTTTTCGTAACGAATCGGCCAGCGACTGCCGGGGCTTAGCTTGTCAACGATGTTCTTGATGTCCTCGTTGGGGCAATCGTCGCAGATGACGATTTCAACATCGTCATGGTTCTGACGGAGCGCGCTCGCAAGCGCAGCCTCGAAAAAAGTGGCTTTGTAAGCCGGGATGACAATACTGACCAGGCGTGAAGAACTCATCGAGATACCACGTGTGAGATAAGTTGGAGGCACCTGCTGTTCAAGCGACTCGGTGCCGTCATGCAGGGTGGGTTCAGCATTTGCGCCCTATATAAAGAACCGATTGCTCGGTGATGCCGTGTTGTTTGAACACCCCTTCGCCAAAGGTTTGCGTCCCCAGCGCATCGATCTGGAAGCCCGCCGTATGCAGGCGTTTCAGGAAGTCGCTCCTGGCGTACATGCGCACATGATCGTCCTGACCGAAACGCGCCCAGCGCTCATCCTCGTTCTCTTCGTCCGGGTCTTCGTCGGTCACGGTTGCGGTCGTCAGCAAGGGCACCATCAGAATCGCAGCCCCGCCCTTGGCCAGCACTCTGTAGAGCTCTGACATGGCTTTGGCGTCATCACGAACATGTTCAAGGACATGCGAGCAAACGATGAAATCAAATGACTCATCGCCATAGATGTGCATATCCATGATGTCGACCTTGTCGTCGGCCATGGGCGAGAACAGATCGGCAGAGCGATATCGTGCATCTGGCAGGCTGCGCAGGAAACCCGATAGAACCGGTGCCGGAGCAATGTCCAGGATGCGCAGTTCGCGACCCTGCGGGTTCTTCAGCATATGCATGACGAACAGCGCATAGAGACGGTCGCGATCAGATGCCTGGCATTCCGGGCAGCTGTACTGACTGACATTGAGCGTTTCAAAGTCCTCCATCGAATAATGGACGTTCAGGCGATGGGCGGCTTCCAGGTAGCTTCTGCCCAGAGGGTAGAAATTCGGAAATCGGCAGGAGCAGACCGGGCACGTACGCATTAGCGGTTCTCGTTACTGGCAGTGGCAATGACATTGATGATGCTGTCGAAGGCCTCATCGGTCAGGCTGTCGTAGATAGGCAGGCACAGGATCTGATTCGACAGGCCGGTGGCGATCGGTAGACGTTCCGGTTTGGCCGAATCCAGACCCCGGTACATGGGGAACGTCGAAATCAGCGGATAGAAATAGCGGCGGGCCAGGATGTTCTGATCACGCATGCGTTGATACAGCGCGTCGCGTGAAACGGCGAACGTCTCACGTACCAGCACCGGGAAATACGAATAGTTATGTTTTTCGGCGCTCTGCCAGACGATATCGATACCGGGGATCGCCGCCAGCGCAGCACGATACAGCTCGTCGATACGCTGGCGCCTGATCAGTGCCTGATCGATGTGCTTGAGCTGAAGCAGGCCGAACGCTGCGTTGATCTCGCTCATCTTGCCATTGATGCCAGGCGCGACCACGGTGACTTCGTCGGCAAAACCGAAGTTTTTCAGGTAGTCGATACGTTGTTTGGTCTTCAGATCCGGACTGACGATGGCGCCGCCTTCGAAGGTGTTGAAGACCTTGGTGGCATGGAAGCTCAGGATCGAGAGGTCGCCATGCCTGAGCAGGCTTTCGCCACGGTGCTGCACGCCGAAGGCATGGGCGGCATCGTAGATGACCTTCAGGCCATAGCGATCGGCGATCTGCTGGATACGGTCGACGTCACACGGGATGCCGTAGCAATGCACCGGCATGATGGCGGTGGTTGCCGGGGTGATGGCTTCTTCGATGCGGTCCGGATCCAGATTGTAGGTGCCTGGCTGGATATCGACGAACACTGGCGTCAGGCTGTTCCACAGCAATGAGTGCGCGGTTGCAACGAACGAGTAAGGCGTGGTGATGACTTCGCCTTTGATCCGCAGCGCTTGAATGGCCGTCATCAAGGCCAGGGTACCGTTGGAAAACAGCGACAGGTGCTGAACGCCCAGATAGCTGGCCAGCTCTTTCTCGAGCTGCTGGTGGAACGGTCCGCCGTTGGTGAGCTGGTGGCTGTCCCATATCTGCTCGAGGTAGGGAATGAATTCCTCAAGGGGCGGCAGCAGGGGACGTGTGACGGGAATCGGTGCGCTCATGAAAAGCTCTCAACACGTGTCGCAGAAGATTGCCGTTCGACAGGTCATTTTTAAGGCGCATGGCGCGTCACGCACAGGCGATCGACATAAAAATGGCGGCCAAACTGTTTTGCCTTGGATAAAAGCAAAAAACCAGCCAAGAGTTCAGTTTGAGCCGTTTGAGGGGTTCGGTTTGTGAGCGGTCTCACGCTATGTTTCAGCGCTTGATATCCCGAATGCCCGTTGCGTATTTTGTAGGCACTGCCGCAGGACGGCCTTAACTCTCAACAAGGATTGAGCAATGAAGCGCAATGACGCCCGTTCGGTTGCCCAGCAACTGGCGGGCATTGATGAAGTGGAATGCGTGACGCCGGACCTCAATGGCGTACCGCGCGGCAAGGTCATGACCGCCGAAGGTTTTCAGGAAGGGCGACGCTTGCAGATGGCGCGTGGCGTGCTGTTGCAATGCATCATGGGCGGTTACCCGCCGGCGCGCTTTTATGGCAGTGATGATGGTGACGTGGCGCTGGTCCCCGACCCTGCGCAGTTGCATCGTCTGCCCTGGAGCGTTCAACCGCGTGCCCTGGCCATTTGCGATGCCGATGAATTGACCGGTGCCAGTTGCGCGCTTTCGACGCGGGGTCAGCTCAAGTCGGTACTCGACCGCTATGCCGAATATGGCCTGACTCCAGTGGTAGCCACTGAACTCGAGTTCTTTGTGTTTGCTCCCAATCCGGATCCGCTTCAGGCGTTCGTGCCGCCTGTAGGGCTGGACGGTCGGCGCGAGCTGGGGCACTCGGCCTTCAGTGTCAGTTCAAACAACGGACTGCGGCCGTTTTTCACTGAGGTGTATGCGTGCATGGCGGCGTTGGGCCTGCCACGCGATACGTTCATGCACGAGATGGGCGTCAGTCAGTTCGAAATCAATCTGCTGCACGGCGATCCTTTGCTGCTGGCCGACCAGACCTTTCTGTTCAAACACCTGCTCAAGGAAGTGGCGCTCAAGTATGGCGTGATGGTGGTCTGCATGGCCAAACCGCTGGCGAACACGCCGGGCAGTTCAATGCACCTGCACCAGAGCGTGGTGGATGCCGTCTCTGGCCGCAACGTATTCAGCGCCGAGGACGGCCAGTCGACGCCCACGTTCAGGCACTTCATCGGTGGGCTGCAGACCTGCATGGCCGACTTTACGGCCCTGTTCGCGCCGAACGTGAATTCGTATCAACGCCTGTTCCATCCGTTCGCATCGCCCAACAATGCGTGCTGGTCTTACGACAACCGCGCCGCCGGTCTGCGAATTCCTGCCAGTGCACCGTCGGCCAGGCGCGTCGAGAATCGTCTGCCGGGTGCCGATGCCAATCCTTATCTGGTCATCGCTGCCAGCCTTGCGGCGGGGCTGTACGGGATCGAACGGGGCATCGAGCCGACGGCTGCCGTGGAGGGCGAGATCCAGGTGCCGGAAGAATTGACGTTGCCGTGTACCTTGCAGGCCGCTCTTGAGCGTCTGAAATGCAGTCACCTGGCCAAGGAACTGTTTGGTCATGAATTCATCGAAGGCTACATTGCGTCGAAGACCCTGGAACTGACCAGCTTTCTCGATGAAATTACCCCCTGGGAACGGCGCGTACTGGCTGCCCAGATTTAAAGAACGTTGTTTCGGGCTCGCCTGTTCAGGCGACTCCGTATTTTGGAATGTCGATGCGCCAAATCTGGAAGTCCTTTCGAGCGCTGTATTTTGCCTCGTTGATGATGTTGATCGGCTCGGGTCTGCTGAGCACCTATCTCGCCCTGCGTCTGGCTGCCGATCAGGTGGACAGTCTCTGGGTCGGCGCCTTGATGGCGGCCAACTATTTCGGTCTGGTGCTGGGCGGCAAGATCGGTCACCGCCTGATCGGCCGGGTGGGGCACATTCGTGCTTACGCCACCTGCGCAGGCATCGTCGGCGCGGCGGTGTTGGGGCATGGTCTGATCACGTGGCTGCCTGCCTGGCTGATTCTGCGGGTCATCGTTGGCCTGGGGATGATGTGTCAATACATGGTCATCGAGAGCTGGCTGAACGAGCAGGCCGCGGCCAAGCAGCGGGGCATGGTGTTCAGCGGTTACATGATCGCGTCTTACCTGGGGCTGGTGCTGGGGCAACTGGTGCTGGTGGTCCATCCGCAGCTGGGTCCTGAGTTGCTGATGCTGGTGGCCCTGTGTTTTGCACTGTGTCTGGTGCCGGTCGCGATGACCCGCGCCATTCACCCGGCGCCGCTGCATCCCGCGCCACTCGAACCGCTGTTCTTCATGAAGCGGGTGCCGCAGTCACTGACAGCCGTGCTGGGCGCCGGCCTGATCATCGGCTCCTTCTACGGTCTGGCGCCGGTCTACGCTGCGGAGCAGGGGCTGACGACCGAACAGGTGGGTCTGTTCATGGGCTGCTGCATTCTGGCGGGGTTTCTGGTGCAGTGGCCGCTGGGCCTGCTGTCTGACCGTTATGATCGTTCGGTACTGATGCGGGTTTTTGCGGCTGCGCTGTTCGTCGCGTCACTGCCGCTCGCCGTCTTTCCCAGCGTGCCTGTGGAAGTCCTGTTCGGTGTGGGCTTTCTGGCGTCGCTGATGCAGTTTTGCCTGTATCCGCTGGCCGTGGCGTTCGCCAATGACCATGTCGAGGCCGAGCGGCGCGTCTCGCTGACCGCCATGCTGCTGATGACCTACGGTATCGGCGCAAGCATCGGTCCGCTGGCGGCAGGTGTGATCATGAAAATGTTCGGCGGACACATGCTGTATGTGTTCGTCTGCGGCGCCGGTGCTGTACTGATGATGCTGATTCGTCCGAAGGCCGTCACGCACCTGCACCAGGTTGAAAACGCGCCCCTGCACCACGTGGCAATGCCGGACAGCATGTCCAGCTCGCCACTTGTCGTGGCACTTGACCCACGTGTGGACGAGCAGGTCGTTCAGGACCAGATGCAGACCACTGCCGAGCCAGAGCCTGAATCGGACCCCGTTCCCGAGAACGAGTCAGCGCCGCAAGAGCAGGTTGCCGAGGCCGGGCAGGCAGAGGGCGAGCGGGAACGCGAAGAGGAAACCTGGAAGGCCTGATCGGTCTTTGAGACTGGGGAGGGTTTGCAAGAGGAATCAAGAAGAGGGTGTTGCGTGATTGCGGTAGAGGTTACCGCAATCACTTCAGGCGACGTCTGTCAGAAGTCGTCGTCTTTGTCGAAGCGGCGGGCTTCACGTTGCAGCTGGTACACGAAGCGTTCTACCTGACGTTGTACCAGCCCGCTCATGTTGTGGAAGCGCACGCCGGCAAAGGTGGTGTGAACCCTTTCTTCGAAATGCAGATAACGCAGCTCCACCGGGGCAGTCATTGCGCCGAAGGGCAGTCTGGCGATGAATCGCTCGTACACCTGACCCAGTTGCATGCGCTCGGAAACGTCGCCTTCGAAACGCAGTTTGCAGCCAGTTGCCGAAATGTCCAGTAGCTTGCCCTTGAGTGGCGACTTGAGTTTGTCGCCGCCAATTTCGATATCGACCAGTTGCGCAAGCTTGAGCGCGGCTCGGAAAGCGTTGCGACGCTGGTGATAGATGACTTCCTCTGGCAGCGGTCCGCGATACAGGCGCTGACCGTCGTTGTCCACGATATCCATCTCTTCCGAGCTTTCCCAGGCGATACGCACGCCATCGTGAAAACCTTCTACCCGGAAGGACTCGCCGTTGGTGAGGAATCGTTCGCCATCGCGTGGGATCATTTCGTCGAGCGCCAGGACGTTGGTCTCTCGGTCGACTTCGATAACGTAGCTCTGAAAGCGCTGGGCGCGCTCGTGGAAAGTAATGATCAGCGGATCATGACTTTCAAGGAGTAACCGCAGGTTAGCGGCGATTTCCAAAGGTGTATTCAAAACCTTCGGGGGCTGCGGAGCATCATCCGCGCTTGAGCCATTCACGTTCTTACATCTCCAGGCAAAATACTACGGCAACGCAACATCGGGCATTCTGCCACTACGCACGAAACCTTTATACAGGAAGTTACGCCTGACTGAGCGGGCGTGGTCTTGCTCTTCCGGCAGTCGAACCACGACTGTCATACAGGGTCGGCGTATCGCCCCCATTCAAAATGCGAAGCTGGTGGGCCGTGCTCACCTGTTGCAATTGAATAAGGCTGCCATTTCGCTCGTTGAGCGTCTGGCATTCAGCGATCAGCGCGTTCAGCTCGTCCGCGGCTGCAAGCAATTGCTCGCCGATGTCCGAATGGCTGGCCAGTTGCTCAAGCCCCTGCCTGTTAGAGGGTAACCCAAGTCCTGTCAGCACCTGACTGCGACGGCGGCCATGCTGTTCGAGCAGAATCACCAGCGCCTGTTTCTGCGCCAGTACATGTTCCATCTCGCCCATGTCGCGACCCTGAAGGATCAGTGACTCCGCTTGCAGCAGCTCATGAAGCTGTCTGGTGGGAACCATGTCGTCGGTGATCATCTGAAGCAAAGTAGTATCTTGCATCGCATGCTCTGGTTTTTAAGCGTCCAGAATATCCAGCGCGAGCCTGGGGCTAGCGTTGGGTTTCGAAATTGAGCAGCTTGCTGGCAACGCGGTTGCTGTCCACTGTGTAAGTACCGTCAGCGATGGCCTGCTTGAGTTCGGCAACGCGTGCGCTGTTGACGGTCGGCAGATCGGCGAGCTTGTCAGTGATTTTCTGCAACTGTTGAGCCTCACTGCTCAGTGAAACGGTTTCCCCTGTACTTTTCACGCCTGCAGCGCTGCTGGCAGGTGTGGCTGCTTCGGTCTTGCCTGCTTCTTTTACGGCGTTGGCGCGGGGTGTGGATTGCGCACCGTTGATACGGTTATTAAAGTCTATGACCATGATAAAAAACCTCTGGGTGTTTGGACGCTTGCCCTGTTTTCGGCCATCCCCGATAAAACTTTAGGCTCGTCGTGATAAAGCTTCTCAAATAGAGGCTTTCACCGTCGGAAAGTTACCGCAGTCTAGAAAAAACGCGTCTTCTGTACCAGCGCCAATGTGTTCACATGGCTACTTCCACCTGTCCGGGACCGGTAACGTTCGCCTTGATCACCCGGCTGGAGTTGAGATTTTTCACCCGTATCTGTTCGTTGAAACTGCCGTCGGACATGGCCTCGCCCGGCATGCGGACCGCCAGAGAGCCGCTGCGGGCGATGATCACCACCTGATCGCCCTTGTGAATCATGCGTGGCTGTTCCAGTGCCACGGGTGTCACCACCTGGTCGATGACCATTGGTCGGACAACTTTCTGGCCCACTGCCTGATCCATCGAAGACAGGAAACCCAGCCCTACACTGCTGACATCGCGCTCACGCATGGCCACATCATCTTCAGTGACGATGGCGTCCCGTTTGAGGGGGCGCATTACGGTCACCACGTTACGAAAAAGCTGCACCTGAGCAGGCACGAACACCGTCCAAGGCGATGAGCCTTCGCAGCGAACCCGCACGGTGACGCGGCCGACAGGGCGAGGGCTTTCCAGTGTGGCTGTCAAATCCTTGTCGCACGAATTCATGCGCAGACGGGGGTCGAGCTGCTTGACCTGGATGTCATGACGACCCTCAATCTGGTTGGTTGCCAAATAGTCTTCTACTGTGAACTCAAGAAACCCTTGGGTAACGCCGATAAGCTGTTCAGGCAGTGTGAAATTCTCCGCGCGACAGAGGTTTGTCACGCTGAAAAGGCACAGCATGCCGATTGCGCACAGAAGCCTGCGGGTTTCTAATGCCAGGTGTCGAGAAATTGTCGTCTTTGGGTTCATGACGTATAAAAAGCAAAGCCCGTGCCGCTTACCAGTCTGGTGTGTGGATAACGGTTGCTTTGGTAAGAGGGGGTCGGCATGGCAGGTGTAATGGATTCGGTAAACCAGCGCACGCAGCTGGTGGGTCAGAATCGCCTGGAGTTGCTTTTGTTCCGTCTCGACGGCAAGCAGCTCTATGGCATCAACGTGTTCAAGGTTAAAGAAGTACTGCAATGCCCGAAACTTACCATCATGCCCAAATCGAGTCCGATCGTGCGGGGCGTGGCGAACATTCGCGGCGGCACCATTCCGATCATGGACCTGGCAATGGCAACCGGTTCGGCAGGCATGATCTCGCTGGTCAATTCCTTCGTGATCATCACGGAATACAACACCAAGGTTCAGGGTTTTCTGGTGCACTCGGTCGAGCGCATCGTGAACATGAACTGGGAAGAAATTCATCCACCACCCAAGGGCACGGGCCGCGACCATTACCTGACCGCGGTCACGCGGGTGGATAATCAGCTGGTCGAGATCATCGACGTCGAGAAGATTCTCGCCGAGGTTGCGCCGATCTCCGAAGAAGTGTCAGTGGGCGTCATCAATGAAGAGGTCCATCACAAGGCCATTTCGATGCGAGTGCTGACCGTCGATGACTCGTCCGTGGCGCGCAAGCAGGTCAGTCGTTGTCTGGAAACGGTCGGCGTGGAAGTGGTTGCATTGAACGACGGTCGTCAGGCGCTGGACTACCTGCGCAAGATGGTCGAAGAGGGCAAGAAACCTCACGAAGAGTTTCTGATGATGATCTCCGACATTGAAATGCCGGAGATGGACGGCTATACCCTAACCGCGGCGATCCGCAACGATCCACGCATGCAGAAAATGCACATCACCCTGCATACCTCGCTTTCCGGGGTGTTCAACCAGGCGATGGTCAAGAAAGTCGGTGCCGACGATTTCCTCGCGAAATTCCGGCCGGATGATCTGGCAGCCAGGGTCGTGGCGCGCATCAACGCAGCAGAATAAATAACGGAATAAACAGTCGGGGGCGTCGTCCTCGGTGATTCACCTGATTTGAGAGGCTGCACCTTGTCTACGGGTAATTTGGATTTTGATCAGTTCCGGGTATTTCTGGAAAAAGCCTGTGGCATCCTGCTTGGGGAAAACAAGCAGTACCTGGTGTCCAGCCGTCTCAACAAACTGATGGAACAGCAAAGCATCAAATCGCTTGGTGAATTGGTCCAGCGCATTCAGACCCAGCCGCGCAGTGGTTTGCGCGAGCAGGTGGTCGATGCGATGACGACCAACGAAACCCTGTGGTTTCGCGATACCTACCCCTTCGAAGTCTTGAAGAACAAGGTATTGCCGGAACAGATCAAAGCCAGCCCCGGCCAGCGCCTGCGCATCTGGTCGGCCGCCTGCTCGTCGGGCCAGGAACCGTACTCGCTGTCGATGTCCATCGATGAATTCGAGCGCGCCAACCCTGGCCAGCTCAAGTCTGGCGCGCAAATCGTTGCCACCGACCTGTCGGGTGCGATGCTCAACAACTGCAAGACTGGCGAGTACGACAGCCTGGCCATCGGCCGCGGCCTGTCGCCGGATCGCCTGCAGCGCTTTTTCGACGTCAAGAGTCCGGGCCGCTGGGTCGTCAAGACGCCGATCAAGAGCCGCGTGGAATTCCGCTCCTTCAACCTGCTGGACAGCTACGCCGCGCTGGGTAAGTTCGACATCGTGTTCTGCCGCAACGTGCTGATCTACTTCTCGGCCGAAGTGAAGAAAGACATCCTGCTGCGCATCCACGGCACGCTCAAACCGGGTGGCTACCTGTTTCTGGGTGCCTCCGAAGCGCTCAACGGTCTGCCGGATCATTACCAGATGGTTCAGTGCAGCCCGGGGATCATCTACAAGGCCAAGTGATTGGCAGTATCTGTATCCAATAAAAAAGAGACCTTAGGGTCTCTTTTTTATTGGATGGGAAATGAGTGGGCTAAGGTTGAGCAGGTTTCGTGGATTGTGTGTCCTGGTCAAGCGCGGTGTCATCAAGCTTCAGGAATTTTTCCAGGAGGCTTTGAGCGCTCCCGCCTTTGCCTTCGGCGGTGTGAGTCCAGTAGTTGAAGTCCAGATCGATAAAGGCCTGAAGTCTGGTTTCGTAACCGGCGTCGTAGGTGGCCTGCTCAATGGCTGGCAGCGCTTTGTAGTGATCCAGCACCGAGGTGAAGAACTGGGTGAGTTTGCCAGTGGAACTGTATTCGGCACTCCCTTGCGCCACTACTTTCTGCCGCCAGATTGTTTCCTGATGGTAGGACTCAAGCCACGCCGCTTTTTTCTCATTGACAGTGAAATCTCCACCTTCGTCATACGCGATGACGGAGAGTTGCTCTCGTGACATGCCGGCGAACGGGTTTGTGCCGCTGCCGTTGGTAAAACGAGTGGCCTCTTTGGCGCGTTCCAGGCGATCAGGATCAATGCTGTCAGGGATTTCCGTATCGTGCCTGGCTTTATTGTCGTCGTAGCTGCGGCCTATCAGTTGCTCCGTCACTTGACGGGCTTTCTCGCTCAGCTCTTGGCGGCTGAGGCTTTTGTCTCGGGTATCAGCGCGTGCAGTGCTCTCGTCGATCGGGTTTTTATCCAGCTTCAGAAGCTGGCTGAACAGGCGCTGAGCACTGTCTTTGCCTTCGGCGGTGTGGGTCCGGTAATTGAAATCGAGATCGATCCAGCCTTGTAATTTTGCTTCGTAATCTTCCGGGTATTGCGCCTGTTCAATAGCCGGAAGGCTCTTGAAGTGCTGGAGTGCCTCGGTAAACGCATTGGTGAGTTTTCCGGTTGCGTTGTACTCGGCCATGGCTCTGGCTGCAAACTGTTGCCGCCACTGTGATTCCTGCTGGAAATCCTCCTCGAAGGCCGCTCTCTTCTCGTTCACCGTGAAGGTGTCGCTGTCGTCATAGGCGATCAGGGCAAGCTGGCTGCGGGGCATTCCTGCAAAGGGGTTGTCGCTGCCTCCGCTCACAAGCCGAGTCGCTTTCTCAGCGCGATCCAGTCGTTCGGGATCGTCACTGTCGACAGCCTCTGCATTATTGCGGGCCTTGTTTGCGTCATAACCAGGCCCTGCGATCTGGCTCAGTTGATTCACTGCCTTTGCGCTCAGTTCCTGGCGGGTTAACGCAGAATCTCTGGACGCTCCACGTGTTGCGCTTTCGCTCAGTTGACGCGAAAGGGAAGACAACCCGGCGTTCGTTTCGGCGGCGCCCGTTGCAAACGAAGTTGCATTTGAGTTTGTGGGTGCGCTTGCCGATGCTGCTTTCGTGGCGCTGGCGGCTGGCGGTACGTAGGCGCTATTCGTGCTGACTGAATTGACCAGGATTTGAAACTCCCTGTGCACATCATTCCTGTGATCATCCAGAGCTATCGACTGTGTGACGGATCTCTGTAGTTATAAGCGACCTGCGTGAGCGTGGTCCTCCGACGCTGGTTGCCAGCAGAATACTGGCAAAAAAACGGCACCCACCTTGCCGCTTTACCTCTTTACAGCGGAAATGCCTTGCCGCTTTTCTGGCATTGCCGCTTTGCCACGGCCTGCAGGCCCCGTAATCATTGCGTTTTGAGAAGTGGCACGCCGATTGCTTTGTCAGTGACAACAGAATCAGGTCAACCGGCAAAGGTTTCCCGACATGAGCATCAGTTTCGATAAAGCGCTAGGCATTCACGAAAAGGCCCTCAACTTCCGGGCTCAGCGTGCAGAGGTGTTGGCCAACAACATTTCCAACGCTGACACCCCGAACTTCAAGGCGCGCGATCTCGACTTTTCATCGGTGCTGGCTGCCGAGAACGACAAGGTCCAGAACGGCCATTTTGCGCTGAACAAGACCAACAGTCGCCACATCGAAGCCGAGGGCATGGGCAACCAGGACGGCACGCTGATGTATCGCACCCCGTCGCAGCCATCGCTTGACCAGAACACCGTCGATTCCCAGGTCGAGCAGGCCAGCTACACCGAGAACGCCATGGGCTTCCAGGCCAGCTTCACTTTGCTCAACAGCAAATTCAAAGGGCTGGTTGCAGCCCTTCGCGGAGAGTAATTCATGTCACTAGCCAATGTGTTCAACATTGCCGGTAGCGCCATGAGTGCCCAGACCACGCGTCTGAACACCACGGCCAGTAACATCGCCAACGCCGAGACCGTTTCCTCGAGCGCTGACGCCACCTACCGCGCCCGTCATCCGGTGTTCGCCACCGTGATGCAGGGTCAGCAGTCCACGGGTGGCTCGCTGTTCCAGGACCAGGGCGAAGCCGGGCAGGGCGTTCAGGTCAACGGCATCATCGAAGACAGTTCCAACCTCGAAGCGCGCTACGAGCCCAGTCATCCTTCGGCTGACAAGAACGGGTATGTCTACTACCCCAACGTCAATGTCGTGGAAGAAATGGCCGACATGATTTCCGCCAGTCGTTCGTTCCAGACCAACGCTGAAATCATGAACACCGCAAAATCCATGATGCAGAAGGTTCTGACCCTCGGTCAGTGATAGAAGGCGAAAGATATGGCCGTTGAAAATAATGTATCGACGAGTTTTGTAAACTCGCTTCAGAACCCGACGCCGACGAAGACTGATTCGACGGGCACGCTGGGCAAGGATTCCTTCCTGCAGTTGCTGGTCACGCAGATGAAGAACCAGAACCCGCTGGATCCTCAGGACAACACTGAGTTTGTGGCGCAGCTGGCTCAGTTCAGCAGTGTGGAAAGCCTGCAGAACCTGACCTCTACTGTTGATTCGATTGCCGGCAGCTACCAGTCGTCCCAGGCGCTCCAGGCGTCGTCGCTGGTAGGTCGCTCGGTAATCATCAATGCCGGCTCCACAGCGGTTGACACCACCAAGGGCATGGTCGGCTCCATCGCAGTGCCAGCGACCAGCTCTGTGACGAGCGTCAAGATTTACGACGCCCAGTCGAACCTGGTCAATACCGTGGACCTCGGCACGCTGCCAGCCGGTTCGACCAGCTTTGCCTGGGATGGCAAGGCCAGCGACGGCACCGTGGCACCTGCCGGTACTTACAGCTTCACGGCTGCAGGTTCGGTTGACGGCAAGAACACCCAGTTCACGACTTACCTGCCTGCGATCGTCAACAGCGTCACGCTGGGCGTCAATGGTGCTGAAACAAAGCTCAACCTGGCCAGCGGCAGTGTTGCCTTGTCCAAAGTTCAAACGATCGGAATATAGAGCCGACTAGACGGCGCAGGAGTGGAATATGTCTTTCAATATCGGTCTTAGTGGGCTCTATGCTGCAAACAAGAGTCTTGACGTTACCGGCAACAACATTGCCAACGTAGCGACTACCGGCTTCAAATCGTCTCGTGCGGAATTCGCCGACCAGTATGCGCAATCGATTCGCGGTACGTCCGGCCAGACCAACGTGGGCAGCGGTGTTTCCACTGCAGCGGTTTCCCAGCAGTTCTCTCAGGGCAACCTGACCACGGGCACCGCCAACAGCCTTGACCTTGCCATCAACGGCAACGGTTTCTTCCAGCTCAGCAACAATGGCGAGAAGCTGTACACCCGTGCCGGTGCGTTCCACACCGACAAGGAAGGTTTTGTCGTCAACAGCGGCGGTATGAAACTGCAGGGTTACAACGTCGATGCCAATGGCAGCGTCGTCACCGGTGCACTGAGCGATCTGCGCGTTGATTCGTCGAACCTGGAGCCCAAGCCTACCAGTTCGATCACCAACGTCGCCAACCTGAACTCGGTGACACCATTGCCGAGTCTGTCGACCTTCGATGCCACAGATACCAAAAGCTACAACATGAAGTACAGCACGCCGACTTACGATTCTCAGGGTAATGCGCACACTCTGGATCAGTACTTCGTCAAGACGGGCACCAACACCTGGTCCATGTACTCGCTGATGGATGGCCGCAGCATTTCCGACCCGGCCACCACCACTGCTGACAAGAACGACCTGACCTTCAACTCGGCGGGTAATCTGGTTGTGACCGCGCCTGGCGCCGTACCTACCAGCAGCCCGAATATCACGTTCAACACTGACGGCACCTTCAACGTCAACAACTGGGTGCCAGGCGTGCAGACCGGCTCCGGCACCACAACGACCTGGGCTGCCAACGGTGCTGCGGGTGCGGCCACGATCAAACTGAACATGTCCGGCATCACCCAGACTGCTTCGGTGTCGGGTCTGCTCACTCAGGATCAGGATGGTTACGCGACCGGTCAGTTGAGCGCGATGAGCGTGGATGCAACCGGTAACCTGTTCGCCACCTACACCAATGGCAAGTCGCAAGTGATCGGTCAGACCTCGCTGACCAACTTCGCCAACGTGCAGGGTCTGGCGCAGGCGGGCGGCACTAACTGGCGTGAAACCTTCGCGTCGGGCGTTCCGGTCAGTGGTACTCCACAGTCGGGCACTCTGGGCTACATCACTGGCCAGGCGCTGGAAGAGTCCAACGTTGACCTGACCATGGAGTTGGTCAACCTGATCAAGGCGCAGAGCAACTATCAGGCGAACGCCAAGACCATCTCGACGCAAAGCACCATCATGCAGACCACCATTCAGATGACTTGATGAAGTCGGTCCTGCGATAAAAAAAAGCCCCTTTCAAGGGGCTTTTTGTTTTCTCGGCAATCATTCCGAAAGCTGCTTGTCGTGCGGCTGCTTAGATCGAACAGTCGGATTTGACGAAATGACCTTTCAATCGCTTCCAGCCCGGTCCCGGACTGGTCTGCGCGCAGACGATACGGCTGTCGCCCTGCCATTTGTAATAGTGGGCAGGCGCGGCCTGGGCGAGCAGGGCGAAGGTCGTCAGGCTGGCTGTGACGATGCCGATAATCCAGGTGCGAGCAGGCATGTCGATTTCCGATGTGCAGGGTGGTGAGCGCAAGATTATCACTGCCTGTCTACTGCGACGCAGGGTCAGTGAAGTTTTTTTGGCGGTGTGTTGCCCGTGTTGGCAGGCAGGCGGCAGTCCGCCGCCGCTATCGGCTGGCGGTTTGCCACAGGTCATTTGAAGTGCGCCCGTTTTTGCTGGTATATCAAGCGTTTGTATCGTGCGTGCAGAGTTGGTTCGAAAATTGCTTTCTCCCTCTCAGAACAGCTACAGGCGGCAAGCGTCTGTCGGAGGAGGAAGACTGTGGACAAGTTGCTTTACGTCGCAATGAGCGGTGCATCTGAAAACGCGATCGCGCAGAAGGCCCATGCCAACAACCTGGCAAACGTGTCGACCAACGGCTTCATGCGCGACCTTGAACAGGCCCGCTCAATGCCCGTATATGGCGAGGTCATGCCTTCGCGCGCCTACGCCATGAGCGAGCGCCCAGGCACTGATTTCTCCGGCGGCGCCATGGTCGAGACCGGTCGTGAACTGGACATCGCCATCAAGGGCAACGGCTGGATTGCGGTCCAGACACCCGACGGCGGCGAAGCCTACACCCGCAGTTCCGGCATGAATATCGATGCCCTGGGCGTGTTGCGCGACGGCAGCGGTTTGCCGGTAATGGGCAACGGCGGTCCGATTGCCGTGCCGCCTCAGCAACAGATCGAAATCGGCGCCGACGGCACCATCAGCATTCGTTCGCTCGGTGAGAGCCCTCAAGTGATGGCGCAGGTCGACCGCATCAAGCTGGTCAACCCTGATTTGAACACGATGGAGAAGGGCCCGGATGGCCTGATTCACACCAAGAGCGGCCGGCCTGCCGACGTGGATGCCAACGTTCAGGTCGAGTCCGGTTTCCTGCAGGCGAGCAACGTGAACGCCGTCGAGGAGATGACCTCGGTGCTGGCCCTGGCTCGTCAGTTCGAGCTGCACGTCAAGATGATGAAGACCGCCGAAGAAGACGACCAGTCGATGGCTCGCGTCTTGCAACTTGGCTAACTATTGACAGCTTGCGCCGACAAACCGGCGCTCGAGGAGAATCCACATGCTACCTGCACTATACGTCGCCAAAACCGGCCTTGCCGCTCAGGACACCAACCTGACCACGATCTCCAACAACCTGGCGAACGTGTCGACCACAGGTTTCAAGAGCGATCGCGCCGAGTTTCAGGACCTGCTCTACCAGATCAAGCGTCAGCCAGGCGCTCAGTCCACTCAGGACAGCGAACTGCCTTCCGGCCTGCAACTGGGTACGGGTGTGCGCATCGTCGGCACGCAGAAGAACTTCACCGCCGGCAGCCTGCAGACCACCAACAACCCGCTGGACCTGGCCGTCAACGGTCGTGGTTTCTTTCAGGTGACTCAGCCGGACGGCACCGTGGCGTACAGCCGTGACGGTACCTTCCACCTGGACGCCAACGGCCAGATCGTGACCGCCAACGGTTATGCCCTCGAGCCTGCAATCGTGGTTCCGCAGAATGCCCAGACCTTCACGGTCGGTCAGGACGGTACGGTTTCGGTGACCCTGGCAGGTGCCACCGCGACGCCGCAGATCATCGGTAACATCCAGACCGCTGACTTCATCAACCCGGCCGGCCTGCAGGCCATCGGCGGCAACCTGTACCTGGAAACCGGTTCCAGCGGCGCGCCGCAGATCGGCACGCCAGGTCTGAACGGCCTCGGTCCTACCCTGCAGAACACCCTGGAAAACTCCAACGTGAGCACGGTTGAGGAGCTGGTCAACATGATCACCACCCAGCGCGCCTACGAGATGAATTCCAAAGTGATCTCGACCGCCGACCAGATGCTGCAGAACCTGACTCAGAACCTGTAACACCCTGATGTATTTGTTGCTCAAGCTCAATCCGATGCGGCGCCTGATAAGCGTCTGTTACACCGCGAGGTTTCAAGTGTCATGAAGCACCTAAGTGTTGTTCCGCGTTTTTCAGTGTTGATCGCTTCATTGTGCGGGATCGCTTTGCTGTCGGGTTGCGTGGCGCCGTCCGCCAAGCCCAATGACCCTTATTACGCGCCGGTGTTGCCGCGCACACCGATGTCGGCTGCGGCCAACAACGGTGCGATCTATCAGGCGGGTTTCGAGCAGAACCTCTACGGCGACCGCAAGGCGTTCCGTGTGGGCGACATCATCACCATCACACTCTCCGAACGTATGGCAGCGAGCAAGGCAGCCAGTTCGGCATTGAAAAAAGACAGCACCAACAGCATTGGATTGACTTCGTTGTTCGGCTCGGGCCTGACCACCAACAACCCGATTGGTGGCAACGACCTTAGCCTGAGCGCCGGTTACAACGGATCGCGTGCCACTGACGGCAGCGGTCAGGCTGCCCAGAGCAACAGCCTCACCGGTTCCGTGACCGTGACCGTGGCCGACGTGCTGCCCAACGGCATTCTGGCGGTACGTGGCGAGAAGTGGATGACGCTCAACACCGGTGACGAGCTGGTGCGCATTGCCGGTCTGGTTCGCGCTGACGATATCGCGACCGACAACACCGTTTCCTCCACACGCATTGCCGATGCACGCATCACCTATTCGGGGACAGGCGCCTTTGCCGATTCCAGCCAGCCAGGCTGGTTCGACCGGTTCTTCCTCAGCCCGTTGTTCCCTTTCTGATAGCGGGATAGACATGATCAAGCTCAAGCAACTGATAGCCGCGACCTTGTTGTTGACCACAGCGTTCGGCGCACACGCCGAACGTCTGAAGGACATCGCGAGCATCTCCGGTGTGCGTGCCAACCAATTGATCGGTTACGGTCTGGTGGTGGGTCTCAACGGTACGGGCGACCAGACCACTCAGACGCCGTTCACCCTGCAGACCTTCAACAACATGCTGTCGCAGTTCGGTATCAAGGTGCCGGCCGGTTCCGGCACCGTGCAGCTGAAAAACGTTGCGGCGGTGGCGGTGTACGCCGACCTGCCGGCGTTCGCCAAGCCGGGCCAGACAGTCGACATCACCGTTTCTTCGATCGGTAACTCCAAGAGCCTGCGTGGCGGTGCCTTGTTGATGACGCCGATGAAAGGTGTCGACGGCAACGTCTACGCCATCGCTCAGGGCAACCTGGTCGTGGGTGGTTTTGACGCGGAAGGCCGTGACGGCTCCAAAATTACAGTCAACGTTCCGTCGTCGGGTCGTATCCCTGGCGGTGCGTCGGTAGAGCGTTCGGTGCCGAGCGGCTTCAATCAGGGCAACACCCTGACGCTGAACCTCAACCGTTCCGACTTCACCACCGCCAAGCGTGTCGTCGACAAGATCAATGACCTGCTCGGTCCTGGCGTGGCCCAGGCGCTGGACGGTGGATCGGTGCGTGTGACCGCACCTTTGGATCCGGGCCAGCGTGTCGATTACCTGTCGATTCTGGAAAACCTGGAAGTCGATCCGGGCCAGACGGCGGCCAAGGTCATCATCAACTCGCGGACCGGCACCATCGTGATCGGTCAGAACGTGAAAGTATCGCCAGCCGCCGTGACTCACGGCAGCCTGACCGTGACCATCACTGAAGACCCGATTGTCAGCCAGCCGGGCGCGTTGTCCGGTGGCCAGACGGCTGTAGTGCCTCGTTCGCGGGTCAATGCCCAGCAGGAACTGCACCCGATGTTCAAGTTCGGTCCAGGCACCACGCTTGACGAAATCGTCCGCGCGGTCAATCAGGTGGGCGCTGCGCCCGGTGACTTGATGGCCATCCTCGAAGCCTTGAAGCAGGCCGGCGCCTTGCAAGCCGACCTGATCGTGATCTGAGGACGCGTACATGGACATCAAGGGTGGAATTTCCACGCCGGTCGACTCGGGTGCCTATACCGACGTCAATCGTCTGGCAGCGCTGAAACATGGCGACAAGGACAGTGTGGCGAACCAGAAAAAGGTCGCCCAGGAGTTCGAGTCGCTGTTTGTCAGCCAGATGCTCAAGGCCATGCGCTCGGCCAACGAAGTGCTGGCCAAGGACAACCCGATGAACACTGCGGCGACGCGGCAGTATCAGGACATGTATGACCAGCAATTGGCCGTGACGCTGTCCACCCGTGGCAACGGCATTGGCCTGCAGGACGTACTGATGCGTCAGCTCTCGAAAGACAAAGGCATCAAGCATGCAGCGCCAACTGATCAGGCGGCAACAACTGCCGATCCAGCAGCACCTGCCAAGACCGGTCTGGCGACCAGCGTCTATCAGCGTCCGCTGTGGGCCACGCGTTCGGTGGCTGCCGATCAGGCGGCTGCGGCTGCTTCGGCGTCCGGTGAAGGTCGCAACGACATGGCGCTGCTCAACGCACGTCGTCTGTCGCTGCCGACCAAACTGACTGACAGATTGCTCGCGGGCATCGTGCCGTCAGCTACCGCCGCAACCAGCATTGCGAACAGTCCGATGCCGTCACGCGCTGTAGCCAGTGCCAGTGGCCAGAACGGCGACTGGACCATGGACCCCAATCTTGCGCCTGCGCCGGAATACGTGCGCACCATGGCCCAGCCACCCTTGGCCCCGGCCAAGCGGGCGTTCAGCAATGCCGATCAGTTCGTGGAAACCATGTTGCCGCTCGCCAAGGAAGCCGCTGCGCGTATTGGCGTCGATCCGGTCATGCTGGTGGCACAGGCTGCACTGGAAACCGGCTGGGGCAAATCCATCATGCGTCAGCAGGATGGCAGCAGCAGTCACAACCTGTTCGGCATCAAGGCGGCTGGCAGCTGGAAAGGGCCGGAGGCGCGTGCGATCACCAGCGAGTTCCGCGACGGCAAGATGGTCAAGGAAACGGCAGACTTCCGTTCCTACACGTCCTATGCCGACAGTTTCCATGACCTGGTCAGTCTTCTGCAGAACAACAATCGATATAAAGAAGTGGTCAATTCGGCCGATAAACCAGAACAGTTTGTAAAAGAATTGCAGAAGGCCGGTTATGCAACGGATCCGGACTATGCCAGCAAGATTTCGCAGATTGCGAAGCAGATGAAGAGTTACCAGACGTACGCCGCTGCAACGGGCTCTTCCACGACTTTATAAGGTTTTAATCATGTCGCTGATTTCAATTGGGCTCTCAGGTATCAATGCCAGCAGTGCCGCGATCAACACCATCGGTAACAACACGGCCAACGTGGATACCGCCGGTTACTCGCGTCAGCAGGTGATGACCACGGCGTCGGCACAGGTCAACATCGGTCTGGGGGTCGGCTATATCGGTACCGGCACCACGCTGTCCGACGTGCGTCGCATCTACAACAGCTACCTAGACAGCCAATTGCAATCCAGTACAGCGCTCAAGGCCGATGCCACGGCTTACTCCGGGCAAGCGACCAAGACCGATCAGCTGTTGTCCGACAGTACGACCGGCGTTGCCGCGCAAATGACTGATTTCTTCACCAAGTTGCAGAGCGTCGCCAGCAGCGCCACGCAGGCGTCCAGCCGCTCGGCGTTTTTGACCCAGGCAACCTCGGTCAGCGGGCGCTTCAACTCGGTGGCTGCACAGTTGACCTCACAGAACGATAACGTCAACGCACAGCTCAATACCTTCACGCTTCAGGCCAACGAGCTGACCAAGCAGATCGCCGGTCTGAACAAGCAGATCACCCAGGCGTCGGCAGGCAATACCACGCCCAACTCGTTGCTGGACTCGCGCAACGAAGCCGTTCGCAAGCTCAACGAGCTGGTCGGCGTCAAAGTGGTCGAAAACAACGGCAACTACGATGTCTACACCGGCACCGGACAATCGCTGGTCAGTGGTGCGAACGCCTACACCATGAGTGCGTCGCCGAGCGCGGCCGATCCGTTGCAGTACAACCTGCAGATCACTTACGGTCAGACCAAGACAGACGTTACCTCGGTCGTGAGTGGTGGTTCGATTGGCGGTCTTCTGCGTTATCGCGCCGACATACTGGTTCCGGCGGCCAATGAGCTGGGGCGTGTGGCCATGGTGCTGGCCGATCAGATGAACAGCCAGATGAGCCAGGGCATCGACAGCAAGGGCAACTTCGGCTCAGGTCTGTACACCAGCATCAACAGTGCTGATGCGATCCTTCAGCGCAGCACCGGCAACGTCAACAACAGCACCGGCTCCGGCAACCTGGGCGTCACCATCAAAGACACCAGCAAGCTGACCGCCGATGATTACGAAGTCACGTTCAGCGACACCAACAACTACACGATACGTCGCCTGCCCAACGGCGAAAGCGTGGGTACAGGTGCGTTGAGCGACAACCCGCCCAAGCAGTTCGAAGGCTTCAGCATGAGCCTGAGTGGCAATGCGGTGGCTGCTGGCGACATCTTCAAAGTGACGCCGACCCGCAACGGTGCCTCGGGTATCGCCGTGGCGTTGACTGATCCCAAGGACATTGCGGCAGCGGCGCCCCTGACCGCAACGGCGGGTACCAGCAACTCCGGTACCGGCGGCTTTACCCAGCCGGTGGTTGCCACCAAGTCCGATATCTACAACTCCGCGCAAACCGCCGATCTGCGCAATGCGCTGAAAACCACCACGCCCATGAAGCTGGTGATGGGTGCTGCCAGTGCCACAGGCGTTCAGAGCTATTCGCTGGTGGATGCAACCGGTGCCGCTGTGCTCGACCAGAATGGCAACGCTGTCGGTGGTTCGATCATTCAGGGCCAGAACAACCAGATCAAGCTCGCCGTCGGTTATACCGACACGACCACGACGCCCAATACCCGGACGGCGTTCGAGGTCGAGATGACCCTTTCCGGAACGCCGATTGTCAATGACACCTTCAGCATCGGTCTGACGGGCGCAGGTTCTTCCGATAACCGCAACGCGCTGGCGATGATCAACCTGCAGACCTCCAAATCGGTAGGCGTGACGGGTGGCAGTGTCGGCACCAGCCTTTCCGGTGCCTATGCAGACATCGTCTCGGTGGTCGGCACGCGAACCGCCCAGGCCAAGAGCGATGTGACGGCCAACGAGTCGGTCCTGGCAACGGCCAAGGCCGCACGGGACTCGGTGTCCGGTGTATCGCTGGACGAAGAAGCGGCCAACCTGATCAAGTATCAGCAGTACTACACCGCCTCCTCGCAGATCATCAAGGCGGCCCAAACCATTTTCAGCACGCTGATCAACAGTCTTTAAGGAATCGTGAGCCATGCGTATTTCAACCACCCAGATCTACGAATCCACGACCGCTAACTATCAGCGTAACTACTCGAACGTCATCAAGACGGGCGAGGAAGTCTCCAGCGGCATCAAGCTCAACACGGCGAGCGATGATCCGGTAGGAGCTGCGCGCGTTCTGCAGCTCACTCAGCAGAATGCGATGCTGACCCAGTATGAATCGAACATTGCCACGATCAGTACCAACGTGGACAACTCCGAAACGGCGATGAGCAACATCACCGGAACCATGCAGTTGGCTCGAGAGGCCATTGTAAAGGCAGGCAACGGTACGTACACCGATGCGAGCCGTGTCGCCATCGCCAATGAACTGAAGCAGTATCAAAGCCAACTGCTGGGCCTGATGAACAGTCAGGACAGCAACGGGCAGTACATTTTCTCCGGTTCCAAGTCGTCGACGCCCGCGTATACCGAGTCTGCCGACGGCACTTACGTGTACAACGGCGACCAGACCAGCATGAACCTCTCTGTGGGTGATGGCCTGGTGTTGGCCAGCAATACCACTGGCTATGAGGCGTTCGAGCTGTCGATCAACTCGACGCGCACGTCCGCCACGCGGCTTTCCCCCGCAACGGAAGATGGCAAAGTCGTGCTGTCCGGCGGCCTGGTCACCTCCACCAGCGTCTACAACTCTGCCTATCAGGGTGGCGAGCCGTACACGCTGACGTTCTCCAGCAGTACGCAATTCAGGATTACCGACGGCACCGGCAAGGACGTCACTACAGACGCTTCGTCAGCAGGCAACTACACCAGCGGCGGTATTGGCGCTCAGACCTTCACATTCCGTGGTGTGGAAATGAACCTGAACGTCAACCTGTCTGCTGCGGAAAAGGCGACGACTGCCACCGCAGACGCCGCCATGACCAATCGAAGCTACAGCCTTGCGTCGACCCCGGACAACGTCAATGCAACCCGCAGTCCCGGCAACGCATCCAGCGCGACTGTGAGCAGTTCGGCTGTGGGCACAAGTGCTGCAGATCTGACTGCGTACAACAATACATTCCCTACCGGCGGCGCGATTCTCAGGTTCACCAGTGCCACTGATTACGAACTGTATGCTTCGCCCATTACCGGCAGCAGCACGCCGGTTTCTTCGGGGACGATGGCTGGGGGCAACGCTAAGGCTTCCGGGGTCAATTTCGCAATCAACGGCACACCCGCCGCAGGTGACCAGTTCGTCGTTCAGTCCGGTACCCGTCAGACTGAAAACGTGCTGAACACATTGACGGCTGCCATCAAGGCATTGAGTACTCCGGCTGATGGCGATCTGGTTGCAACGCAAAAGCTCAATGCATCGTTGACGTCGGCGCTGGGTAACCTGAGCAGCAGCATCGAGCAGGTCTCGACCGCGACGGCGGCAGGCGGCGCGCGTCAGCTTGCTGCGATGGCTCAGGGTACGACGAATGATTTGCTCAAGGGCAACAACACGGTCGAGCAGGGCACTTATGTGAACGCTGACATCATTGAAGCCACGACACGGCTGACGTTGCAGAAGACCATGCTGGATGCCTCTCAGCAGGTGTTTGTCCAGTTGTCCAAGTTGAACCTGTTCAGCCAGCTGTAACCTTGGCGTTGAGCATCCGCCGTCTTTATTTCAGCGGTGAGGGGAGCCACTTGAACGGTCGCTTCCCGCCGCTCGCGAGTCTGCAATAGTGAATCCAGTCCCCCTCGTCAGTGTCGTCATTCCCGCCTTCAATCCACGCTTCTTCCGCCAGGCGCTGCAAAGTGCGCTGGATCAGGTCTATGACAATCTGGAAATCATTGTCTGCGACGACTGCCGGACCGACGAAATCAAAGCCATTTTTGACGAGTTGGCGTCTGCGCCTGACAGCCGGGCGCGTTACGTGCGCAACGCTCAGCGCCTTGGCTTTCAGCGCAACATTCTTCGCTGCCTGGAAGAAGCCAGCGGCGAATACATAAAGTTTCTGTGTGACGACGACAGGCTCTATGCCTACTGCGTGCTGAATCAGGCTCGGGTGCTCGAGGCGAATGCCGATGTGAAATTGGTGGTTGGCAGGCGTCATCTGGTGGACGCCGATAGTTACATATTGCCGGCACGTATGGAAAACGTCGGGCTTGTGCCTTACGACGCCTTGTACAAAGGCGATGACATGCTGGCCATCTTCGAGCGCACGCCGCGCAATTATCTGGGTGGATTCAGCGGTGCGCTGATGCGCAGGGCCGATGTTCTGGAGTTGCTGCCATCGATTGCGCAGCCCGGCGAGGGTTTTATCGCAACGCTGGATTTCACGCTGTTCATCTGCCTGTTGCGCCGCGGCAATCTTGTCACGCTGCACAGCATCGAAAATATAGAGCGTCTGCATCCGGGGCGTTTGAGTCGTCAGCCTGAAATGAATCAGTTGGCAGTGACTGAATGGGGCTGGATTTCCGAAATGCTCAAGGCCCGCAGTGGCGAGCAGGCACCAGCCCAGGGGTGGGTAAGGTTTCTGCCGCTGCGCAAGGCTTCGCAGGAGCCACGCGAAGAGTGGGACGAGGTTGGTATTTACGGCATCATGGCCAATCGGCAGGGCGTCATGCGAAGCCGGGTGGGCGCTGAAAGTCAGAGTTATGCCGAGCTTTACGAGGATTGGCTATCCTGCCGTCAGTTCAGCAAACCGCAGAAAAAGCTTCTTGAGCAGCGCATCGCAAGCTGGCCATGGCTGCCGCGTATCGTTCCGGTGATCATTGACGCCGACGGCAGTGCCGAGCACCTCGACATCACGCTGCGCAGCATTGCCGAACAGGACTACGCGGCTGAAGCCGTTGTGGTGCTGACCACGGCAACGAGCATCAACGATCCGCAAGTGCTGCGCTTTGCCTTGCACCCTGATCAGGCGCAGCAGTTGAACGACGTGCTGCCGTTGCTGGAGCAGGCCGACTGGGTGTACCTGCTGCGTGCCGGTGACAGGCTGACATCCACTTCGCTGCTGGTGCTGGCCGAACGCATTGCGCACATACCCGGCGTGCTGTGCGCGTACAGTGACGAAGGTGCGATCGTCGAAGACGAATCCCGTGAGCCTATTTTCAAGCCCGGATTCAACCTGGACCTGATGCGTGCTTATCCGTATGTCGGGCGCACCTTGGCCTTTGAGCGACGTAACCTGCTGGCGATGGGCGGATTTGACTCTGCGCACGCCGAGCTGGCACCCCATGACGTGATCTGGCGTCTGGTGGAGGGCCCGGGGTTGCAGACCATCGAGCACATCGCGGAAGTTCAGGTCGAATCAGTGCTCGCGTTCGCTGACTGGCTGTCGCTGCCTGAAGTGATCATGAAGAGTGAGCCGCTGGTGTCGGCTCACCTGACGCGTATTGGTCGAGAACATGTGATTCATCATGACCAATCGTCGCTGATCAATCGCATCGAGTACCTGCATCCGGAGCGGCCGCTGGTATCGATCATTATCACGACGCATGACCAGTTGGCGGCGCTGGAGCGCTGTGTTGACAGCCTGCTGAGCAACACGTCCTACCTGAATTACGAAGTGTTGATCGTTGATAAGGCCAGTGAAACCCCTGAAGCGCAAGCCTGGTTTGCCGCGATGGGGCAACTGGGCACCGAGAAGCTGCGGATTTTCACATTGTCTGAAACCGGCAGCGAGGCCACCGCGCAGAACCTGGCGGCGCGCGAAGCGCGTGGTGACTATCTGGTCATGCTCAGCCCTCACTCGATCATCCATCAGGCCGACTGGCTGGAAACCCTGCTCAATCATGCTCAGCGTCCCGAGGTTGGTATCGTCGGCCCTCGAATCATCAACCCGCAAGGCAATGTGCTGTACGCAGGGATGGTGCTGGGGATGGAAGGCGTGGCTGGCAGACCATTCTTCAATTTCCACGCGGGCTCGAACAGCTATATGCAGCGGCTGCAAGTGACGCAGAACTGGAGTGCAGTCAGCGGTAATTGCCTGATGGTGCGCAAGGACGTATTCCAGAGCCTTGATGGTTTGGAGGCGCCAACCTTCACCCAAGGCTTGCAGGATCTTGATCTGTGCATGCGCGTCGGACGCAGCGGCTACCTGATAGTCGGCACGCCCGATTCGACGGTCGTATTGGCCGAACCTGCTGCCGCTGTGCGTTCCGATGCGTCGAAAAAAGCGCTTGAAGACGAGCAGAACGCTTTCTACCAGAGGTGGCTGCCGGCGATCGCCCGTGACCCGGCCTACAACCCCAATCTGAGTCTCCATGAAGCGCTATCCTTCGATCTGGAACCTGGTCTGCTGGATGGCTGGAACCCGTTCTGCGCTCGGCATCTGCCGACCATTCTGGGCATGATCGTCAATTCGTCAGCAGTGGGGCACTACCGGGTCAGCCAGCCTCTGATCGAATTGAAGGCCGCTGGACGCGTGCTGGGCAGTCTGGCGTATCACTCGCCGTCGATTGTCGAGGTCGAGCGCATGTCCCCGGATGTGGTGATCCTTCAAGGGCGTTACAGCGAGGCCAAGATTCCCGACATCATTCAGGTGAAAAATTTCTCGAATGCAATGCGCATTTTCGAGCTGGATGACTACATCGCCGACGTTCCGCTGCTTAACGAGCATCGGCGCAACATGCCTGACAACATTGGTCAGATGTTGCGTAAGGGCATTGGGCTGTGTGATCGCGTGGTGGTGTCGACTCATCCGCTGGCTCAGGCGCTGTCCAGCATGCACAGCGATATTCGCGTGGTACCGAACATGCTGGCCCCGCATCTGTGGAGCGGGCTGAAAAGCAAGCGTCGTACGTCCGGCAAACCTCGCATCGGCTGGGGCGGCGGAACCAGTCACCGCGGTGATCTGGAGCTGATTGTCGATGTGGTGCGTGAATTGGCCGATGAAGTCGAATGGGTGCTCTTCGGCATGTGCCCCGACTTGCTCAGGCCCTATATCCATGAGTATCACCCAGGCGTCAGTCTGAGTACGTACCCGGCCAAGCTGGCCAGTCTTAATCTGGACCTGGCCCTGGCTCCGCTGGAATTTCACATCTTCAATGACTGCAAGAGCAATTTGCGGCTATTGGAGTACGGCGCGTGCGGCTATCCAGTGATCTGTTCGGATACAGAAGCCTACCGTGGTCATTTACCGGCTACCCGCGTACTCACCAACAGCCCTGAAGAGTGGCTGCAGGCGATTCGCATGCATTTGTCCGACCCCAATGCCAGTTACCGTATGGGGGATGAGTTGCGCGAAACCGTGCTGCGTGACTTCATGTTGCGCGGGGACAACCTGCAATACTGGGCCAACGGCTGGCTGCCGGACTGACGCTTTATCTGTTGAGCTCGCGCACGGCTCGGAAACCGGACCGGAGTCGGTCCGGGATGCTGAAGCTGCTATGTTCTGTTCTTGCTTCAATGCCGGCTCGGACCGGGTTGAGGGTGTTATCGGTTCGCTATAGGAAAGAGTATGCAAAGCCACTTCGGGAATGAAGCCACACCCTTGAATCAGCGTCTGACCCTGCTGTTGCTGAATCAGGACCAGCCGGATTTCCTGCGTCGAGCGTTGAAGTACTACGGCAGTTTTCCGTGCAGCGTCGTCCTTGTGGATACCTCGCCGGAACCGGCTGCGGGAATCGCCGCGATTGCGGACTTGCACTACGTGCACGCTGCAGCGTTTGCCGAAAAAGGCTTGAACGCCGTTTTGGCCGAAGGCCTTCGGCACGTGACCACGCCGTTCGTGGCGTACGCCAGTGTCGACAGTTTTCTGTTGCCCGACGCCGTGGTCGAGGCGCTGAGCTTTCTGGAAAACAACGAGTCGTACGGCGCCTGTCAGGGCTACAGCCTGAGCTATCAGGCATTGGTCGGTCAGGTGGATTACATGCGCCGGGATCGCCGGATCGCCGAGGATTATGCCAGCGAGTCATCCGCAGAACGGTTATTGAGCTTTTTGGGGCAGGGGATCTCGTTGCTCAACGCCGTGACCCGTACCGAACTGGCTCGTCGCTGGTTTTCCACGGTGACAGAGCAGACCGAGTTGCACTGGCAGGAACTCGGCTACATGACTTATTTGGCAGCCGCCGCAAAACTGCGCATATTGCCAATCCCCTATGCGCTGCATCATGCGTTGGACAAGGACGCGCAGACACGTCTGGGCGGTGCCGTCTCGGGCGCGGTCAAGCATATCGACCCCAAGGCCCGCGCCGCGCGTGAAGCATTCGCCCACACCCTGATATCGGCAATGGACGAGGCGTCCGGTCTTGTAGGGGAGCCAGGCGTTCAAACCGTTCTCGAGGGGCTTCAAGCCGCAGCGGACGGTCTTGAAACCCAGCCGTGGCAAGCGGATGAGAAACTGTTCAGCGCGCTATGGAACGTCGGTCTTGCATGCTCGGAAGCGCACTTCGAGCCTCGGCAGTTTGTCGATCTGCCGTTCTATAACCAGCCATTCTTTGACGAGTTGGCTCGAATCGAGTTTCTGATTCACGTCTTCCCGGCAGGTCGCCTGCAAATGGAAGGACTTGAAGCTGCGCTGCTCAAACAATTCGAGCTGTTGCGCCCGCAGAGCAACCCCGATACGGAGACGCGGATCAGTCGATTGTGGCAGGCCTATGCCACGTACGCGTTCAGCATTGATGTCGTTCAGGCATTGGCGAAAGAACTTGCCGGCTCTGCGGACGATGACGGGGAAGCCGAGGACATCTCTGCCTGGGCGCAGCGTCTGCTCGCAGTTTCCAGTCACAGTAACAGCCGGCTGCTCGACCGCATGGAATCGGGGCGCCTGCTGAGCTGGCTGGACTCGCGCGATCCGAAGCCTGCGCAATTGAAAACGCTTACGGCCCGCCTGTCTAAACAGCCTGCCGGATCGCAGATCGGTATCCTGTTGCTGGATCTGGAGGCTGACGTCTTCAAGTTGCAGGCGACATTCGACAGCCTGATGAACGGCCATTACCGGTCGTTCAAGGTGATTGTGTTCACCACCGGCGAGCTGCCTGCAGCGACGACGCTGCAAAACACCCTGCATTTTGTGAAAGTCACCGAGAGCAACTACGTTGACAGAATCAATCAGGTCATCAAGCAGGCGCCCAGTGACTGGTTGATGCTGGCGCAGGCCGGTGACGAGTTCACCCGCAGCGGTCTGTTGCTGGCCAGCGCCCAATTGCTCGATGCATCGCACTGTCGGGCTGTTGCCGTGGACGAGATTCAACGTCAGCCCAATGGCACGCTGGCGCCGCTGTTTCGTCCAGGCTTCAATCTTGATTTGCTGCAAAGTGTGCCAGCCCTCATGGCGCGTCACTGGCTGATTCGCCGCGACCTGCTGGTCGAGGTGGGCGGTTATGCCCGGGAGTTTCCGAAAGCGCTGGAATTCGACCTGCTGCTGCGTCTGATCGAGCAGGGCGGCATGAGCGGTCTGGCTCATCTCAGCGAGCCACTGTTGATCTGCGAGGCGCCGGAACTTGAAGACAACACGGATGAGCAGAAGGCCTTGACTCGTCATCTGAGCCATCGCGGTTATCAGGCCGAAGTCGGTTCAGCGCTGCCTGGCACCTACAAGATCGACTATCGCCACAGTCACCGACCAATGGTCTCGATCCTGTTGCACAGTCAGGACAATCTGCCCGAGCTGCAGCGATGCCTGCAAAGCATTCTGCAGCGCACCCGCTATCAGCGTTATGAAGTTCTGATCGCCGACAACCAGAGCTCGTCCTCCGAACTGACCGCCTGGCTTGATCAGCAGGAGAAGCTCTCCAGCCGTGTCCGCGTATTCAAGGCCGAACAGCGCGTGAGTATCTCGGCACTGCGCAATCTCGTCAGCCAGGAAGCCAAGGGCGAATACCTGATTCTGCTGGATGCCGAGAGTCAGATCGTCAATGTCGGCTGGATTGAGTCATTGCTCAACCAGGCCCAGCGCCCCGAGGTTGGCGTTGTCGGTGTCCGGCTTATTGAAAAGGACGGCACCATCACGCAGGCAGGTCTGGTTCTCGGGCTAAACGGTGCAGTGGGATCAGGCTTTGTGGGTGAATCGAAAAGATCCCGGGGTTACATGCAGCGTCTGGTCGTCGAGCAGAACTACTCGGCGGTTTCATCGGCCTGCCTGATGATTGGCAAGTCGCTGTTCGATGACGTCGGCGGTCTGGACGAAGGGCCGTTCGCCGAAGCGCTGGGTGACGTCGACCTGTGTCTGAAAGCAGGCCAGGCGGGGTATCTGACGGTCTGGACACCGCATGTTCAGGTTATCCATTCCGGAAGGATCGATGCCCCTGAGTCTGCGAGCGATGCGCTGATCGGCAAATGGTCGGCGCAGTTCTCTCAGGATGAAGCCTACAACGCCAATCTGTCCTTGAAGGGCACAGCGTTTACCCTCGCTTCTCTCTAATCCCGTCTGTTTTTGAGGAAAATCCGGCTGCCAGTCAGCCGGATCGCTCCTTACACCACATCGCAAGGGCCTCCCGGCCCTGTTTTTTCCTCACCCAGAATCGCAAAGCAGTCACATTCAAGTGACCTGTAGGTCATAAAGTGCATCTCCACTGTAATGTTTTACAGCGAGTGACAAGCGCCTGACTTGCCTTAATGTGTCATGCGCCCTGAAAATGTCCGCAATTCGCCTCTATTCGGTAGCGCCCTGATTTCTTTGGGACGAACATTTACCTGTTTACTAATCGGGAAGCCATGATGATTGGCATAAAAAGCATAGCGAGTTACGTGCCCGCTGAAGGCGTCGATAACTACGCTCAAGGTGCCAGCTTCGGCAAGGATGAAGACTTCATCCTCGGGAAGATTGGCTCCACGTTCCTGCCGCGCAAGGCAGACGGTCAGGAAACCTCGGATCTGTGTGTCGAAGCGGCCAACAAGCTGTTTGCCAGCAATCCTCAGCTCAACCGCGAAGAAGTCGATGTACTGATCGTCGTCACCCAGAACGGTGATGAAGAAGGGCTGCCGCACACTGCTGCCATCGTGCAGGACAAGCTGGGGCTTTCGACCAACGTCGCTGCGTTCGATATTTCGCTGGGCTGCTCCGGCTATGTCTACGGTATCTACGCGATCAAGGGCTTCATGGAAGCAGCCGGCCTGAAAAACGGTCTGCTGATCACAGCCGACCCTTACTCGAAGATTGTCGACCCTGAAGACCGCAACACCACCATGCTGTTCGGTGACGCGGCCACCGCCACCTGGATGGGGGAGGGCGCTGCGTGGCAACTGGGCAAGGCGAAGTTCGGTACGGACGGTTCCGGTGCGCCGCACCTGAAGGTCAGTAACGGCGTGTTCTTCATGAACGGTCGTCAGGTGTTCAACTTTGCACTGCTCAAAGTGCCTGCTCACCTGCACGAGCTGCTGGGCGAGTCCGGTCTGCAGCCTGATGACATCGATGCTTTCTGTATCCATCAGGGCAGCGCTGCCATCGTGGACGCCGTGGCGCGTCGTTTTGAGGACAAACCGGAGAAGTTTCTCAAGGACATGGTCGAGACCGGTAATACCGTGTCGTCCAGTATTCCCCTGCTGATAGAAAAGCACGTACTCGATTCTTCCTGGAACCGTGTGGCGCTGAGTGGCTTTGGTGTCGGTTTGTCCTGGGGCTCGGCAATTATTTACAGGGGCTGATTGTCGGCGGTCTGAAATAAAACGCCTGCGACGTTAGTTTTGGGCGTTTTAGTCTGGATAAAACGGTTACAAAAATCTGCTGTCACCGTTTTTGTCAATCCAACAGCGCTGTCCCGGCCTGTTGAAGATCCTCTTTTCTGTGTTGTGCGCGCTTCAAGCCCTTGTTTTATAAGGGGTGGCAGACTGCTAGCAAAATTTTTGAAAAAAACACTCAAGCAACCTGCCATCGCGACGATAACTATTACGAAGGTTCTCTAGGCATACCCGGCGCTTGCAGGGGCCGGAAGCCACGTAGTACACAACCCACGAGGAATTCATCATGGCTTTAACAGTAAATACCAACGTTACGTCGTTGGCCGTTCAAAAGAACCTGAACCGCGCCTCTGACGCACTGTCCACTTCGATGTCCCGTCTGTCGTCGGGCCTGAAAGTACAGAACGCCCGTGACAACGTGGGTGTTTTGAGCACCATCGCTTCGATCAACTCGCAGGTTCGTGGTCAGACCGTAGCGATCCAGAACGCCAACGACGGTATGTCCCTGGCTCAGACCGCTGAAGGCGCTCTGCAAGAATCCGTATCGATCCTGCAGCGTATGCGTGAACTGGCAGTTCAGTCGCGTAACGACAGCAACAGCGCAGTCGACCGTACTGCCTTGAACAAAGAATTCACAGCGATGAGCTCTGAATTGACTCGTATCTCGGCCAGTACCAACCTGAACGGCAAGAACCTGCTTGACGGTTCTGCCAGCACCATGACTTTCCAGGTCGGCGCCAACACCGGTACCTCCAACCAGATCACTCTGACCCTGAGCGCAAGCTTTGACGCAGAAACCCTGGGCGTTGGTTCGGCCATCAGCATCGTCGGTTCGGACAGTGCTGCTTCAGAAGCCGCCTTCTCTGCTGCAATCACTGCAATCGACTCCGCTCTGCAGACCATCTCGTCTAGCCGTGCTGATCTCGGTGCTGCACAAAACCGTCTGACCACCACCATCTCCAACCTGCAGAACATCAACGAAAACGCCAGTGCTGCACTGGGTCGTCTGCAAGACACCGACTTCGCTGCTGAAACTGCACAATTGACCAAGCAGCAGACTCTGCAACAGGCTTCGACTTCGATCCTGTCTCAGGCCAACCAGCTGCCATCCGCTGTACTGAAACTGCTTCAGTAATATCGGCATGAGTTTTGGCGGGGGAGTGCGTAATCGCGCTCTCTCGCTTTTTTGCTTTCGGAGGTGATGGTCATGGAGATGAGTGTAAAGCTGAACGTGTCCTATCCGGCCACTCAACCGACGAGTCCGGCTCCGGCCACGGACAAGTCTGTTGATAAGCCTGCCGACGTCAAGTCGGTGGAGCGGGTTGCCGCTTCGGATGAAAGCAAAGAGCTGGATCATAAGAAGGATGATGCTCAGGAGGAGACTAAAGTCAGGGCCGCGGCGGACGAAATCCAGAAATTTTTTCATTCGGTCAAACGCAATCTTGAGTTCTCGATCGATGAAGGTTCTGGCAAAGTCATCGTCAAAGTCATTGCAAGTGACTCTGGTGAAGTGATCCGGCAGATTCCGAATGCAGAAATCCTGAAACTGGCCGATAGCCTGAGTGACGCGAACAGTTTGTTGTTCCGCGCCAAGGCCTGACCACCAGTAAGGTCATTGTTGCAGGGTTTGGAGGGTCAAATGCCTCGAAGCCCGGTGACACACTAGAAGGAGAAGCGAAATGGCAAGTCCAATTACCTCGACAGTAGGCGTGGGTTCGGGTCTTAATATCGGTGACATCGTCAAGGGGTTAGTGGCTGCCGAGAAGGCGCCCAAGCAGACCCAGATAGACAAGCAGACTTCCGCTACCTCGGCCTCGCTATCGGGTGTCGGTCAGTTGTCGTCTGCGCTGGCTGCGTTCCAGAAAACCATGGACACGCTGAACAGCACCACAACGCTTGCGTTCAATGGCTTCGCGGCGACCTCGGCCGATGAAAAGATCGTGAAGGCAACGGCGGGCAACAACGCAGTCAACGGCTCTTACGCTATCGGTGTCACCAAGCTGGCGACTCCGTCCAAGGTCGCGACTGCAGCATTGACGGCTGCCCAGACCAGTGCCATTCCGAGTGGTACCCTGAAAATCACTCAGAATGGCGTTGCTCAGGAGGTCTCGATCGACCAGGGCTCGACGCTGGAGCAGGCACGCGACAAGATCAACTCCACGCTTCAAGGCAAGGGCATTACCGCGAACATCATCAACGACACCAGCGGTGCGCGTCTGGTGTTCAGTTCGACCACAACCGGCAGCGGCAGTGACATCTCGGTAGAGGCCAGTTCCGGTCTGGAAATGTTCAATATCGATGGCACAAAGAAAATGTCGGAGACCGCTACCACCGATGCCAACGGCAAAGTGATCGGAGGCGCGGGCGCGATTTCGGAACTGGCGGGAGACGCAGAGTTCACCGTTGACGGTCTCAGTCTGACCAGTAAGACGAACAAGGTAAGTGGCGCGATTTCCGGCATCACCTTTGACCTGGTTGCGCCGAGTGCACTAGGCGCCACCACCACCGTCACCGTGGCAACCAACACGGATGGTCTGAAGGCTTCTCTGCAGAGCTTCGTCGATTCCTACAACACGTTGGTCAAGCTTGTCGCGACGCTTACCAAGGGTTCGACGGGCAAGGATGCTGACGGCAAGGATGTGTTCGTACCTGCTCCGCTGACCGGCGACGCGACGCCTCGCTCGCTGCTGGCAGTGATCCGTACACAGATCGCTACCTCGACCTCGACTTCAGGCCTTGGCTCTCTCGCTCAGTTGGGTATCCAGACGCAGCAGACCGACGGCACATTGTCTCTGGACTCGACCAAGTTCACGGCGGCGTTGAGTGACAAGAAGATGGGTAGCCAGATCCAGGCGCTCTTCACCGGTGAAGGTGGTCTGCTGAGTCGTCTGGGCAAAGCGGTCCTCCCCTACAATGAACCTGGCAAGGGGATTCTGCCGAGCAAAACGACCAGTCTGACGGCGGTGCAGAAGCAACTGACCAAAGACCAGGCTGACCTGGACCGGCGTATCGACACCCTCACTCAGACCCTGACCAAGAAGTACAACGCAATGGATCTGGTAGTGGGGCAGCTCAAGGCAACAGCGAGCAGCATCACGTCGATATTTGCAGCCATGAATGCGCAAAAGAACAATTCGTAGTTCCATTTGCCGATTATTGTGCTTGCCAACAACCCGACCCTGTGTCGGGTTGTTGTTTTTGGGCTAAAGTTTTTTCGCGCTGCGTCGATAGCTTGAATATGAGTAATCTGGATTTATCATGAGGCCCCCTATGAATCCGATGTTAGCGTTGCGGCAGTATCAGAAGATTGGTTCCCAGGCACAGACCTCGGAAGCCAGCCCACACCGTCTGGTTCAGATGTTGATGGAGGGCGGTCTGGATCGCATTGCCCAGGCCAAGGGCGCGATGTCACGCAAGGAAATCGCTAACAAGGGCATCTTCATCAGCAAGGCCATCGGCATTGTAGGTGGCTTGCGTGATGGTCTGGATCTTGAAAAAGAGCCGACAGAGGCTCTGATCAGGCAGGACAAGCTGTATCACTACATGATGACGCGTCTCGCTGAAGCCAATGCGCACAACGACCAGAAAATGCTCGATGAAGTGGCAGGTCTGTTGATCACGGTCAAGGAAGGCTGGGACGCCATCGGCGCCACGCAATCGCAATAAGGCCCGGCTGCCTTAGGAGAGAGACATCATGAGTGCTGCACTCAAGCGAATCGAAGAAACCCGTGAGGCCTTGGTCGGGGCACTGGCTGAGCGCGACTGGGAGGCCATCGGCAAGCTTGACCTGGCATGCCGTGAATGTGTCGATGCGGTGGTGGGCCATTCGCCTGATGACGAGCCTGCCCTGCGCAGCAACCTGGAAGAGCTTTTAGGGGTCTATCGGCAATTGATTGACGTTGCAACCGGCGAGCGTCAAGCAATCGTCGATGAAATGGCACAAATCCAGAATGCGAAAAACGCAACGAAGGTCTATCATCTCTTCGGCTAGCTTTTATTTGTCGGTTTAATTATCCGACAGGAAGTTCGCCATAAATTTGACTGTGTACGTTTTTTTGACTTAACTAGTGATGTTTACTATTTTCTGGCGTCTCATCGTTTATATCGGCTGAGCGGCCAAGCTGCCCCCCAATCATGGGCATTGAGTTGACTAGGGAAGTTGCTATTGCATGTGGCGTGAAATCAAGATTCTGCTAATCGATGACGATAGCCAGCGCCGCCGGGATCTGGCGGTTATCCTGAACTTCCTTGGCGAAGAAAATCTTTCCTGTTCCAGTCAAGACTGGCAGCAGGTCGTAGGCTCGTTAGGGTCTACGCGGGAAGTGCTTTGCGTGCTGATCGGCAACGTAAACGCCCCGGGCAGCCTTCAAGGACTGCTTAAGACCATCGCTGCATGGGATGAGTTCCTTCCCGTTTTGCTTTTGGGCGAAAGTTCTTCTGTCGAGCTTCCGGAAGACATGCGCAGGCGCGTGCTGTCGGCGCTTGAAATGCCGCCCAGCTACAGCAAGCTGCTGGATTCCCTGCACCGTGCCCAGGTCTATCGTGAAATGTACGATCAGGCCCGTGAACGTGGTCGTCATCGCGAGCCGAACCTGTTCCGCAGCCTCGTCGGTACCAGCCGTGCGATTCAGCATGTGCGGCAGATGATGCAGCAGGTGGCCGACACCGACGCCAGTGTTCTGATCCTGGGCGAGTCCGGCACCGGCAAGGAAGTTGTTGCCCGTAACCTGCATTACCACTCCAAACGCCGCGACGCACCTTTCGTGCCCGTCAACTGCGGCGCGATTCCGGCTGAATTGCTGGAAAGCGAATTGTTCGGTCACGAAAAGGGCGCTTTTACCGGGGCGATCACCAGTCGTGCCGGGCGCTTCGAACTGGCCAATGGCGGCACGCTGTTTCTTGATGAGATCGGCGACATGCCGTTGCCAATGCAGGTCAAGTTGCTGCGCGTGTTGCAGGAACGTACGTTCGAGCGTGTCGGCAGTAACAAGACCCAGAGCATTGATGTGCGCATCATTGCCGCTACGCACAAGAATCTCGAAAACATGATCGAGATTGGCAGCTTCCGTGAAGACCTTTATTACCGTCTGAACGTGTTTCCGATCGAGATGGCGCCGCTGCGTGAGCGCGTTGAAGACATTCCGCTGCTGATGAATGAACTGATCTCGCGCATGGAGCATGAAAAGCGCGGCTCTATCCGTTTCAACTCCGCAGCCATCATGTCGCTCTGCCGTCATGCCTGGCCTGGCAACGTCCGCGAGCTGGCCAACCTGGTGGAGCGCATGGCGATCATGCACCCGTACGGTGTGATCGGAGTTGCCGAGCTACCGAAGAAGTTTCGCTATGTCGACGACGAAGACGAGCAGATGGTCGACAGCCTGCGCAGCGAGATCGAAGAGCGTGTCGCCATCAACGGCCATACGCCCAACTTTGCCTCTGGTGCACTATTGCCGCCTGAAGGGCTCGATCTGAAAGACTACCTGGGTGGTCTTGAGCAGGGGTTGATTCAGCAGGCGCTGGATGATGCCAACGGCATCGTTGCCCGTGCCGCCGAGCGTCTGCGGATCCGCCGCACGACGCTGGTCGAGAAGATGCGCAAGTACGGCATGAGCCGTCGGGAAGGAGACGAACAGGCGGAGGATTGACGCCTGCTCGAACGGCCAAAAATCAAACCTCTGAATTTTCAGGGGTTTTTTTTCGGCACGAGGATTGCTAAGTCTCTCTCAACACACCGTTTACTGACGGTCCGCCACGCGAGAGATGATTTATGTCCAACGCCGCTCACATGACTTCCGAACTGTCTGTTCAGCCGTTTCCCGCTCTGGAGCTGGAAAGTCGCCACGGGCTGGAACAGGCGTTTTCGCTGTTCAATCAGATGTCGGCGCAATTGACCGATTCCTACGGACATCTGGAAGCACGCGTGACCGAACTCAAGGGTGAGCTGGCGCAGGCCGGTGTTCAGCGTCTTCAGGAGCTGGCAGAAAAAGAGCGTCTGGCCAACCGCCTGCAGAACCTGCTCGACTTGCTGCCGGGTGGCGTGATCGTTATTGACGGCATGGGTGTGGTCCGCGAGGCCAACCCTGCGGCAATCGATCTGCTGGGTCAACCTCTGCTGGGCATGCTGTGGCGGCATGTGATCAGTCGCTGCTTCGCACCGCGTGAAGACGACGGGCACGAGATATCGCTGAAGGACGGCCGTCGTCTGTCCATTTCCACTCGTTCACTGGATGCCGAGCCCGGTCAGTTGGTATTGCTTAACGACCTGACTGAAACCCGTCGCCTGCAGGAGCAGCTTGCTCGCCACGAGCGTCTGTCTTCTCTGGGGCGAATGGTTGCCTCGCTGGCGCATCAGATTCGCACACCGCTGTCGGCGGCGATGATCTATGCCAGCCATTTGACCGAGCAGGAACTGCCGGTGGAAACCCAGCAGCGTTTTGCCGGCCGACTCAAGGAGCGTCTGCACGAACTCGAGCACCAGGTGCGTGACATGCTGGTGTTCGCCCGTGGCGAACTGCCGCTGACCGACCGGATCGCGCCGGGTGCGCTGTTTCAGGCGCTTCAAAACGCGGCGGCGACCCATTTGCAGGGCGTGGCGGTTCGCTGGCAGTGCGACAGCGTCGACGGTGAGTTGCTGTGCAATCGCGACACGCTGGTCGGTGCACTGCTCAATCTGGTTGAAAACGCGGTGCAGGCCAGTGCAGGGCGCACGCGTCTCAAGGTGCACGTCTACAGTCGCGGCAATACGTTGCGGCTGTGCATCAGCGACAACGGCAGTGGCATGGATCAGGCGGCGCTGGCTCGCATCGGTGAGCCATTCTTCACCACCAAGACCACCGGCACCGGCCTGGGCCTTGCGGTGGTCACGGCAGTGACTCGCGCGCATCAGGGTGGCGTGCAATATCGCTCCCGTGTCGGACGTGGTACTTGCGCCATCGTCAGCCTGCCGTTGATTCCTGCATCCAGTTCAGTGAGTGCCAGCTGATGTCGATCAAGGTGCTGCTGGTCGAAGACGACCGTTCATTGCGCGAGGCGCTGGGGGAAACCCTGGAGCTGGCCGGATACGGCTACCGTGCGGTCGGTTCGGCTGAAGAAGCCTTGCTGGCGGTAGAGGCCGAGCCGTTCAGTCTGGTGATCAGTGACGTGAACATGCCGGGCATGGACGGTCATCAGTTGCTGGCGTTGCTGCGCAATCGTCATCCGCAACTGCCCGTGCTGCTGATGACGGCGCACGGCGCTGTCGAGCGCGCCGTCGATGCCATGCGCCAAGGCGCTGCGGATTATCTGGTCAAGCCGTTCGAGCCCAAGGCACTGCTGGCGCTGGTCGCACGCCATGCGCTGGGACGTCTCGGTCCGGCCGAAGGCGAGGGGCCGATTGCCGTCGAGCCTGCAAGCATCCAATTGCTCAATCTGGCCAGCCGAGTGGCGAAAAGCGACTCCACCGTGCTGATTTCCGGCGAGTCCGGGACCGGCAAGGAAGTTCTGGCTCGATACATTCATCAAAATTCGCCGCGTGCCGATAAGCCTTTCATTGCGATCAACTGCGCAGCGATTCCCGACAACATGCTCGAGGCCACGCTGTTCGGTCACGAGAAAGGCTCATTTACAGGGGCCATTGCGGCGCAGGCGGGCAAGTTCGAGCAGGCCGATGGCGGCACGATCCTGCTCGACGAGATTTCCGAAATGCCCATGGGCCTGCAGGCCAAGTTGTTGCGCGTGCTTCAAGAGCGCGAGGTTGAGCGGGTCGGCGCGCGCAAGCCCATCATTCTCGACATCCGTGTGTTGGCCACTACCAACCGTGATCTGGCCGGAGAAGTGGCGGCGGGGCGTTTCCGAGAAGATCTGTTTTATCGGCTGTCGGTATTTCCACTGGCCTGGCAGGCATTGCGTCAAAGGACTGCCGATATTTTGCCGCTGGCCGAGCGTCTGCTGGCCAAGCACGTCAATAAAATGAAGCATGCGCCGGTCCGCCTTTCTGCTGAAGCGCAGGCTTGTCTGGTCAGTTATCCATGGCCGGGCAATGTGCGTGAGCTGGACAATGCCGTGCAGCGCGCGCTGATCCTGCAGCAGGGCGGCGTGATTCAGGCGCAGGATTTCTGCCTCGCCGGCCCGGGGGGCAGCGTTCCTGCTCCGGTGGTCCAGGCGCCCGCGCCACACATGCCTGTCACGTCATTGGCGGATACTGCAGTGGCCGCTAGCGGTTCAGAGTCCGCAGGTGCGCTGGGGGATGACCTCAGGCGTCGAGAGTTTCAGATGATCATCGACACGCTGCGCGCCGAGCGCGGTCGTCGCAAGGAAGCTGCCGAGAGGCTGGGTATCAGTCCGCGAACACTGCGTTACAAGCTGGCGCAGATGCGTGACGCCGGTATGGATGTGGAAGGTTATCTGTTTGCGACCTGACGGCCACCGTCCAGCCAGCTGCAGACCAGTGGTCGTGATCTGGTGTATTTGATTCTTCGTATGACGGATGCAATACGGGAGGCCCGGAGGCCTTGTCCGGTGGGGCTTTTGTCGGTGATGGCATCTGGGCTGACAGGATTTTCGAAGGTAGTGTGGCATATTGCCGCCATCTAGCTGGCACCGTTGTTGCTAAGTCATCTGTATCCGCTGAATCAGTGTCAAAAATTTGCGGGCCTTACGAGAGAAAATGTCCATGAGCCAAGGTATTGAATTTAATCGCTTGATGTTGGATATGCGGGCCATGCAGATGGATGCAATGGCCGCACCCAAGCCTGTGTCCGGTCCTCAGGAAGCAGGCGCCAGCAGCTTTGCCGATATGCTTGGCCAGGCCGTCAACAAGGTTGCGTCGACTCAGCAGGCGTCCAGCCAGTTGGCCAACGCGTTCGAAATCGGCAAGAGCGGTGTGGATCTGACTGACGTCATGATTTCCTCGCAGAAAGCCAGCGTGTCGTTTCAGGCCTTGACCCAGGTTCGCAACAAACTGGTTCAGGCTTATCAAGACATCATGCAGATGCCGGTTTAAGGGACGTACTGAGTCATGGCCGAAGCAACAGCCGATCCTGTTCCAGCAAGAGCGGGCGCCTCCGACAAGAAACCGTTGTTCGGGCTCTCTTTTCTGGAAAATCTTTCCGAAATGACCATGCTGCGTCAGATCGGCCTTATGGTCGGTCTGGCCGCGAGCGTGGCCATTGGCTTTGCCGTGGTGCTGTGGTCGCAGCAGCCTGACTATCGTCCGTTGTACGGCAGCCTTGCCGGTATGGACAGCAAGCAGATCATGGACACCCTGACTGCTGCGAACATCAATTACACCGTCGAGCCGAACTCCGGCGCTCTGCTGGTCAAGGCTGATGACGTGCAGCGTGCACGCATCCAGCTGGCTCAGGCAGGCGTGGTGCAGAACGATGCCAACATCGGTTTCGAGATTCTGGACAAGGATCAGGGCCTGGGCACCAGTCAGTTCATGGAAGCCACGCGCTATCGCCGTGGTCTGGAAGGCGAACTGGCGCGTACCATTTCGGCGTTGAACAACGTCAAGGGTGCCCGCGTGCACCTGGCCATTCCGAAGAGTTCGGTTTTCGTCCGTGACGACCGCAAGCCAAGTGCTTCGGTACTCGTCGAGCTGTACGCAGGCCGCTCACTTGAGCCGAGTCAGGTCCTGGCGATCATCAATCTGGTCGCCACCAGTGTTCCTGAGCTGACCAAGTCGCAGATCACCGTTGTCGACCAGAAAGGCACTTTGCTGTCCGATCAGGCCGAAAACTCCGAATTGACCATGGCCGGCAAGCAGTTCGATTACAGCCGCCGCATGGAAGGGATGCTGACTCAGCGTGTGCAGAACATTCTGCAACCGATTCTGGGTTCTGACCGCTACAAGGCCGAAGTGTCGGCGGTGGTCGATTTCAGCGCCGTCGAATCGACTGCCGAAAGCTTCAACCCCGATCAGCCTGCCTTGCGCAGCGAGCAGTCGGTCAACGAACAGCGTTCCAGCAGCTCGGGTTCGCAAGGCGTTCCGGGTGCGTTGAGCAACCAGCCTCCAGGCCCTGCGACCGCGCCTCAGACCGCTGGTGGTGCTGGCGCTGCTGCAGCCGCTATCGCCCCGGGTCAGCCGCTGCTCGATGCCAATGGTCAACAGATCATGGATCCGGCCACCGGTCAGCCTGCGCTGGCGCCGTACCCGGCCGACAAGCGTGTGCAGTCCACCAAGAACTTCGAGCTGGACCGTTCCATCAGCCATACCAAACAACAGCAGGGTCGTCTGACGCGCCTGTCGGTTGCCGTGGTGGTCGATGACATGGTCAAGACCAATGCTGCCAACGGCGAGGTGACCCGCGCACCGTGGAGCGCCGCAGATCTGGCCCGTTTCACGCGTCTGGTTCAGGATGCCGTCGGTTTCGATGCCAGCCGTGGCGACAGCGTCAGCGTGATCAACGTACCGTTCTCCAGCGAGCGCGCCGAAGTGCTGCCCGAGGCTTCGTTCTACTCGCAGCCCTGGTTCTGGGACATCGTCAAGCAGGCGGTGGGCGTTATCTTCATCCTGATTCTGGTCTTCGGTGTGCTGCGTCCGGTGTTGAACAACATCACCACTGGCAAGAGCCGCGAACTGGCCGGTTTCGGTGGCGATGCCGATCTGGGTGGCATGGGCGGCCTGGATGGCGAGCTGTCCAACGACCGCGTCAGCCTGGGCGGTCCGCAGAGCATTCTGCTGCCTAGCCCGACCGAGGGTTACGATGCACAGCTCAACGCAATCAAGAGTCTGGTGGCTGAAGACCCGGGTCGTGTGGCCCAGGTCGTGAAAGAGTGGATTAACACTGATGAATGATCGAGCCCTCGTAGCCAAACTGAGCAAAGTCGAGAAGGCTGCCGTGCTGCTGCTTTCTCTGGGTGAAACCGATGCGGCGCAGGTATTGCGTCACATGGGGCCCAAGGAAGTCCAGAAAGTGGGCGTGGCCATGGCTCAGATGCGCAACGTGCATCGCGAGCAGGTCGAAGAAGTGATGAGCGAGTTCGTCGATATCGTCGGTGACCAGACCAGTCTGGGCGTCGGTTCCGATGGCTACATTCGCAAGATGCTCACCCAGGCGCTGGGCGAAGACAAGGCCAACGGCCTGATCGACCGGATCCTGCTTGGTGGCAACACCAGCGGCCTGGACAGCCTCAAATGGATGGAGCCGCGCGCGGTTGCCGACGTGATCCGCTTCGAACACCCGCAGATCCAGGCCATCGTGGTAGCGTATCTGGATGCCGACCAGGCCGGTGAAGTGCTCGGCCATTTCGACCACAAGGTGCGTCTGGACATCATCCTGCGCGTCTCGTCCCTGAACACTGTGCAACCGGCGGCATTGAAAGAGCTAAACCAGATTCTCGAGAAGCAGTTCTCCGGCAACGCGAACACGTCGCGTACTACCCTGGGTGGTATCAAGCGTGCGGCCGACATCATGAACTTCCTCGACAGCTCCATCGAAGGCGCGCTCATGGATTCGATCCGCGAGGTCGACGAAGACCTTTCCGTGCAGATCGAAGACCTCATGTTTGTCTTCAACAACCTCTCCGACGTGGACGACCGTGGTATCCAGGCGCTGTTGCGCGAAGTGTCTTCGGACGTGCTGGTGCTGGCGCTCAAGGGATCGGACGAGGCGATCAAGGAAAAAATCTTCAAGAACATGTCCAAGCGAGCCGCAGAACTGTTGCGCGACGACCTGGAAGCCAAGGGTCCGGTGCGCGTCAGCGATGTGGAAACTGCCCAGAAAGAAATCCTCACCATTGCGCGTCGTATGGCCGAAGCCGGCGAGATCGTGCTCGGTGGCAAGGGTGGCGAGGAAATGATCTAAGGATTCAGCCGACTCATGTCCAGTTCCAATAAAGAATCGGCCAGCGACCTCATTCGTGCCAAGGACGTCAGCGGTCTCGATCTCTGGGCATTGCCCAGTTTCGACCCGCATGTAGAGCCGGAGCCTGAGCCCGAGCCTGAATCGGTCGATGAACCGGCCGAGATGGAAGAGGTGCCGCTTGAAGAAGTCCAGCCGCTGACCCTGGAAGAGCTGGAAAGCATTCGCCAGGAAGCGTGGAACGAGGGTTTCGCCACGGGCGAGAAAGAGGGCTTTCACAGCACTCAGCTCAAGGTCCGGCAGGAAGCGGAAGTGGCGCTGGCTGGCAAGATCGCCAGCCTTGAAACGCTGATGGCCAGCCTGCTCAATCCAATTGCCGAGCAGGACACGCAGATCGAAAAAGCCGTTATTCATCTGGTCGAACACATCGCCCGGCAGGTGATTCAGCGTGAGCTGGCAACCGATTCCGCGCAGATCGCCAGTGTGCTGCGTGACGCGTTGAAGCTGTTGCCGATGGGTGCCAATAACGTGCGTATTTTCATCAATCCTCAGGACTTCGTACTGGTCAAGGCCATGCGCGAACGTCACGAAGAGACGTGGAAAATTCTCGAAGACGACACGTTGCTGCCGGGCGGTTGCCGGATTGAAACCGAGCACAGCCGCATCGATGCCAGCATCGAAACGCGGATCGCTCTGGCCATCTCGAAAATGCACGATCAATTGCACGAGCAAGTGACGCACCCTGCGCCGGCCGATGTCAGCGTCGAGCTGGATGCATCACCTGTGCAGGCGTCGAAAACTGTCACGCCAGACAGGGATACGCTCGATGCGCCTTGATCGCACCAGCTTCGGTAAACGCCTGGGTGCCTACGCAGGTTCCATCAGTCTGCCTGCCCAGCCGGTGGTCGAAGGCCGCCTGTTGCGCATGGTCGGGCTGACGCTCGAAGCCGAAGGCTTGCGTGCTGCCATGGGCAGTCGCTGCGTGGTGATCAACGACGACAGTCATCATCCGGTCGAAGTCGAGGCCGAGGTGATGGGCTTTTCCGGCGGCAAGGTGTTTCTGATGCCGGTCGGCAGCGTCGCGGG
>Ga0065712_10000135_pt1 | contig 66145 bp, 54 predicted proteins | sample MisRhiReplicate1_FD_59099 | JGI IMG/M metagenome (GOLD analysis project Ga0065712, IMG submission 59099) | Miscanthus rhizosphere microbial communities from Kellogg Biological Station, MSU, sample Rhizosphere Soil Replicate 1: eDNA_1 v3... | ecosystem: Host-associated > Plants > Roots >...
GGGCAGCTAAACCAATTCATAGGCGCCGCCGGCGTCAGGACGAAAGTGTGCTTAAAAAAGTTCTTGACATCGATCGTCGCTTCATAGATGCGATCTCTGCGTTGAAATAGCCTTTAACGCAGAGATCGCATCAAAGATACGCAGAGGACCGCAGAGTAAACTCTTCAAATTAGGACACCGCCTGAACTTGTGTTCGGGCGCGGCTGGCATTAATCTATGCGACGTATCCGCAAACCTCTCTCCAGTAATTGTCATCTGTAGTCCGTATCTCCCCGAAACAGCATGTCATGCTTCGTGCCAGGTACAACTTAAATGGTCACCCGTCTCTGAAGGGAGCTAGCAAAATGAGAGTATTCTGCCCTGAACACAAAAGAGGATTTTTCGCTCCTCGGCAAAGTCCCATTAAGTGTGAAAACCGCGGCCACCTCCTTGGCGAGTTTGATTTCGAAGGCCAAGGTCGATCGCCGGTCAAGATCCAGTGGCAGTACTGTTGTAACTGCGAACACTTCTGCCCGGTGGATTTCGACGAATACGCCTTACAACGCTGTCCGGTCTGCACGCGTAAAAGCTCGCTCCTTTACTTGTGCGATCGCTGCCACGTAATCAGCTTCGAATCCAACACGCCGTTGCAGATCAAGAATTTCACGCTCACGCCGGAGGGCGCGCCGCAACCATCCTGTCCCGGATGCTTGCAACCAGCTTCCGCCGATCTGCATGAACACACTTGTGATGATTTAAACGCGTCTTTTGTTACGGGCCTCAGTTCGTGTCCGAGTTGTGGCGAACGATTGGACGTGGCTCCGGCGTTTCCGTCGTTGGTTGCTCAGTACTTGAAGCGCACGAAATCCGCCAACAAGCTTAACGTTACGTTCGATTACGAGACGGGAGCATTCGTGCCCGTCGAGGATGGAGAGTTCGTGGTCGTCACGAATGTCGATCAGAACGCGATTGTGCTGCCGCGAACAGCAAAGTTTTCCTCGAGGCGTGACTTCTACGAGTTCTACCAGGACTACTACCATTGTCCGAATCCTGACGCCGGAGAAGTGCAGATCATTCAACCCGCGACTCTGGTCCGTGCCGGCAACGGATGGACACTTGAAACTCCGGGCATCCTGGAAGTAGTTCCCGAACAGCCGAAGAAGAAGATCACTGCTCCGCCAGTTCAGGCGCCTGCTCAGCCACCGGTTGTGCGCCGCGAGGAACCTGTTGAACCGGTGGTCACGGCAGTGAAACCGCAGCCCGTGGCTCGACCTTGTCCCGACTGCGGCTTGATGGTTGAAATGAAGTATGCATTCTGCTGGAAGTGTGGCCACTCGATGGACGCAGAAAACAAGCCGCGAACTTCCGGAGGAACTAAGCCGGATACAATGCTGACGTCAGCGCCACCTGAGCTGGAAGATGACGAACTCACCATGCAGCAGGAACCACGGCCGCTTAGTTCGGCGATGTTTTCCTGGACCAACGCGAGAACACCACACCGGCATGCAACGCCCAAAGGTTCAGTACTGAAGCTACTCGGCATCGGAGCGATTGCTTTCGTGCTCGTCTCGCTGGGCTTATTCGGACTGCTGCGTTCGGATGCCCCAACGGCTACTGCTACGACTACGGTGACGCAACCCCAGCCTCAGCCTGCACAAGCAGCTCCGAGTGCGACATTCACAACAGAAGTGTCGCGGGCGGCACCGGCTGAGACCACGACTCAACAAGCTGCTCCAAGCAGTCCTGAAGACGAACTGAAGAGGCTCCGTGAAAAACGAATGGCTGCCAGCGCATCTGAACGATCGAAGATCTTCCAGGCGTTCGCCAAGGTAGAGAAGCAGTATCCGCGTGATTACAGGTTTCCGTATGAGCGCGCTAAGTTGGCGGTGAAAGGTTCGCAGGCAAGTTCGCGCACCGAAGCATTCAAGGCCCTCAACGCTGCCGCAGAGAAAGCGATCACCACCGGCAAGGCGAACGAGATGTTGGATGGTTTGGAAAACGATAAGAGCGGAGACTTCAGCCGCCTCTCGCAGGGACGATACGAGTGGAGCCGTTTGGTAGCAGCACTCAAACGAAAGGACACGAGTTTATTGAGCGAGTAGATATTCGAAGTCAGTACCACCTGCGGTAGCGGGTGGGTCAACGAAGCGAAGATTGACCCACCCGCTACCGCAGGTGGTACTGACCTTTTTTTAGTGGCCTTTTTCAGCCGAGCTGCGGTCGATCAGTTTTGAAAATCGACTCTGTTTTCCATCTTTCGTTTTGTCCTGATAAAGAAACGCCAGGTTGTTCTCGTCGAAACCTGTAAAGAACTCGTCCCAGCTAATCGCTTCCAACGAATCACCACCCGAGTAACCTGGATAATCGATGCGCAGCAGGCCCGGGCTATCACCTCGCTCCGTGTTCTTGACTCTGGCCGGATGACCGCCTCTTTCTTCTACCCAACGACGAATCTCGTCGTGATCAGTTGTCGTTTTTGATTCTGCTGATTCCTTAGCCATAGTTTTCCCTCCTGAATACGGATATGGTTTAGAATCTCTGTCCGTTCTTTGTGTCAACAGATTTACAAAAATTAATCGTCACGAGACAAATATGAAATCAACACTTATCGTGCTGGGCATCATCGTGTTTGGCCTGCAGCCAGCTGCGGCCCAGCAAGTGGTCCGCATTACCGAACCCTCTGCAATCAACCCGGCGGAAGTTTCCATCGCGATCAATCCGAAAAATCCTGACAACATGATTGCGGCTTCGTTTCAGACGGGACATCCGCCGAAGCCACGCGCCGGAAGTTATCACTACGTGACGTTTGACGGCGGCAAGACCTGGAAGACCGTAATGACACCGAATCCAACCAACCTGGTCCAGGGTGATGACGTGATCGCCTTTAGCAACGATGGCGTCGCGTATCACGTGCACTTGTCGTTCGACGGCATTCGCCTGGCGAGACCTGTGCGCGCCGAGAATGGGATGATTATTAACGTGTCGAAGGACGGCGGTAATACCTGGTCTGATGGAACTGCGGCAGTCAATCACATCAATACAGTGATCCCGTTTGAAGACAAACCCGGCTTGATCGTCGATAACGCGCCGGACTCGCGCTCGAAAGGTAATGTTTATCTTGCGTTCACCAGATTCGACGTTTATGGCAGCGCGAATCCCGAGCACCACTCGCAGATCTATTTCAGTCGCTCGACCGATCAGGGCCAGACGTTTTCGATGCCGTTTCGTGTTTCCGATACCGGCGGAGATTGCCAGGATAGCGACAATACGGTGGAAGGTGCTGTACCGGCCGTTGGACCAAAGGGCGAGGTGTATCTGGTGTGGGCGGGACCGCTCGGTTTGGTGTTCGACAAGTCGCTCGATGGTGGTTTGTCCTTCGGTAAAGATAAAGTCATCGGAGACATTCCCGGCGGCTGGGATTTTTCCATCGAAGGCCTTGATCGTGCTAATGGAATGCCGGTTACCGGCGTCGATCTTAGCAATGGACCAAACAAGGGGACGCTTTACGTCAACTGGATCGACGCGCGAAATGGCGATCCGGACGTGTTTGTCATGTCGTCACCAAACGGTGGGGACACGTGGACGAGTCCGGTGCGCGTGAACGACGATCCCGTTAAAAACGGCAAGGTGCAGTTCTTCACCTGGATGGCGGTCGATCCTGTGGATGGATCGGTCAATATCGTTTTCTATGATCGACGCGATACTCCGGGTACTCAAACCGGTCTGACTTTGGCGAGGAGTATCGACGGCGGCCGATCGTTTGTGAATCACAAGATCGAGCTGGCGCCGTTTGCGGTTAACTCGCGAGTATTTTTTGGAGACTACAGCAGTATCTCAGCCTACGACGGACGGGTGGTACCGGTGTTCATGCATTTCGTGAATGATAGTAGCCTGGCGGTTTCGGTGGCGTTGTTTCGCTTCAAGCCCGGGACGCAAGAGATCTTAACCACAAAGGCACTAAATCACTAATTTGGGCCTTTGTGACTTTGTGGTTTAACTAGCCAAGTCCGTCTATGCGCTTACGTGCGATCGTCCGTTGCGCGAGAGTGCCGCATGCCTTCACGAGCTCTCCCAATCCCGCAAACCGCGGATCACGAGTCAAACCTTTCTGATAGCGCGAATAGATCTGCTGCACAATAACTGCGATCTTCAGCAGACCGTACGCGAAATAGAAAACCGCGTTATCAATGCGACGACCGGTTCGCTTCGTATAGTGGTCGAGCAGTTCAGCGCGAGTGAGGCTACCAGGCAAACTGGTTAATCCAAATCCATAGCGTTGCCACTCTTCCGGATCTGTTGCTTCAACCCAGTAACCAAGGCTGGTACCGAAATCCATCAGCGGATCGCCGATAGTCGCCATCTCCCAGTCGAGCACCGCCACGACATGCGTGAGATCCTCAGGCGAGAGCACGAGATTGTCGTACTTGTAATCGTTATGAATCAGCGCCGCTCGCGCTGAATCTGCGGGAAGATTTTGCGCCAACCAGCCCGCCAGTTGCTCGATTGCAGGAACATCGTCCGTGCGAGCGTTGTAATATCTTTTGGTCCAACCCTCGATCTGGCGCTTGACATATCCTTGTGGCGATCCCAGATCGCCCAATCCAGCAGCTTCGTAATCGACTTCGTGTATCTCGGCCAGGTTCTCAATAAACGTCTGCGAAAGACCCCGCATCAGTTCAGCGGATAATTCAATACCTGGCGGCGGCTGGGCACGCAGAATGATTCCCTTCACGCGCTCCATCACATAGAACGGCGCGCCGAGTATCTGTTCGTCGTCACAAAAAAGAAGTGGACGCGGAACTTTCTTATAGACCGGATAAAGATGCGAAAGGATGCGATATTCACGACTCATGTCGTGCGCGGTTTTGATTTTGGCGCCGATGGGAGGACGCCGCAGCACGAGTTCACGATCGCCGGCGCGCAGTAAGTAGGTGAGATTGGAAAAGCCGGCGGGAAATTGTTCGATGATCAGTGGCTCTTCCAGGTCGTGGAGATGTGCGGCTAAATACTCCAGGAGACGTTCGTTAGGAAGCTCCTCGCCCTCGCGGACCGCTCGAGACCGATCTACTCTTAACAGGATTTCAGGATTTTTCATGATTATCCTGAAATATCATGTAAATCCTGTACATACTTTTTCAGGACGCTTCTCGCCACCACTGTTTTGTGCACCTCGTCTGGACCATCGTAGATCCGCGCCGCACGCTCGTGCCGGTACCAGTATGACAAAACCGTCGCATCAGTCAGCCCGAGCGCGCCGTGCACCTGAATCGCACGATCCAGCACCTTCTGAAGAATTCCTGCTACAAAAAACTTGATCAGCGAGATATCCTCGCGCACTGACGCGGCGCCTTTCTGGTCAATGCAGCGCGCAGTTTGCAATACCAACAGGCGCGCAGCATTGATCTCGGCACGACTCTCGGCGATCCACTCCTGCACGTTCTGCCGGCTTCCAAGTAGCACACCCGGCGACAACTCCCTGCGCGCCGCGTAGCTGCACATCAGATCAAAAGCCCGTTCGCAGATTCCAATCCAACGCATGCAATGATGAATTCTTCCTGGTCCAAGCCGCTCCTGCGCGATTGTGAAACCCTCGCCTTCCCTTCCCAGCAGATTGCTTTGCGGCACGCGACAGTTCTCGTATCTGACCTCCGCGTGACTCGCGTAATCGCTCCCCTCATCGCCCATGACATTGATATTTCGCACCAAGTTGAAACCTGCGGTTGGAATGGGAACGATGATCTGGCTCGCTCGCTTGTATTTTGACGCCTCGGCATTAGTAACGGCCATCACGATCGCGAAGCTCGCTCCCTCCGCGGATGAGGTGAACCACTTGTGACCGTTGATGACGTAGTCGGTACCGTCCTTCACCGCCGTTGTGCTCATCCACGCCGGATTCGATCCGGGATGTTCAGGCTCTGTCATCGAGAAACAACTCCGCACGTCGCCACGCGCCAGCGGCGCAAAATATTTTTCCTTCTGTTCGGCCGTGCCGTGCTCCATCAGGATTTCCATGTTTCCGATGTCCGGCGCCTGGCAGTTGAACAAGTAATGGCCGATTGGCGTGCGGCCGAGTTCTTCGCTGACGAGCGCAAACTCCGCGAGTGTTAAGCCCAACCCGCCGTGTTCCCGCGGCAGGTGTGGGGCCCATAGGCCCATCGTTTTGACTTCTTCGCGCTTGGCAGCTAACGCGGGCACGAGATCGCGGAATGGATGTCGTAGAAAGTCAGGCTCGAGTGGATAGACTTTGGCGCGCAGGAACTTTTTGATCCGGTCGAGCAGTCCGATGAGTTTCTCATTGTAATGGTCGGTCATTGGTTGTATTTAACATCTCAACAACCGAAGTACAAAGCTCAACGCTGGGCGAGTTGCTGGCGCGCGATCGTCCAGCGATGTTGAATGAGGTCAATGGTTGAGCGATCGAAGGTCTTATCGCGAGACAACAATGTGAAGATATTGGTCAGCTCTTTTTCCTCCGCGCTGCTGGGCGCCTTGGCTTTCCGCAATGTCAAAATCTGTGAGGCAAGCGCGTCAGCGGTTTGCAGCTTGAACAGATAATTACGAGGATATTTCTCGGATAACTCGCGAGCAACTTTGATGGCATCGCTCCAGCGCTTCTCTCGTTTATAGAGATCGATGAGCAGGATGCGCGCGATATCGCGGGCCCAATGACCTTCGGTCGCCACACGTTCGAGTGTTTCCAGCCCGCGCTTTTTCGAACCACGCACGCCCATTGTTCCTGCCAGCATCTTCGCAGGGAGCGGCAGCGAACCCACGATGTAGTTTTGTAGACCGATGGTCAGTTCCGCATCGTGAAACTGCGGCGAGAGTTTCAGCACTTCGCGATGATGGTCTACAGAACTCGATGCGGCACGCAATGCTGCCATGTATTTTCGTTCGACTGCTCCAGCGAAAGCTGCTTCGAGACCCTCTGCCGCGCCCAAAAAATAAAGTGCTTCGACGTCCCGCGGATCTTTGCGCAGCCGAGCTTCGGACAGCACTTTTGCGCGACGGATCCACTTGCGAAATTCGTCAGCTTCGCGTCGATCTACTTTCGCGTTGTCACTGGAGTATGCGTCTGTGCTGTAGAGCGTCGCTTTGAGTTCCCACGCTTCATTCAATTGCTGTAGCCATATGCTCGAGGCATAACTCTCCGGACCCGCTGGATTGTCGGGTGCGAGATCGACCATCTTCTGAAAGTGTTTGTGAGCGCCTTCGTAATCGAGGTTATAAAGGGCTTCGTACCCTTCCGCACGCAACTTATCGAGCTCGTTCTGACCCGAAGCAGTAACAAGCGAAGCGAGTGTGATTAAGACAGCGACGATTATTTTCATGTGGAGATATTCAGTCCGGTTTGGACCTCCTTCCAGAACACAAGTGACAGTTAACTGACTGCCACACGCCCGCGACGGCGCTCCGTCTCGACCGCATACTCATGATTTCATAGATGTCTTATAAAGATACGAGCCAATTATAAACGCATAGAGTTCTTTCTCAGTTTCCTCGTGGCCTGCCGCTTGCTAAATCCTCACCACAAACATCGCTTTCGGCGGAGCGAACGATTCAAGGAGGGGGCATGAAAGACGAACAAGTCAAAGAACTCTTGTACCAGGCACTCGAAACTGAACTCGGGGGCGTGCAGGTTTATACGACGGCGATACGCTGTGCCGAAAACGAAGACCTGAAGAAAGAGTGGGAAGAATACTTAGAGCAGACAAAAAACCACGTAACCATCGTGGAAGACGTTTTGACGAAACTGGATCTGGATCCTAACGAGGAAACACCGGGCCGGAAAGTAGTGCGCACGATTGGCGAAGCGTTGGTTGAATCCATGGAATTGGCGTTGGCTGAAGGTGAACCAGGTGCGGCGCAACTCGCGGCTACCGAAGCCGTGGTCTTAGCCGAAACCAAGGACCACCACAACTGGCACCTGATCGGAGAAGTGTCGAAGAAAGTTAAAGGCGACGTGGCTAAGCTCCTCAAAGAGGCCTACAACGAGGTCGAAGACGAAGAGGACGAGCACCTCTATCACACGAAAGGATGGTCGCGCGAACTCTGGCTCGAGTCGCTCGGCATGAAGGCCGTGCTGCCACCACCTGAGGAAGTGAAAGACGTAAATACTGCCATCGGCGCCGCGCGTGCGGAAAAAGCACGAACGAAGATGGCTTCTTCCAAGTAAGTTTGTCGGCGGGTCGGATCGAGGCTGATGCTTCGATCTCGGGGGCAACGAAAAGAGGCGAGTGAGTTGTACCACTCGCCTCTTTTCGTTTGTCTTCTCTGCGGATCTCTGCGGATCTCTGCGGTCCTCTGCGGTCCTCTGCGGTGAGCTACTCAGAAACACTTTACCGCAGAGGGCGCGAGGACTGCAGAGATTCGCAGAGGTGAAACTGGGAGCAATTGTGTTATTTTTTGGAACTCACGCGGTAGTTGTAAGTGACATTGCACAACAATCCTGCTCTCCCGCTGGAGGTTCCCATGTACCTGCGAACCATTCTTTTCTCGACACTGATGTTGCTGTGCTGTGGAACCGCGATGGCCCAGAGGCCGGGGCCGGAGTTTTGGCGAAAGGTGAATTGCGAACCGCTGGAGCCCAGGACCAAACTCGAAGCGCTCGACAACAAGCACAGTACGGTCATCATCAAAGGCTTTACGCGGATCACGACGGTTGAAGTGCGTGGCGTGCGTATCGATGCCGTGGAGATGCGTGAGTTGGGAAACGCGGTTCGCGCTAAAGGGATCGTCATCGTGTTGCGAGAAGGAGGCGAGCGGCCTGACGACAACCGGGCGTTCGTCGATTATGAAGAGATTGATTCGCTGCTGAACGCGATTGACGCTTTGTCACGCGTAGATGAAACCGCAACGAAGCTGGCGGGCTTTGAGGCTAAGTACAAGACGATTGGCGATCTCGAGCTCGGCGTCTTCCGGCAAACGAGCAGAGGAACGGCTGTCATCATGACCACCGGTATCTGCGATCGCGCAACGCAGACACTCTCGCTCGACGACCTGGCGAAAGTCAAAGCGATGATCCAGGAAGCGAAAGCTCGCCTCGACGAGATCCGGTAAAAGCCGCGGATTTAATCGACCACTCGCACACGAGTCTCAGCGCCGTTCGTTCTAATCTCCGGAACGTACATCGCATGGCCCAACACGGGTAACGCATGAAATGATCCGGGTGCCTCGGCACGCATCTCGTAACTGAGCTGCCAAATACCCTGCGGCAGATGATCGATGAACAGCGCAACCTTCCGATCGCGCAGCTCCTGATAGACCCAGCGCGCGCGATCAGTGAAACCACCGCCTGACTTCAGCTCGCGAATGTAGAGACTCTCGCCACTGCGAACCTGCACCGCTTCGAGTCCCGCGGGCTTGAGGTCTTCGAAAAGCAGATACTCGTAGTTGTTCTTCGCTTCCACCGTCAGCACGACTTCAACCCGATCACCGCTCTTCACTGTCTCGCCGTCATTCAACGGCACTCTTTCAGACACTATCCCTTTCAAGAGCGTCGGATGATTCACGAGTTTGAAATACTGGCGTCGCACGAAGATTTCGTTGCCCGCAGGCTTCAGCGGCTCTTCCAAACTGAAGAACTCCGCTGCCGCCGAAAAGTAAATCGGCCCATTGCCACTGTTTCGCACGATGCTGATCTCATTCTGGCCATCGCGAATCAGTTCACGCGAAATCGCAAACTTGCTCGGAGCACTGAGCGCATCGTCGGCCGTGATCTGTTTGCTGGTGACCGGCGTTCCATTTACCACTAATTGATAACCAACCACCGGTTGCACCTCGCCGCTGACTCGCAAGTAGTCGTTCAGCGTCAGCACAGCAATAGCGGTGTCGCGCGTGTTGCTCCATTGCGCGCCACGCCTGTTTTTTATCAACCAATTGGTGACCGGCTCAATTAGCTTGTTCGTGGGATCGATTGCAAGCAAAGCGCGCAACGCAAACGACGTCGCTTCGACACCTCCGTCAGACCAACGCCAGTAAACTCCATCTTCGCCCCAATGTGCGGTTCCCATGACTGACGGATCCGAGACTTGCGCGCCGCGCTGCACGATTGAAGTATCAGGTTGCGAATCAGTCTTAACACCATTCTCGAGGTTTGCGATGAGCGTCTTCGCTCGATCCTCATAGCCGTAGTTGTGAGCGGCCAAAGCAAGCAGTGCCCGCGTGTAAGCGTTCAGCTTATCGCGATTGTTCCAGAGATTAGCAAACGCCGTAGCCTGGAACTTGCTGACCTCTGATTGCTTGCGCGTCGCGTGATAGACGGCTAACGAATGAAGCATCCATGCTTGTGCGTCGTAGCTGGTTTCCTCTTCAACTAACTCCTTGTCGAGATAGGCAGCCGCACGCTCCAATGCCTCCGGCTTCACGTCGATACCGGCCTGCCGCGCGAGACTCATACCCCAAACGACGTAAGCCGTCATAAAGTGGTCGCTCTCGCCTTCTTTCCACCAGCCCCAACCACCGTCGGCATGTTGAAAGTCGTAGAGTCGATCCAAACTCTGCTTCGTGATCGCCTCGAGCTCTTTCAGGTCCCTGGAACCATTTGGATGAGTTGCCGAGGCACTCGCTTCTTCGATCCCGCCGAAGATCTTGCGCATCGCGGTTTCAGGCTTCAAACCCAAATCGCGCAGCGTCTTTGCGGTGATAACCGCCGGCAGGAACCGGCTCATCGTCTGTTCCGTGCAGCCGTATGGGTAATCAATCAAATACGGTAGGGCATCGAGCATCGTTGTTGCCATGCTGGGCGCGATCTGAACTGTGAGGGTTGTCGAAGCAGCACGACGCTCTTTGGGGATATCGAGTTTGACGGAGACACTATCGCCGCGCATCTTGCCCGACTTCGAGATGAATTTCTCGATCCCGTGCTCGAAAACGGTGAACGTCTTCTCCATCGCGTCGGCGTACTTGCTTCCACGCGCCTCCACTTTCAACTTCGCCTGGCTCGCATGATTGACCGCGACTTGCCAATCGACTCTCGCCTCGCTGTTTGCTTTGACTTCAACCGGCGACTGCTCACCTTTCACACTGAGACCCTCGGCGTTCAGCGTTGGCGAAACACTCATCGCCTGGTCTGTGTTGTTGTTGATAACGGCCGAGACGGTTACTTCGTCGCCGACGACGAAGAAGCGAGGGGCTTGCAAGCGAACGATGAGCGGTTGCTTGGTCCTGGTCGATGAGTTGCCGATGCCGAATTGATTTCCGGTGGTCGCGACGCGGGCGGTCGCGGTCCACGTGGTCAACGAGTCAGGGTACTTCACCTTTACGGTTGCGGTACCGTCGGCGTCTGTCTTCACATCGGGCAACCACAGGATCGTCGAGCGAAAGTCGCTTCGCACTTGCACCGCGGGTTCCTGTGCCGGGACTCCTTGCAGAGTTCCTGAAGGTTTAAGGAGCGCAAAGTTTTCGTAGCTGCGGCCTTGCACGGGCAGTTCGGTAATCCGTTTGGCGGATATGCCGTCCACAGCAACCGATTCGGAAACGCTGTCAATACGTCCACCAACACCGGCGGCGCCACCGAGTGAATAGACTTTATACTCGGCACGAATTTGGTCATCCTCCCTGGATCTCGCGTCTTTGAGATCGCGTAACTGACGCTCTTCATCTTCAACGAATCGCGCATAGGATTTTTGATTGAGTGTGCTTTGCGTCTGCACGCTGTGAGGGCGTTTGCTCCCGTAATAGAACTGGCGCGGATCGCCGGCGTAGTCCTGCTGGATGTACTTGACCGATTCGTCCACGAGGCCCAACGCAATCTCTGCTGCGACCGGACGACCATTAGCATCCTTCGCGGCAATCGCCAGCGTACCTTCCTCTCGCGGTTGGTATTGCTCGCGGTCAGCATTCACGGCAACTTGAAGGAATCTTTCCACCGGCGGCACGACGACTTGCTTTGTATCCATGAATGCCGCCGCGTTGCTGATCATCAGCGCGCTGAGATAGACATTCGGCACGTGCTTCTCTTCGATTGGGATCTCGATCAGTTTTGCGGTCCCGGTCACGTGGACCACCTTATAGCTGAACAAGTCTTCGCCTTCGACGCTGAAGAGTACGTAACGATCACTCACCGGCACATTGATCATCACCGGCGCGGTCTGCCCGGCGCGGAAGGTGTCTTTATCGACGACGATCTCGAGCCCGGCATGACGATAGCCTAGATCGGTCGTCGCATTCGTAGCGACAAACACGTAAGCTTCAGCCGTGACTGGCGGCAAAAATCGATCGCGCCTGGCGTCAGCGCCCTGGCTGCTCTGCCATGCAACGCGATAATAGCCTTCGCGCTCGGGAGTGAAGTTGAGTTGTCCTTCGCCCTCGGTATCAGTCTTTACTGCCTGCGTGAGAATGTCGTCGTGTTGATAACCGCGAAACTTCAATCGCCATGGGCGCTGGCCTTTCGCGACCACCGGAGGAAATACGCCGGACTTCTGTTGCAACTGGCGCAACTCCTCGCCCTGCACTTCGCGACCGCGCGGATCGATCCAAACTTCCCACCAGTAGTCACGGGTGACCTTCACGACCCCTTCCGTTTGGACCGGCTGCTCGTTTGCATCGAGGGCCTTGATATCAACTGTAACTTTATCTTTGGGCCGGTAAATGTTCTGTGCGGGACGCGGGTAGACGTAGTAACGCTGGCGCGTGACGCGTACCTGATCGCTGGCGACGATCTCGCGGCGCGATGAATCGACGACGCGGGCCTCGATCCGAAACTCGAAATCCTGATTGTAGTTTTCGCGTGGCGTATCGAACGTCAGTTTCGCTTTGCCGGTTGCATCAGTCTTGATGCTTTCACGTTTAACTACCGTACCCTGACCGTAGTAGTTGCGGCGCTGGTATTCTAAATCGATGTAGTACCAGGGATAGTCGCGGTGCGGAAACCAGTAGTGATAAAAAGGATTCTGGTAGACGACGACCTCGACGGACGCATTGCTGACTGGCCCACCAAAGTAATAGTCCGCCTGAATCTCCACTTCGACTTTTTCGCCGAGGCGAAAAGCTTTTTTCTTGCCATCCTGCTCGGGCGTTTTCACCTGAACTTTGAATTCCGGCAGCTTGTATTCTTCGAGCCGGAAGAGTCTTGCACTGCCGATACTTTGATTTCGTCCCTGGTCCCAGAATTGAATGTTGTACTCGCCAAGCGGTAACTGTTCGCCCAGCCACAGCGATCCCCACGCGCTCCCGAAAGTATTCAGCGTTGCCTTGCCTTCGGTGACTTTCGTTCCGCGCGGATCATTGATCTGATATTCGACAACCTGGTCGGCTGGAGTCGAATAAACTCCATTGCTCAACTGCCGGGCGATGAACTTCCACTGGAGAGTTTCTTTAGGACGATAGGCTGGTCGGTCGGTAAAAGCATAGATACGCCAACCGTCGTTTGCAGGCCGGCCATACGCGTAGGCTGAAGCAAATGCCTGCCTGTCGTTGCTCGCACTGGTCGCGAACAGGTTGCGCGATTCGTTAGCACCCTTGAGCACGAAGCGCGCGAGTCCGTCGGCGTCAGTTGATTGGCGGAGACGGCGCCAGTGTGGTTTGCTGTTCTGATAATAACTTTCCCATAGCGCGACGCTTGCATTCGCGATCGGAGCACCTGTTATGGCATCCGCGAAAAACACGAGTGCCTGGCTATTCGATGACTTCAAGACCAGCGTCGCGTCAGAAACCAAAACAACATCACGCGCTGAGAGCGAGCCACTCTTTGCCTCGAGCAGATAGGCGCCCACCGGCAGCTTGCCGTCGATTCGACTCTGTTCATTGAAAGGTTTATGAGCTTCGCTGTCGTTGATGTTTTTAGTCCACGTCTTGACTGGTGCTCGACCGGACGTGGGAATCTTCTGAATCCATGGACCAAACTCACCTTCACCTTCGTCTTCGTTCTCGGAACTGGTGAAGCGCACGTCGCGCGTCATGTCGATCTTGTAAAGCGCAAAATCGACGCGGCGGACATTGCGTGTGTTCAAACCAAACTGAAGTTCCGAATCAGGCAGAAAGATATTCGACACTGCGACTCCGAGCGACGGTTCGGTGATGCCTTTTATCTGCTGCTGGGCCTGGTCGTAATAGCGAGTCTCGCCTTTCGCGAACTCTGTGATGAGGCGGCGATACAATTCGAGCGCTTTCACGTAATCCGGTAGCTGCTGCCACTGCCCGTCCTCGAGTTGGCGCAATGAACCGTTGTTGTTCATCCACTCGGCGTAATAGAAAAGCGCATCGTCGTACCAGTCTGTTTGTTTACCTGCTTTGAGTGCGTCTTCAAATTCATCGGGCACGCGCTGCCGTCCGGCCCAGTCGCCGCCACCGGTGTAACGCATGGTCATCGCGATCAGAAAGTGCAGGTGTGCCTGGTCATTTGCCGAGACGCTGATCTTCAAAGCGTTCTCCAGCACGTCGAGCGGAATGTAGTTGCCGTAAGAAGTGTAAAAGTAATACTCCTCGGCGCGAGGCGGGTGCGCCGCTCGGAAAACGATCTTGAGATAGCGGTCGCGAGCGCGGTCGATTTCGCGTTGGCCGGCCCACCAGTCGAGCGCCTGCTGGTAATGGGGCCACGCGGAGCCCCAGTTCATCTGGCCACGACGTGTCCAGAAAAGATCGCCGAGGGATTCGTGGGCTTCGGCCCATACGAGATCGCGGTCGGTGTCCTTGTCGGCAACGCGTATTAACTCTTCGAGTTGTTTTTGGGCCTGCTCGAATGGCGTCGTGTCAGAGGTTTGCGTCGCTGCCTGCGCGCGCCACGAAGTGTCTGCCAGGCGAAACTCCACCCAACGAAATTCGGTTGGATTGAGTTTGGTCTTATCGACTTTGGCATAGAGCTCGTGAGCGCGGGCGTATGAGCCTTGCGCGTATTGCGCCTCTGCTTCGCTGCGCAATTGCGAATAATCAGGCTGTTGGGCGAGCGCGTTGAATAACAGGAGGACCAGGATGGAGATGGTGATAGTTTTCATGGCTGGTACTTGAACGATGAAATCGAGGAGACTTGCATCCACAGATTGCGCAGATTACACAGATAATCTGTGGTAGGAGCTAGTTAGATAACAGATAGACCGCGAAGGATGCCAGCCAGTGTTCGCCCGCATAGTCGCCGCTGGCGACGTGGGCGAGTGCGGCGGAGCCGTGTTTATCTGCTGAAGCAGACAACACCTTCCGGGCCGGGTCGTTTGCCGGCAGAGCAGCCGCGATACTTCGCATGCACCACGCGCGGCTGAGATTCAAACCATCAAGATGCACCAGCTTGGGATCTGTGCGATCAGTAACGATCGCCGGTTGTAACAACGCCGCCGGTTCACCTTTCGCAACTCCCGGCAGAAACCGGTGAAACCACGTCGCAAACTCCTCCGGCTTCATGACGCGGCGCATCAAGTCGGCTTCCATCAATGCTGCCGAGAAGAAATCCTCGCCTCCGGGTTCCCACGCCCCTGGGTAGTCTGCATCGTTGGCAAAGTAAGTGCGACTACGTTCATTCAACAACGTTTCCAGTTCGCGATCGCCGGCGGCTTTCGCATAGTCGAGAGCGAAGGCCAGGCCAAACGCAGTGTTGGGATGAACGCCGGTGCGAATTGGATAAGTCTGCTTTGGGAGGAACGTGCGGTATGAATTGGCTAGTACTTCAGCCAGCGGCTGAAGATTCTCCGCCCACTTCTTTCCATCAGGGTCGTTCCACGAATTCAACTCCTCGGCAAGTTTCAGAGCCCAGGCCCAACCGTAAGTACGCTCAAACGACTGCCGGTTTGGCTGCTTGATGTACACCACCTCAGCTTGAATGTTCTCTGCGGTGAGGTTTGCGTTGAGCGCCGCGCGTACCTGCGCAGACTCGGGCAGATTGGGAAATGACTTCAACAACCGAACTAACAGCCAGTGGCCATGCACGGACGAGTGCCAGTCGTAACAACCATAGAACGCCGGATGCAGCGCTTTAGGACCCTGGACCTCGCCGGCATTGTTCATAACGTGTTCAGGTTTGTTCGGAAACTCTCGAGTCACGCACTTCAAGGCGAGTGCAACAAAGTGCGAAGCCTGTTTCTCGTTGAGATTCATTTGGGCACTGGCGACAGTTGCCGGCAACAAGACATTAACCACGAAGACACCAAGACACCAACAAAAAAGAAATTTGTGTCTTCGTGCCTTTGTGTCGAAGCCTGTCATAGTTGAATTCAATAGCGATGTGATGGTCTGCCGATGTGTATGTGTGGACCAGTGGCAGTGCCCGGAATGGCCGAGCGAAACGCTGAATAAGGAATCCCGTTCTTTTGCAGAAAGTTCAACAACGTCTGTCCTTCCACACCATCAGGATGAAGCTGAATGTCCATGGCGTTGCGATGGTCCAGGCGCCACCGCTCGTGAATTGCTCCTTGTCCAAAGACGGCAATCGGCAGTTCTTTATGGAACGTGTCTGAGAAGAATCTCTGAATCTTCCAGGCCTCACCCAAGTTCCAACCTGGGCCTCCAGTAAAACGTGTGAAAGAGGACGTTCGCACCAGCCTTCGTCCCGCCAGACGAAGATCTTTTGCTATCTGCTCGTCGGCTGCTGTTTCAACTAACACGCCGGCGATTTGCTCGTCGGCGCTGTTCATCTGCCGGCGAGTTTCCGAGACCTTGTTTTTAGCGTCGGTTACTGCGCGCTCGTTCTCTTCTACCTGGGTCTTCGGGATTAGTCCTTCGGCAAGCAGTTTTTTTGACAAATCGAGCTTCGCTTCGGCTTTCGTGACGTTGCCTTCGTAGATGGCGAGGAGTTTCTCGAGGCTGGTTTTGTAATCCTTCGTAGCGTTGATGTATTCCTCGCGCAGCTTGGTGAGTTCAGTCTGCGGCGCAGAAGTGGGCTTTTTCTTTGTCTTTCGCTGTGCGAAGGCATCAACTGAAAGCGCGGTGATGACAATCACGATCAGCCACGCCATTCGGTTGCGCTTAAACATTTCGGAGACTTACTTAACCAGTGTGCCGGTGCGGGTCCAACGAGTATTGACAATGAAATCTGCCAGAACTCCCCAGCCAGTGGGCGGCGCGCTCTCGTCGTAGGACCAGTAGACAAACATCGCGCGACCAATCACGAGATCGCGAGGCACAGTGCCCCAGTAGCGACTGTCTTCGCTGTTGTTACGATTGTCGCCCATCACGAAGTAATTGTCCTCGGGCACCACCAGCTCATCCTTACCTTCGAATGCGTAGTAGTCCGGATCATCATCAGGCGCACCAGGCCTGTAATACACATCGTACAGTTCGCCCGGCTTGCGTGCTGGATTGTTGATGATCTCCAACGGATCTTTTCGATTATGATCCTTCGCCTCGATTTGATGTTCGGGAATTGCCTGACCGTTAACGACGACGGTGTTTCCCTGGATGCGAATGTGGTCACCCGGCAAACCAATCACTCGCTTTACATAATTCGTGAGGATGGGCCGGTTGTCAGGCCGGTCGTCGAGCTCCGGCCGGAAATGATTGCCAGGGTATTTGAAGACGATGATATCGCCGCGCCTGATCTCTCTCTGCGGCAGGATCGGCAGCGACTTCCCGGGCGCAAAGATGAACTTATTGACCAGCAGATGATCGCCAATCGTGATCGTGTTCTGCATCGAGCCGGTGGGCACCTTCACTGCCTGCACGATGAAGGTCATGCCAAACAACGCCATGATGACGGTCACAACCGCTGACTCGAAGTAGTCGCGCCAGACGCTCTTCGGCGGGCCCTGCTGTTTCACCGGCGGCAGCGTCTTCTTTTCGTGCCCGTTGCGATTGAAAAATCGCGAGAACGAAGAAGGCTTCGCCTCGGTCTCAGTGTCCGGCTCGTGAGTTATTGGCTTCTTAGTTGTTTGGTTACTGGCCATCAAAAAACATCCTAGATACGTTGCGTGCGGTGGTCAAGTTTACAAAGATTATGGTCGTTCCCCTAATTCCAGGATCTTCTCTGCGTAACCTCTGTGTTCCTCTGCGCCCTCTGCGGTGAACTGCCTCTGAATACGTTTACCGCAGAGGACCGCAGAGATCCGCAGAGGTGAAACCAGGCACCACAATGTCACCCTGTATCGCATATCGGATCATCCGAAGAATCCACCAGTTGTTCGGATTCATCCAGCGTCATTCCTTCGAGGGCCGCCCGCGCCGCAGCAGCTTCCGCGGCCTTGATTGAATGCCCTTCACCCTGGATGCTGCCACCGTCCCACGAAACCTGAACGTGGAATATACGTTGATGCGGCGGACCAAGGGTTTCGATTACTGCGTAACGCGGAGCAGGTCGCCTTTCAGCCTGGAGTCGCTCCTGGAGCATCGTCTTGTAATCAGCCTTTGCCGCCGCGAGAGGGTCCGCGCCTGCCAGCTCATCTCGCAGGGCATGACAGACAAAACGCGTTGCGGCTTCCAGACCGCCGTCCAAAAAGATCGCACCGGTGATCGCTTCAAACACGTCGGCAAGCAAAGCATTCTTTTGCCGGCCGCCACTCTTCTCTTCTCCACGTCCGAAGCGCAAAAACTCGCCGAGTTTCAATCCCTGAGAAGCATTGGCCAACGTCGGAGCACTCACGAGACGATGTTTCATACGCGACAGTTCACCCTCGGTGCCACCGGGATATGAGCTGCAAAGGTAGTTTGCCACCACTAAACCCAACACCGAGTCGCCCAGAAACTCCAGCGACTCGTTGTGAAGTTTGCGCGCTTGCCGTTCGTCTCCTGGCGCGACTTGCTCGTGAGCCCAGGAACGGTGGGTGATGGCGCGTTCGAGCAAAGCACGATCTTTGAAGTTGTACGCGAGAACCGTTTCGAGGAGGTCCAGATCAGGAGTCGTTTCGAGGTTTTTCAAAGCGCGCGGAATTATAGCAAAGAGAGGGGTGGCCACGGAGTGCCACCCCTTACGCTTCAACGATCATCGTTAACCATTAACGACGATTACGTGGTTTATCCGGCTTAGGTGCAGTCGGCTTGGTTCCCGCTGCGGGAGTAGTGCTCGGCTTGTTTGGTGTAGTCCCCGTTGCGGTAGGCGTCGTGGAACCATTACCGTTAGTTTGCGCCGCTCCCGTATTACCAACCGGAGTTGCGGCGGGCGTGGAAGAAGGTGGAAGCGACGTAAGTGGTTGCGGCTCGGGCGGCAATGGCTTCGACAGAATACCTGCGACCAACTGGCTCAATCCCGTGTCTGAATTGTTATTCCGATACTTGTACCACTGCATCAGGCTGTCATTCCAAAGAGTCTTCTGCGTGGCGTACGTAGAGGCGTTCTTCGGCAGGCTCGCCAGCGCAACCGCACGGGCGTATCCATCAATCATCCGATCGACGATTTGATTGATGTTGGCCAGGGCTAGTTTACTTTCAGGTGTCTCGTCTTTACCGGAGTACATGGTTTTGTACTCTTCAGACTGTTTGGCATAAGGGCCGGTTTCATACGCTCCGGCGATATAAGCGTAGGTAAACGGCGACTCCTTCAAAGGCGTTTCGAACTGCGCAGCCTTGATCAGGTTTTTGAGCGCGTTGCCCGGTTCCTTTTCCAGCGTCAGTGCGCCGATGGTAAAGTTCAAATAAGCGACAGCTACGTCTTTTCCTGCAAGTGGCTGCCAGTCTTCGATAGTTTTCCCTGCGTCGAGAGCCTGGAGCGCCTTCCTTGCATCGTCCAAAGCTTCAGCATTCAACGATGGGTTTTTGAGTGGTGCAACCAGGTAACCGTTAGCTCCCAAATGGACCAGCACGGTCAAATTATCTGGTTCGGCTGTCAGGATTTCTTTACCGAGCGCATAGGCTTCGGGATACTTCTTGTCAGTGTAAAGGAGCTTAATGAAGGTAATCTTCCTAGAGCCTTCTTCGTACGCTTTGGACCACTTCTTCAAGTAGTCAATAATTTTTTGCTGAGCTTCAGTGACCTCGCCGGCCGGGCAGGCCAGGTACTTCTTTGCGTCTTCGAAAGCCTTGGCTTGATCGTCTTTCCGGTTCTTAAGAAAAGACTGATACAAGGCGTCCTTGCCTTCAACTGAGCATGGATCTTGAGCAGCAGTACTAGCCGCTGGCGTCGTTTGCGGCTGTGTTGTTTGCGGTTGCGTCGGTTGCGGTTTGGTTTGCGCGATTAGATTTCCCGCTGCGCCGAACAGAGCGAGTATCGCGACTGTAATACAAATTCTAAAAAAGGTTATCTTTTTCATAAGTCGTTCCCAACCTCCAAAAATCATTCCAACAGTCGCGCCGAGGCTCAGCCATTTGCAGGTCGCCGCGGGAAACTTACGATGCGAGTTGTACGAAAACCGGTTGCCGATCTTCGCATTTAAGGGGAAAGCACACTGGGTGCCAAAAGAGTCCTGGGTCAAAAGAACGCCCGCAATCTTCCTGCAACTTTATTAAATGTGTCAAGGGGCCTTGCCTCAAAAGTGCATCAAGTCCGATGCGCAGCAGGAGTATCCGCCACAAAGAAGCACAAAAGGCACAAAAATCAGCGGAATCCTTTTGTGCTTTTGTGGCCGCAGACAAAAGATCAAAAAAATTGCGCCGAAGAGAAACTCCGGCGCAAATGATCCAAGGTGACTGTTTTTAATTGTCAGGGTTGAATGCGACGCGGTCGTTGTGCGCCTGGCGCAGGAGTGACCGGAGCTTGAACAGTGCTGGTCGATTTCGTCGCACTCTTCTGCGCGTCAACAGGTTTGTTTTCAAGCGGCATCAACACGCGCTTCACTGTGTTTTTTGGTTCAGGCGTTGGCGGTTTAGTTGTTGCCGGGGCGGTGTTGGCTGGTTTAGCTGTTGCTGTTGTGGTGTCGGTCGCTTCACCGTTTGTTGAGTCGGTAGTTCCTTCGCCATTCTCGGCTGCGGCTTCCTGGTCTGCTACTTCCTTCTCTTCGTCATCAAGAGTAGTGGCGACCTGGAGGTTAATCGCGGTACCGAACCGGTGATTCAGTTGGCGATAAATCTCACCGGCGACTGCTGCTGGGAGATGGCGCCGAGCGTCAGTCCCCTGCGTAATCACAACCACCGCGAGTCTTGGGTTCGCCAGCGGAGCATATGACGTAAACAGACCAACCCAGCCGCCGTCGCCGATACACGTTCCGGTCTTTCCGGCCACTGTTTGTGTTGGGTCATAAGCCCTGCGGCCTGAGCCATAGTTAACGGCACCCACCATTCCAGGTACCATGCGCTGCCAGACGTCCGTCGTGATCGGTAACTGGCGACGCACCTTCACAGCCATCTTGTTCTGTTCTTTGACACTGTGCGGGATCTGAGGAACGAGCAGCCTGCCACCGTTGGCCATCGCAGAAACTAACGTTCCGAGTTGCAGCGGTGTCACCTGGAAGCCGTCAGCATGTGAAAACATTCGCCGTTCGAAACTGTCGGTCTTTATCTCCGGCAACTTGCCGGCAAACTCAAACGGAACGTTGATTCCAGTCTTCTCGCCGAGACCAAGCTCGCGAGCATAGCTGACCATCTTTTCAGAACCGATTTTGCTGCCGACTTGTTGGAAGAACGGGTTATCAGAGTGCGCCAAGGCGGAGGTCAAATCGATCCTGTATCCGTCACCGACAGTATCAACGAGTGGAATTGCGTTCTCGGAAAGTCCGGCTACTCCAGTGACGAGTTTGATTGTGGAGCACGGCTTGAAACCGCGGCGTAGCGCCCATTCCTGGTTAACGATTGAGTAGACGCGACCAGTAAGTGGGTCCATCACCACAACCGTCCCAGCATGGTTTCCGAGTGCATTAACTGCAACGCGTCGAACTTCCGGATCCTCACCGGAGAGATCGTCCTTGGCGATGAACGACTGCACTTCATCGCGCATGGCCTTATCGATAGCAAGCTGTCGTGCGATTGCTGCCCGGCGCGCCGCTTCCGCTCGGCGGCGAGCTTCCAGAAGGGCTCGGCGATTTCGCGCTGAAAAGCGACGCATCTCTGCCGCGCGCTCGCGTTTAGTCAGAGGCCGGTGAAGCCTTCGCTCGAGAGCTTTCAGGGAAGCAGTTTGCTCGCGTGCGGCGGCTGCTCTTTCGCGACGAAGGTCACGAGCTGATAACCGGCCGCCGCGGCCGCCGCGTCGAGAACTTCTTGCGACCTGTCGCCCGCGGCGCGATGTCGAGCGATTTCTTGCAGAGGCTTTTGAAGCGCGGGCACTTCTACCCGAGGAGTGTTTCTTTCTCCCGAAGACCGTACCGGAAAAAGCCAGACAAAGAAGTATAAAAAGAATAAAGGCGAACCGCCGGAACTTAGGGGAATAGAAATCGAGAGTCATCAGGCCTCAGTACCTCTCTTTTAAGGATTACTCACTGACTCGTGAGTAGGTTCGAAATCTCCGGTTGCTCCTGCCGCAGCAACCTTCCTCAAATGAAAACCTCTTGCAGTTCTGAGCTTTCTCAAAAAACGCCTCTTTTCGTGCTTTGACAAACCTTCTGCTGCAACATTGAGGGCGGGAAGAGTTTCCCTAAACGGGCGGTCTCTTGGGGACATTGATTTGAGACCGTCGCAAATATAACATCAACAGCTAGTTGGGGGCAATGAAAAAGTAACCGATTATACATAATTCACTGGAACGGAATGTGCTGACAACCCTGGACTATTCCAGTTTGCAGGGTTTCGACCCGGAACCCTCTGCTGTTAGACCTGAAAATAGAGATAAACGTCGAAAGCGTTCATTTCTCCAGACGACAACGTCTGATGCTCATACGGCCCTCTTAGTTTTCGCATGAGACTTTACGCCCAGATACAAAGCTTCCGAGCCCGGCTGCTGCTGTTGCTGGCCTTGATGCTCGGTCTTACCCTCGGCATTCAGTACTATTTCAACCTCCGAACCGTCCGCGCCAACGCGCGCATGATCATCGAACAGGAACAAGCGATCATGACCGGCATCGGACTGGGCCTGGAGAGTATCCAGAGCGATCAATATCTCGACCAGATAATCGGAGGTCTTCAGGAACCTCTTCCCAACCAGAAAAATGTTCGCGTCAAAAACATTCTGGTGGTAGATGATGACGGTAACGTTCTCGACAGCATCATCCCGGAGTTCAATCCACGTGAACGCGAAGACCAAACCACACGTTATGTGAAGTTCAAAGACATCCAGCTCCTGCCGCTGAGAAGTGCTGTCCAGTTTACCAACCAGCACGAACAGCTTCCGGCCTGGATTCCGCCCTCGACCACGACTGACTTCGGTGAAGCCGGCGCTTTCTATTTTCCGGTGCAGACTGACAAAGGGCGGCGCTTCATCATCGTTGTACTTGATTCAGCCAACACGCTAAGAGACGTTTTGGAACGACAGGCGTCGCGTTCCGCGCGTTACACTCTCGCGGTGTTGTTTGTAACGACACTGGTCACCGGGTTCTTCGTCTGGCGCTTCACACGGCCCATCAAGGAGCTCTCGACCGCCGCGCGAAAAGTCGCAGGCGGCAACTTCGACGTTCAGGTGCCGGCGGATCGACTCGACGAGATGGGCACGCTCGCTTCCGCCTTCAACGAGATGACGGCGAAACTCGGTCGCGCTCGCGAGCTCGAAACTCAACTTCATCAAGCCGAGAAAGGCGCGGTCGTTGGACGTCTCGCTGCGGCGATCGCACACGAGATTCGCAACCCGCTCAACTACATTAATCTCACCCTCGATCATTTGAGATCTTCGTTCGCGCCGAACGATCCGAATAAAAGGGCAACCTTCGTACAACTTACCGATCAGTTGAAGACTGAAGTCGCGCGCATCAATCGTCATATTACCGACTTCCTGAAGTATTCGCGGCCGTCAAAACTCGATCTGCAAAAAGTGGACATTCGTGCCGAAGCGGAAGATGCACTGCGCCTTGTTGAAGCGAGAGCAGAAGAATGTGGGATCGATACTAAGATCATTCAGGACGGCACGCTGCCGCCGGTCCTCGTGGATCGCGAATCACTGCGCTCAGTTTTCACTAACCTCGTCATTAACGCTGTCGAAGCAATCAACAGTGACGGAGGTAACATCTCGATCAAGTTATCGAACGCAGAGCCGAACTCTGTTAAGGTTGAAATCACCGACAGTGGATGCGGTATTGCGGCCCAGGACATCTCGAAAGTCTTCGAACCTTATTTTTCGACGAAGGACACGGGCACTGGCCTCGGCCTGGCGATTGTCAAAAAGGCGGTGGACGATCACGGCGGTACGATCAGCGTTGCGTCAAAAGAAGGTAGTGGTACAACGTTCACGATAATCCTGCCGGCTAAAGAGAAATAGATATGCCACGAAAAAACATTTTGGTTGTAGACGACGAGAAGTCGCAGAGAGAAATTCTTGAGTTGATCCTGGCTGATGAAGGTTACGACGTCACGACAGCAGCCTCGGGTGAAGCAGCGCTCAAGTTTGCCAAGGATCGCAGATTCGATCTGGCCTTGACCGATTTGAAGATGACGGGCATGGACGGCATTGAGCTGCTCCAGCATCTTCTCGCCTATGACTCTTCCATCATCGTAATACTGCTCACTGCTCACGGATCGATCGAGTCGGCCAAAGAAGCCCTGCGGCGCGGCGCCTTCGACTACCTGGAAAAACCTTATGACAAAGCCGCGCTACTGGAAACGATCAATCGCGCACTCGATCGTCTCGACGCTATCGACATCGAGATCATCTCTGCGTCTCCGAAGATGGAATCAGTGAAGAAGATGATCTTGAAAGTGGCGCGCTCAAATTCGACGGTGTTGATTCGCGGCGAGTCGGGCACCGGCAAGGAGTTGATTGCGAGAGCGGTCCACAATCAATCACCGCGTTCGGAAGAGATGTTTCAGGCGGTTAACTGCGCCGCGATAAACGAGAACCTGCTCGAGTCGGAACTGTTTGGGCACGAGAAGGGTTCATTCACAGGCGCTCATGCCGAGAAGAAGGGTCTGTTTGAGATCGCCGATCGCGGGACGTTGTTTCTCGATGAGATTGCCGAGCTCGATGTTGGCATTCAGGCGAAGCTTCTGCGCGCGTTGCAGGAACGAAAGATCCGGCGCGTTGGTGGAACTCACGAGATCAATGTTGACGTTAGGGTGATTGCCGCCACTAATCGCGACTTGCGTGCGATGGTTGCTGATGGGCGTTTCCGCGACGATCTCTATTACCGCATCAATGTGTTGTCTATCGACGTGCCACCGTTGCGTGAGAGACGTGAGGACATCCCGGTTTTGATCGACTACTTCCTTAAGAAACACACCAAGGGCACGTCGCATCTGGTCAGTGGTCTAACTCCGGAGACGAAGAAGTTGATGAACGACTACAGTTGGCCCGGGAATGTCAGGCAACTAGAGTCGGCGATCGAGCGCGCGATTCTTTTAAGTGAAGGCGATCTGATTACGTTGGAGGACTTGCCGACGGAGGTGCGGCAGGAAGTTGGTCCAGCCGCGGAGGGGGCATTCAAGCTTCCGGCTGAAGGAATCAATTTCGAGGACGTCGAGCGCAACCTGATCACGCAGGCGATGGAGCAGACGGACTACAACATCACAAAAGCCGCAAAGCTGCTCGGGCTCACATTCCGCACGCTTCAGTATCGTCTGGAAAAGTTTGGGATCAAGAAGCCTGACGACGGAAGGGACGGCGAGGACGGCGAGTAGCTTCGCAAGGCGCGGACAGAGTCGCACGGCTTTCTCCAACTAACTTAAACAGTTTTGTTTATCAGTATGCTATTGTCCTATGAGAGGTATAAGTGACATGCACCAAATAAATGTTGAAGAAGCAAAATCAACTCTACCCGACCTGATAGATGCGGCGATAAATGGCGAGGAAATAGTCATAGCTAAAGACGATCAGCACATTGTCAAGCTGGTACCGATTTCGCGGGCAAAGCCTCACCCGCAGTTTGGTAGCGCCAAAGGGCTGATTTCGATATCCGATGACTTTAATGAACCGTTGGAGGATTTTGCGGAATACATGTGATGCAACTGCTGCTCGATACTCATACTTTCCTCTGGTTCATCATGGGTAACCCAACTCTCAGCGCCCCTGCCCGTGCTTTGATTGAAGACGTACTAAACGAAAAATTCCTAAGCGTGGTTAGTCTGTGGGAGATTGCGATTAAGTTGAGTATCGGGAAGCTTAGTTTATCTGAGCCGTTTGATAAATTAATTCCACAACAACTCAGCTTGAATGGCTTTGAGTTATTAAATATAGAAATAGATCACGCAGCGATGGTGGCGACACTACCGTTTCATCACCGTGATCCTTTTGATCGTCTCCTGATTGCACAAGCGTTAGTTGAGAAAATGGCAATTGTGAGTACTGATACAGCTTTCGACGCCTATCCCATCACTCGTCTATAGTCCTCACGAGCCGTTGACGATCTCACGAAAAGCCGTTTTACAGGATTTACATGATTGTCAGGATTAACATGTAAATCATGTCAATCCTGTAATCTGTAAAGAATAGCCTCGAACTAGCATCCGGAATGTTGATGTTCTTTGTTCGTTTTGTGATTGTGATGCTTCCCGTCCTGGTGTTTGTGGTGTTGCCGTCAGGTCTCGTACTTCGCTACCTTATGCGCCGGGCCAGGAGGGTGCGTTTGGCGCAAGCGCTCGCGACCCCGGCTCCGGAGTGAGTTCGTATGCAAAATAATATTCGAGTAATGATCGGACTGCTTCTTTTATGTTTCGCAATGTCGTGTTCAAAATCTGCGACGAACGACACTGCTTCAACGGCCAATGAGACGCCGCCGATCGCTTCGGTCAACGTTGTCAAAGCGACGCCGCAGGAACTCACTCTCACGCGCGGCGAATCCGGCGATGCATTGGTATTACTGAAAATCGCAGACGGCTATCACGTGAACGCCAATCCGCCGAGCTACTCATACCTGAAAGCCACGGAACTCGAACTTCAGTCCGCTGCCGGAATCACAGTCGAATTCATTACTTACCCGGACGCTCTCACGAAGAAATTTCAGTTCGCCGAAAAGCCCCTGGCTGTTTACGAAGGAGAGACGATGCTGAAGGCCACGCTCAAGGCAGATAAGACTGCGCCGGCGGGCATACACAACCTTTCGGCGAAATTGCGCGTCCAGGCATGTGATGACAAGGTTTGTTATGCGCCGAGCGCACTCGATTTGACGGTTCCGGTGAACATCAAGTGAAGACGTTTTGGATAATTATCTCCGCCGCATGCGGCGCAATCGCCCTGTTCTTTGCTTTCCAGCAGGATTATGAAAAGGTTTTTGTCGCAGGTGCTGTGGGAGCTGTTTGCTGGTTTCTGAATTATCGACAGCAGATACGCGAGTCGCTGGCGGCGCACGAACAGCCAGAAGATGAGGAGTCTGATGAAGAAGTACGTTCTTAATATCGCTGTTTTAGTTTTAGTCTGTCTCTCGTTTCCCGCGTTCGCAGGAGCATCAGATCAATCGGATGTTCGCGCGACCGTACAAAGTGTTTTCGAGCAATTAAAGGCCCACGACTACCACTCTCTTTACGATCTCCTGCCCGGCTCTTCGCGCAGCCGCATGTCGCGCGATCGTTTCGTAAGCGCGCTCGAGCGCGCGCAGGACTTTTATCAACTCGACCGGATAGACATCGGCGCTACAAAAGTGATGGGTAATCTCGCAGTGGTCGATACTGTGCTTTACGGGCGAGTAGTCAATCCGATTCAGGCCGAAGGAAAAATCGTGGTCCAACAGTATCTGCTGCGTGAAGACGGGAAGTGGCGCGTGGCCACTGGCGATCAAGCAACGGTGCGAAGATTCCTGGCGGCCAATCCCGGGTTTAGCAAGAGCTTCAAGATCAGTCAGCCGCGGATCTACATCAGGCAGAACGATAAATGGATCGAGTTCAACCCACCGCGCGGCAACAAGCGATAAGTCATTTACAGGATTTACATCTTAATCCTGAAAAATCATGTCAATCCTGTAATCAACTTAACAACAACAGATCGTCAAAAGACAGTTGGGCATCGTCAACAGCTTCGGTGTACTCACCGTGACGAATGCGATTGCGCGGTACTTCGAGGGCTTCACGCACGGCATCGAGGTGAAAGCGGATTATGCGCGGCGTTAGCCTGACTGAAGGTATGCGACGTTTCCGAGCGAGACGCCGCACGGTCGATTCACTGACTTGCAGATACGCGGCGAGCTGTTTGGCTGTCAGAAATTCCTCACGCTCTTCCATGACTACTGTTTTGCCGGCAACGACAACGCGACCCGATAAACCGCAGCGCCATCGATCTCCACGTCTTTGCTCACTGCTTCGGCGCCATCTGCCTTAACACTCACCCGGTACTTGCCTGGCTCCGGAGAAAGCCGAAACTTGAACGAACCAGTCTCGGTCGTAACCCGCCCGTCGATCTTCTTGGTCGTTCCGTCTTCAAGGATCTTCGACAACTCCACTTTCGCATTCGGCACGCTTCGCCCTGCTGCATTGAAAACGCTGCCGCTGAGAAAAGCGATCGAGCCTTCATCAATCGTGAGTATCAAACGATCTCCAAGCGAGCGCGTCTTGCCCGCCTTGACCTCAATGTCTTCCAGCGAACCAATACTCAAACCGGGCTTCCGAAACGTGAGGCCGTAAACGCCGGGCGTCAGCCGCGAAACGAGAAAGTCTCCGTTCTTGTCGGTGCTTACACGCGTGACCTCTTTTTCTCCACGCCGCACCACGACCGCAACGCCGCCGGGAGTTCCTGTCTCAACGCGAACCTTGCCCTTGATTGCGCCGAGCGATTTATCCTGGCCAAGCGAAATGCCTGCCGCCAGGAGCGTGATTGCCAGCACAACGAGAGTTTTGTTGAATCTCATAGTCGATCCTTCACGTACTAGTCAGACGGATTCCACGGGTTTGAGACGCTCTGGATGATAGCACCGTTTGCTTCGCGCTCGTATAATCCGGAAACGGCCCCCAGGAAAGAGTATTAATGCCAAAGAAATCGGCGGCTTTTATAGCGCAATTATCCCTTTTCATCCTTCTGCTGAGCTCCCTCGCCATGCCCGGCCTCCCGCAGACGCAGGATCCCGCGGCCACGAATCAGAGACCCCGCAAGGTATTCCCCAAAGAACAGGAACCGGAAGATGTTTTGCGTTTCGACACCGATCTCGTTTCCGTCGATGTGACCGCAATCGACGCCGAGGGACGTCCGGTACGCAACCTTCGCCAGGAAGACTTCAAAGTTTACTCCGACGACCGCGAGCAATCGATCTCATTCTTTCAAATTGAGAAGCGACAAGGCGAAGCGCGACCGCTGGCTATAGTCTTCGCCCTTGATGTTTCCGGAAGCATGACTTCAGAAGAGATCCTCCGGCTCCGTAATGCGCTTCAGTCCTTTTCAAATCAGCTCTCGGGCCACCCAGTTGTCTATGCTGTCATGACATTTGGAATGCGCGTGAAGACGTTGCAGAAGTTCACGTCTGACCCGAGCAAGCTGGATGATTCGCTCGAGCGGCTTTCGAGGGATGAGCCCAACGGCCTCTCAACGCACACTTACGACGCGGTGGACGATGCGATCCGGATGCTCGTGAGAAGCGCACCACGAACGCGCGAGAAGCGACTGATGAAGCGCGCGGTGCTCGTCGTCACCGATGGATTTCCGGTAGGCGACACAGTCGCACCGCAAACGGTGATCGAAAGGGCCAACGCGGCGGACGTAAGCGTTTTTGTTGTGACGCTGCCGTCATACTCGCGAGTTATAGCCTCAGCAGAACAAACTCCATTGCCGACACCGCTCGACGTGAGTGGTTTGGCTGAAATGACCGGCGGCAAGAATGTCTACGCAAACGATAAGGACTATGGACCGTTGTTTCGTGCTTTGGCTGAGGAGGTTGGTTCGGCGTACGTTTTGGCGTTTTACCCACCTGAAGAAAAGCGACGCGATGGACAAGTTCACACGATCAGGGTTGAGGGACCGCGTGGCTTAACATTGCGACAAAGCCGCTCGGAGTATCGAGCGGCGAGCAAGTAATCAAATTGCCGATTGCCGATTTTCGCGTTCCTTGAGAATCAAAAATTGGCAATTGGCAATCGGAAATTGGCAATTTCAATATTCGTCTTCGTCCTCGTCTTCGTCGTAACTCTCCTCTTCTACAATGTCCAACTCGACGGGATCGAGTCCAACAACCTCCAGGTCCGTTCCACACTCTTCACAAGACACAATTTCGCCCTTGTCCGTGTCCAAATCAACGTGGACATCAGCATCGCATTCCGGGCAAGTTCCGGTCGGCACAGTTTATTCCTCCCCCAGCATTATGTGAGGCAGGGTACACCCCAAGCCGGGAGAGCACCTCTACCTGTAAGCAACCAAATCAATCTACCCGCGAGCGCTGGAATTTGCAACATTCTTTTTCGCAGATTCGTTGGGCCATGTTACGAAAGTCTGTCAAGGTTTTGCGCTCTGTAAAGAAGGTAAAAACAAAACTTGGAAAACAATGGCCGAACGACGTTATAGTGTTAGCCGTGGCGGTCGCCACAATATTGATTAGTCGATGAGTTCCTGACCCAAAAGGTACTGCAATGAACGTAATTCAACGCCCGACAGCGGCTGCTTTGTTGCTGCTCTTCTCCACTTTCCTGACAGTCACAACCGCCGCTCAGCAAAAACGCCAAACGCCTGCAAAGACAGAACCCAAAACGGCGGTCGCCCAAACTCCAACTCCGCCGCCGACGTTCGACACGTTGGTTCCTGCCGACTCATACACGATCTACGGCGAAGTGAGAGGAGTGGGCCAACTGGTTCGCTCCAGCGCGATGACGGATCTGCTCGAGCCTATTTTGAAACTCGCTGGGCCACCGAAAGAATTCAGAACGATCGTGAAGTGGCTAAACGCGCATGCAGACGAAGTGATGACCTCGCGTCTACTGGTTGCCACCTGGCCCAGGTCGAACGAACTGCCAAACACCATCGTCGCGATTGAATTCGCTTCACCGGAAGAAGCGGCGAAGTTCGCGAAGCCCTTGAACGAAGTTTTGCCTACTATCTTACCGCCTGTGCCTGAGAATCCGCCGAATCGAATTGATAAGCCTGCCGCGACCCAAAATTCGAAACCGGCAGAGAGACCCAGTTACTACTTGCAGCAATCCGGTTCGCTGATCCTGCTTACGCCGAGACCGCTGGCGCTCAAACAACTCAGACCTGCCGGAGGTAAACCTCTGGCTGACGATCAAAACTTTCGCGCGGCGCGCACTCGTTTCAACTCGGAGCCCGTCTTCGTGTTCATCGATTTCAAGGCGATTGAAAGAGAAGAAGAGGAGCGGCGCAAACAGGTCGAAGCACAGGTTGAAGCGGGGCGGATTAAAAGCGTGGAACGGGCTGAGGCAGAGGCGAAGAAATCTGAAGAACCTCCAGCGCCTGAAGTGAGCGATGAAGAGAAAGCCGCAGCCGCGGCTGAACTGCTCGCCACAGTTCAGCCCGCGCCATCTCCAGAAGCGGCGAAAGAAACGCCGACGCCAGATCCGGTCTCGACCGCACTATCCTCGCTCGGTTCCTCGTTTTTCAGTGGACAGTCGGATTGGCCCGACGCCATCGGTCTGGCTTTGTCGTTTGAAAACGATTCTTTTGATTTGCGCGCGCTACTGGTGAATCCGCCGGGCGAAAAAGGCGATGCCATACCTTTTATGCCGATGCTGATTGCTGGTCCAGCATTCGTGCCTGAGTCGCCGAACATCTTTCCAGCCGGCACGGAACTGTTCGCGACAATGTCGCTCGATCTTCCTCAGATCTACGCAACCATGACAAAGCCGCGCCCAAAGTCTGAACTTATTAGCAGCTTAGGGCCCTTGCGAACGGTAAGCGAAACCGAGTTTGAATCGCCTTTTGCCGCGATCGAAAAGCAACTGAAGATCAAGGTCAAAGATGATCTGCTCCCATTGCTTGGCTCAGAGATAGCGCTGGGCTTGCCGATTAACGGTGCTGGTATCGTTGTCGGCCTGGCCGGCCTGCCCGCTCCCACGATCGACGAGAAAAACAGTTCCGCAACCCAACATCCCGATGCTCCCATAATTGCCATTTCACTCAAGGACCGCGAGGGCATGCGCGCGCTAATGCCAAAGTTAGTCGAAGGGCTCGGCTTCAAAGGAGCGAGCGCGTTAGCGCAAACCGAGCGCCGGGAAGATACCGAGGTGATCTCTTACGTTAATCTCTTCTCGTATGCGTTCGTTGGTAACTTCCTCGTGTTGTCGTCAGATCCTGCTACCGTTCGACACGTCGTCGATACCTACTTGAAACACGAAACGCTTGCGAGTGAGATTCAGTTCAAAAACTATACACGCTGGCAACCGCGACCTTTGCAAGGAGAGCTCTATATCTCTCCTGCCTTGATGGAGAGTTACAAGAGTTTGTTCGAGCAACCGAGCATACATCTAAGCGAGCAGACACGAGCATTCCTGACGCGTTTGAGTACGATGGCCCAGCCAATTACCTATTCGCTTTCGAACGAAGGGAATGGACCATTGCACGAAGTTCATCTGCCGAAGAACCTGGTGCTGATGGCGGTAGTCGGGATCTCAGGCGAAGCTAACCCGCCGGCAACGCTGCGAAATGAACGAATGGCGATGGGGTTGATGTACTCGATGGCGCAGGCTGAGAAGCAGTACAAAGCAGATAAAGGCGCAGGCAGTTACGGTACGATGGAACAGTTGATTGCAGCGGGATTGGCCTCGAAGGAGATGATTGAGAGTTCCGGTTACAAGTTTGAGCTGACCATCGCCGGCGATAAGTTTGAAGTGTCGGCGGTTCCGCTGGAATACGGCAAGAGTGGGAATTTGTCGTTCTTCATGGACAGCAGTCATGTGCTGCGCGGGGGCGATCGCGGTGGCGCCCCAGCCACCAGCTCCGACCCGCCGATACAGTAACCACGAATTAAACGGATTAATTGCTGATCTGTGTTGTCCGTAAAATCCGTGGTTAAAGGTTCTCGATTTCGACCGGCTCGACGGGTTCGGCAAGCTCGAATCCAAAGATACGGGAGTAAAAATAAAGCTCCCCATCAAGCGCGCGTTTGATGTTCTTCGCCTGTCTAAACCCGTGTTGCTCGGCTGGAAACGCGACGTAAGAGACCGGAATTCTCTTCGTCCTGATCGCCTCCACCATCTTCTCCGCCTGGTTCGGTGGCACCACCTTGTCTTCCAGTCCCTGGAAAAAGATCACCGGACACGACAGCCGCTCGGGAAAGTTGATCGGTGAACGATCGAAATAGATGTCCTTGCGCTCAGGATATGGGCCCAGTAAACCTGTCAGGTACTGCGACTCATACTTGTGCGTGTCGCGCGCCATCGATTCCGTATCGCTGATTCCGAAGTGACTCGCACCCGCTTTGAAGGTCTTGCGAAACGTCAACGCACATAGAGTCGTGTAACCGCCGGCGCTACCGCCGGTGATGATTAGTCTCTCACCGTCAACTTCGCCTCGTTCGGCGAGATGACGAGCGCCGTTGACGCAATCGTCAACATCCACGATGCCCCATTTCTTGTTAAGTCTTTCACGATACTGGCGGCCGTAACCCGTACTTCCGCCATAGTTGACGTCGAGCACCGCGAATCCCCTGCTGGTCCAATACTGCACTGACAGGCTCAACGCCGTAGAGGCAGCGGCAGTCGGTCCACCATGACTCTTCACGATTAGCGGTGGTCTTTCGTTCTCCGGTGCGCGGTAATCAGGGTTCTGGGGTGGATAGAAGAACCCATGTGCCGTCAGTCCACCTTCAGTGGGAAATTCAATTGCCCGCGGCACAGAGAAATATTGCGGGTACGTTTCGAGATCGTTCGACCGGCGTAGCGTTTCAAACCGGCCGGTGCTGAGATCAAACTTCGCTATCGTCGCCACATCAGTTGGCGAGCCGCCGCGAAATACTGCCTGTCCATTGGCCGCTCGCAGATACTGAATGTCAGTGTAAGGGCAATCGATCGGAGTTAGACTTCCGGAGCGGATATCGATCGTGGCGAGGGTTGAAACACCCTGTTCGATGTGACTACAAACAATCACCTCGTTGGAAGCAAAAGCATAAGACGACATGCCCAGGACCCACTGCGGCATGCCCAATTCAGCTTTTGACTGGTTGACACGCTCAATTCCCCCGTCAGGAGAAATTCTCTCCAGGTTCCACCAACCACTCCTGTCAGACGCAAAGTACAAAACACCGTCAGGCGACCATTCAGGTTGGAAAATCGACTCCGCGGCACCGCCTGCAACCCATCGCGTCGAAGTCAGCTTGCCGTCCTCGCCGAATTCCCCGACCCACAGTTCGCAACCGTCCCAGGGCATGTTCGGATGGTTCCAGGTGAGCCATGCTAATTGAGTCCCGTCAGGACTCAGCCTGGGCGACGAGTAAAAATCATTTCCCTCAACGAGCACTAAACCGAAGCCATCGCTCGCTTGCAAATCAACAGCTACTATTGAGTTGGCCGCCTCCGAGCCCGCGTTACGATGATCTTCCCGGACGCATATAAGACGTCCTCGCGCATGGTCCAGGCAGCCATCGGCATAACGCACGTCCGCGACGCCTGTGAGTGGTTCAGGGTCGGCCAGACTAGTTTGTCGATAGAGTCGCTGATCGGAAAAGTTGGAGAAATAAACCGTTCCGTTGGTTACTAAATAGTCTCCACCTCCATATTCGTGGACCCTCGTGCGGGCGTTGAACGCAGGTGGGGTGACATCGACGCAACCGCCGGTCGCGTTTCTTTTGACGACGACGTTTCGCCCGCTCTCTTTTGGGCGCAGCTCCAGCCAGTAAATGTCATCGCCATCAAACACCGGCTGACTGAGACCCACCGAACCTTCCACGATCAGGTCGGAAGTGATGGGTGATTTCCATGAGCCATATGGCGCTATTATTGGTGAATTTGCCAAGGTCTATCCTCGATTCGCGTTCCGAACTCCGATAGTTGTCCGGATTCAGTGAGAGTTTGAAAAACTTTCGTCACAACCTCGCAAAGACTTTACAAGCTTGATGCAACCTACTTCGGTCCATAGGCGGCTACTATCAGCCCGTCGTTAATTCTCCATGGGAGAACTGAGATAAAGGCAAGGGCGCTGGTCTTGGGGGAGGTCAGCGCCCTCTCTTTTTGCTACTCGCCATCTTACCAGCAAAAGCCATCGAGAAGTACCACTTCATCAGCCGCCAAGAAGTACAAATCGCACAAAGGGATCGTGTCTTATTTTGAAATTTCTTTCTGCGTATCTCTGCGTATCTCTGTGCCCTCTGCGGTAAACAGGCTGTCCGCACACATTTACCGCAGAGGGCACAGAGATACGCAGAGAAATAAGACACCATCCACAAAGGTTATAAGTAACTGATTTGTGCTTTTGGTGCCTCTTTGTGGCACAATTCGCCCGTCAAAACCAAACCGAGGTGTTTCCGCCGATGCTAATCCGCAAACGAACCCTGTTCGCCTTTTGCCTCATCGCCTCTTTCTTCTTTTCGGCCATTCCCACGTCGATTTCCCACGCTGACACTTTCAGGCCCGTCGTACGTGGTAAACGCGGGGTTGTGGCCGGTGGCTCACCATTATCAGTAGAGGCTGGACTGCGGATTCTCGAGCGCGGCGGCAACGCGGTGGATGCAGGGGTGGCGACGATTCTTGCGGCGTCGGTCGTCGAATTCTCTCATTTTTCATTCGGCGGAGAAGCGCCGATCCTGATCAAAGCGAAGGGTCAGAAGGTCGTGGTCATCGAAGGCATGGGCCAGGCGCCGATGAAGGCCACGCGCGAATTCTTCGTCAACAGGGCCAAAGAACCGTCACTCGGAACCACGATGCCGGGCGCCAGAAGTGGAGGACTGATACCCTCAACCGGCCCACTATCAGCAACGGTGCCCGCTGTGCTCGATGCCTGCGTAACCGCTCTGGATCAATTCGGAACCAAGACGCTGGCGGAAGTGATGGAGCCCGCGATTCAACTCGCCGACGGTTTTCCCGTCGATGAACTGCGAGTGCAGTACATCAAGACAAGGTCGCCTATCTTCTCTCAATGGCCGGACGCGAAGCGCGTGTTTCTGCCTGGAGGGGAGATACCGAAGGCCGGTGACATTTTCGTCCAAGCTGACCTGGCCCGGACGCTGCGCGAGATCGTTCGCGCCGAACGGCTCGCGTCAAAGGGCACTCGCAATAACCGCCACGCCGGCCTGATGGCCGCACGCGACTATTTTTATCGTGGGCCAATCGCTCGCCGGATTGGCGACTACATGCAGGCGAATGGCGGACTAATCGCAGCGGGCGATTTTGCTCGCTTTGCCGCAAAGGTGGGACAGCCTGTCGAAACTGATTATCGCGGCTACCAGGTGTACAAAGCCGGCTTCTGGACCCAGGGTCCCGCGTTGCTCGAGACATTGAACATGCTCGAAGGCTTCGATCTCAAGAAGATGGGCCACAACTCCCCGGCCTACATCCACACTCTTGCCGAAGCCCTCAAACTCGGCCTCGCCGATCGCGATCGCTACTACGGCGACCCCAATTTCGTGAAGATTCCGGCGGCGGAACTGCTGTCGAAGAACTATGCAGCGCTGCGACGTCCGCTGATCGACGAAGAGCACGCCTCTCTGGCACAGCAACCCGGTGATCCACTAAATATGAAGGCCGTCCTCGCCAGCGCTGTGCAAACTATCGGACGTGCATCTGCGTTGCCGGAAATCGAGCGCGCTAACGACACCACCTGCGTCAACGTAGTGGACAAAGACGGCAACCTGTTCAGCGCCACTCCAAGCGGCGCATGGCTGCCCGCGGTCGTAGCCGGAGATACAGGCGTACTGATGGGCCAAAGGTTACAGTCTTCACTTACTGACCCAAACAGTCCGAACGTCGTGGCGCCTGGCAAACGCCCGCGAATCACGTTAACGCCGACGCTGGTACTCAAGGGCGGTGAGCCGTTCATGGTGTTGAGCACGCCCGGCGGCGACAACCAGGACCAGGCCCTGCTCCAGGTGTTATTGAACGTGATTGAATTTGGAATGAACCCACAGGAAGCCGTGGAAGCACCTCGTTTCGACACGCAACATTACATCAGCTCATTTGACGATCACGAATTTCTTCCCGGCTCACTCAACGTCGAGTCGCGTGTGGGCTTGAAAACAATCAAAGAGCTGTCTGACAAGGGCCACAAAGTCAAGGTCCAGGGTGAGTGGGGCACGCTGTCTGCTCCCACGGTGATCATTTACGATTCGAAGACGGGTGTGGCGGCGGCGGGCGCGGATCCGCGTCGGAGTCGTTACGCCGTGGCCTGGTAGATCTCGCTCTTCGCAGTCTTCTACTAACTTCAAGGAGTCTCCCAAAATGAAAAAATTCATTAGAGATAATTGTGCTTTGGTAGTCGTTGCGTTCGTGCTTGGATTGACGATGCAAACAACAGCGGCTGCTCCGGATCTTCCTAATCCCGTGCTTTACTTCACCGGACAGGAGGTCTTTACAACCGGCGGCAAAGAATTCATACGTTACTCTTTCGACGTGGCAAACAAGGAAGTCTACCCGAATGAACTCTTTGCTGCGTCGCCGGATTTACCTCCCTGCGGCAGCAACACCAAAGCTGCTCGCACGTGGGTTGATATTTATGAGCAGAGCGGAAAGCGCTTGAACGGCTTTTGTGCTCTCAGCAAATCAGCCGACCTCAGTAAAATCTGGTTCGCTCTGGAAACTAGCCAAGTGCCGCCAAGTTGGGTATACATTGAACTCACAGATCGCAAAACCGGAACGAAGTACAAATCAAACCTGGCTGACACTACGCTCTAATCATAGACTCGGGAGAACAATCATGGGACTACAGGAAGGTCAACGCTTCATAGACTTCAAGCTCAAGAACCAGGACGGCAAAACCGTCTCTCTTGATGATTTCAAAGGCAAGTGGCTCGTCGTTTACGTCTATCCCAAGGACGACACGCCTGGCTGCACCATCCAGGGAAAATCATTCACCGCAAGCAAGAAGGATTTTGACGACGCAAACATTGCTGTCGTGGGCGTGAGTGAAGACGACGTCGGCTCACACAAGGCTTTCGCTAACAAGTTTGGTTTCACTATCGATCTGCTGGCGGATCCTAATCATGAATTCTTAAAGGCCGCGGGTGTGGGGCAGAGTGATTACAAGGGAACAATGTACTGGGACCGCACGAGCTTCGTGATTGATCCGGAAGGTAAGCTGCGCAAGACCTATCTCAAAGTGAATCCTGACGGTCACGAGCAGATGCTGCTTGAAGACATTAAGAAGATGCAGGCCGCCAGTTCATAAACTTTGCGAAGTCATGTTCAGAGTTCAAGCTTTAGCTTGCCCGCCCGAGTGCAAAATATGCAAGCTAAAGCTTGAACTCTGAACCAGGCATCAACATGCTTGCTTATGTATTTTGGCATTGGCCGCAGCCGGGCATCGATCAGGACACGTACGTCGCCCATTTGACGGATTTCCATCAGACGTTGGCGGCGAATAAGCCGAGTGGCTTTCAGCATTCCGCGGTCTTTCGCATTCGCGATGCGGATTGGCTGAAGACGCAAGGCGATGCTTATGAGGAGTGGTACCTGCTCGACGACTCGGCTGCGATGGACCGGCTTAACGAAGCAGCCGTTTCAGGCGCGTGCGAGGAGCCGCATAACAGAGTCGCTCGAGAGGCAGCGGACGGCATCGGTGGTTTATATCGACTGCGGATTGGCCACGAGAATCTGGCGCAAGCGAGATTTGCCGTGTGGCTGAGCAAACCCGCCGGAGTGTCGTACAACGATTTCTATGCTGCGTTGCAACCACTCACCTCGCATGAACGAGTCGCAGTGTGGGGTCGCCAAATGACTCTTGGACCAACAACCGAGTTCTGCCTTCACAGCCCAACTGAGATCGAATTGCCTCAGTCCTTAACCACAAAGGCACTAAGACACAAACTGGAAATGGTTTTTTAGTGTCTTTGTGACTTTGTGGTTAAGTCAATCCGTCGCCAACTCGGCAACCAGCGGACAGTGATCTGACGCCGCTTGTATTCGCTCCTTCGGTTCCGTAATCACCTCACACTTAGTCAATCGATTCGAAAACGCCTCCGGCACGAACACATAATCGAGTCTCACGTGCGGATCCCACGTCGGAAACGTATACCCCTTGTCGTTGTTGAGCATCCGGTAACCATCATCGTAACCAGCGTCGAGCATCAGTTGGATCGTCTCGCGTTGCAGCTTGCGACCACTAATCCAAATCAGCGCTCGAATCCAGGCCGGCATGCGGTGCGCGTTCAAAGCCTCGCCGGGCGCGAGCGTATTGAAGTCTCCGACCACGACGTGAAAGCCATCCTGGTATCGTTTGATTCCGGTCAGGAGTGAACGAATCTCACGCGTTCGCCGGCGTTCGTCCCATTTGGAAAATCGTGCGCTGAGGTGCAAACCAAAAATACGCGGGTTACCTCCCGCAGGAACAATCTCCAGAACGGAATGCCGCGCGCCCGCCGGATAGTGCCACTCGTGATAATCGACTGCCTGCCGGCTGAGAAACCCGATCGAATGATTTCGTCGCGCCGCCCAAAACGGAAACTTCGTCGCTTGAGAGAGACGTTCGATGACTTCGGGACGCGTGGCTTCCTGGAAGACGACCAGATCCGGTGCGGCGGCAACGATCGTTTCCGCTAGCGCTTGTTCCCTGCCGAGGCCACCAAACCTGATGTTGTAACTAAGCAACTTGAGAGTCACGCATCTTCACCGGGTGGGACGACGACAAAGTACGGCTCGCCAAGCAGCACGTCGCGGCCATAAAGCACGAGACTCGAGGTGGCTTGCATATTCACTGGACGTCCGACCAGTTTCTGCAGCGCCTCGCGCAGAGGATTCAGGCTGGGAGCGATATCCGGATCCTTGTCGCATAGCGGCTTCGTGTGCAGCCTGGGAATGTAATAGGCGTCCGGTGACCACGCTTCCATCACTTTGCTGCCCACCAGAGTCACATCGAGATCGCTCGTCGAGACGCCTTGAGAGTCGTAAGGAGTACCGTCTTCGTGACGTTTGTTCGTGACCACGCTGCCGCGCAACACGATTCCAGTTCCTTCCGGGAGGCCCTGTTGTAGTTTGCGATAGAACGCGATGAAGAGGCGCTCGTCGCCACCAAAGGCAAGGGTGACGATGCGGTGGCGGACCTCATTGTCCGTCATGTCATAAGCATCTTTAGGCATATAGCGGCGCATTTTAACATGGCGCACTTGTGCTTTGTGCTTGGTGCTTTGTACTTTGTACGACCAATGCGTCTCTTCCCCTGGCTTGTCATGCTGTGCGCCGCCTTTGCCGCCGGCGCGATTAATTCTATTGCCGGTGGAGGGACGCTACTGACGTTCCCTGTGCTTATCTGGCTCGGACTGGATCCGCGTGTCGCAAATGGGACCAGCACGGTTGCGCTCTGGCCCGGACTTTTCGGTGGACTGTTTGGCTATCGAAGAGAATTGGAAAATAGTTCCACGATCCTCTTTCGACTTGGGCTAATCAGCATCATCGGCGGCGCGTTCGGCGCGTGGCTCCTGATTCGAACGCCGTCGCGCGTGTTTGCCAACCTCGTGCCCTTCCTGATTCTTTTCGCGACGCTGCTTTTCATGTCGCACGGCGTAATCAACAAACGGCTTCGGCTCGGATCGCTCGACGATAAACCGATGGGCCTGTGGTGGAGCGGCGCAATGCTCTTCCAATTCTTCTCTGCAACGTATGGAGGTTATTTCGGCGCGGGCAATGGAATTCTGATGCTGGCGGCAATGGGCCTGCTCGGTCTCAACGAACTCAATCGAGCAAATGGCATCAAAAACTTTCTCGGCATTTGTATCAACAGTATCGCTGTGTTGCTCTTTTCTCTTGCGGGACTGGTAGTCTGGCCTGATGCACTCGTGATGGCCTGCGGTGCGCTGGCCGGGGGTTATTTCGGCGCGAGCATGGCAGTGCGTATTGGCCAGAAGTGGGTACGCAGAGGCATTGTCCTGATCGGATTGATAATCTTTGTCGTAATGGCCTGGAGACTACACTGACAACTAAGCTCGCCAAACTACCGCGCGATTTTTACCTGCGCTCGAACGTCCTCACTGTCGCTCGAGATCTGCTCGGTAAGCTTTTGGTCGTGCCTGGTCCAGACGGTGAGCGCGTTTCTGGAAAGATAGTGGAAGTTGAAGCTTATCGCGGGCCCGAAGACAGGGCCTCACATGCCTACGGAGGGCGGCGAACGAAACGCACTGAGACGATGTATGGAATGGGCGGCGTGGCGTATGTCTATTTTGTTTACGGGATGTACTACCAATTCAACGTCGTGAGCAACGTCGCCGATACTCCGCATGCGATCCTGGTCCGCGCGCTCGAGCCGGTCGAAGGAATAGAGCTAATGAGAGCGCGCAGGCATTCTCATCCGGATCACAATCTGACGAATGGCCCAGGGAAACTATGCATTGCGATGGGTATCGATCGACGACTCGATGGCGCGGATCTCTTAGGTGACCGAGTTTGGATCGAAGAATACGAAAGCGTCTCTTCCACTCGCATTGCTAAAGGCCCGCGAATCGGCATCGACTACGCGGAAGCGTGGATCGACAAGCCGTGGCGCTTCTGGATCAGAGACAATAGTTACGTCAGCAGAAATAAAGCCGCGGATTTACGCAGATGAACGCGGATCAGAACATGTTTATTCTGATCCGCGTTTATCTGCGTTCATCGGCGGCTAAAGTTAATCGCTACCATACCGAATTTCCATGTGGCGAATGCGATAGGCGGCGAGGATCAGCACGAGGAGCGTGACCACCAGCATGCTCGGAATCGCGATCCAGGCGGGTGTCGGTTCGGCAACAACCGCGAACGGACCTTCAGAAATCTGCACCGGCACCAGCGAATTGAGATAGTGAATGACGCTGATCTTTTTCAGCAACGGAGGCAGCAGGAAGTTGAGCCACTCCCAACCGTAAAGCAGCAACGCCGGAATAATCGGATTACGAATAAACAACCCTACTACCAAAAAGAAAGCGCCATATCCGACACATGCAAGCATCGTGATCCCGGCATAAGTCAGGATCTGAACGAGCCCGCGGCCCTCAGTGAAGTACCGCAAGCTCTGCGAGTAAAAGTGCGGCACGTAAAGCAGCAGCATGGCGACCACAGTTGTGCCGGTAAAGAGAACGATCGAGGTGACAAGTCCGGAAACATACTTGCCAACCACCAACACCTCTCGCCTGACCGCACTCAGAAAGTAATAGTGCAAACTGCGATCGACCAGCTCGCCGCGAAACAGGTTCATGAAGATCCAGGCCGATCCGAAAAAGACCACCGTGCGCAGAATCAAACCGTTGTAAAGGATGGCGTAGATAGTGCTGTAAGTATTAAAGTCCCTCCATTCATTGCCTGGCGGGGTAACGAGCGCCAGGATCAGCAACGGGAAGAGCGGCAACAACGCAATCAGGTAGATCAGGATCGCGCGACGGCCAAGAAAATTCTTCTCGATCTCTAGACGAAAGATCGCGCCGACCTGACGGAGCCAAAGCGACCAGTTAACGTCGCGCTTCTCTGACCTGGTGGAGACTGCTTCGATCGCAGAACTCATGCACTGCCTCCCGTCGTGCCGATCAAGTATTGGTACACAGCGCTGAGATCATCATCCACCGGCGCTACTGATTCCACGTTCACTTCACCTTCCGCAACCGCGCGATTCAACAACAAGTAGAACCGATCGGCGTCGCGCGTTTTCACAAAGAGGCCGCGGCGGTCGTCGTGAAGTCGAGCTTCAACCACGTGATTCTGCGCGAAGACGTAAGCGGCAAGTTTTGCCGGTTCATCGCAGCGGATCAGAATCTGCATCGGGTGTTCTTCCATCTCGTCGCGCACGCCGTGAATGTTTCCTTCGGCGACGATATAGCCGTTGTTCAAAAGCACGACGCGGTCAGACATCATGTCAACCTCGTGCAGGATGTGTGACGAGATGATCAGGTGCAGGCCTTCGGAAGCGAGCTTACGAAAGAGGGCAATCGTCTCCGCGCGCACCATCGGATCGAGTCCGTTGAGAGGCTCGTCGAGAATCAAGACTGCCGGCTCGTGAGCGATTGACTGTGCGAGTCGAATGCGTTGTCGCATGCCCTTGCTGTATCCCGCGACCTTTCGATCTGCGGCTTCTACCAGGTTGACGCGCTCGAGCGCCACCAGGCTCAATTCATTCGCGCGCTTGCGATCGAAGCCATGGACCAGCAGAAACGAGTTGAGAAACTCGCGTCCCGTCATTCCTCTCGGAAAAGAGTCAAACTGGGTGCAGTAACCGACTTTGCGGAAGAGTTGTTCCGGCTGATCCGTGGGAATGCCTAAGATCGTGATCGAGCCGCGCGTAGGACGCAGCAGGCCAGTCATCAAATTCATCAGCGTCGATTTCCCTGCCCCATTCGGGCCGACAAGACTCGTGATGCCCGGCGCAATCTGCAGGTTGACGCGATTCACGCCGAGTATCTCGCCGTAGAACTTCGAGACGTTGTCGAAGATGATTAGTTGTTCAGGAGAACTCATCTCACGACCTCGTATGCCTTGACCTTCCACGCCAGCAGCGCGAGGCATATCGCGCAGACTACAAACAACGCGGTCCAGGAGCACCAAAGCGGCGGCTCGGTCAAGAGCACTTCCCTGATGACATTGTCGTTGAAATCAGTGATCCGCATCGTCCCGGCGACGGGCTCAAAGATACCGAAAAGTCCCTGTGTGACGTTTCTCATCAACGCACCAAGGTTAACGATGTTCCCCCAATGCGTCATGAACACGAGGTTGATGAACTCGCCGAACACTGACGGAATGATGAACAGTCCCAGCAGCACCCCACTCGCAATCACGCGCCACTTAACGAGTGCCGAAATCGTCTGCGAGAGCAGCGCCAGCAAAAGTATCCAAACGACACTGCCGATGACGATCGCGCTCGCCATCCACAAGTTCGCCCTGAACCACGTGAACCCTTCCAGATAAGACTGAAAAAGAAAGAGCAGCAACTGCGGTATCCACGTGATCGCCGACAAAAGTATCAGTATCACCGACATCTTCCCCATCACGTATTCGGTGCGCGAAAACGGACGGCACAAGTAGAGCGGGAGGGCATTGTTACGCAGATCTCGGGAGACGAGCGGCGGTCCAACAAGCAACGCGACAAAGAACGCAAAGCCGCCCTGGATGTTTACAAACGTGTAGAAGAACGAAGCGTCGATCGGTACGAGGGCTCTGACGTCGATCTTCATGATCGCAATGGCGCTGATGTTGTGATGCAGGTAGATCAGGATCGCTTCGACGAGCAAGGGTATGAAGCAGAGGGCGAAGAACGCAGTGAACAGTTTGGAATTGAAGACTGCTCGATACGCGTGCCGCGGAATGATCAGGAACCGGCTCCACTCGGGAGTCAGCTTGCCGTTATAGGGCTTGTATGTCTGCTCATAAACCGCCATAGCCGTTCTCCATCGCTTTCAGGAAGATGTCTTCGAGGGAGTCGCGCTTGTAGCTCAAACGCCGGATCTGCACCTGCTCTTCGGCAGCGAGTCGATACAAGTCGCGCACCTCGATCCCTTCCTGCAAAACTATCTTGAGACGATTGCCGCCCGACAACGCATACTCACAACCGAGTTTCGCAAGCGCTTTGACGAATTTGTCCTGGTCTCCACGCGTTTCCAACATCAGGAATTTCCGGTTGGACTTGCGTTCTTCCTCCAGGTTGCAATACACGGCGATCTGCCCATCCTTAAGTATCAGGATTTCATCGCAGCACTCTTCGACGTCCAGCAACAGGTGCGACGACAAAACGATATTGGCGTGGCCACTGTCGCGAATCTCGCGTATCAGTTTGATCATGCGCAAGCGAGCGGGGGGATCGAGACCGTTTGTGGGCTCGTCGAGAAAGATCAGCTTTGGACCGTGAACGATCGCCTGGGCGAGTTTCGCGAGCTGTTTCATTCCCAGCGAGTACGTTTCGAGCCGGCGATAACGCGCCTCGCCAAGGCCGACGTAAAAGAGCGCCTCGTGAGCTCGCTCCAAAGCCGCTTCGGGAGGCATGCCTGACAACTCACCCATCAGCCGAACGAAATGCACTGCACTCATCTTCGCGATGAACGAGTCGCGCTCGGGCATGTAACCGATAAGCGACTTGATCTGCTTTGCTTCATTGGTGATGTCGTGGCCAAAGATTTGAGCAGTGCCCGCTGAGGGTTGATGAAATCCGAGCAGCGTGTGGATCAGTGTAGTCTTGCCGGCGCCGTTTGGACCGAGCAGACCGATCGCTTTGCCACGCAGATCGCCGCGCAGGTTCTTGAGAATTTGCCGGCGGCCGAAAGAGACGCTGAGACCATGAAGGTCGATCACCGGTGGCTCGACAAGAGCCATTTGAGATTTGATCGGTTCCTGCCGAACCGAAGCGGGGAGTACCATACTCTTCTTATATCGCTGTGTCCTGATAATTCCAAACGAATCCGAGTCCGAAGACCGTGCCCATAAGCAGAAAAGCGACAATGCATGCTAACGCTTCTGACGGCGCTAAAGTTCTGCCTATCGCAAGAATCTCGATCAGGAACACAGGTAAGTTGAGTACGACCGCGGAAGCAAGAGGAAACAGCAGCGCCGGCTTGCAGCCACCCATGCGTTGGCGCAGCCAGGAGAGAGAGGGCGCATAGGCCAACGAGAACAACAGCGCTGTCATGATCAGGGATGTGACTGTGGCGCCGTTGACCTCGGTAAACTGCGACAGGATGAGCAGCAGGCCAAGCAGCCACGAGATGAGAGAGATGGAGACGAGCTTCATAGACAGGATTGACAGAATTGACAGGATTTGCAGGTATCTTCTTCATCCTGCAAATCCTGAAATCCTGTCTAAGGTTATTTCTTACCCATGCCGCGAGAGATGATGCTCTGCATCTCCAACGCGTTGGGCATTCCCAGGATCGTCGCTGGTCCTAAACCGAATGGTCCGCCTTCCGTGTTCGCCGCAAACGTGATGCTGTCGCCTTGCGCATAAGCGTAGGCAAGTGTTGGCGGCATGTCTGATGCAATCGCTTTCATGGCTTGCTGCGGTCCACTCGGAAGATTATTAGCGGCAGTGCCGGCCAGCCCGGCGGGAACCAGTCCAGCAATGTTGTGATAGAACACCGCTGAGAAGTTGGCATTGCCGTCCGCCGGCAAGCCCGCCGTGAACTTGGCCGAACGCAGCAGCGATTGTCCACTGTCGTGCGAAGTCAAAGCCCTCTCGACCAGTGCCCGGCTTGGACCAACGATCAGGTATCCGTTGGCGTAAGTGTAGCTCACTTCCACGGCACCGAAATCTGCCGAGCGAAGCGTGTAGTAAGTGCGGCCACTGATGTCCGCTTTTTCCCACGCCAGTCCAGACTTGCCGAAGTACGCGGCCTGTTTATTCGCTTCACTAACCACGCGCTCGAGCGTTTGTTGCATGTGCGCCGGGTCGTTAACCTCAAACACGAGCTTCCACGAAGGCGTCGGCAGGATTGGGCCATCAATCGCGAAAGCAAACTCACCACCCAGCGGCGCAGCGATGTCGTTGCGAATATCGAGACCATGCTGCGTCTGCTGCTTGTCGAGGCTCTTGCGCAAGTCAGGTGAAACTGTCTCCAGCACGCCGAGAAGATCGTCAACGAGCGCCACCGGATTCTTTACTACAAACCCGGCCACGACGTTCGCATCAGGCGAAATGTATTCGAGAGACCCCATCGGCCCAGGCGCTGCCAGCCACGACGGAATGCCACGCTGCGTATCGTTAAACGAGAGTGAAGCCTGCGTGTGCGTCTTGCCGTTAGTGTCTTTCTGGTCCAGGACGAAATACTTCACACTCAGAATACCCAATTGGTTTAACGCGCTCTCGCGCTTCTCCGCATCAGGCCCCTTGGTGCGATCACCCTTCGTTTGCGCCACAACTTGTTCGAGATTGGCTGCAACCACCAACCCGGCGCCATCCTGGTAAACCTGCGCAATGCGGTTGCGGAATGGAGTGGCAGTAAAACTGCTCGAGCCTCCGCTGGAGATTACGGTTGCGAGATTTTGAAGCTGCTGCAACTTCGGACTGGCGGCAAACAGGTTCGCCTGAATCCAAACGTAAAGTTTTTCTTCCTTGTCATTAGCCGCCGGAGTTGCACTGCCGGGATTTTCAATGAACTGAATCTCCGGCCTGCCTTTGTTGTTGCCGGAAAGCTTCGCGATCTCCTGCTCGAGGAACTGCCGGAAGCCTTCGGAGTTCTTCAGCTCAGCGAGCACCAATGGATCACCCGGGTTGCCCTGGTTGTCCATTGAGACCGAGACGGCGATCTCGTCGCCAAGATACGAGCCAAACTGTCGAATCGTCTCGACGACCTGGTCCATGTTTTGGCGTCTGCCCGACTGCTCTTTCTCCCACCACTCGCGCAAAGCGGGGTTCTGGCTCATCCGCTCCTGAATAACACGATGCGACTCGACAATGGAGTTGGCGAGATTCGGGAGCGCCGCGTAAACGACTGTGTTCTCGGGCATCAGATCCAGGAGGTGGGTAGAGTTGCGCACGCCAGGCTGCTGGACTGCTTTCAAATCATTCTTCAGCGTCGCGAGGCCTGACAACACTTGCGCGTAACGATTTGCGTTGCGGCTCCACGCCACTTCATCTTTCACGGGAATCGTGGAGATTGCGGGACTGGTCGTGGCCTGTTCGCCGGGACGAAGTACGCGATCGCTCCCAGCATGATTCAGATTAACTTCGCCTTCGATTACAGAAACTCTCGAACCCTTGGTGCCATTGTTCACTGAGAACACTGTGCCTGTTACAGAGACAAGAGAATCGCCACTCTCGACAAACAGTTTTCCGTCTTTCTGCTTTGCTGCTTCGACGACGATACTGCCGCGGTCGAGGTGAATCGTTGTCCCCTGGCCGTTTTTCGTCAGGTACAACTCCGAGCGATCTTTCATTTCGATCAATGAACCATCGCCCAGATGAATAACGGCGCGCCCATCTTTTGCGGTACGCACCTTCTCACCTCTTTGCAGCTTCGCTCCGGCACTGACAGCAGCCGTGCGCGTGTCGGCAACCTGAAACACCTGTCCTTCGGCGGCCTGAACAGTGGCTTCAAAGTCACCGTACGGCCAAAACCTCTGCATGAACGGAATAGCCAAAAGTCCAAACCCGATCACCAGCGCGGCAGCGATGCCCCAGCGCATCACGACCGGTTGCAGCGTGTAGCGCGGCTTGCGCGCCAGCGGTTTGACGGTGACCGAACGTCGCGAGCGTGCTTCGTTCATCGCTTTGCGACAGGGAATGCACTCGTGCGTGTGATCGACTAACAATAGCGAACGAGCTTCAGAAAGTTTGCCCGCAAGGTACGCGGGAATCAGCGACTGAAAGTCTGCACAGCCTTCAATCCGATCGACTGTTGGCAAGTTGAACTCAGCCTCGCCGGCGGCAGCGGAGACACGCGCCCAAACGCGGTCTGCCGCTGCTGATACTGCTGACTCGTCTACCTTTTGATTCCGGATCTCAGCAGTGACCTTATCCAGGATCTGATCTTCATTGCGTTTCATGATGTTTCTCCAGATAGTGCCCAATCTCTTTTTTCAGTTTAGTACGTGCGCGATGCAGGACGACGCCGACCACCAGCGGCGAAGTATTCATAAGCGAGGCGATTTCCTTGTTGTCAAAGCCTTCGTAGTAACGCAGAACAAACATCTCCCCGGCGGTCTTTCCCAGACGCGATACGGCCTGGCGAACGAGTGTTTGCAGTTCTCGATCGGCATGAACGGCTTCCGGACTGCGGAAACTTCCGGCGATGGAATCGACTTCGTTCTCGTCGAGCGACACGGCTTTTGAACGCGTGCGACTCCGCAGCAGATCGAGGGAGGCATTGATGGCCGCTCGCGAGAGATAAGCTTCGGGATTTCGAGACCAGTCGTAATCGTCCTGGCCTTTGATCAGGCGCAGGAAGACCGTTTGGAGCACGTCTTCAGCATCGGCGACGCTGCCGGTGATGCGCTGTGCGGTCCGAAAAACTCGGCCGTGGTGTGCCTGGAAAAGAGTTTCCAGCTCGCTGGCGGGTTGGTTTGTCACTAATCGCAAGGGTTTGAGTGCTGCCTGCACGGCGTTTCCTCCGTCTACACCCTGATAGACGAAGAGGTTGGGGCGTTATTAACACCCGCAGCAGCAGATTTTTGCAGTTTAGTGTGGAATCGCCCCGCGCGGCGATAGTTTTTTCGCCTTAAGCTACCCGTTTCAGGGAAAGCGCCCGAAGCTTCACGAGCCGGTGGTTGACCGGATCAACCATTACACCGACCGACTCCAAGGCTATTGCGCCCAAGATTGGCTCACTGTTGTCGGGACCAAAGATCACTCGACCTAAAATGGTGTCATCCATAAAAGAAAACTCGGCATAGCCGACTTGGAATTCTTCCAGTTCACCATCGGCAAGTTCATATTCCCTCGTTCCAGTCGGTTCAATGCCAATTCGCGTCAGTTCTGATGCGGGAGCCATTGAATCTGTGGTGCCGGTGTCGATGAGGAAGTCCGCATCAAATGTCTCTTTTGAACCGCGGTTGCGCAGTTTGACTGCAATATGTGTGAGGCCCATCTTGCTATCTCCTTGAGGAATTTTTAATTTCATAATTGCGAAGATTACATCATACGCAGGGGCGTTATTAACACCCGCAGCAGCAGATTTTTGCAGTTTAGTGTGGAATCGCCCCGCGCGGCGATAGTTTTTTCGCCTTAAGCTACCCGTTTCAGTGGGCGCGCCCGAAGCTTCCTCAGCGTCTGATTCTTTGGATCGACGATGAAACCCGCTGACTCCAGTGCCACCACGCCCAAGAGTGGTTCGCTGCCGTCTGGGCCGAAGAGTATACGAGTGCCGACGACTTCACCCATGAACCTCAATTCGGCAATACCATACTCGTATTCGACAACCTCCCCGTTAGCATTTTCATATACGTCCTTGCCAACGGGTTGAATACCAATTCTCCTGAGAGCGGATGCCGGAGCCATTGTGTCCCAGGCGCCCGTATCAACGAGAAAGTTTGCATTGTACGTGTTTTGAGATTCTGAGTTGAGTAGTCTAACTGCAACATGTGTGAGGCCCATCTTGCTTTCTCCTTGAGGTAGAGGTTTTCTTTGTCTTAACAACATGGCTGCGCAGTTTACATTATATGCAGATGAGAGTAAAGCGCCTCCAGGCGTTTTCTCGCTTCTTTGGCTTGCGAAGTCTTTGGATGACGGCGGACCAGTTCACGCCAGGCGGCGCCGTCGTAGTGAAAGCGCTTGGTTGGCTTGTCGAAAATGAAACCGACTCGCTGGCGGTTGAAGCGATCGAGGCCGGTGTAGTTTAGGTAATAGCTGAACTCGGGTGCATCGCCGAGATCGTTCAGGCGGCGCGAGGCGTCATTCGTGAGTTTTGCAGCGAGTTCCTCCGCGGTGTCACCAAGCAACAACAGCACCTCAGCACGCAGGGGGGAGCGCGAGAAATAATCCAGAAATATTCGAGCGCGCGAGATGAGATCGAAGCTTTGCGAGCGTTCGATCAAGGTCAGCAAGCGATGATCGTCGCCTGCACGCGAGGGCGAGATGGTAGCTTCACTTTGTATCCACCCATGCGTGCGGCTGGTTACGTTTACGAGAAAGAATGTGATGCCGTCAGCGCCTGTCTTCGTCGATCTAACTGCCACCATCCGACCACGACCGAGGCGCCGCACAAGTTGTCCATTGAGTTGGGGCGTGGCACGCAGCGCGGCGAGGCGTTCGTCAACCACGATCGCCAGACGCCCGCCTGCCGGAGGCTTTCTCTGAGCAAAGATTGTGTTTGCAGCAAAAAGAATTAGAAGCACGCAAAGTGCGCGCTGGTGAGGAATCATGATGTTTCTCCTGAATGTGAGGTTAAGTTCTATTTCCAATTTCCAATTGCCGATTGCCGATTGCCGATTGCGGATTTGAAGAATATCATTCAATTGGCAATTGGCAATTTTATACCGCCGCTATTCTCTCTCGAAATTGCGCATGATGGAAATGGCAAATAGCCACGGCCAACGCGTCCGCCGCATCGTGAGGTGTCGGAATGCTCTTGAGCCGCAGCAGCAAACGCACCATCTCCTGCACCTGGTGCTTTTCCGCATTGCCGTAACCGACAACCGTCTGCTTAATGAGTCGCGGTGAATACTCGTAAATCTCCAACCCTGCTCGCTCTGCGGACAACAACACGACACCGCGCACCTGCCCGAGTTTCATGCTGACTTTGACGTTAGTTGCGAGGAAAGCATCTTCAAGAGCACATCCATCCGGGCGATGTTCTGCAATAACTTCTTCCAGTCCGTTGCACATCTTGAGCAGCCGCGTCGAAAACTTGAGACTGGATGAAACTCGAATTGAACCAAACCCTACGAGTGAGTAACGTCGCCCGTCACCTTCGACAACACCCCATCCCATCGTCTGGCTGCCCGGATCGATTCCCAAAACGCGCATGGCGCGGAAGTATACAACAAACAAAAATCTGTAAAGCCACAAAGAAGCACAAGAAGCACAAATAGAATCGCTAAAAGTTTGCGCCTTTTGTGCTTCTTTGTGGCACAAATGATATTCTGAAACTCCCCTTAACCCTTTGCTTGTTGTCGCAATGGTTTCGATCTCATGACAGAGTTCGTCGAATCGCTGGTTTCACTCGTTCGCAAGCCTGCCGGCTATGCTGATGAGAAGCCATTCCAGGAAGAGTTCTTCAGTGTCGAACGCCTCGAGCAGTACGCCCAGACACTCGCAGCTCAACACAAAACCGTCACTCGCAAGGGACGCGCACAACTGCTGCCACGGCTCGAGGACAACGGCCGCAAACTCGAAACTGCTTACCGCGCACTCGTCGAGGCCATTCGTCAAGGCCGCGCCATCTCACCCGCCGCTGAATGGCTTGTAGACAACTATCACGTCGTCGAAGAACAACTACGCGAGATTCGTGAGGACCTGCCCAGGAGTTACTACCACGAATTACCCAAGCTCGCCGACGGCGAACTACAAGGTTACCCGCGGATCTACTCAGTCGCGCTCGCGCTGATCGCACACACGGATTCGCGTCTCGACACAAACACCCTGCAAAGATTTATTCGCGCTTACCAAACAGTCGCGCCGCTTTCGATAGGCGAACTATGGGCTGTCGCTATCACCCTGCGCCTCGCCCTCGTAGAAAACCTTCGCCGTCTCTCCATCGCCATCGCACGCGCCCGTGCCGAACGCGATGACGCTGACCAACTCGCCGACAAGCTGCTGGAACTTGCCTCACTGCAACCGACAAGCATCATGTCGTTTCTGAACGAGCGGTTCGGAAAACAGGAAGAACTACCGCAGACGTTCCTGGTCCAACTGGTACAAAGACTTCGCGAACAGCATCCTTCCGTGATGCCGGTGATGGACTGGATCGAAAAGCAACTGGTACGGCAAGGCACAACTGTCGAACAGGTGATTCACTCCGAACATCAGCGGCAAGCTGCGGCCCAGGTCACGGTCGGAAACATCATCACCAGCATGCGCTTGCTCTCAACGCTCGACTGGAATGATTTCTTTGAGAAGGTCAGTCTCATCGAGCCGCTGCTGGGCAAGGACCCGGCCGGAGTTTACTCACGAATGGGGTTTGCCTCGCGTGATCGTTACCGGCACGTCGTCGAACGAATCAGCAAACAGACGCGAGCGAGTGAACTCGAAATCGCCCAGGCCACTGTCGATCTTGCCGCTCAAAGCAAACAGGAAGGCCGTGAAAAACATGTCGGCTACTACCTCATTGACGCCGGCTTAACTCGCCTCGAAAACAATTTCGGTTATCAACCACGAACGACAGAACGTCTCAGGCGATTTCTGCTGCGACATGCAACGGGGACGTATCTCGGCACGCTCGCATTTTTGACGCTGCTGATCATGAGCTTCGTTCTGTACGTAATGTACAACCACGGAGTCGATTGGTGGTTTCTCGCTTTGACGGCATTACTCGCCCTGATCCCGGCAAGCGATCTCGCGCTCACGGTTCTCAATTGGGACCTCACGCACTTTTTCCCGCCGCGTTTGCTGCCACGAATGGATACAACGCGCGGTATTCCCGAAGATGCTGCCACCTTCGTCGTGGTGCCGACTATTCTCCTCAGTGACTTGCAGGTAAATGAACTCGTCGAGCGTCTCGAAGTTCATTACCTCGCCAATCAGGACAGTCATATTTACTTCGCCTTGCTCGGCGATTTCCCGGACGCTGAATCCGAAGAGACTCCGACGGATTCACATCTGCTCGCGATTGCGCAAAGCGGCATCGACGCTCTGAATCGAAAACATAGTGGCGATCGGTTTCATCTCTTTCATCGCCGCCGGCAGTGGAACCCGGGTGAAAACAAATGGATGGGCTGGGAACGGAAACGAGGCAAACTCGAAGAGTTCAATCGCTTGCTGCGCGGCGCGACAGACACCAGCTTTGTCGTGCAGACCGCTCACGATGCGTTACTAAGATCGATTCGTTACGTCATAACGCTCGACTCAGATACACAACTTCCTCGCGACGTCGCTCGCAAACTCGTCGGCGCCGCAATTCACCCTCTTAATCAGCCCGGCATCGATCAAGCAACAAATCGCGTCACGCGCGGCTACGGGATCCTGCAACCACGCGTCAGCATCTCGCTGGCCAGCGCCTCGCGTTCGAAGTTAGTTCAAATATTCTCCGGCTACACTGGAATCGATCCCTACACGACGGCAGTTTCAGACGTGTACCAGGACTTCTTCGGCGAAGGAAACTTTACCGGCAAGGGTCTCTACGACGTCGAGGCTTTTCAACGCACGCTCGACAATCGCGTACCGCCGAACTCGCTCCTCAGTCACGATCTATTCGAGTCGTTGTTTGCGCGCGCTGCACTCACGACCGACATCGAGCTGCTCGACGACTATCCGGCCTCCTACGAAGCCTACGCAAAACGATCACATCGTTGGACGCGTGGCGATTGGCAAATCATCCGCTGGCTCTTCCCAACCGTGCCTGATGGCGAGGGGCGCAAGGTTCGCAACGTGCTGCCACTGTTTGCGCGCTGGAAGATTCTCGACAATCTCCGTCGCAGCCTGGTTGCTCCTTCGTTGTTCGTGTGGCTCGTCGCTTCCTGCGCGTTCTTCCCCGGCTCGTCTCTCATCTGGTGCCTTTTCGTTTTCCTGAACATCGCTTTCCCTGTTTACCTGCACGTGACAACCGGTCTGCTGATTCATCCGCGCGGCATTCCCTGGACCAGCCACTTCTGGAGTGTTTGGGGCGACTTCCGCACCAACACTGCTCAAATAGCGCTCTCCTTCGCATTCCTGCCACACCAGACGTGGCTCATGTGCGATGCGATCATTCGCGCGTTGTACCGGCAAATAGTTTCGCGAAAGAACCTGCTCGAGTGGGTGTCAGCAGCGGAAACTGAAAAATCTACTCGCAACGATCTTCCAGCATCTGTGAAGTTGATGCTGCCCTCTTCGGTGCTGACGTTGGTGGCGCTTGGCCTTACCTTCGGTTTCAAGCCCACGGCGCTGCCTGTGATGGGCGTGCTCTTCATCATCTGGATCCTGTCGCCGTTGATCGCTTTTTGGGTGAGCAAACCCCAACCATTCGAACGAAAGTTGCTGAGCGCGGAAGACAAAAAGTTTGCCCGCGTGATCGCTCGCCGGACGTGGCGCTTCTTCGAGACTTTTGTAGGCGCCCAGGACAACTGGTTGCCGCCGGACAATGCGCAGGAAGATCCCACGCCTGTCGTGGCCCATCGCACCTCTCCGACAAACATCGGCTTGTTGCTGCTGACTACTGCTTCGGCGAATGACCTCGGTTACGTGGGCACACTGGAGTTAGTTGAGCGCATGGAGCTGACTCTTTCTACGATGGCCCAGCTAGGCCGCTTTCATGGGCACTTCTTCAACTGGTACGACACAAAGACTCTCGAGCCGTTATTACCGCAATACATTTCCACCGTGGACAGCGGCAACCTTGCCGGACATCTCATCGCAGTAAAACAGACTTTTGTCGAGTTTCCCGAAACGAAATTGTTCGATCGTCGCGTGTTCGAGGGATTCACTGACACGATCGATGCCATAACAGGGGAAGCTGCTCGGCTCGGCAGCTTTCGACAGCGCACCGAGGTTGTAACCGTGAGACAGTTGCAGGACGAGATCGCGGCTTGTCGCGGGCTGTTAAAAACTGAGCCGGGCGATAATTTGTCGTCCTGGATCGTCCTGATTGATTCTTTAAAGCGTCGCGCTGTTGAAATTGAAGACATTGTTAACGCGTTGGCCCACGAGCACGGCGAAGTCAATTTCAAGGAGTTGCGTTTGTGGGTTGGAGCGCTGCAACACCAGGTGGACGCGCGGCGCAGAGATGCAGAAGCGCTCACCAATTGGAGCCGCCTGCTTCCAGCGGTTGAAAAAGAGCTCGGCACCTCCGACGGCGACTGGCCGTCGATACTCAAGCTCCTGCAAAGTGTTCCCGCTCTCGCCGAAATACCACAGCTCTGCGACAAGGCCCTGGTCCAACTTGCAGCCATGCAGGAGCACGCGCCCGAAGCTCTCGCTCCGACAACTTCGAAATTAACAAAGGCGCTGGAGCAATCAGCCGGTGCTTCATCAGACATATTGTCGCGTCTCAGCCGGCTGGCACGCCGGTGCGATCAATTCATCGATGAGATGGATTTTTCGTTTCTCTTTAACATCGAGCGAAAGCTGTTTACTATTGGTTACAACGTCACTGCCTCACGTCCGGACGATTCTTACTACGATCTGCTCGCTTCAGAAGCACGCCTCGCGAGTTTCGTCGGCATCGCCAAGGGCGATATTCCTCAGGAACACTGGTTCCGCATGGGCCGCGCACTTACAAGCGTTGACGGCGGACGCGCGCTCATCTCGTGGACCGGCACCATGTTCGAATACCTGATGCCGCTGCTGGTGATGCGTGACTATCCCGCCACTCTCTTAGCGGAAACCTACCGCACGGTCGTGGACCGGCAAATTGAGTACGGGCACGAGCGCGGCGTTCCCTGGGGCATTTCAGAAGCTGCTTACAACGTGCGCGATCTGAGTTTCAATTACCAGTATGGACCATTTGGAGTTCCCGGCCTGGGATTGAAACGCGGCTTGATCGAGGATCTCGTCGTCGCTCCTTACGCAACCATGCTGGCCGTACCGGTTGATCCGGCGTCGGCAATGAATAACCTGCGCCGGCTGAAGAACGAGGGCGCGTTTGGTCCATTCGGCTTCTACGAGTCGGTTGACTACACCCCTGAGCGTTTGCCGGAAGGACAGAAGTCAGTGCTGATTCGAGCGTTCATGGCTCACCACCAGGGAATGAGTTTTGTTTCACTGGCAAACATTCTTGATGAAGGTCTGATGGAGCGGCGTTTTCACGCAGACCCGGCAGTGCAAGCGACCGAGTTGCTGTTGCAGGAAAGAGTTCCAGTCGGAGTGCCCGCTGCTCATCCACGTGCCGAAGAAGTTTTAACTGGACGTGTGGCCCAAATGAACCCGGCCATGATCACGCGGGTTTACGAAACCGCAGACTACAGCACCCCTCGCACACAGTTGCTTTCGAATGGAACTTACAACGTCATGATCACCACTGCCGGATCAGGTTATTCGCGTTGTGAAGGGAATGCGGTAACACGTTGGCGCGAAGACGTCACCAGAGATAACTGGGGTGCGTTTGTTTACCTGCGCGATGTGCGGACCGGTGCAGTCTGGTCCGCCGGACACCAGCCGGTGCGCGCGCGCCCACAGTTGTACCAGGTCGCTTTTTCAGAAGACAAGGCGGAGTTTCGCAGGCTCGACTCCGGTATCTCGACGCGGATGGAGGTAGTTGTTTCCGCGGAAGATAATGCCGAAGTGCGACGGATCTCTCTTACCAACCAGTCGTCGCGCATTCGCGAGATCGAATTGACCAGCTATGCGGAGGTTGTTCTCGCCACCCCTGATGCTGACGCGGCGCACCAGGCATTCAGCAATCTCTTCATTGAAACCGAATTTTTCGCCGGTGAGAACGCCATCCTGGCGAACCGCCGCCAGCGCTCGCCTGAAGATCGTCCGATCTGGGGAGTACACGTCGTAGTTGCGGAAGGCGAACTTGTCGGCGCCACTCAATATGAAACCGATCGTGGCAGGTTTCTTGGACGCGGACGAACAGTCAGCAATCCGATCGCAGTGATGGAAGACCGACCGCTCTCAAATACAACGGGCGCCGTGCTGGATCCGGTTTTCAGCTTGCGACGACGCGTGAGAATTCAACCGAATGAAACTGTGAGCTGCACTTTCAGCACCGCCGTGACGCACTCACGCGAAGAAGCGCAGGCACTGGCTGACAAGTATCACGACCCAAACATCTTCGACCGCGAGCTTCGCCTCGCTTGGACCAAAGCACAGGTCGAGATGAGTCACCTCAAGATCGATTCGGAAGAAGCTCACTTGTTCCAGCGCCTGGCGGCTCGCATTGTGTACTCCGATCCTTCACTGCGTCCAACGCCACACGTACTCGCTCTCAACACGAAAGCACAATCGAGCCTCTGGGCGTACGGCATCAGCGGCGATCTGCCGATTGTCGTCGTCCGGATCAACAAGGGCGACGATATGCAGACAGTGAAGAAGCTTGTCCGCGGTCATGAGTACTTGCACTACAAAGGACTGAAGACCGATCTCGTAATACTCAACGACACGCCGACAAGTTACCTGCAACTATTGCAGCAGGAATTGGACAACACTGTTCGCACCAGCGGCTTGCAGGGCTTGCAGGACAAACCGGGCGGAGTTTATTTGCGCCAGGCCGATCAAATGCCGGAAGCAGATCGTATTCTGCTGCACGCTGTGGCTCGAGTAGTCATCGTCGCGGAGCGCGGCCCCTTTGAGGCTCAGATCGAGCGACGACGAGTCGAAGAACCATTGCCACCGGCGTTTGCTCCGCGGCTGCCTTCGCAAACATATCCGGAAACAACGATTGCTCCGCCCGATCTCTCCTTCTTCAATGGCCTCGGCGGATTTCACCAGGGCGGGCGCGAATACGTCACGTTGCTCGGTGCTGAACAGTGGACGCCGGCGCCCTGGTGCAACGTGATCGGCAACGCCGTGGAGTTCGGGTTCCAGATTACCGAAAGCGGCGGTGGTTGTACGTGGTCACTCAACAGTCGTGAGAATCGCCTGACGCCGTGGTCCAACGACGCAGTCAGCGATCCTCCGGGAGAGGTCGTCTATCTTCGCGATGAGGATTCCGGCTCGATCTGGTCCGCGACGCCTTTACCGGTTCGCGAGCGCGAGCCGTACATCATTCGGCATGGGCAGGGCTACAGCGTTTTCGAACACACGAGCCACGGCATATCGCAGGAGTTACTCGTCTTTGCGCCGCTCGATTCTCCGGTAAAGATATCGCTGCTGCGTTTGCGTAATCGCACGAGCAGAAAACGACGGCTGGCGATCACCAACTACAACGAGCTCGTGCTCGGCGTTTCGAGAGCGTCATCGGCGCCTTACATCATCACCGAAATCGACGCAGCAGCTTCCACTATCTTTGCGAGGAACCCTTTCAATAACGAGTTTGCGGATCGCATTGCATTCGCCGCTACGAGCGAGCAGTTCTCGAGTGCGACGTGCGATCGCAAGGAGTTCATCGGCCGCAACAGTTCGCTCGAGTCGCCGGCGGCACTGCGGCGGACAGGTTTGACTGGAAGAGATGGAGCGGGATTGGATCCCTGCGCAGCCATACAAACAATCGTCGAGCTGGCACCGAATGAAGCTCGCGAAGTCATCTTTTTACTCGGCGAGACTGAGTCGAAGACAGCGGCCCAGGCAATCGTTGAAAACTTTCGCCAGTCGGGAACTGTTAACGCGGCGTTTGAAAAAGTAGTGGGCCATTGGGACCGGCTGCTCGGCACGATCGAAGTCAGAACTCCCGACACGGCGCTGGACATCATGCTCAATCGCTGGCTTCTCTACCAATCCCTCTCATGCCGCGTCTGGGCGCGCACCGCCTTTTATCAATCGGGCGGCGCCTATGGTTTTCGCGATCAGTTGCAGGACGTGATGGCGCTGATCTACAGCAGCCCGGACGTTGCACGACAGCAAATCCTGCTCGCGGCCGCACACCAATTCAAGGAAGGCGACGTGCAACACTGGTGGCATCCGCCGAGTGGGCGCGGTGTGCGCACAAAAATCTCCGACGATCTTGTTTGGCTCCCATTTGTCACCTCCGTGTACGTCAGTATCACCGGCGACACTTCGGTTTTTGACGAAGTCGTTCCCTTTCTCGAACAGCCATTGCTTTCGGGAGATCAAGTTGAGAGCTACATGCAGCCGCAAGTCTCAGAAGAAACGGCATCGATCTACGAACACTGCGCGCGTGCGATCGATCGCAGCCTGGCTGTGGGCAAGCATGGTTTGCCATTGATGGGGACCGGTGATTGGAACGACGGCATGAATCGCGTTGGACAACTGGGCAAAGGCGAAAGCGTCTGGCTTGGCTGGTTTCTTTACACGACGATCGCCGCGTTCACACCGCACGTTGACGCACAAAACCAGAAAGTGCGCAGCAACCGTTACCGGAAATACCTGGAGAATGTAAAAAAGGCTCTCGAAGAAAAAGCCTGGGATGGCGACTGGTACCGGCGCGCTTACTTCGACGATGGTACGCCGCTCGGCTCCGCGCGAAACGAGGAGTGTCGCATCGATTCGATTGCGCAGTCGTGGGCCGTGATTTCGGGCGCATCAGACCCGTATCGCATGGGACGCGCGATGGCCGCTGTTGAGGAGTACTTGATCCGGCGCGGCGACGGGCTGGTGATCCTGTTCACGCCGCCGTTCGATAAGGGCAGTCTCAACCCCGGGTATATAAAAGGATACGTTCCGGGCGTGCGTGAAAACGGCGGGCAGTACACTCACGCCGCGATCTGGACCATGATCGCGTATTCGATGCTGGGCGATGGCGAGCGTGCGGGCGAACTGTTTGCACTCCTGAATCCGATCAATCACTCTTCAACGCGCGCCGGCCTGCACAAGTACAAGGTCGAACCTTACGTCGCGGTGGGCGATGTTTATGCGGTCCCTCCTCACAATGGTCGTGGCGGTTGGACGTGGTACACGGGATCGGCGGGCTGGATGTATCGCGCCGGGCTCGAGTCGATACTCGGGTTCAACTTGCAAAATGATCGTTTAGAGATCAATCCGTGTGTACCGCGTTGGTGGCGCGATTTTGAGATCACTTACCGGCGTGGTCGCGCAGTCTACCGGATCAAAGTGGAGAATCCGCTGGGTGTGAGTCGTGGAGTGGTTACTGTGGAACTCGATGGCGTGCTTCAAACAGACATGGCATTCACCGTAACTGACGACGAGAAAACACACAATGTTCGGATCGTGATGGGTGAGCCACAGATTTCCACGGATAACACGGATAAGAAAGAAGAGCAAAAAAGCTTTCTTTGATGGCTTTCCTATCCGCGTTCATCCGCGTAAATCCGCGGCTTAAACAGCCGCCATGTCCGCTTCGCTGATATCAAAATTCGCTGAGACCTTCTGCACGTCATCGTGATCTTCCAGCGCTTCCATCAGCTTCAACATCTGCCGCGCGTCTGAACCTTCGAGCCGCACGTAATTCTGCGGCACCATCTCAACCTCCGCGACCTGTGGCTCGATGCCGGCTTTCTTTAGCGCCGCCTGCACTCCTTCGAACGCCTCGGGAGAAGTGATGATCTCGAAATTGTCTTCGTCGTCGCGAAGATCGTCGGCGCCGGCTTCGATGGCGAGCTCAAAAAGTTCTTCCTCGGACCGTCCTGCTTTCTCGATAACGATGTAACCCTTCTTCTCAAACATCCAACCCACCGAACCACTCTCACCGAGGTTGCCGCCGTTTTTGGAAAAGATGTGCCGAATCTCAGCCACCGTGCGGTTTCGATTGTCGGTCATCGATTGAACCATCAAGGCGACACCGCCTGGACCATAACCTTCGTATGTGATCTCTTCGTAGTTGACGCCCTCTTCCTCACCGGTGCCACGACGGATCGCGCGTTCAATCGTGTCGTTGGGCATATTGCCGCCCTTGGCGTCGAGGATCGCCTTGCGCAGGCGCGCGTTGCCTTCCGGATCGCCGCCGCCGCTGCGCGCGGCGACCGTGATCTCTTTAATAAACTTCGTGAATAGTTTGCCGCGCTTGGCATCGAGCGCGCCTTTCTTGTGCTTGATACTATGCCATTTAGAATGTCCGGACATTGGAGTTAGATCCTTCTGAGATGTGCGTTGTCAGGGACGGCAATATATCACAACTTCTCTACGTAATCTCAGCCGCAGATTCACGCGGATAAACGCAGATCTGCGTTTATCCGCGTGAATCTGCGGCTCAACTTTTCAGTTGCTCGTATTCCTTGCGTGCTTGAACGAGCACAGGCAGGTCGGGGTCGGCGTCTTTCCAGAGCGCAAAGAAATCCTGGTAAGCCTTGCGTGCCCCCACGGTGTCGCCGGTGAGTGCGGCCGCACGTCCGAGACCGAGCTGTGCGAGCACATGCGCCACAGAAAGATAATCGATCCCGGGATGGTCTATGATCGCCTTGAACTCCCTGGCTGCCTCGTTACCCATGCGCTGCTGCAAATATAGAGTCCCGCGAACATAGTTGTTTGCAAGACCAGTCACGATGCCGCGATCATAACTTCGAACCGACTCCATCAAGCGCATCGATTCGGCAACATTGCCACGGCCTCTCTCAACTTCGGCTTGAACAACCGGCATCATCATCGAATTTATAATCGTGTCGGTCGGATACTGCGTTCGCAGTTGGTTCAATATCGCCTCCGCCTGGCTTGCGTCATTGCAAGCCGCATAAATTAACGCGGCGCCGGCAAGGCTATTCCGTCCGCGGTAGAACGCCAGTCCAGCCTTGGTATTCTCTTTCGCCTGCTGGCACTTGCCCACCAGCGCCTGATTAGACGCCAGGCCCAACAACTCTTTTGTCGCATTCTCCGCACGATCCTGGGTTTTGAACATCTCAACCGCGCGTCTGACGAGATCCTCCGACTGCTTTAGTTTTCCAAAATATGCCGCAGTGTTGGCGAGGGCGATATTAATGTCCGGTTCCTCGGGCTTGCCTTTGGACCACGCGATCTCACGATCCATAGCCGCCTGGTCTCGACGCAAGAAAGCAAAGAAGTATCTGCTGAACCGTGCGCCCAGCGAGTCAGGATTGAGTTTCTCGATCTCTTTCGACGCCTGTTCGGCTTCGTCAATTCTCCCCACCCCGATAAAAATTGCGACTAAGTTCTGTCGTGCAGTTATATTGTTCGGACTCAACCGCACGGCCTCCAACCCTTCTTTTAATGCTTCCTCATGATTGCCAAGAATCTGGTAATCAAGCGCCAGGTTGTTGTGCGGTGTGAAGTCGTCAGGATAGAGACGCGCCCACGTCGTTAAAGTTTCAGTGGCCTTATCGATTTCGCCGGTGATGTAGTTGTAATACTTCTCCGTTATGTAGAGACGTTCGCGTTCACTGACACGATCACGAAGATTGTAGGCTTTTTGAATATATTCTTTCCCCGTCTCAGGTTGTTGCTGATTTACGTAAAAGACACCGATACGCGCGTAGGCCATCGCAAAGTTAGGATCGAGCTCGGCGGCACGTTTGTAGAACGCCAACGACTCGCGCGCTCTGCCACGATCGCGCTCCTCGTTGCCCATCGTAAAAGCCTTCAACGCTTCCAAAGAGGAAGTGGTGGCTTGCTCGATGCTCACGTCGTACTTTTGAATCGAACTCAGCGACTCACCAAGCTTCTGGCGCAGGTTCGACGCCGCCGTGCCGAGTGCTGAAAGAACCTTCTCCTTACTCTCGGCTTCGATCTGCTCGCGCGCAATCGGATCACCCGAGCGTGGATTCATCGCCTCCAAAGTGATCACGTAATGACTGCCAAGACTCGCAATCGACCCCGTTAACATCGCTTTGATTCCCTGGCGTTCGCAGATCTCGCGACCAACATCGCGTGTGATTCGGTCGTCAGGAGACCGGCCCATAAACCGCAGTGTTTCGCGCACACGTTCCTCAGGAAACAAATTCAAGAACGGTGTTTGACCGAGATTCACAGCCAATGCCTGCTTGAGCGTGCCGTCGAAAACCGGCTCACCGGTCGCGTTAACAAAATCGGTGAGCAGCACGGTGTCACGATCGGTAAGCGGCTTTGAGTTACGTGTGTAGAGATAAAACACCGAGCCGGTTCCGACGATGACCAGCAGCGCGATGATGGCAGCGGCGGCGAGTTTATGGCGCTTGATTCCCGTCGCGATGTATTCAGCATTCGAAACGTGTGAAATTGTTTTTTCCGCGGTCGGCATTGCGCGTTCCGGAGTTGTCGGCGGGGCGGTAATCGTTGATCCAGTGAAGCTAGCGGGCGCTGCCGATCTTTCGAGCTCCGATTCAAACTCGAGGCGTTGCTTCAGCCGGCGCAGATCGGTCAGAAGCTCCTTCACGGTTTGATAGCGCTCGTCGCGATCCTTGCGCAGCGCCTTCATCACGATCCAATCGAGCTCCGCGGGTACGTTCGGCGCAAAACGGGCGAGTGGCGGAGGTTCCTTTTGCGTGATGGCAACGATTACGTCAGTGGACGTTTCGCCTTCAAAGGGAGTGCGGCCCGCGACCAGCTCATAAATCACAACACCCAGACTCCAGATGTCGCTGCGTGCATCGACAGGCTTGCCGCGCGCTTGTTCGGGCGACATGTAATGCGACGTTCCCATCACGACCCCGGCGTCCGTTTGGACCAAGACTCTGGTCGTGGCCTCACCGTCTAAAGGGCTTCTATCGACAGTCTCAGTCAGCTTTGCCAGGCCGAAATCCAAAACTTTCACGTAGCCGTTGCGACGCACCATGATGTTGTCGGGCTTGATGTCGCGGTGAACGATGCCGGCGGCGTGTGCTTCTTCGAGTGCGCTGGCGACCTGAATTGCGATGTCGAGGATCTCCGGTATCTCGAGTTGTGAGCCGGCAGCTTTACGGCGGAGGGTAACGCCGTCGATAAACTCAGTGGCAATGTAATGGCGGCCATCGTCGTTTCCGACTTCGTGAATCGTGAGAATGTTTGGGTGATTGAGATTGGAGGCCGCGGAAGCTTCCTGTTCGAATCGATGCAGTCGATCTTTGTTAGTGGTGTATTCCTGGCTGAGGATCTTGATGGCGACCTTACGGCCGAGCTTCATGTCTTCTGCAAGGTAGACCTCGCCCATCCCGCCCGCGCCGAGCTTTTCCAGAATTCTGTAATGCGAAACTTTCTCCGGCTCCATGTTTCCCTGTATTAGCCGCTGATTAACGCAGATTTCGCTGATCAGCGTTTACCTGCGTGCATCTGCGGCTCAAAACGCCTGAAATGATGCGCCTCGCAACAACGTTCCCGCTACCGCGGCCTGCAAAAGCAAAAGTATTAAAAAGGCCACGATGGGAGAGATGTCCAGCCATCCGAGCGGTGGAATCATGCGGCGCAAAGGTCCAAGCAACGGCTCCGTCACATCAACTAAAAACCGCATGAGGCGGTTTGTGTAACCGATCATCGCCCAAGAGAAAACGATACGAATAATGATCAGCAGTGTGTAAATCGAGAGTAAGCCGTAAAGGATAAAACCCAGCGCCGTAATCACTGCTCCAACCTGCACGCTCTGCAATACGCCCAGGAGCGTGCCGCCGATAGTTCCGACCAATTGCAAAATGAAATAACCCAGCACTATCGCTATCAGAATCACCACGAGGGGCGCAAATTTTGGATCGGCGCCGAACCCGCGCAAGCCGCCGCGCACGGGAATAAGAAATCCGTCCGTGAGCCTGCGCAGCGTGCGCGAGATCCATCCAAACGGATTTAAATCCATCGCATCCGCAATCAACCGAAGCACCATCAGCACTATGACGCCGACGATAATCGCCGAGATGGCCCAGTTCAAAAACCAGAACGTCCGACTAATAATGAGCATATTTTTACTGGCCGGTTACGCGTTCGCCGAATATCGCCGTGCCGATGCGCACCATCGTAGCTCCTTCTTCAATCGCAACTGCGAAATCGTGTGTCATACCCATCGACAGTTCACCTTTCCGATCTCCAAACACTCCTCGGCTGCCGAGTTCATCTCGCAGCTCGCGCAACCGCCGAAAGAACGGACGGCTGTGTTCCGCATCGTCGAAAAATGGTGGCAGCGTCATCAATCCAATCAACTCGAGCCGCGGAAGCGATTTCACAGTTTCAACCAACTCTTCTAACTTCGCTTCGTCAACGCCTGACTTCGTCTCCTCGTGGCCCAAGTCTACCTGAATTAGTACGGACAGGCTTTCTCTTTGTTTCTCCTGACACAAGCGATCGAGACGCTGCGCTAAATCTATCGAGTCGAGAGAGTGAATGACATCAAACAGGGTGACGGCACGTCGCGCCTTGTTTGCCTGAAGATGTCCAACCAGGTGCCAGCGCACCTTGTCACGACCCACTTCGGTAATCTTAGCGCCAGCCTCCTGGACGCGATTTTCTCCCACGTCCGTTGCTCCCAGCTCGATCAGCTTAGTTATGGCGGAGGCTGGATGGGTCTTGCTGATAGCAATAAGTTTGACCTCATCAGGCGAACGGCCGCATCGCTGCGTAGCCGCGGCCACCTGGGCGCGGACGTGCTTAAATCGTGCTGCAAGTTGATCTTCGGCCGGTTTGAGATTCGCCATAGAGCTCTCAGCAATCAGATTGAGACACAATCATAATAACCCAGACGGCAGAAGGTGGTAGAAGCGGCATCGAGATTGATGCTAAGGTAATTGGTGTAATTGCCCCTTGTACCTCATTGGACGCTTTTGTTTTCAAGGAGGAACTTTATGAAACGTTTAACTTCGAGAAAGGTGTTTGGAATTTTAGTGCTGGCGCTCGTAACGATGCTGAATGTGTCGTCCAACGTGATGGGCCAGGGGCGTGGTCGCAGAGTCTCGCACTTGGATAGGAAGTGCGCCAAGTTTGTTAACTGTCACGATGCCAGCGAGGGTCGCTGGGACGGCCGCGGACCGAACCGCCGCATATCGCTAACGGACCGCATTTTGAGACGTAATCGCCGGGACCGGAACTTCGATAGAGATCGACGATGGCGGCATCGCGACCGTAATTTCGACCGCGCTCATTATCGCCGGTGGCGCCGGTAGGTAGTGATTTTTCTCTGCGGTCCTCTGCGTATCTCCGCGGCCTCTGCNTTGAAATAGCCTTTAACGCAGAGATCGCATCTATGAAGCGACGATCGATGTCAAGAACTTTTTTANGCACACTTTCGTCCTGACGCCGGCGGCGCCTATGAATTGGTTTAGCTGCCCNTNGCTCTTTGACATGAAACTGAGTTGTAAACATCGTTAGCGATACTTCAATTGAGCAGTGGCGAAACTACGCTCAATCATCTATGCGGTTATTGCAACCATGAAGTTCAATTCGCTCTCTCCTCTTAGCCCT
>Ga0065712_10000137_pt1 | contig 65446 bp, 55 predicted proteins | sample MisRhiReplicate1_FD_59099 | JGI IMG/M metagenome (GOLD analysis project Ga0065712, IMG submission 59099) | Miscanthus rhizosphere microbial communities from Kellogg Biological Station, MSU, sample Rhizosphere Soil Replicate 1: eDNA_1 v3... | ecosystem: Host-associated > Plants > Roots >...
GCTTGCCCCCGCACTTCAGAGAGCGGGGGCAAGCCACCCTTCCTGACTTGTTCTATTTTTCGGCGGCCGCAGAGTTAAGCTTACTTCGTTGCGCGGATGTGCAACGTCAGCACGACGTCGTCGCGAATCAGATCGTTAGTCTTGCCAGCATACATAATTCCAAAATCTTTCCGGTTGATGGAAAAGTTGCTGTCAACAGTTGCGGTGTCAGGAGTCACGGCAATCGTTGCGGGGAAGCTTATCGATCTAGTCACACCGTGCAGCGTCAGGTTACCGGTGACAGTGTGACTAGCACCTTTATCGCCGCCTGTCCTGATCGCCGTCGAAACAAAAGTCGCCTGCGGAAACTTCGCAACATCAAAGAAGTCCGCGGACTTTAAGTGTGTTTCCAGGCCCGCTGAATCTGTCCGCACCGAATCCATGTCGATCGTGAAATTGACGCGGCTGTTTTCGGGAGCACCGGTGTAATCGATTTGCCCTGAAAATTTTTCGAACGAGCCATTCTCACTGCCCGTGACTTTCGAACCTACAAAATTAATCTTCGAATTCTGAGGCGTGATCTGATACTTCGTTCCTTGCGCACTCTGCGGCGACGCGACTTGCGCCGCTTCACCTGTAACCGCCTTGCTCTTGTTGGCTGCCGGATCTGAACAAGCTGTGAGAAACATCAATCCTGAGAGAATCGTGATCGCTATCGTTGTCCGCATCTACACTTCCTCCTCTATAAGTTACAATCCCGCGCATGTATGACATCGCAGTCGTGGGTGCGGGCGTATTTGGCGTTTGGACCGCGCATCAGCTTAGCTTAAATGGAGCCGCAGTCATACTGCTGGACTCGTATGGACCAGGTAACAGCCGCGCCAGTTCGGGCGGCGAGTCGCGCATTATGCGACTGGGTTACGGTCCGGATGAGATCTACTCACGCTCGGCGCAACGCTCCTTCGTGCTTTGGCAACAACTCTCGGAGACGATCAATCAACCTCTATTTGAACGAACCGGAGTTCTCTGGCTCGCTCGCGAGCACGATCCTTATTGCGAAGCAACCCTCGCGACTTTGCCGCGAATCGGCGCTAAATGCGAAAGACTCGATCACGATGAATTAGTCCGGAGATTTCCCCAACTCAATCCAAACCCGGTCGCCTGGGGCGTCTTCGAACCCGATTCGGGAGTCTTGCTGGCGCGCCGAGCAGTGCAGGCAGTCGCGGCAGAAGCGCGTGCTCGCGGCGTCACATACCTCGAAGCTGCAATTGCGGCCCCCAAACCCGGCAATGGCAAACTCAATTCAATTGAAACAACCTCCGGAAAAGAGATCGTCGCCAATCGTTTTGTGTTTGCGTGCGGTCCATGGCTGCCAAAGCTGTTTCCAGAGTTGCTCGGCGAGCTGATTCATGTCACGCGACAGGAAGTTTTCTTTTTGGGAGTCCCACCGGGAAACGACAGTTTTAATCTCGGCGCTTTGCCGACGTGGTTCGACTTCAACGATCTTGTTTATGGAATGCCGAACCTCGATGGCCGGGGTTTTAAAATTGCTATCGATGCACACGGACCCGAGTTCGATCCTGACACGGGTGAGCGAGTAGTTTCAGCGTCAGGATTGAAGGCCGTGCGGGACTACTTAGCGCAACGAGTACCACGGCTGGCAAATGCGCCGGTTACTGAAACGCGCGTTTGCCAGTATGAAAACACCTCGAATGGAGATTTGCTGATTGACAGGCATCCGGCGTTTGAAAACGTTTGGCTCGTGGGCGGCGGGTCAGGACATGGCTTCAAACACGGGCCAGCGGTTGGAGAATACGTGACCGCGATGATTTCCGGTAAGGGCGCGCCGGAACTACGCTTCACGTTCGCAACCAAGGAACGCGTCCAGGATCGGAAGGTTTATTAGACAGGATTACATGATTTGCAGGATTTACATGAAAATCCTGCAAATCTTGTCAATCATGGTCTAAGGTTTGGCTGTGGAGTTGTAATCCTCCAGGAGCTTCTGCGCGCGAATGCTCGGACTAATCAGCGCGAGCTTCTGCGACCAGTCGTAACCACTGAACACTCCCACGACCTCAGCATTCTGGTTATAAACCGGACTTCCCGAAAACCCGTCACGACTGTCGATCTTCACCGACCAATACTCCTGGTTGCCGAGCATGTAGTTGCCATAAAAACTTCCATGGCTGACGACCTTATCGCCATGCGGTCGCGCGATCAGAAACAACTTGTCGTCTTTATTCGGCGCGGTTTGGAATACGGGAGCTTTTGCAGCCTTTGAGTTGCGGCAAATTTCGAGCAACGCCAGGTCCGATTCCTTATCGACCTTGATGACCTTGGCGCGACACCCATCAACGAAAACCTTCACCGAAAGCTCGTCGCTCGGTTTGAAACCCAGCATCACTTTCTTGGTGCTGCTGAGATTGCCGGAGATTACGTGATAGGCAGTCATCACGAGGCCATTGCCTACCAGGAACCCTGTCGCATACCCGTTGGGTCCGACATCAAACAGAACGGAAATAGCCTGCTCGAGTGGGTTCTGATCCTTCTTGGAAAACTCCAGCTCCAGCGACAATGTATAGCGCTCCTGTTGCTTGAGGATCCTGTTGGGGCTCTTGTCGGCGATACAAACAGGAGCAAGCAGAAAGATGGCGGCGATACAGGTAAGGCTGCAAAGCTTACTCTTCATCGTGACCTCCTACGGGGTTCTGTGGAGTACGAACGAAAGAACTACTGATGGTTTTGTACTCTAGAAGAATTATCCGGCGAAAAAGACCGAAGCATTCTATGGCGGTACTTCCAGATACGCAATGTTTTTGCTGCCGTGAGACGAAACTTTAACCACAAAGACACGAAGAACACAAAGAATGTTTCTCCTTTGTGCCTTGGTGTCTTTGTGGTTAACGCTAAACGGAAGCGGTGCGCTGCCTGGGTTCGTTGATGCGAGTGTAGTCAGGATGGAGATAAACCAGCCGCCCGCCAACGATCGTCGCCACCGCCGCACCGTACATCGAACGCCCGTGAAACGGTGTGTTCCGGCTTTTCGACTTCGATCGATTTACATCAAACACCCACTCGAGTTGAGGATCCAGAAGAGTCACATCAGCGTGCGCGTTCGGTTTCAGCGACCCGCGATCGGCAAGTCCAAAGATCCGCGCGGGATTCGCGGAACACATCTGCACTACACGTTCCAGATCAATTAATCCGGCATGCACCAGGTCAAACGCCAGGCCAATCGCGGTTTCAAGACCGGTGATTCCAAACGGCGCCTGATCAAACTCGAGCGCCTTCTCGTCCGCGTGATGTGGCGCGTGATCCGTGGCGATCGCATCGATCGTCCCGTCCTTCATTGCCTCGAGAACAGCATCGACGTGTTCCCTGCTCCGCAACGGCGGACTCATCTTCGTGTTCGTGTCGTATTCGGCAACTGCTTCGTCCGTTAGCGTCCAGTGATGCGGCGTCACTTCGCACGTGACCGGCAGGCCTTCATTCTTCGCGCGTCGCACAGCTTCCAGTGCTCCACGCGTGGAGACGTGCGCGATATGGACCTTGGCACCGGTAAGTTTAGCCAGCACGCAATCACGAACGGCGTCCACCTCTTCCGCGGCCGCAGGCATTCCACGCAAGCCGAGGATCAGCGACCAGCGTCCCTCGTGCATGACCCCGCCCGCGCTCAACGACTGATCCTGGCAATGATCGACGACTGTTAAATCAAACCCGCGCGCGTATTCCATCGCCCGGCGCATCATTGCGGACGTCGGAACCGGACGCCCATCATCCGAAACAGCAACAATGCCCGCGTTCTTCATCTCGCCCATCTCCGCGAGCTCTTTGCCGCCGCTTCCTTTTGTAACTGCTCCGATCGGAAAGACGTTTGCGAGCTTTGCCGCCTGGCCTTGTTCGATGATGAAACGTGTCACGGCAGGATTGTCGTTTACGGGATCGGTGTTGGGCATCGCGCAGATGCTGGTCCAACCGCCGGCGACTGCCGCCGCCGCACCCGTGGCAACCGTCTCTTTGTACTCCTGACCCGGCTCGCGCAAATGCGTGTGTAGATCGATGAAACCGGGAGCGACTATCAGGCCGGTGGCATCGAGCACGTGCGTTTCTTCGGGCACCGGCTCGCCGCGGTCGAGCAGACCTACGACGCGCCCGTCTTCAATCAACAAACTGCGGCCGCCGGTGTTAACTTGCTGCGCCGGATCGATCACGTAACCGTTTGCAATCAGCAGCTTCATTTGCGTTCTCGTTTTGGTTTTCTTGATGGCGGACTTTTCTCAGTTGACTTCTCACCTGGACCACCCGCGAGCAGGTAAAGGACGGCCATGCGCACAGCGACTCCATTCGTGACCTGATCGAGGATCAACGACCGGCTGCCGTCAGCAATCTCCGAAGAAATTTCGACGCCGCGGTTCATCGGTCCCGGATGCATGACGATGGCGTCGGGCGCCGCACGCTCGAGGTGTCGCGGTTGCAAACCGTAATGAACCGCGTATTCGCGCATTGACGGGAAGAAAGCAGCGTCCTGGCGCTCGCGCTGGATTCGGAGAATCATGACTACGTCGGCGCCTTCGATCGCGTCTTCGAAGTGGCGCTCAACGCGTAATCCGTTATCGACAAGCTCAGCGAAGTCGTCCGGTACGAGTGTGCCTGGGCCACCAACACTCACGTTCGCGCCGAGTTTTGTCAGTAGGTAGATATTCGAACGCGCGACGCGCGAGTGCAGAATGTCGCCGACGATCGCCACTTTCAAACCCTCGATGCGGCCTTTGTATTCGCGAATGGTCAGTGCATCAAGCAGGGCCTGGGTTGGATGTTCGTGCGCTCCGTCCCCTGCATTTACTATCGGCGCGTTGGTCATGCGCGCGAGATGTTGCGGCGCGCCCGCCATCGAATGACGAATAACGATGCAATCAGGCGCCATCGCTTCGAGATTCCGCGCCGTGTCCAGTAGTGTTTCGCCCTTGGTCACGCTGGAAGTGGAGACGCTGACGTTAACCGCATCGGCCGACAAACGCTTGGCGGCGATCTCGAAAGACGTTCTCGTGCGTGTCGAGGGTTCGAAGAAGAGATTGATGACAGTGCGCCCACGAAGCGCGGGGACTTTCTTGATTTGGCGTTTGGAGACCTCGCGAAAAGTTTCCGCCTGGTCGAGCAGGTGAGTAATCTCACCGGCATTGAGCTCGCGAATACCGAGCAGGTGGCGGCGATTGAAAGTTGGTTGCATAGAGCCTTTGCCTCAAAAATCTTCCAGCCACGAAAAGGCACAAAAAGCACAAAAGGATTTCTGCTGATTTTGTGCCCTTTGTGCTTTTTTGTGGCGCATTCTTCTGACACAAAAAAAGCGGCCCTGCGGCCGCTTCGTTACGCCGTCTCTGACGGTCGCTCGACGATTACCACTCCTTCTTCCTCATCAAACTCCTGGAGCATCACTTTTATGATCTCGCTCTTCTTCGTCGGGACGAGTTTGCCGATGTAATCAGCCTGGATCGGCAGCTCGCGATGTTCTTTACCGCGATCGATCAGCACCGCTAACTGCACTCGTCGCGGCCGTCCAAAGTCAATCAGTTGATCCAGCGCGGCGCGAATCGTGCGACCGGTGTAAAGCACGTCATCGATCAGGACGATGTTGCGGTTTTCGATGTCGCCGGGAAGATCGGTGCGATTGACGACGGGCTTCGCGCCGACAACTGAAAGGTCGTCGCGGTAGAGAGTGATGTCGAGTACGCCGACTGGCGGACGATAGCCTTCGAGATCGGCAATTTTTGCCGCCATGCGCTCAGCGAGGGGAACACCGCGGCGCCTGATTCCGACGAGGAAAAGGTCGCCGGCACCGTGATTTTCTTCGACGATTTCGGAAGAAAGGCGTGCCAACGCGCGATTGATGCGCGGGCCATCCATGATGCGAGCCTTCTCGATGAAATCCATTTCGCGGATACTAACAAGGCTGTACCGGATTTACAAGAAATCGTGTAATCTTGTCTTCCTGAATGGTGTATCGCTCATTGGTCCGACCGATTCTGTTCAGACTGCCGCCTGAAACTGCTCACGAATTCGCATTACATTCTCTTTCTTTAATTCCACCCAGATTGCTTGCACGACGTTTCAGCAATCCCATCACACGGTTTGGCTTATCATTTCCGAATCCAGTCGGCCTGGCTGCCGGATTCGACAAAAACGGCATCGCGCTACAACCACTCGCGGCGCTCGGCTTCGGCTTCATCGAAGCGGGCACGGTTACTTATCATCCGCAGCCCGGCAATGCGCGCCCGCGACTGTTTCGCTTGTCTGAAGATCAGGCGTTAATCAATCGCGCCGGCTTCAATAACAACGGCGCTGCCGCGTTTGCACGCAGAGTCGAGCGGCATCGACCTGATTGCGTCCTCGGAGTCAGCATCGGCAAGAGCAAGATCACGCCGCTTGCAGAGGCCACTGAAGATTACCTGGCGAGTTTCGAACTCGTTTACAACGTTGCCGATTACATCGCGGTCAATGTTAGTTCACCAAACACACCGCAGTTGCGCGAGTTGCAGCAGTCTGAACAATTGACTTCGCTACTGTCGGCGCTACAGGCGCGGCGGCGAGAGTTGCAGAAACAAGTGCCACTGCAGGTCAAGCTTTCTCCTGACCTGGAACGTCGAGACCTCGAGATGATCGTTGACGTTATCGAACGTTTGCAGATCGACGGTATCATCGCGACGAATACAACTGTAAGCCGCGACAACTTGCGAACCAGTGCGCGGCGCGTTGCGGCTTGTGGCGAGGGCGGGCTCAGTGGCAAGCCTCTGAGAAATAGATCGACACAGATGATAGCTCAGCTTTATGAATTGACGCGCGGGCGAATTCCGCTGATCGGCGTTGGTGGTATCTTCAACGCGGACGACGCCTGGGAAAAGATCTCTGCGGGCGCCAGTCTCGTGCAGTTGTACACTGGCTTTATCTATCAGGGACCGAACATCGCGCGACAGATAAACGAAGGTCTCGCGAACATCCTTGCCCGTGAGGGTTTTGCGAATTTGGATGCGGCAGTCGGCTGCCGCGCGAAGGAATTCTCTGCGTAACTCTGCGGTTCTCTGCGTCCTCTGCGTTATAAATAGCTGCGAATACTTTAACGCAGAGGACGCAGAGAGCCGCAGAGTTACGCAGAGTAAGAAAGGAGCGAACATTTGGCTGCAAAAGACAAACTGATAATCGCACTCGACGTCGATACACCCGCTAAGGCTCTCGACTTGGTCAAACAACTCCAGAGCGTCGCCGGCATGTTCAAGGTCGGCTCTCAACTCTTCGCTTCCGGCGGACCACAAATCGTCAGAGACATTCTCGCGCTCGGTTCAAAAGTATTTCTCGACCTGAAGTTTCACGACATTCCACACCAGGTCGCCGGCGCCGCACGCGCTGCTGCGGAGCTCGGCGTCTCGCTGTTTACTATCCACGCCAGCGGCGGAAGCGAGATGATGCGCCGCGCAGTCGAAGCTGCCTCAGACGCCGGAGAAACAAAAGTGCTCGCCATCACCGTCCTCACCAGCATCGACGCGCCCGTACTCTCGCAAATCGGCGTAACTTCCAGTCCCCGCGATTCAGTGCTGCGGCTTATGAATTTGGCCAAAGCAGCGGGAGTCGATGGCGTCGTTGCTTCTCCCAGGGAGATCGATACGATCCGCCAGGCAGTTCCGAACCCCGACTTTCTAATCGTCACACCCGGGATACGTCCATCCAACTCCGAAAGCGAAGACCAGAAGCGCGTCGCAACGCCCGCCGCGGCGATCGCCGCAGGCGCGAGTTACATCGTTGTAGGGCGCCCGATAACAGGCGCATCAAACCCGCTCGCAGCCGCCAATGAAGTTATCGGCGACATGAGAACGGAACTGAGCAACGAAGCCGGCGTGTAAAAACTGTTCGCGCACGCGCGATTTGCCCAACTATCGATTTGAAACTATTATGCGACGGTGAATCTCAGCTTGAACGCCCGGCTCATTTCCACTTTAAGCATCCTCCTTCTCGCACTCATTTTTCCATTGTTTGCTCAGGAAAAGGAGGCTCCTGCTCCACTTCCCTTTTCGCGTTCGCCTTATCTAATCGGTGAAAGGCTGACCTACAACGTGTCGTTCTCAAACTTCCCGAGCGCAGCTCACGTCGAAGTCGAGGTCGTCTCGCGCGGAGTCTACTTCGGCCGCGATGCGATACAACTGCGCGCGCACGTCGAAACAACCGGAGTAATCAACGTCGCGCTCTACGCAATAAACAACGACTACATGACCTATATCGATCCCGAAACAGGCCTGCCATTCCGGTCCCAGGAGACAGCCCGCGACGCGATCAAGACAGCCGACTCAGCCGAAGACTTCAATCAACCTGCCGGCAACGAAGCGATACCGCCAAAGCAAAGAGGCTTTCCCGGAACTTACGATTTCGTCTCTGCCTTTTATCGCGCCCGCGCACTTCCGCTTGCCGACGGCGCAACCTACAACTTTTCCGTGCGCGGCGAGTCGCTAAATTATGATGCCGAGTTAAGAGTCACCGGCAGAGATGTAGTCAGAACCAATGTTGGCTCGTTTCAAACGATCGTCGCTCAGGTAAGAGTCAACAACTCTCCGGTCAAAAATCTTCGAATTTATTTTACGGAAGACGAACGACATGTGCCGGTACTGCTGACCGGGCGCTTAAACGCGGGTGAGTTGAGAGCGGAACTCGCTGGGTCCGAGATCGTCAAATCGGCTGTTGCAACACCTTCCCCGACTCCGGCGATTATCGCAGCGCCCTTGCCCACTCCAACTCCAGCACCTACTCCGGCTCCTGCAGCGCTCAGTGCGAACCTGCCATTCACGGTTGGTGAGCAACTCAATTATCAGGTGTTCATCGGCGCCAACAATGCCGCACTCGGCCTCGCGAGTTTTCAGGTGCGCGGACATTCACGTTATTTCGAGCGCGATGGTTTATTTCTGAGTGTAAACGCTCAAACTACCGCTGCGTCCGCGAAGATCTTCAATGCACGGGATCAGGTTGAGTCGTATGTCGATCCGAAAGGGCTGCTGCCGTATCGCACTGTGATGAACCTCGCTGAAGGTCAACGGCGGTTGAATCAGGTGCTAACGTTTAATCAGGAGACCGGAACAGTAACCAGCGACAAGGGAGCGCGAATCGAGATCCCTGTCGGCACGCACGACTATCTCTCATTGTTTTATGTGCTGCGAACTTTGAATCTGACGCCGCCGAAGCAAAGCGCGCTCTCTGTATTAGTGGAAAATGAGCCGAAGACGTTGTTTGTGGTGGCCTCGAAGCGCGAGACGATTCAGTTAGGAGATCGGAAAGTGCCGGCGATCGCATTGAGCGTGACAACAGACGATCCGGAACCTGACAAGTTTCAATTGCGCGTGTGGGTGAGTGACGATCGCCGCCGCTTGCCACTGCGGCTCACCTGCGCGACCCAACTCGGCCCATTGCGCGCCGACCTGGCCATCCTCCCCACCGCCTCGCAGTAATATATCGCTGTAAAGAAGAGATCTTCTCTGCGGATCTCTGCGGTCCTCTGTGCCCTCTGCGGTAAACGGTTCTTCGGCGTACATTACCGCAGAGGACGCAGAGACCCGCAGAGATCCCGCAGAGGTGATCGAGGCATCCGAGGCTGAAATTGAAATCTATTTTCAACTCGGCTATACTGCCGCTCGCCATGCTTAACTCCTTCATAATCGTCATGCGCGAAGGTTTTGAATCCTTCCTCCTCGTCGCCGTCATCCTCGCTTACCTCCGCAAATCAGAACAAAAATGGCTGAACTCTTCAGTCTACGTCGCCATCGTCCTGGCCCTGGCGGCGAGCGGCGGTCTTGCCTACCTGCTCAACACCGGTGTGGACGATGCCACAGTCCAGAACATTTTCGGCTCTTTCATCGGCGGTTATGTCAGCCAGTTCTTTGCGAACGAGTCATTGCGAGAAGCGATACTCGGTGCGATTGCAGTGGTGATGGTCGGAACCCTCGTGATTCACATGTGGCGCACTGGACCAAAAATTCAGCAACGAATGCGTGAAAGATTGAGCGCTGTCTCTTCGAACAGAGGCCGCGGCGCCGCGGTGTTGGGCGTGTTCCTTTTTACGTTCCTGATGATCACGCGCGAAGGTATGGAAACGGCGTTGATGCTGATGCAGATAAAAGATCCAAACCTGATCAGCGGAGCATTGCTTGGTTTAGGTGCAGCAGTCGCATTTGCCTTCGGTTGGGCGCGGTTTGGTCACCTGATCAATGTGCGGCGCTTCTTTCAAGTCACCGGAATCTTCCTGCTGCTCTTCATGATTCAAGTAGGCATCTATTCCTTCCACGAGTTTGCCGAAGCAGGCTTGCTGCCCAACAGCGATGCTCTTCATGCGGCAACTGAAAAGTTTTCACCTGATGGCTTGTACGGCAAATGGTTTTCGCCGATCATGATCTCGATCTGCGCGCTCTGGCTGCTGTGCGGATGGCTGCTCGATCGAAGAAGGAATCGTCCACAGATCCCACAGATCACTCAGATCAACTCTGCGGAATCTGCATAATCTGCGGCTAACATCTTTGCCAGCTCTCGCTTCAACAACTTCCCTGTCGGACCTTTCGGAATATCTTCAACAAAGCAAACTGTCTTTGGACACTTGAAGTCTGCCAGTCGTGCTTTGCAAAAATCGATCACTTCTTGCTCCGAAACGTTGGCTCCAGTCTTCAGCACGACAACAGCCGCGACTTCTTCCCCGTAGAGTTCATCCTTGACTCCGACCGCGGCAGCCGCGGCAATATCCGGATGCTGGTAAAGCACTTCATCAATCTCGCGCGGGTAGATGTTCTCCCCACCGCGAATGATCATGTCTGACTTGCGATCGACGATGTAATAGAAACCATCAGCGTCGCGATAACCGATGTCTCCAGTGTGAAACCATCCATTGCGAAATGCGGTCGCGTTGGCAGCGTCGTTCTTGTAATAGCCCTTCAAAATGTTTTCACCACGCAAGACAATCTCGCCCAATTCTCCTTCAGGCACGTCGCGGTCATCTTCGTCTACGACGCGCATCTCGTTCCCGATAGGCAGGCCGCAGGAACCCGGTCGCCGGCGTTGATCCGCTGGATTAAAAGTCGAGCGGCAGGTTGACTCCGACAACCCATAGCCCTCAATCACTAAACACTTGAACGTCTCTTCAAAACGCCGCAACACTTCCGCGGGTACAGGCGCCGAGCCACACATCGCAAAACGCAACTGGTCGGTTTTCAGACCAGGAGGAACTCCGTCGGGATACGTGCTCAACAACATCGACAGCATTGTGGCCACCGACCCGAACGAAGTGATCTGGTAGTCGGAGATGATCTGCCAGAAACGCGACGCGGAAAACTTCGGACTCACGACTGTCGAGCCACCGGCGTAGAGCGCTGACATCGTGGTCACGGAAACGGCGTTCATGTGAAACAGCGGCATGATCGTGAGCAGTCGATCTCTTTCGGTGAATCCCAACCAGGTGCTGATCTGCCGCGCGTTTGCGATGACGTTTCCGTGCGTGAGCAAACAGCCTTTTGGTTTACCGGTCGTTCCTGAGGTGTAGATGATGATCGCTTCGTCTTCCGCGCCCAGTTCAGGTTCAGGCGCAGGCGCTTCGGCGCGCGCGACCTGAGCTTCGTTGTCAAACGTGATCACCGCGTCCGGGAGATCGTCGCGAATAGACTCAACTGTGGGAAGGAACTCGGAATTTACGAGCAACGCCCTCGCTTCAGAGTTTGAGATGACGTAGGCAATCTCCTGCGATTTCAGCAGCGAGTTGATTGGCCCCGCGAGCGCTCCAAGCTGCCAGCACGCGAAATATGCGATTACGTATTCGACGCTGTTGGGCAACAACAGGCTGACCACGTCGCCTTTCCGCACGCCATTGGAAGCGAGCATCGCAGCGGTGCGCCCGACCGCCGCTTCGAATTCTTTGTAAGTGAACTGGCGTTTATCAGCCTCTGAAAAGAGGAACGGCTTGTCAGGTGCCGCACTCACACGCTCTTTCAACAATTCAGGGATATTCATGCTCGTGTTATTAAGCCACAGATAAACGCGGATTACACAGACATGATATATTCCACCCACTCATATGAACACTTATCGCAATTTTATCGGGGGTAAATGGATCGAGTCCGCCTCCACCCGCACTGCTCAAAACATCAATCCAGCCAACATCGACGACGTTCTCGGGACGATTCGCCAGGCGACTCGCGAAGAAGCACGCTCCGCAGTCGAGGCTGCCGCCGGCGCCTTTCGCAGTTGGCGTTCGACGCCGGCGCCGGCTCGTGGCCGGATCGTTGCGAAAGCCGCGCGCCTGATGGATGAGAACAAGGAAGAGCTGGCTCAACTTCTGACGCACGAGGAAGGCAAGACGATTGCGGAATCGCGCGGCGAGCTGCAACGCTCGATCAATGTCGCGGAGTTTTGCGCGGGCGAATCGCGGCGCATGAACGGCGAAACGATCCCTTCCGAGTTGCCTCTGAATTTCGCTTACACGATCAAGCAGCCGCTCGGCGTGGTTGCGTGCGTGACGCCCTGGAATTTTCCCGTCGCGATTCCGGTTTGGAAGATCGCCCCAGCCCTGGTCGCCGGGAACACCGTCGTTTTCAAACCTGCTTCGATCACTCCCGCGACGGCGGTTCGTATCACTGAGATCTTCGAAGCCGCGGGCATCCCACCGGGTGTGTTGAACCTTGTACTCGGCTCGGGCTCGGAAGCCGGCGACGAAATAATCAATCACCCGGCAGTTAAGGCGATCTCTTTCACCGGATCGAACGGCGTCGGTATTCGCTTGTACGAACAGGCGTCGCGGCGCGGCGCGAAGGTCCAGTGTGAGATGGGTGGCAAGAATCCTGTTGTCATTCTCGAAGATGCGGACATAGACCTCGCCGTCGAATCTACGGCGCAGGGAGCATTTGGATCGTCCGGGCAACGATGCACGGCGACGAGTCGTGCAGTCGTGGTTGAGCAGATCGCCGACGAGTTTGTCGAACGCATTGCAAAGCGCGCTGCGTCGATGCGGATCGGGCCGGGCTCTGATCCCGCAACGGAGATGGGTCCGAGTGTTGACGAGAACCAGTTCAAGACCGTGCTCAGCTACATCGACATCGGGCGCGAAGACGGCGCGACGCTCGTTTGCGGCGGCGCGCGCGCGACTGGCGACGGACTCGACAAGGGTTACTTCGTGCAGCCGACCGTCTTCGATCGCGTAACACCTGACATGCGCATCGCGCGCGAAGAGATCTTTGGACCAGTATTGTCAGTCTTGCGCGTCAAGGATTTTGAGAGGGCGATGGAAGTAGCAAACGATTGCGAGTACGGCCTGTCGTCTTCGATCTTCAGCAACGACGCCGCGCGAATCTTTCGTTTCGTTGACGAAATTGAAACCGGCATGACGCATATCAACTCTCCGACGACCGGCGGTGAAGCGCACATTCCGTTTGGCGGCACGAAAGGCACCGGCATCGGCGATCGTGAGCAAGGTTCGACCGCGCTGGATTTCTATACCGAGCTGAAAGTGGTGTATGTCGATTACACCGGACGCAAGCGCGAAGGCAATCTCTACTGACGTGAAACACCCATTGTTAGTAATGCTCCTACTTGCGAGTTGGGCAACGGCAGCAGGTCAGTCGAACACGAGTGTGTACACGTCTCTCGAAGAAAAGCATTGCCGGCCCATCAAATCGGCGAGCGCCGATTACGAGGGACGATGTCGCGGCGTTGCCGGGTATGCTCTGCTTTTGAGCGAAGGCGATCTCCGGCAGAACGTGATGGTGGTTACGAAGCAGGGCACGAAGCATTCACTCGATCTTTGGGATGTGGTAAGCGGCGGCTTTTCGAGTCTGGGACCAAAGGCTGAATGGCGCATGGCAAGGCAAAACGGGAAGCTCGTGCCGGTGGCGTTGATCCTTCGCTACAACACGAACGAAGATCCAGCACAACCATATAAACGGAGCTCCTATTTGGCCGTGACCAAGATCACGCCCACGGAAATCTGTGTGACCGACAAAATTCCACCTGGCCCAAAAGCCAACGAAGACGCGCGCCGCGCCGCCGACACCGCTGCAACCAAACCATGCTTAAAACATTAACCACAGCTTGCACCGATTTATATCTGCGTCATGGGCGTAATCTGTGGATGGAGTTAACATGAAAACTCTTATCCGTAACGGCCGCATCGTGACTGCTGTCGATGATTACAAGGCCGACATTCTGATCGAAGATGAGCGCGTTTCCGTGATCGGCAGCAGCCTTGACATGGAAACGGACCACACAATCGATGCTGCGGGAAAACTCGTCATTCCCGGTGGCATCGATCCGCACACACACATGGAACTGCCCTTTGGCGGCACCGAGTCGTCTGACGACTTTCGCACCGGCACGATCGCTGCCGCACACGGCGGCACGACCAGCATCATCGACTTCGCCGTGCAGTACAAGGGCCAATCGCTGCTCGAAGGTATCGACAACTGGCACAAGAAGGCCGAAGGGAAAACCGCGATCGACTACGGCTTTCACCTCATCACTACCGAACTCGAAGACAAGCAGATCGAAGAACTCTACACCGCCATGGACGAGGGCGTGACGAGCTTCAAGATGTTCATGGCCTATCCCGGCGTGTTTCTCGTTGACGACGCCACCATCTTTCGTGCGATGTCCGCAGCGGGCCAGCGCGGTGGTCTAATCTGCATGCACGCCGAGAATGGAATCGTCATCAACGAGATCATCAAACGTGCTTTAGAAAACGGCCGGACCGCGCCGAAGTATCACGCATTGACACGGCCAACCATCGCCGAAGCCGAAGGCGTTCATCGCGCTATCGCGATCGCTGAGATGGCGGAGTCGCCCGTTTATATCGTTCACTTGTCCTGCGCCGACGCGCTCAACCAGGTGCGCCAGGCTCGCGATCGCGGCATACCGGCGTTTGCCGAAACGTGTCCACAGTATCTCTTCCTTTCGATCGACAACTACGACGAGCCAGGTTTCGACGGCGCGAAATATGTCATGACGCCGCCGCTGCGTGAGAAGTCGAATCAAAGCGAGCTTTGGAAAGGTTTGAAGATGGACGACCTCCAGGTCATCTCAACCGACCACTGCCCGTTCTGCATGAAAGAACAGAAGGAACTCGGCCGCGACGACTTCACCAAGATTCCAAACGGCGCGCCCGGCGTCGAGAACCGTGTGCCGCTCATCTACAACGGTGGCGTGGTTGAGAATCGAATCAGCTTGAATCGCTTCGTCGAGCTGACCTCGACAGCAGCGGCAAAGATGTTTGGTCTGTTCCCGAAAAAAGGAACGATCGCCGTCGGCTCCGATGCCGATATCGTCATCTTCGATCCGGAAAAGGAACAGACGTTAAGTGTGAAGACCAGTCACATGAACGTCGATTACAACGCCTACGAAGGTAAGAAGATCAAAGGCGTGGTCGAGACCGTGCTCTCGCGCGGCAAGGTGGTGATTGATAAAGGAGAGTTCAAAGGCAAAGCGGGTGATGGACAGTTTTTGAAGCGCGGTACGTGCGTAAACATTTAACCACGGATTAACACGGATGGTCGCGGATTAAATCCTCAACCGGAGACTAGCATGTTCGCATCAATTGTGTTGTCAATTGGATTACTGTTGTTCCAGAGACCTATTCAGCAGCCGAGCCCCACACCGGCGCCAAGCCCGCAAGCAAGTCCGCAAACAAGGCCGCAACCATCACCAACTCCCGAAGAGCCTCCCGTTGTCACGCGGCATGAGATTCGTGTTAACGGACAGACGATTAAGTACACCGCCACTGCCGGAATGATGCCGATCAAGAATCGTGACGGTGAAACCGAAGCCCGCATCTTCTTTACCAGTTATGTTGTCGATCGACCGGAAGGCGCCTCACGCCCGCTCACCTTCTCTTTCAACGGTGGTCCGGGATCGGCTTCGGTGTGGCTTCACATGGGCGCCATTGGTCCAAAGCGCGTGAAGATGAATGCCGATGGCACGATGCCTGCCCCTCCGTTTGAACTCGTCGATAACGAAGGCACGTGGCTCACCAAGTCTGATCTTGTTTTTATCGATCCGGTGGGCACAGGATACAGCCGTCCCGCTCGTCCCGAACTCGGCGCGAAATTCTTTGGCCTCCAGGGCGACATCGAGTCGGTGGGCGAATTCATTCGCATGTACCTTACGCGCTACGAGCGTTGGACCTCGCCTTTGTTCCTCGCCGGTGAAAGTTACGGCACTACGCGCGCGTCAGCGCTTTCCGGTTACTTGATCGATCGCGGTATTGCATTCAACGGCATCATGCTGATCTCGACTATCATGAACTTCGAGACCACGGCATTTGCTTCGGGGAATGATCTGCCGTACGCACTGTTCCTGCCCTCCTACAGCGCCACGGCGTGGTATCACAAGAAACTCCCTCCGGATCTTCAGTCGCAGCCGGTAGCTAAAGTAGTCGCAGACGCTGAAAGCTTTGCTTCGGGTGAGTACATGATGGCACTCGAGAAAGGCGCACGCCTGACGCCGCAGGAACGCCAGGACACGATTGCCAGGCTCGCGCACTTCACCGGCTTGGATCCCAAGTTTCTCGACTATGCCAACCTCCGCGTCAACCTGAATCTCTTTCGCAAGGAGTTGTTACGCGCCGAGCGGCGCTCGATCGGAAGGCTGGATAGTCGCTTCAAGGGCTACGATTCCAATCTCGCGACCGACAGCACCGATTACGACGCCAGTGAAGCAGCTATTCGGCCGCCGTATACCTCGACCTTCAACAACTACGTGCGTTCCGAACTGGGATACAAAACTGATCTCGAGTATTACATTCTTGGTGGCGGGATCGGTCCATGGAACTGGGGCACCAACAACAACTATGTAGACACGAGCACTGCGCTGCGCAACGCACTCGCCAAGAACCCGTTCCTCAAGGTCTTTGTAGCGATGGGCTACTACGATATGGCGACGCCTTACTACGCGGTCGAGTACACGCTGGGGCACATCAGCATCGATCCCTCGTTGCTCAAGAATTTCTCGACCAGTTATTACGAAGCCGGCCACATGATGTACATCGACGAGAAGTCGCTCACGAAGCTCCACGCTGACGTCTCGAAATTCATGGACGACTCGATGAAGAGATAAGCCGCAGATAAACGCGAATACACGCAGATCCGCGTTTTTCCGCGTTCATCTGCGGCTAAAAACAAAATATGCTATCCGAAACCATCCAACACCCCGACGGACGAGTAGAGCTGCAACGCGACGCGCTCGACGAGATCAGTCAAAGTCCGCTTTACAACAAAGATCTCGCGCCGGTTCCAGTCTCGCGCCGCAATTGGACCACTTACAACTATGCAGCGCTCTGGATCAGCATGGCGCATTGCATTCCCACATACATGTTGTCGTCAGGGCTGATCAGCGCCGGCATGAACTGGTGGCAGGCGCTGCTGACAATCCTGCTCGGCAACACCATCGTGCTGATCCCGATCCTCTTGAACTCACATCCGGGCACGAAGTACGGCATTCCCTTCCCCGTCTTCGCACGCGCCGCGTACGGCACGCTCGGCTCGAACGTTCCGGCGTTAATGCGCGCGATCGTTGCGTGCGGCTGGTTTGGTATCCAGGCATGGATCGGCGGCGAAGCTTTGAACACGTTCTTCAGGGCCATCATACCGGGCTGGCAGACGTTGCTCGGTGGGCCAATCGGCGGCCACACACCTACCGAGTGGTTGTCGTTCCTTCTGTTCTGGGGGTTGAACATCTACATCATCTACCGCGGCATGGATCTGCTTCGGAGAGTCGAAAATTGGGCGGCGCCTTTCGTGTTGATAATGACCGCGCTGCTGCTGGCGTGGGCCATATGGAAAGCGAACGGACTCGGTTACCTGCTTAACCAGCAGGGAAAGTTTCACACGCTCGCAGAGTTCTGGCCCATCTTCATTCCCTCGCTCACGGGCATGATTGGCTTTTGGGCCACACTATCGCTGAACATGCCTGACTTCACTCGTTTTGGTAAGAGCCAGCACGACCAAGTGGTGGGCCAGGTCGTCGCGTTGCCGACTACCATGACAGTGTTTGCGGCGATGGGCGTGATGATCACTTCGGCTGCCGTTGTCATCTATCCTCACATGAAACCGGAAGAGCTTTGGGATCCATTGAAACTCGTCGGCCAGTTTCAGAGTGTAGCCGTGATCGCGATCTCAATGTTCACAGTCGTGGTCGCAACACTCGCAGTCAACATAGCGGCCAACGTCGTTTCACCGGCCAACGATTTCGCCAACGCGTTTCCAAAGTGGATCTCATTTCGCACGGGCGGGCTGATTACCGGGATCGCCGGCATCCTGATGCAGCCGTGGCGGCTCCTCGCGGATCCTTCAGGATATATCTTCGCGTGGCTGGTCGGATACTCAGGCGGCTTAGGTTCAATCGCCGGCGTGTTGATTGCCGACTACTGGCTCGTGCGCAAAAAACGACTGGAGCTTGGCGATCTCTATCGCACCGAAGGCACATACACTTATAACGGCGGCTGGAACTGGCGTGCGGTCATCGCCACTTTGATCGGCTGCGCGCTGGCGTGGATTGGTTTGATCGTGCCGGCCTTGCGGCCACTTTATGATTACGCCTGGTTCGTCGGCTTCGGCGCCGCGGCAATTACGCATCTGCTATTGATGAAGGTTGGTCCGAGCCAAGCCCCTTGAGCTCACGCATTGATTACGCTTGACTATAATTCAGCATATACTACGCTCTAAGTCAGGTCAGCTCAGCTCGAAGACTAGCTATGGCTTTAACTAACACCCAGAAACAACTTAGAAAACAGATATATCAACGTCTGGCTGACGAAGCGCTCCAGCCTGGCGACCCTCTTTACGAGCCACTCTACGATCCGCCAGGCTGCGAGGATCACGTTGGCTTGCTACATGACCACATGGAATTAAGTGGGCCGGAGAGCTTTCAACTCTTCTCAGGCTTTCGTGGCTCGGGTAAAACGACCGAGTTGTTAAGACTTAAGCGGCGCCTTGAAGAACAAGGCTTTCTAGTTTTCTATGCCGACGCGCTGGACTATGTGAATCCCAGCGAACCAATTGATATTTCCGACTTCCTGATCGTGCTTGGCGGCGCCTTTAACGATGCTTTGTTTAGCGAGGATGTCTTCGTTAACAAACCGATAGAGCTGGCCAAAAACAACTATTGGCAACGCATCACCGCTTTTCTTCAGAACACCAATGTTGATATTAAAGAGGCGAATCTAAAAACCTCTGTAACGGGACCCATCAGTGCCGGCGTGGATCTGAAACTAGAGTTGAGGACTTCTCCAACCTTCCGCCAAAACGTGCAGAAGTTTCTGGCGAGCCGCATAGGGGATTTAAGAAACGAGGCTCATCGGTTCTTCGAGGATGGCGTAAAAGAGATTCGACAATTTTTCGACGAAGAGAAACAAGTTGTCTTCATTTTCGACTCTCTTGAGCAGTTGCGCGGTTCGCTTTCAAACGAGAAGGACGTCTTACAGAGTGTCGAGCGTCTGTTCGCCAATCACCTTCCAATGTTGAAGATTCCTTATGTTCATACCGTCTATACCGTCCCACCTTGGTTTAAATTTGTAAAGATTGGCCGTGGCCGCATCAATATCCTTCCCAGCATTCGTCAGTGGGATAACGACGAGGCTCGTAGTCGGTGTCATCAAGGCTGCGACACGCTTACTAACTTTGTCCAAAAGCGCTTCGGCAGGGAGGGCTACGCTGAATTTTTTGGTCAGGAACCGGACGCCACAGTCAAGACAGAGAAATTAACAGATGTCTGTGGCGGTCACTTCCGCGATCTTTTGCGACTTCTTCGTGAAGCAGTCCTGCGCGCTGATAGCTGGCCCGTCTCCAATGAAATTCTAGAGCAAGCGCTCGTAGAAGTTCGTGGAGATTATCTTCCCATAGCAATCGACGATGCGATTTGGCTGTCAAAAATTGCGCAGCTTCGTGAGTGTGCCCTCCCGACGGTTGAAGCTTCAGACGTAAGCCGCTTAACGCGCTTCTTGGATACTCACTTCGTCTTATATCTAAAGAATGGTGAAGAGTGGTACGACATTCACCCGCTCATTCGAGAGGAAGTCGACGCGATCGTGGACAGGCATAAGAAGATCAACGGTGAGAATGTCAATAGTCCAAAATGATAACTGGCGTTACTGATACTGCGATAGAAGTTGCTGGTAGACGCCTGAATCCGCAGGTGCTGCCAGAGTGGCAACTTTTGCTCACGCACATTGAGATCTCAGAAGGTTTCTCGTTTGTAGTCTTATTAGTTCCCGACGCCGATTGGGCAGACGCCTGCCGCTTGGCCCTGTCTCATAGTTTGGATGCACAAAGCAAAAGCCTTTTGACAGTTAACTTCTCTGACCCCGAAGACTTCAAGGCGCAACTGCCTAGTCGTCTCCTTGATCTTTACGTCAGCGATCGTACGGGTGCCGTGTGGCTTGAGAAAACAGTTTCGGAAGCAAGTCCATACTTTGTTGAATGGCAAGATGCGTGGCGCGGGCTCGTTGCGCGTCTTAATCAATTTCGTAACTCGCTCCGTCGCCATTTTAAGGTTCCGTTGATCTTCGTGGGCGCTAATTGGATTCAGCCGCTGATCCGTGAGAACGCTCCTGATCTTTGGTCAGCGCGAACTTTGGTTACACGAGTCTTCCCACTTGAGGAACTCGGCGTCCCGACTGACCAAAATAATGAACAGCGGGCTGAAGGATTAGCAATCGATCCTGATTTTGCGCTAAGGAACGCAGCTCGCCTTCGCGGACAAAGTGGAAAGGAACTGTCACTCGCACAAATTCTATATCGCGCGGGTCTCGCTTTACTGGCGCGCTCACGATGGATAGAAGCTGAAACCGTGCTGTCGGACGCTATAGACTTGCAACGACGATTTCACGCACCGGATGAAGGCATGGCCGATACGTTACGTCTCCTTGGATTCAGTCTTGAAAGGCAGAGCAAGTTTCCTGAAGCAACTGCCGTAGTGCAGAAGGCTCGAGAGTTATATATAGGGGCAAATAATGTGTTGCGTGAAATTGAGTGTCTTAGACGACTAGGTGATATCGCAGTACGTCGCTCGGACTACGTCACGGGAGATAATCTTTACGAGAAAGCTTTAGAACGTTACCGCAGCGTTGGCGATATGAAAGGCGAGGCTGATTGTGTTTTCCGCTTGGGCGATATCGCAATGCGTCACTCTGACTACATGACTGCCCAAGCTCGCTTTGCGGAAGCCTTGCCACTCTATCAGCGTGTCGGGAACGTACTGGGTGAGGCCAACTGCATCAAGGCCCTAGGCGACATTGCATTGCGTCGTTCCGATTATGGAACTGCGGAGGCTCGTTTTGTCGAAGTATTGCCGCTCTATCGACGTCTTGGGAACGTCTTAGGTGAGGCTAACTGCATTGCACGTCTCGGCATCATTGCCCTACGTCGCTCAGACTATAGCACAGCCCAAGCTCGCTTTGCGGAAGCCTTGCCACTCTATCAACGTGTTGGGAGCGGATTGGGCGAGGCTAATTGCATTTCTAATCTGGGTGACGTCGCAATGGGACGTTCGAACTATGTGGATGCCGAAGCTCGTTATATGGAAGCCTTACCTATTTATCGCCGCGCCGGAAATATCTTAGGCGAGGCCAATTGTATCCAGAGTCTTGGTGATATTGCTGTTTCGCAGGGGTTATCAACCAAAGCCCAACAAAAGTTTCTGCAAGCATTAGAACTCTATCAAAGGATCGCAGAACCTTACTCGATAGGTTGGAGCCATTTAAGGTTAGCGCATTTAGAACAAGATTCTACAGTCCAACAAGAGCACTTGAAAGCCGCGCGTGAGGCATGGTCTCAGATTCATCGTCCGGATTTGATCGCAGAGCTAGAAGAAGAATTCAAAACCACGGAGGGCAAAGATGCCACGCACCATTAAATGCGCACTTATACAATGTTCGAATGCTGCTCCAACTGATCTGCCGATCGAGGAGATAAAGCGGCTCAATATCGAGAAGCATTTGAAGTTTATCGAAGATGCCGCAAAACAGGGTGTGCAGATCATCTGCATGCAGGAGATCTTCACGACACCCTACTTTTGCGCCGAACAACAGACGCGTTGGTATGAAGCGGTGGAACGCATACCCGATGGTCCGACCGTGCGATTGATGCAAGAGGTCGCGAAAGAAAACGGCATGGTGATCATCGTGCCGATCTATGAGGAAGAGCTCACCGGCATTTATTACAACACCGCAGCGGTGATCGACGCCGACGGCAAGTATCTCGGCAAGTATCGCAAGAACCACATTCCGCACGTCAATCCAGGGTTTTGGGAGAAGTTTTATTTCAGGCCCGGCAATCTCGGTTATCCTTGTTTCGACACGGCGTTCGCGCGCATCGGCGTGTACATCTGTTACGACCGGCACTTTCCCGAAGGCGCGCGAGCTCTCGGTCTGAATGGCGCCGAGATCGTTTTCAATCCTTCAGCAACTGTGGCAGGACTTTCAGAGTATCTCTGGCGCTTGGAACAGCCGGCGCATGCGGTCGCGAATGGTTACTTCATCGGCGCGATCAATCGCATCGGGCATGAGCAGCCCTGGGACATCGGCGAGTTCTACGGGCAAAGTTACTTCTGCGATCCGCGCGGGCAGTTTGTAGCGGAAGCGCCGCGTGACAAAGATGCACTCGTCGTAGCGGATCTGGATCTCGACAAGATTCGCGAAGTACGTAACACGTGGCAATTCTTCCGCGACCGCCGTCCGGATACGTACGGCTCGCTCGTTGCGGATTAATCCGCGTAAATCCGCGGTTGCCGATCCGCTTAATCCGTGGTTAAGGAGTTAATGCATGGATTTATCGATCACTGTCAACGGCATGAAATTTCCCAACCCGTTCCTGCTCGGCTCAGGGCCGCCGGGAACGAATGCTCGTGTGCTCGCGAAGTCGTACGAAGCGGGCTGGGGTGGCGCTGTTGCCAAGACTGTCAGCCTCGAGTCAGCAAAGGTCGTGAACGTCGTTCCGCGTTATGGAAAACTCCGCTCGAGAAGCACGGGCGAAGTGATCGGTTTCGAGAATATTGAACTGATCTCCGATCGACCCATCGACGTCTGGCTCGACGAGTTTCGACAGATAAAAAAAGAGTATCCAAACAACATTCTGATCGCTTCGATCATGGAAGAGTACGAAAAGAGTCGCTGGCAGGAACTGGTTCGCATGGTGCAGGAGACCGGCGTCGATGGTTTCGAGCTCAACTTCTCGTGCCCGCACGGCATGACCGAACGCAAGATGGGATCGGAGATGGGTGAGCACCCGGATCTCACGGAAGAAGTGACGAGCTGGGTGACGGAGGTTGCGAAGATTCCCGTCTGGGCCAAGATGACGCCCAACATTACGAACATCCGCGAGCCCGCGATGGCGGCGATTCGGGGCGGCGCGGTTGGCATCTCGGCAATCAACACGATCTTGTCGGTGATTGGTGTCGATCTCGATACGTTGAGACCGATGCCGACCGTTGAAGGCCACTGCGTGCCGGGTGGTTACTCGGCGCAGGCTGTCAGACCGATCGCACTGCGAATGGTTAGCCAGCTCGCCCTCGCGATTCCCGATGAAGTCTCCATCAGCGGCATCGGCGGCATCGAGAATTCTCACGACGCGCTCGAATTTCTGCTGCTCGGATCGTCAACGGTGCAAATCTGCACGGGGGTGATGCTGCAAGGCGTGAAGATGATTGAGGAGCTGAAAACAGGCGTTGAAAAGTTCATGACTGATAAAGGTTTCTCCTCGATTCAGGAGATTGTCGGCAAGAGCCTTCCTTACTTTTCGACGCACATGGATCTCGTGCAGAAGATGAAAGCCGCGAAGCGATCGAAGGCAGGCGAAGCGAGCCGCGATAACGAGTGGGCACAGAAAGATATTACCGAGAAGACCGCTGAGCTGACGTCTAACTAACCACAAAGGCACAAAGACACAAATGATTTTGTTTGTGACTTTGTGTCTTTGTGATTTAAGACAATTCAACGAGTACGGGGGCGTGATCTGAAGGCCTTTCCCACGTGCGTGGTGTAATGTCGATCCAGGAGCGAATACTTCTCGGCACTAACAGATCGCTGATCCAAATGTGATCGATGCGGAGTCCCAGGTTGCGGCGAAAGGCGCCCGCGCGGTAATCCCACCAGGTAAACTTCCCGCCTTCCTCGGTGTGCAGACGAAAGGCGTCTGTGAATCCCCAATCTTTGATGTTTTGCAGAGCAGCGTGCTCCTGCTCGCTGAACATGATGCGGCCGCGCCATAGCCTCACGTCGTGCACGTCGCGATCTTCGGGCGCGACATTGAAGTCGCCACAGAGCAACACCGGTGTGGTTGGATCGTAGTGCGTATCGAAAAACGCGCGCAGCCGCCGCATCCACTCGAGCTTGAACGCGTATTTCTCGGAACCGACCGCTTGTCCGTTCGGGATGTATACCGTGACGATCTCGATGCCGTTAACGGTAGTGGTGATTAATCGCGACTGCGCGGTTTCGTCGTCGTCCGGATAACCGCGGTGTCTGGTTTCGCACGTGTCACGCGTGAGGATCGCGACCCCGTTGTATGACTGCTGGCCGAAGAGTTGGCACTCGTAACCACGTTCTTTGAAGACGAGCAGGGGAAACTTGTCGTCGGTGCATTTTGTTTCCTGCATGCAGAGCACATCGGGTTTGACGTCGTCGAGCCAGCGCGTCACGTGCGGCATTCGGGCCAGGATTGAGTTGACGTTCCAGGTTGCGATCAGCATTTATCCACAGATTACACAGATGACACCGATTAGTTAGACAGCAGGAGGCCGGCTATCAAAGCGCCGCGGCGAGCGATATCGTCGGCTTCGATGTGCTCGTGAACGGCATGCGCGCCGTCGCCGCTGATCCCCAGTCCATCCAAAACAGGAATACCCATCGCGGCGATGAAGTTCCCATCAGATGCGCCGCCAACCTGTGCTTCGCCAAGCTCGAAATCGAGTTGCGCCGCAATCGCGCGAGCCTTTTCAAAGAGTTGTACTACGGCGGCGGTGCGTTCCATTGGCGGCCGGTTTATTCCACCAGAGACGAAGACTTTGGTTCGTTCATCGATCGGCTTCAGATTTGAAACAATGCGCTCGATCTCCAACGACTCCGCTTCAGTTGAAAAGCGAACATCGATCTCTCCTTCTGCCTGCGCAGCCACGACGTTCGAGCGCGTGCCGCCATGAACGACGCCCACGTTCAGAGTGATTCCCGAGCCGGACAAGTTGATTGCATGAAGCTGTTCTGTCTGGCGGGCGAGTTCGAGTATTGCGCTGGCGCCTTTTTCCGGTTCGAGTCCTGCGTGTGCCGCTTTGCCTTCGACCTTGATCGTGAAGATGCCCGTGCCTTTGCGGCCGGTCTTTACGCGTCCGCCTGACGCTGGAGGTTCCATCACAAAAGCGCAGCGCGTGTTCTGCGATTGCGCTATCTGTTCCAGGAAGGGCCAGCCGGATAAGCTTCCAACCTCTTCGTCGCACGTAAGTGCGAGCGTCACTGCACACTCGGGTTTTACCTGCAACTCTGACAACGCACGCAACACTTCGATCGCGAGGGCGCAATTGGCTTTCATGTCGAAGATGCCTGGACCATAAATCTTTCCCGCTTCACGTCGCCAGGGACGTTCACTCAAAGAGCCGCGCTCGTGTACAGTGTCCGTGTGGCCCACCAACAAAATCTGTCCAGCTTCGCTTTGCTCCTGGAACGACCTGATCACGACGTGCTGTCCAAAGTCGGGAACATCAACTCGATCGATCGCATTGACGCAGTCGAGTTGGTTCGCAGTCTGGACCAGCAGGTCCACCACCGCGCGGCTGCCTGCTTCATCACCTGAAGGCGACTCAGCCTCGACCAGCGTTTGAATAAACTTCTCTATCTCAGCCTGCCGCGACTGCAAGCGAGCAAAAACCTGACGTGCGAGTTGCCCATTCATTTAATCGTCTCTTTGCGCACTGTCAGTGCTTCGACGCGCGACTGGTTAACTGTGAATCCCAGCCCGGGTGAGTCGGGCGCAGTGATTGTTCCGCGCGGGCTTACTCTAACCGGCGGCTCGATAATATCCTCTTCCCAGTAGCGCGCACTGGCCGAGACGTCACCCGGTAAAGTAAAGCCCGCAAGCGTAGACATCGCGATGTTGTGAGCGCGCCCAACTCCCGACTCGAGCATGCCGCCGCACCAGATCGGAATCTCATTGTCGCGCGCCACTCTCTCGATCCTCTTTGCTTCCGCGTGCCCGCCTACCCGGCCGAGTTTCACGTTGATGATCTTGCACGACTCCAGCGAGATCGCATGACTCGCGTCCTCCGGCGAGCGAATCGACTCATCCAGGCAAACTGCCGTTTGGATCTGTCTTTGCAGCACCGCGTGATCGAAAATGTCGTCGTATGCCAGCGGCTGCTCCAGCATCATGAGATTGAATTCATCGAGTTGCTGAAACAACGGGACATCGGAAAGTTTGTAAGCTGAATTCGCATCACCCATCAAACGTATGTCAGGAAATTCATGGCGCACGCGCTCGACAATCTTCAGGTCCCAACCCGGCTTGATCTTGATCTTGATGCGCTGGTAACCAGCGTCAACTTCCGTACGAATTTTTTCCAACAGCACCTCAGGCGAGTCCTGAATACCGATGGAGACCCCACACGCGATTTCGCTGCGTGTGCCGCCGAGATGTTTCCACAAGGGAACGCCGGCGTTCTTCGCTTCGAGGTCCCAACACGCTGTTTCGATAGTGGCTTTGGCCATGCGATGACCGCGCACAGGCTTCATCAGCGAGAACACGTCAGCAGCGCTTTCGATCTCTTTTCCGATAACCATTGGCGCCAGGAATTCATGCAGGGTGGCCCACGCCGCGTCAGTCCACTCGTCGCTGTAAAACGGCCCTTCGCCGGCCGTGCACTCTCCCCAACCTTCGACGCCGTTTGCGTCAGTCAAACGCGCCAGCAAAATGCGTCGTTCAGTAGTACGACCGAAGCTAGTCTCGAAGAAGTGGATAAGAGGCAGGCGTATTTCGCGCAGTTCGATCGACTGGATAAGCAAAGTAAGAAGGTGTTCCTCCGTGACAGGCATTATGCACTATAGTGCGGCCACAGATGAACACGGATGAAGCCCCTCTGCCGCCTTGACCCTGCATTCCAGAACTGATAAAAGGCTCGCACATTTTTCCTACCGGCCTCAATGTTTCCTCCGGTATTCCTCTCAAATAATGTGTGGATCTGGGTTACTTAACTTTCTCGTGAGGAAAAATTTATGCGTTTTGAAAGTCCCCTTCACCTGACACGTCGTGTGTTCGCTACGTCTGCAATCGTAATTCTCGCGTTATTCGCGTTTACCATCTTCCTCGATTTTTCGTCTCATGTTCACGCGATTTCGACAAACGTCGTGATCAGCGAATTCCGCGTGCGCGGGCCTAATGGCGCAGCCGACGAATTCGTCGAGCTTTACAACCTCTCCGGGGCTCCAGTCGCAATTGGCGGTTGGAAAATCAGAGGTTCTAACAATGCGGCGGGCGTCTCCGACAGAGCGACAATAACCGCCGGCACCGTGATTCAACCCAGTTGCCATTACCTCATCGTTAACTCGTCATTAAGCGGCGGCCCGTACAGCGGTGCGGTACCAGGTGACCAAACGTTCACCACTGGTATTACAGACGACGGCGGCATCGCCTTGACGCTGTCTGACAACACTGTAATTGACCAGGTCGGCATGAGTACGGGCTCGGCTTTTAAAGAAGGGACTCCGTTAGCCAGTCTCGGCACTTCGAATCTAAATCGCAGCTACGAGCGAAAGCCCGGCGGCGCACTTGGAAGCGGCACTGACACCGACAACAATGCCAGTGACTTTCAATTGATCACACCGAGCGATCCGCAGAACTCGACCACCGGATGTATCGCGCCGAGTCCGACGCCAACTCCGACGCCAACACCAACTCCAACCCCAACGCCAACACCAACGCCGACGCCGACACCAACGCCAACTCCAACGCCGTTCCCCAACGGAGTCGTGGTCATCAGCCAGGTTTACGGTGGCGGCGGCAACAGCGGCGCGACGTTGAAGAACGACTTCATCGAAATCCTCAACCACACGGGTGCGCCGATTGATTTGAGCGGCTGGTCTGTCCAATACGCGTCCGCCACGCTAGCGAACTGGCAGGTTACCCCGCTGAACAACTTCATCCTTCAGCCCGGCCAGTACTACTTAATCAAGGAAGCGGCGGGCGCCGCAGGCACGGTAGATCTGCCAACGGCTGACACGACCGGGACGATCGCAATGGGCGCGACATCCGGTAAGGTGGCGGTGGTTAGTAATACAACTCCTTTGATCGGCACCTGTCCTTCCGGCGCTGAGATTGTCGATTTCATCGGTTACGACGGAGCAAACTGTTTTGAGGGCGCGAACGCAGCTCCAACGCTGACCAATACGACGGCTGCGCTAAGAAAAAATAACGGATGTCTCGATACCAACAACAACAATAACGACTTCGCGCAAGGAGCACCTAGTCCGCGGAATAGTTCATCGGCGATAAACAACTGCGCAGTTCTTTCAGGCACTGGATCCGCGGATCCGTTTGGCGTCCAACCCGGAGATAGTTCCACGCTTACAGTCGTTGTTTCTCCGGCGAGCGATCCAACCAGCACGGGAATAACTGTCACGGCCGATCTGTCTGCAATCGGTGGATCAGCGGCGCAAGCTTTCTCGGGCTCCGGAAACACGTTCAGCTTTGTTGCGACTGTTTCCGTTTCCACCACTCCGGGAGCAAAGAGTCTTCCAGTGACGATCCACGATGCGCAGGGTCGAACGGCCAGTACGACCATCGCGCTCACTGTGCAACAACCACACGTCGTGATCAGCCAGGTTTACGGCGGCGGTGGAAACGCAAGCGCGACCTATCAGAACGATTTCGTCGAACTCTACAATCCGAGCGGACTCACATTCGACTTAACAGGCTGGTCCTTGCAGTACACGTCTGCGACTGGTAACGGTTGGGAGTTCACCAGGCAACCACTCGGAGGCACCATCGCTCCGGGGCAGTACTACCTGATCGCACTCGCATCCGGCGGAACCACCGGCTTGCCGCTGCCTGCTGCAAATATCAACGGCGACATCAACATGAGCGGCACGACCGGCAAGGTCGCGCTGGTAAGCAGTTTCGATCCGCTTGAGGGCAATTGCCCGCTCGGTAACGGCACCATAGTTGACTTTGTCGGATACGGCTCAAGCGCAGACTGCGCTGAGACTGCGAACGCCCCCGCTCCCAGCAATACGACTTCGATTTTGCGGAAGAACAACGGGGCCACTGATAGTGACAACAATTCGGCTGACTTCCTCGCCGGAGCGCCAAACCCGCGGCGCACAGCGCCGATCGTCGAGATCGGTCCGGCTGTCTTCGGAAGTGACCCGCGCAACAACGGCAGCAATGCTCCGCGTGACGCGAGTTTCACAATCAACTTCACTGAGCCAGTCGATGTCGTAGGCAACTGGTTCAATATCAACTGCGCCTCGACTGGACTTCACAACGATGCCACGGTGGCCGGCGGCGGCAAGACCTACGTCGTCACACCCAATGTGAACTTCCTGGCCGGCGAGCAATGTACGGTCACAGTTTTCAAAGATCAGGTTCACGATACGGATACAGACGACAGTGGTCCAAACACTGACACGCTCTCCGCAAATTACGTGGCGACGTTCACTGTCTCAACCGGCACGGCTCCGCCGTATCCGCCCAGTGTTCACCTGACAATGGGCAATCCGAATGGCGCGACTGCCGATGTCAATCAGCCGAACAACTACCTGATGGAGAAGCCGGAGTTTGCTCTCTCCTACAACAGAGACCGCGGCTCGCCGAACTGGGTGAGCTGGCACCTCAGCGATGAATGGGTCGGCAATCTCGTGCGCGTCGATACCTTCAGGCCCGACCCGGCTGTTTTGCCGACCTGGTATCGCGTGCAGGCTACTGATTTTGCGGGTAGCGGTTTCGATCGCGGCCACATGACACCAAATGCGGATCGCGATAAAGAAACGTCTATTCCGATCAACCAGGCGACGTTCTTGATGTCGAACATGGTGGCCCAGGCACCCGATAACAACCAGGGTCCGTGGGCAGAATTCGAAGGCTTCCTGCGCACGCTCTTACCGGCGAACGAGGTTTACATCGTTTCCGGTCCGTTCGGCACGGGCGGCACGGGCAGCGTTGGATTCGCAAATACGATCGCTAATGGTCACGTGACAGTTCCGTCTTCCACCTGGAAGGTCGTCCTCGTACTTCCGAAGGGCGATAACGATCTCTCGCGCGTGACCGCGGCTACCAGGACCATCGCCGTGAACATGCCGAACACCCAGGGAATCAGAAGCAATCCGTGGCAGACGTACCTGACGACCGTTGACAGTGTCGAAGCCATGATCGGCTACGACTTCTTCTCCAACGTTCCTGACGCGATTGAAAACTCGATCGAAGCAGGTACGAACGGTGACAATCCGCCGGGTACCGAGGGTCAATCTCAAACGACTGCGGAAGACACGTCGAAATCGATCACGCTAACCGCAGTGAGTCCGATTCCGAGCGCGTCGTTTACCTTTACGATTGTCACTCCACCCGCGCATGGTTCGCTTACGGGAACGGGCGTCAACCGTTCCTATCAACCGGATCCTGATTTCAACGGGACGGACAGCTTCACGTTCAAAGCCAATGACGGCGCACACGATTCAAATGTCTCGACCGTCAATCTCACCGTCACAGAAGTGAACGATTCACCGCTCACTACTGACGATACGGCGAACACTGACGAGGATGTGCCGCTGCAAATCACGGCGTCGGATTTGACTACAAACGACAGTGCTGGTCCGGCGAATGAGAACGTGCAGGTTCTGACGGTGACAAGTGTATCCTCGACGGTGGACACACATGGAACAGTCTCGTTGTCGAGCGGGACTATCACCTATTCACCGGATCAGAACTACAACGGTCCGGCAAGTTTCACCTACCAGGTTTGCGATAATGGACTCACTAACGGTGCGCCCGACTCGAAGTGCGCCACCGGAACGGTGAACATAACCGTGAACCCGGTAAATGATGCTCCAACACTTGCTGCAATCGGCAATCAAACCGTCAATCTCGGCAACACTTTGAGCTTTACCGCGGTGGGTTCCGACATAGATCTCCCCGCGCAGACTCTCAGCTACAGTTTGACCGGCACGGTTCCGAGCGGCGCTACGATCAATGGCTCGTCAGGTGTTTTCAGTTGGACTCCGACTGCGGACCAGGCTGGTCAAATCTATACTCTGACGGTGAGAGTCACGGACAATGGCAACCCGGCTTTGCACGCGGATCAGCAGGTCACTGTGGGCGTCGCTTACACGTGGTCCAACCTGTTAGCTCCAGTGCAAGCTGGTGGTGTGTACAAGGGTGGCCGAACGATCCCGATCAAGTTCCAACTGACCGGGGCCAGCGCCGTAGTAACTAACGCGGTCGTAAAACTGCTGGTGTTCAAGGTGAGTGACAACGTTGTCGGAGATGCGGTGGACGTGCAATCGACGTCGGCGGCGACAACCGGCAACCTCTTCTACTACGACAACGGCTACTACGTTTTCAATCTCAGCACGTCCGGTCTATCAGCGGGAACTTACCAGTTGCAGATAGACATGGGCGACGGTGTGTTGCGCGCGGTGAACATCTCACTGCGGTAAAAAACACTGACAGGATTTGCAGGATTGACAGGATTTTTATCTTGTTAATTCTGTAAATCCTGTCCCATAAAGACCGATCTCACTCTGCCTATGTGACCGAAGTTTGTCACCTTGACTAGAATCCTGTCATTCGAGAAATAAAGGCTTTTTTCGTTATTGACCCGCTCTCAGAAGAACTGGTAAAAGCAATGAATCGGCCCTTGCCGGCCATGTTTGTAGCGACCGGTATACCTCTCCAAAGTACGACGCTTGTTTTGGGAGGATACCCATATGTTCGACCGCCAAAGTCGATTGCCGCTGCGACGAACCCGCCCGAAGAAAACCCATAGACCATCGCCGGTAAGAACGTGGCGTTTAGTGGCGACCGTCATGCTGATCGCGCTGGCGTCAGTCTATGTCGCGTTCGCAGCGATCTCTCTTTCGACTTCGGTCCCCTACACCCAAAACTTCAGCAGCATGGGCATTCCGTTGTCCAACCCGGCGCCCTCAAATCTGTCGGCAGACTTTCGTCAGGACACAGTCTCAGCAGCCAGAACACTCGGCGTTTTTAGTGCAGCAAGTACTCAGACTGCTCGCGTCGGTGGCGCAAACGTTTCTACAACAGCAGCAAACGGCAGTTACAACTTCGGCGCTGGAACTGCAACTTTAGGCGACTCGGATCGCGCAGTCGGATTCATCTCATCGGCAACAGCAACGATGAGTGGCAATCTTTACGCGCAGTTCACTAACAACACTGGCGGCGCTCTCTCAGGCCTGCGCATCTCTTACGACGTAGAGAAATATCGGAACGGATCGAATCCCGCCGGCTTTCGTTATCAACTCTTTTACTCGCTCGATGGCTCGGCATGGACCAATGCCGGCCCGGACTTCTTCACCAGTTTCCCGGCTGACGCTGATAACAGTGGATTTGCGACTGCTCCAGGCGCGACCGCCTCAGTGACGAACAAGAGCATCAGTGTGTCCGTCGCTAACGGCGCCAACGTCTTTCTCGCATGGAATTATTCAGTTGTTTCCGGATCAACTACCACGAATGCCCAGGCGCTCGCGATCGATAACATCTCCGTTTTAGGAATCGGAGCAGCCGTTCCTACCAATCCCACCGGCGTTGGCGCTGCGAGTCCTAATTCTGTATTGCCTGGTGCAGTATCGACGCTGACCGTCACCGTCACACCCGGAGCAAACCCGACGAGCACGGGCCTGGCAGTCAGCGCGAATCTTTCGGCGATCGGCGGTTCGGCTAATCAACAATTCTTTGACGACGGTATCAACGGCGGCGATGCGGTCGCAGGCGACAAAGTCTTCACATACGCTGCGACAGTCGCGCCACTCACGACGGCCGGGGTCAAGTCGCTTCCCTTCTCCATCAGTGACAGTCAATCGCGATCGGGTAGCGGCTCGATCAGTCTGACCGTGCAACAGCCACCTCCGCCGGTGGACCATCTCGTCATTAGCCAGCTTTACGGCGGCGGCGGCAACTCGGGTGCAACTTTCACAAACGATTACGTCGAGATCTACAACCCGACCGGCATCTCGTTCAATCTCGCCGGCTGGTCATTGCAGTATGCTTCGGCCGCGGGCACGAGTTGGACCAACAAACAGCCTTTAGGCGGCACGATCGCTCCGGGTGAGTATTTCCTCGTGGCACTTGCATCGGGCGGAGCCAACGGCGCGCCCCTCCCGGTGACTGCGAATATTTCAGGCGACATCAACATGAGCGCGACGACCGGCAAGATAGCGCTCGTCAGCAATGCCATCTCGCTAACCGGAAGTTGTCCTAACGGCTCGGATCCCGACATCGTCGATTTTGTGGGCTATGGCTCGAGCGCGAGTTGTTTTGAGGGAGGCGCGCGTGCGGCCGCGCCAAGCAACACGAATGCGTTGTTCAGGAAACTGAATGGCGGGCAGGATACAAATCAAAACGGCGACGACTTTCAAACAGGCGCTCCGAATCCGCGCCGCACGGCGCCGATCGTAGAGCTTGGTCCATGGGTCGCAGGTACTGAGCCGATTGCGGATGGTTTCAACGCGCCTTACGACGCAACCATCACCGTTGATTTCAGTGAGCCGGTTGACGTTGTTGGAAACTGGTTCGACATCACCTGCGCAAACTCAGGTCAGCACAACAGCGCCACCGTTGCTCCTTATAACAGTTCGAAGGGTTATCACATCACGCCGAACACCGGCTTCCAGTTTGGTGAACAGTGCACAGTCACGATCATTCACGGCAACGTACACGATCAGGATCTCGACGATAGTGCACCAAACACGGATACGCTCTTCGCCGATTACTCGTGGACCTTTACGGTTGTGGCTGCCGGCGCCCCCGCGCCGCAACCGCCGAGCGTACATCTGGCGATGGGAAATCCGTCGAACGCCGTAGCCGATCTCCAACAAGCCGACAATTTCCTGATGGAGAAGCCATCCTTCGCGCTCTCGTACAACAGGGACAAGGGCACGCCGAATTGGGTCAGTTGGCATTTGGAGACTGAGTGGACCGGAAGCTTGCCTCGCACGGACACTTTCCGCGCCGACCCGGCAGTTTCACCCGATTGGTACCGCGTGCAATCGACCGATTACTTTGCTTCGGGCTTCGATCGCGGCCACATGACGCCGAACGCAGATCGCGATAACCCGACGTCGATCCCTCTCAACCAGGAAACGTTCCTGATGTCGAACATGGTCCCGCAGGCTCCAAACAACAATCAGGGTCCGTGGGCCGACTTCGAAAACTTCCTGCGCACCCTCCTGACGACGAATGAGATCTACGTCGTGTCAGGTCCGGCAGGTGTCGGTGGCGCCGGCGACAACGGACCAGCAACGACGATCGCCAACGGGCACGTAACTGTTCCGGCGTACACGTGGAAGGTGGCGCTGGTTATACCGCGGGGCGACGACGACATTTCGCGCGTAAATGCGGGAACAAGGACTATCGCCGTCATCATGCCGAATCAAAATAGTATCAATCCCGATTGGCATACCTATCTCACTACTGTTGATTCGGTCGAAGCACTTACTGGTTATGATTTCTTCGCCAACGTTCCGGACATCATTGAGACTTCAATCGAGGCGGGCACGGACGGAAACAATCCGCCGGCAACCGAGAATCAGTTCGCGAATACGGCAGAAGATGTTCCAGTCGAAGTCGCATTGAATGCCGTCAGTCCGGTGAACAATCCATCGTTCACTTATATCGTCAGCCAGCCGAGCAACGGCACACTCTCAGGGACTGGACCAACTTTCACCTACACGCCTGCGCAGGATTTTCATGGCTCTGATAGTTTCACGTTCAGAGTCAACGACGGCAGTCACGACTCGAACACCTCGGCGGTGAACATCACGATCACTGAAGTCAACGACGCTCCTGTTGCGACCGAGGATGCCGCAAGCACTGATGAAGACTCGCACGTGGATCTCTCGGCTGCCAATCTGGCGAGCAATGACAGCACCGGTCCGGCGAATGAGAGCCAGCAGTCGCTGACGGTCACAGGTGTGTCGGCAACCGCAAACACGCACGGCTCAGTAGCGTTGGAAAACGGCATCGTTACCTACACACCGGAGCCAAACTTCAATGGCGCGGCAAGCTTCGAATACCAGGTTTGCGACAACGGCAGCACGAACGGCCTCGCTGATGCGAAATGCGCGATGGGGGTCGTAAACGTCACAGTGAATCCAGTCAACGATGCGCCATCGGCAAACAGCCAGTCGGTAACGACTGACAGCAACACACCCGTGGCGATGACGCTCACCGGCAACGATCTCGAGACTGCTAATCTTGTTTTTGAGGTGACAGTCACTCCGGCACACGGCAGCTTGTCAGGCGCTGGAGCAAACCTGACCTACACACCAAACACGAATTACAGCGGACCGGATAGTTTCGCATTCACTGTGAGAGATTCGGGCGACGGCACAGCGCCGGCTTTGACCAGCGCGCCGGCGACAGTCTCGATCACTGTGAATGACAAGGTAGCGCCAACAATCAACGCTCCGGCAAACGTAACTGTAAATACGGGAGCTGGTGCGACGACGTGTGGAGCGACGGTCATTGAAGCACAATTAGGCACAGCTACAGCGACAGACAATGCAGGTAGCGTGAGCATCGCCCGCAGTGGTGTTCCAGCGGGAAACATCTTCCCGGTTGGAACAACAACCATCTCCTACACTGCGACAGATGACGCCGGCAATTCCGCGCAGGCTACCCAAACTGTCACAGTCATCGATAACACAGCCCCGACACTAACTGCGCCGCCGCCGGCCACTGTGGACGCAAACTTCAGCGGCAAGGCGCTAATCCCCGACGTTGTTGCAGGAACGATTGCAAGTGATAACTGCGGACAAGTGACGGTAACGCAGAGCCCACTTGCAGGCACCGTTGTGGGGGTCGGCACATACACGATCACCATCACCGCGACCGATGCGGCGGGCAACATAAACACCGCCACTACGACGTTCACTGTGAAAGACGGCCGCTTGACGTTCTCACTGAGCGTCTCACCCACTATAGTCAAAGCGGGGAAGTTGGCGAAGCTGGATATTGCCTACGCCAACAACACCGGCGAACGGCTGTCAGTCTCATTTAGCGTGAAGTACACGAGCCCGTGTGCAAGTGCTTTGATCGACAACGTTGGACCATTTCAGATCAATGCCGGCGCGGAGCGAAGTGCGAACGTTATGTTCCACGTTCCGAGCACCGCATGTCCTGGCTCGTATACTTTGACGCTGGAAGTATATGTTGGAGGAGTATTGGTTGGTACAACTACGGCAGAACTAACCGTGGCGCCGGAACAGCTTAAGCCGCGACGCGATTAACAGAACCGGGAACGGCAGCGGCCGGATCAGTGCGCAGGCTCAACCTTTCGGCTCGGATTGCACCTGTGCATGATCCGGTCGCTACCACTCCCGGTTATGAAGGAAAGACTGAACCACGGATGACACGGATAAAAATCCGGATCAATCCGTGTCATCTGTGGTTACTACTCCGTCGAGACCTGGTCCTGCTGGTTGAGTGCGGCGTGCATTGTGTGCCAGGGCAGGGTCGCGCATTTTACGCGCACGGGAAACTCGCGGACACCCGCAAAGATCTTCAGGTTCCCGAGGCTATTTTCCTGTGTCTCTTCGTCGAGCTCGCCCGTGACCATCGAGTGAAATTCTTTGAACAGGTTCTCGACTTGTTCTTTGCTCTTACCCTTAACCGCCTGCGTCATCATGCTCGCTGCAGCCTTGGAGATCGCGCAGCCAGAGCCTTCAAACCCGACTTCCTTCACCAGATCGTCTTCGAGATTCAGGTAGACAGTCAATTGATCGCCGCATAGTGGGTTGTAGCCATCCGCGGTGTGGTTAGCAGTTTCGAGCTTCCGGAAGTTTCGCGGCTTCTTGTTATGGTCGAGAATTACCTGCTGGTAGAGTTCGCTTAGTTCAGACATGGATCAACTAAATATCTCTATCACTCTTTCAATCGTGCGCGCGAGCACGTCGATCTCTTGCTTCGTGTTGTAGAAGGAAAACGACGCACGCGCTGTCGCCGGCACTTTGAATCTTTGCATCACAGGCTGCGCGCAGTGATGACCGGCGCGAACCGCGATGCCTTCCTGGTCCAGGATGGTGCCGATGTCGTGCGGGTGAATGCCGTCGATGATAAACGACAGCACACTCGCTTTGTTCTTTGCCGTGCCGATGATCCGCACGCCTTCAATCGCCGACACGCGCTCAGTCGCGTACCGCAGCAACTCCGCTTCGTAAACAGCAGCGCCTTCCCTGCCGATGGAGTTCAAATAGTCAATGGCGGCGCCGAGACCGATCTGCGACGCGATGGCGGGCGTGCCCGCTTCAAACTTAGTCGGCGGCTCGGCGTACGTGGACTTCTCGAACGTGACCGTCTTGATCATATCGCCGCCACCCTGAAACGGATTCATCTTCTCGAGCATCTCGAGCTTGCCGTAAAGGACACCGCTGCCCGTCGGCGCGTACATTTTGTGTCCTGAGAAGGCGTAGAAATCACAATCGAGATCCTGCACATCAACCGGCATGTGCGGCGCCGCTTGAGCGCCATCGATCAGCACCGGCACTCCGTACTTATGTGCTTGCGCGATCATCTCTTTAATTGGATTGATCGTGCCGAGCGCGTTGGAGACGTGCATCACGCCGACCAGCTTCGTGCGCTCATTCAGCAAGCCGTCATACTCGTCGAGCAGCAACTCGCCGGAATCATTCATCGGGATGACGCGCAGGCGCGCTCCCTTCTCTTCACAGAGCATCTGCCAGGGAACGATGTTCGAGTGATGCTCCATTGCCGAGATAATGATCTCGTCGCCCGCGCCAATGAACTTGCGCCCGTAGCCATACATCACAAGATTGATACCTTCGGTGGCGCCGCGCACGAAAACACATTCGCGCGAGTCGGGCGCGTTGATGAAGCGCTTCACCTTTTCGCGGGCGCCTTCGTAAGCCGTGGTTGCTTTCTGGCTCAGGTAATGAACGCCGCGATGAATGTTTGAATGCTCTTGTTCGAGGTAAACACTGCCGCGATCGATGACCATTTGAGGTACTTGCGATGAGGCTGAGTTGTCGAGATAGATGAGCGGTTTGCCGTTTACGGTTTGTTGCAGTACGGGGAAATCTGCGCGAATGCGCTCGATGTCCCAGGTATTTGCAACACTCTGCTCCAGTGTTGATATTCCGGTACTCATCTTGAAAATCCTGTAAAAAAACTACAACGACGTGTGCAACTGCCGAAGTACAACTTCATCCAGTTGAGATCTGATCGATTCAATCTTGATCTTCCCGATCACTTCTTCCGCAAAACCATACGTCAGCAGATTGCGTCCCAGCTCGGGCCCGAGCCCTCGAGTCTCCAGGTAGAACAATTCTTCAGGCTCAATTTGTCCTATCGCCGCTCCGTGCGCGCACTTGACGTCATCCGCGTAAATCTCTAACTGCGGCTTCGTATCGACGCGTGCCTTATCCGACAGCAAGAGGTTCTTGTTAGTCTGCATTGCATCGGTCTTCTGCGCGCCTTCACGCACAAAAACCTTGCCATTGAAAACCGCGCGGCCGTTGCCGTCGAGAATCCCTTTGTAAAGCTGGCGACTATTGCAATGCGGCTGTTTGTGATCGATTACTGAATGCGTGTCCGTGTGCTGATCGGCGGCGACCATGTAAAGACCGTCCACCGAGGTCTCTGCGCCTTCGTGGTCCAACACCACCGAGATATCGTGCCGCGATAGTTGCGCGCCGAGGTTAATCGAAGTCGTGTCGTAACGGCTCGCGCGTCCAAGCTCGGCCGAAGTGGTCGAGACGTGGAACGCGTGCTTGCTTTCACGCTGCAAACGGTAGTGCTCCAGTTGAGCGCCATCCTTCAGAACAATCTCTGCGGTCGCGTTGGTGAAATAGCGCGGCTCGCCATTCGAAACAAAGCTCTCAATCACTGTTGCCGAACTATTTTCCTCAGCCACTACCAACAGTCTTGGGAAATTCGCGCTGTTCTCGGCATCGGTGACAAACGTGATCTGCAAAGGTGCTTCGAGCTTCACGTCCTTCGGGATCCAAAGAAACACACCTGATTGGATGAATGCGGTGTTCAAGGCCGTCAAGCCGTTGTTGTGATAGCCGGCGTTGCGGGCCAGGTACTTGCGAACCAGCTTGTTGTATCTCGCGTCAGTCGCCGCGCTGAATAAATCGGTCGCCACCACGTTCTCGAGCCCGGTCGTTACCGACAAGTCCTCACGCAGAAAGCCATTGACCACGACAAGGTGCGCGCCTGCGGTCTCGCGATATGCGAAACGACTCACGTCAGCGACCGCGATCTCGCCGCTGCTGATCGCAGGGGTAAAACTCTCCTTCGCCAGCAGCGCAAGGTTCGTGTACTTCCATTCCTCATCTCGAACCGAAGGGAAACCCAACTGTTCAAAACGGTCCATCGCGCTGCTGCGCACAAGCTCAAGCCACGGAGCTGTTGGCGAGAGCTCACGCACCGTGCTAAACGCTGCTTGATAACTGTTTTCTGATTTGACGAGTTCGGTAACCATTCCTATTTCGCCGGCGCCCCTTTTCCGTTCGGCTCGGGTGTCTTGATCCAGTCGTAACCCTTCGACTCGAGTTCGAACGCCAACTCCTTGCCGCCTTCGCGAGCGATCCGCCCGTCGGCGAGCACGTGAACAAAATCAGGAACGATGTAATTCAGCAGGCGCTGATAGTGTGTGACGACGATGATCGCGTTGTTTGGTGTCAACAGTTGATTGACGCCGCCGGCCACCACGCGAAGCGCATCGATATCCAACCCGGAATCTGTTTCGTCGAGCACGGCGAGCCTCGGTTCGAGCACCGCCATCTGGAGTATTTCGTTGCGCTTCTTTTCGCCGCCCGAAAAACCTTCGTTGACCGAACGAGTCATGAAGCTTGCGTCCATCTCCACGACCTTCGCACGTTCTTTCAGAAGGTCTTTGAACTCCAGCGGATCGAGCTCTTCCTCGCCGAGGTGTTTGCGCTTTTCGTTATAGGCCAAACGCAGGAACTGAGCATTCGAGACGCCCGGCACTTCGATTGGATATTGGAACGCCATGAACACGCCTTCGCGTGCACGTTCGTCGGGCGCCAGCTCCAGAAGGTTACGTCCTTCGTAAAGGATCTCGCCCGCGGTCACTTCATACTGCGGATGGCCGGCGAGGACCTTCGCGAGGGTGGATTTCCCGGAACCGTTCGGCCCCATGATCGCGTGAATCTCGCCCTTGTTGACGGTCAGGTTGATGCCCTTGAGAATCTCTTTGCCATCAATCCCCGCGTGTAAATTCTTAATTTCTAACATTCGTCTGATCCGTATTAATCGTTTAACTCAATCCGTGTTATCCGTGGTTTCTACCCAACACTACCTTCCAACTTCAGCCCCAGCAGCCGCTGCGCTTCAACCGCAAACTCCATCGGCAACTGTAGAAACACGTCTTTACAAAAACCGTTGATAATCAGCGACACCGCGTCTTCCTGAGAGATGCCGCGCTGCTGCAAATAAAAAAGTTGTTCTTCACTGATCTTCGAAGTAGACGCCTCGTGCTCGACACTCGAGCTGTTGTTCATCACTTCGATATACGGAAAAGTATTCGCGCCACAAGTCGATCCAATCAGCATTGAGTCACACTGCGTGTAGTTGCGCGCGCCCTCGGCCTTCGGCATCACCTTCACCAATCCGCGATAGCTGTTGTTCGATCTACCTGCGGCAATGCCCTTCGAAATGATCGTCGAACGAGTATTCTTGCCGAGGTGAATCATCTTCGTGCCCGTGTCAGCTTCCTGCGCGTGATTAGTCAGCGCCACTGAATAGAACTCGCCGATCGAGTTGTCGCCCGCGAGAATGCACGACGGATACTTCCACGTAATCGCCGATCCCGTTTCGACCTGCGTCCATGAGATCTTCGAGTTCTTCCCGGCGCACTTGCCGCGCTTGGTGACGAAGTTGTAGATCCCGCCGCGTCCTTCTTCATCGCCGGCATACCAGTTTTGCACCGTCGAGTATTTGATCTGAGCGTCGTCGAGCGCGACCAGTTCAACGACAGCCGCGTGAAGCTGGTTCTTATCGAACTTCGGCGCCGTGCATCCTTCGAGATAGGAAACGTATGAACCTTCTTCGGCAACGATGAGGGTGCGTTCAAACTGTCCCGACTCCGCATTGTTGATACGAAAGTAAGTAGACAACTCCATCGGGCAGCGAACGCCTTTAGGGATAAAACAGAAACTGCCGTCTGAGAACACCGCGCTATTCAACGCCGCGAAAAAGTTGTCGTTGGTCGGAACAACTGATCCGAGATACTTTTTGACGAGCTCCGGATAGTCCCTGATCGCCTCAGTAAACGAACAGAAGATCACGCCATGCTTCTTCAGCTTCTCTTTGTAAGTTGTCGCAACCGAGACGGAATCAAAAACAGCATCGACCGCAACTCCGGCCAACTGCTTTTGCTCTGTCAATGGAATGCCGAGTTTCTCGAACGTGCGAAGCAGCTCGGGATCGACTTCATCAAGGCTCGCTTTCGTTACTTTCTGCTTCGGCGCGCTGTAATAGATGATGTCCTGGTAATCGATCTTTGGATAAGTGATGTTGGGCCAGTGTTTCGGCTCAGTCATCGTCAGCCAATGGCGATAAGCCTTCAGACGAAACTCCAGCATCCACTCGGGCTCGTTCTTCTTCTCCACGATCAAACGGATCGTGTCTTCCGTTAGCCCGCGCGGAATCACATCCGACTCGATATCGGTTACGAAGCCGTATTTGTATTCCTGTTTACTTAAGAGTTCTGCTGTACTCATCGGTGCCTTCTAAACTCGATTATCCTTAGCCCTAATGCCCTGAATCTGGTGCAACGCCGCGTCCACATTCGCTTCCGTTCCCAACAACTGCGACAACGTGATATCGGCGAGTGCGTTGTCAACAATCTGGTGCAACTCGACGATCACTGGACGAATGCCGCAGTCGCCGGTGTGCACGCACGCATCGAGCACGCCTGCGTAGCTCTTGCAATGCGACTCTGCCGGTTCGCCTTCGAGGACGCGTATTACCTGGTTCAAGCGGATATCGGAGGCGGGCCGCATGAGCGCGTAACCGCCTTTAATACCGCGTGTCGATTGAACCAGTCCGGCTTTGCTCAAAATCCACATCAACTTGCCGGCGTTGGCGGTCGAGATACCTTCAAGGCGCGCGAGTTGGGAGAGTGTCAACGACTCACCCATAGTTTCAGCACGCGCCAACTGCAACAAGCAACGCAGGCCATATTCTTCTTGAGCCGAAATCTTCATCGCACGTCTAAACTGTTAACCTGAGGCATCTTAGCTAAACCTTACTTTTAAGTCAAGATTAGCCGCAGATCTGCGCTGATCTGCGCAGATCTGCGGCTAAAGTTTGAAATCGAAATCCAGGTAGCCGGCGAGGCGCACAGGTTTGCCGCCGAAGGTTGATGGCGGAAAGGTCCATCCACGAGCGGCTTCCTCGGCAGCGCGCCGAAGTAATGTCGGTCCCTCGGAGTTGGTAATCCAAATCTTCCCGTTCTCGTCAACAATCGCAAACACTCTAACCGTGCCGGAAACGTTGTTCGTCTTGGCCTGAGGAGGATAGACCGGGGTCACACGCTTGGTCTCGCGACCGTTCAGCGAACCGGTCGTGATGAGTTGTGGCTCGGGAACCGACGGGTTTGCTGTCGGAGGCGGAGCTTGGACTGATGGATCGGGACTCGGCGTCTCTGCTGGTTTCGTGGCAAAGGGATTGGGGATCCGGTTGGTCACTGCATCAAGCGCAGGCGATCGGCCCAGCGACGCCACCTGGATTTGCGACGACGCCATCTTCTCTCGCGCCGTTAGATATTCCGTCTGCCATTTGGCGCGGTCGTCGTCATTTCGCGCCAGCGACAAACGAATGCCCAGCACGTCCTCTTGCAGCGCCAGCGCATCGTAGGATCGACCTGCTTCTTTCGAGATCTCCGTCGCTTGCGCGATTACACGTTCCAACAAACCGCGAACTCGTTCCAAATCAGCGTTCGCTTCATCTGGCAGACCAGGTTCACTCGGATTGATGCCGTAACTGCGATATCGAGCAAGGTGCGAGCGAATGCCATTGATGGTTTGGCCCGCCGCGGCAAAGTAAGTTCGAAGCGATTCATCTTTCTGCGCCGCGCGCTTTTGGAACGTCTCTTCCAACAGCGATTGCGGGCGGCCATAGTTTCCTTCTTCGAGGTAGATCCCAAGCAACATCAGAGTCGTGACATTGCGGAGTGTGACGTCATTGGTTGTCGCGCGAATGTTTTCCAGCTCTGCGGCCGCAGCCTGAAGCTGATGGACGGCCGCGAGTGCGCGGGCACGCTCGATCCGCCGCAGGGTGGGGTTGACTGATGCGTCTTCGGTGAAACCAGTCGATTGGCCTACCGCCAAAACGGTTGTGATTAGAATTAAGACTGTCGGGAGGATTACATTGGAGTAGGGGCGAAAATTGAAAAAAGAACTCAAATGGCTAACTCCTGAAATAGAAAAGCGAGCCTAATGCTCGCTTACGAATGGTATCAACTTGTCAAATGCATTATGGCCGCATCAGGGCCAATGAGGCAAGAGGGGACAGGATTCGTAAAAAAGGCCTTTGACAGGATTAACAGGATTTCCAGGATGTATAAGAGTTATCTTGAAAATCCTGTAAATCCTGTCAAATGGTTTACTGCGCACGGGTCGTGCCGAGGCTCTTGATAATCTTGTCGCGGAAGGCGCGGGCGTCGTTTTTGACCGCGGTTTCATTGAGAGTTAATAAGCGCCGGTTGCGCATCACGACCCGGCCGTTGATGAGGACGGTTTCGACGTCGGAAGCTTTCGTCGCGTAGACGAGATCGGAGTAGACGTTGTAAAGCGGGATTTGATTGAGCGTGTCGCGATCGATAACGAGGAGATCCGCGCGCTTGCTTGTTTCGAGAGAGCCGATCTGTTTTTCCAGATGCAGCGCCTGGGCGCCGCGGATTGTCGCCAACTCAAACGCTTCCTGAGCCGAGACCACTTTCGGATCGCCAGTGAAGACCTTATGAAGCTTGGCCACAGTATCCATCTCTTCCCACATGTTCAAATCGTTATTCGAAGCAGCGCCATCTGTGCCCAAACCGAGTAACACGTGCTCCGCCATCATCTTCGGCACGGGCGCGACACCCGCAGCGAGTTTCATGTTTGACTGCGGATTGTGGACCACACCAACACCGCGGCGCTTCAGGATCGCAATGTCAGTTCCCTGCGGCCACACCATGTGAGCCGCAATCACGTGATCGTTCAGAAAACTGATGCGGTCCAGATAAGCAACGGGACTGGCTCCCTTGGCTTTAACACTGTCATCAACTTCGCGCTTCGTCTCTGAAATGTGTATGACGATGGGCGCGCCGGTGCGATCGGAGAATGCGCGCGCTGCTTTGAGGTGTTGTTCTGAAACTGTGTATGGAGCGTGCGGCGCAATCGCGGGAATTATGAGTTCGTGTCCTTTCCAACGAGCGACAAACTTCTCGACGTAGGCCATTCCCTGCTCGTTCGTTTTATTGTCGGCAACGGGAAAGTCGATGATCGTTTCACCGAGCACACCGCGGACGCCGGCTTTCGCAGTCTCCTCGGCGATCGCGTCTTCGAAGTAATACATGTCGCAGTAGGTCGTGGTCCCGCCGCGTATCATTTCGGCCAGTCCCAGCCGCGCGCCAACGCGAACAAATTCTTCGGTAACATTTTTTGCCTCAGCCGGGAAGATGTATTTCGTGAGCCACTCCTGGAGGTCGAGATCGTCGGCTAGGCCGCGAAACAGGACCATCGGAACGTGCGTGTGACCGTTGATCAAACCCGGTGTAATGACTTTCCCTGTCGCATTAACTCGCTGGCGTGACGTGTAACCGCGTTCAATCTCCGCGCGCGAGCCGACGGCCACGATACGTCCGTTGGAAATCGCGAGCCCGCCGTCCTCGATGATCCGGCGCGTCTGGTCCATCGTGACGATCGTGCCGCCAAGCACAAGCAGATCGGCTGGCTGCCGGCGAGTCTGGGCGGTGGCATTTGAAAGCATGGTCATTAAGATCAGGGGAACACAGATAAATGCGGATGGATACGGATTCATTTGTTTTTCAAGAAGCGCGCATCGAAGGCGCGCGGGAACAGATCGGCGATATGGAAGTCTTCACGCTTTCCCTCAAGGTTCGCGAATACGATCGTCGCACCCCTCGCAAACTCCCAGATAATCTGGCGACACGTGCCACACGGCGGCGTCAACGTTTCCGTGTCAGCTACGACAGCCAATTCTGTAAACTGCCTTTCACCTTCCGACAACGCCTTCCAGATCGCGATGCGTTCCGCGCAAACCGTCAACCCATAGCTCGCGCTCTCGACGTTACATCCGGTGTAAACCTTCCCGTCAGCGGTCCTGACTGCCGCCCCGACCAGGAAATTTGAAAATGGCGCGACTGCTTGCAAGCGCGCACGCTTCGCCGCTTCAATCAACGGCTCTAAGTCTTCGCTCAAAGTTGACCTCCAACAGTTGATAAACTACTGGCCAGCCTCTCGCGAATTTTTCCACTCAACAAATCGATGCTTACGAGATTATGACCACCCTCGGGAATGATGACGTCCGCATGGCGCTTCGACGGCTCGACAAACTGCATGTGCATCGGCCTGACCGTTTCCAGGTATTGTTCGATTACTGATTCCACCGTGCGACCGCGCTCAGCAATATCACGTCGCAGCCGGCGAATGAAGCGAATGTCGTCAGGTGTGTCTACAAATACCTTGATATCCATCTGCTCCAGCAAACGCGGATCGACGAAGATCAGGATTCCTTCCACGATGACGATGGGCTTGGGTTGGACCGCACGCGTTTCACTCAAACGCGCGTTGGTTTTGAAATCGTAAAGCGGCAATTCGATCGCTTCGCCTGACTTCAGTTGCCGCACGTGATTGACAAGCAGTTCGTTATCGAGTGCATCCGGATGGTCGAAATTTGCGAGGCCGCGGTAGTCAAGTGGAAGATCTGTGAGATTTCGGTAATAGGAGTCCTGCTGAATGAAAACGACTTCGCTGGCACTGACCGATTCGAGAATCCGATTCGCAACCGTGGTCTTCCCCGATCCGGTGCCACCCGAAATGCCGATTATCATGCTCATAAGACGACTTATTAGCCACGGATTTCACGGATAAACACCAGACCTTATTCGTGTTTATCCGTGAAATCCGTGGCCTAAACTCTTCGATTAATCGCGGCCACAACACTCCGCAGCAATTGCGCAAACGTGTCACGCACACGATCGCCGGTCGCTATCACTTCTTCATGATTGATCGGTTCGTCGCTGATTCCCGCGGCCATGTTCGTGATACATGAAATCCCGAGCACCTCGAGGCCCATGTGTCGTGCCACGATCGCTTCCGGAACCGTGCTCATGCCGACCGCGTCCGCTCCGAGGGCTCGCAGCAAGTGAATCTCAGCCGGAGTTTCATAACTGGGCCCAGATAAACCACCGTAGATCCCGCGCCGCACTTCCACGCCGCTCGCTTTTGCCTCATCGACAACCAACTCCTGCAACTCCGGCGAGTAGACCGCCGACATGTCCGGGAACCGCGGTCCAAATCGTTCATCGTTCGGTCCACGCAACGGATTGTCGCCCATCAAGTTGAGGTGATCGCTGATGACCATCAACGCGCCTTGTGTGAGTTGCACGTTTATTCCACCCGCGGCGTTGGTCAGGATCAGCGTTTTGATACCCAGCAGTTTGGAAGTACGAATCGGGAATGTGACTTCTTCAAATGAATAGCCTTCGTAGTAATGCACGCGGCCCTGCATTGCTAAAACCGGCACACTGTCCACCTTGCCGACTACGAGCCGGCCCACGTGACCCTCCGCGGTAGAACGGACGAACCCAGGTATCTCTTCGTAAGGTATGCCGACACTGTCTTCGAAGTCGTCAGCAAATCCACCCAAGCCACTGCCGAGCACGATTGCGATTCGTGGCTCTACACTTGTGCGGGCCCTGATGACCCGGGTGGCATGTTCGGCGCGTTCGTAAAGACTCGTGCTTGCCATTCGCTCAACCATTGCCTACTTCTCTTTCTGATACGGTATACCCAAAGCTCGCGGCGGCCGGGACGATCCAATAAACCCCGCGAGCACCACGATGGTCAAGACGTACGGCACCATTTGAATAAACTGCACCGGAATATCGTCACCGGAGGGCAGCTTGAACACGCCCTGCATCTGGATCGAAACCGCTTCAGTAAACCCAAACAGAAGACACGCGAGCAGCGTCTGCACCGGCCGCCATTTTCCGAAGATCAAAGCCGCGAGCGCAATGAAGCCGCGTCCTGCCGTCATGTTCCTGGTAAACAGTGATGACTGCCCGATCGACAGGTATGCGCCTCCAAGTCCCGCCAGCACGCCGGCAAGTAACACACCCGAATACCTTATCTTGCTGACGCTCACACCGGCTGCATCCGCAGCTTCAGGGTTCTCGCCGACGGATCGCAGTCGCAGTCCGAAAGGTGTCTTGTAAACGACATACCAGATCGCGATCACAAGCGCGATGACCGTAACGGCGATGACTACCGGCGATTGTGGCAACAGATGGTCCTTGGGGATTTGCGGAGTGGAACCAGAGGAGAGAAAAAAAGCACCACTCAAAAATCCGGGTATGCCCAACATCAGGATGTTGATCGCGGCGCCACTCACAACCTGGTCCGCTTTGAATCGAATACAGCTCACCGCGTATATCGCTGCGATGAAGAGACCGGCAATCATGCCCGCGAGCAATCCAACCCAGGGGCTCGCGTTTCCCATTCCGAATTTCACGTCGGCAGCGTAAGTAACAGCGGCCGCGGTGAACGCGCCAGCCAGCATCTTTCCTTCAAGCGCGATATTGATCACGCCCGAGCGCTCCGAAAACAGGCCACCCAGCGCCGCAAGCACGAGCGGAGTTGCGAGTCGGATCGTCGAGGCGATGAGTGAAAAAGTGAAAATATCCTTCATTGATTTAGATCAGCTTTTGACAGGATTACAGGATTTTCAAGATTTACACGAGGCGATCTTGTAAATCCTGCAATCCTGTCTCTTCCCAAAAGCCATTTGAAAAATGCTTCAGCAGCGACGAACAAAATGATGATGCCTTGCAGCACCTGCACGATGTCCTTCGTTACATGTTCGGAAAAACCATCGACGTAGATTCCGCCGTGTTGCAAGGCAGCGAACAATAACGCTGCGAGTATCACTCCCACCGGATGGTTCCGTCCGAGTAGTGCCACTGCGATTCCCGTGAAGCCGTAGTTATCGGAGAAGCCGTCGTAGTAACGATACCGGTAGCCCATCACTTCATTGATTCCCACCATGCCTGCAAGGGCGCCGGAGACGGCCATTGCCAGGACGATCTGTTTGCGAATCGAAATACCGCCGTACTCCGCGGCGAAAGGATTGCTGCCGGTCGCGCGTATCTCGTAACCCCACTTGGTCCGCCACAAAAACAGGTAGACCAGCAGACAGCAGAGTAGCGCGAGCAGAAATGCGATATTCAAAGGAATACGCTCGGGAAAGCCGGGAACAAACTTACCCAGTCGCGCGATGTGTGCGCCCGGTCCGATCATTGACGTTTCCATAATCGGATCCCCGGGCACTTTGTAGTGATACTGGGTGAAGTAACTGACAAGCGCGACGGCGATGAAGTTCAACATGATAGTGTTGATAACTTCGTGCGATCCGAAACGCGCCTTCAGTACACCCGGGATAGCTGCCCAGAAAGCGCCGCTGAGTATCGCTGCTGCGAAACAAAACGGAACGAGGAGCCACGGCGTTAAGTGGGCGAAGGTGATTCCAACCCACGCAGTTGCAAACGCGGCGATGTAGAGTTGCCCTTCGGCGCCGATGTTGAATAAGCCGCAACGAAACCCGACGAGCACTGCGAGGCCGGTGAAGATCAGTGGAGTTGCATGAAAGAGTGTGTACCCAATTCCGTCAGGCCACGAGAGCGCGCTGCCGAGGAGCAGGCGATAAGCAACGATCGGATTATCTCCAACGAGTAGTATGAGAATGCCGCCAACAACAAAAGCCGCCAACACGGCGATTAGCGGAAACAGAAGCTCACGGGCGAGTTTGCTCATACGAAGTTATCCACAGATTACACAGATGACACAGATTGTTTTTCTTAATGAATCATCTGTGTAATCTGCGGATGGTTTTAATGTCCTCGGGTCATCAATAATCCAATCTCTTCCAGCGTCGCCACTTTCGGATCTACTTCACCCGCGATTTTGCCGTTATGAATGATCAGCAAGCGATCGGAAAGACTCGTCACTTCCTCGAGTTCGGCTGAGACAAGCAGAATCGCACACCCATTGTCGCGCAAACTCACTAGCTGCCGGTGAATGAACTCAATCGCGCCGATATCAACGCCGCGCGTCGGCTGAGATACCAGCAACAGCTTTGGATCGACATGATACTCGCGTCCGATGATCAACTTTTGCTGGTTACCACCCGAAAGAGAGCGCGCGGGAAGCGTCGCATTTGGTGGACGCACGTCGAACCGCTGAATGATTTCTCCCGCTCGCCGTTGAATCGCATTCTCGTCGAGAAAAATTCCCCCCGCCAAAGCAGCGATGGGCGGGCGGTAATGCACACCGAGGATCGAATTCTCCGCCACACTAAAGTCCAGCAATAGTCCGCGTCGATGACGGTCTTCAGGTATGTGAGCGATCCCAAGCTCGCGGCGGATGCGTGCGCCCAAAGCATTGAGGTTCTTGCCTTCGAAGTTGATCTCTCCAGTGATGCGGGCCGGATCGACCAGACCCGCGAGCGCTTCGATCAACTCCGTCTGGCCGTTACCTTCCACTCCGGCAATACCGACGATCTCACCGCTGCGAACTTCAAACGATATGTCGTTGACGCGTTTCGCTCCGCCAATGTCCGTGACAGAAAGATTTTTGACTTCCAGTTGTGGCCGGCCAACCTGCGCCTCCGGCTTTTCGACGCGCAGCAACACCTCACGTCCAACCATCAACCGCGCGAGTTCCGCGGCATTTGTTTCCTTTGTTTGCACGCGGCCGACGACCCGGCCGTCGCGCATGACAGTGACCTCATCGGAGATTGCGAGCACTTCGGAAAGTTTGTGAGTGATAATGATGACTGTTTTGCCTTGCTCGCGCATGCGACGAAGAATGGCAAAGAACTCTTCCACCTCCAGCGGCGTCAATACAGCAGTGGGTTCGTCGAGAATCAACAGTCGCGCATGGCGATAGAGTGCCTTCAAGAGTTCGACACGCTGCTGCTGGCCAACTGATAAATGTTCGATTGGCTCGTTCGGATTGACGGCGAGCTTGAACTCTTCGGAGAGTTGTCTGATCTGCGATCCTGCGCTCTTCAGATCGAGGGCAAGTGCGGAGCCTGGCTCCGCGCCGAGCACAATATTCTCGGCGACGGTCATAGTCTCTACCAGCATGAAGTGCTGATGGACCATGCCGATACCGAGCGCAATCGCATCGTGAGGCGATTTGATATCGCGCACCTGGCCGTCAACGAGAATCTCGCCGCTGTCGGCCGTGTAAAAGCCGTAAGCGATGCGCATCGCCGTCGATTTACCGGCGCCATTCTCACCAACGATGGCATGGATCGTCCCGGGCTTAACGACAATATCGACCTGATCGTTGGCCAGAACATCACCAAATCTTTTTGTTATTTGTCGGAGTTCCAGCATTTTTAGACCACAGATAAACACGGATGATTACAGATTATGATCCGTCTTTATCCGTGTCATCTGTGGTTAACTTCCCATCGCATCCGTTACCTTGATCTCTCCGTCAATGATCTTCTTCTTCGCCGCCTCGGCTTCCTGAATAGCCTCGGGAGAAATAAGGTCTTTGTTGTAGTTGTCCATCGCGTAACCAACGCCGTCCTTGTCCAAACCAAAGACGTGCAGGCCAGGTGAGAAGTGGTGGTTAACGACGTCTCTGACAATGTCGTACACCGCGTTGTCAACGCGCTTGACCATGCTCGTGAGCACAAAGCCCGGCTTCACCATGTTCTGATTCGAGTCCACGCCGATCACGAAGTGCGTCGCGCGGCCATTCTGCTTTCCCTGCTGCTCGACGGCGTCGAAAGCGCCTAGTCCCGAATTGCCCGCGGCAGTGAAGATCACGTCAGCGCCTTTGCCGATCTGGGCCAGCGAGAGTTCTTTGCCTTTGCCCGGATTGTTCCACGCGCCGTCAGTCACACCGACGTAGTTCTCGATCACGCGAATGTTGGGATTCACAGACCTGGCGCCTTGTTCGTAGCCTTTGGCGAAACGATGAATCAAACCGATATCCATGCCGCCGAGAAAACCAATTGTGCCCGTGCGCGAAGCTTTCGCGGCGAGTATGCCGACGAGATACGAGCCTTCATGTTCCTTGAAAACCAGGGACGCAACATTCGGCAGTTCGCTTACACCGTCGATGATCGCGAACTGAATGTTCGGATAGTCTTTCGCAACCTGCTCCATGATGGGCGCCTGAGCAAAGCCCACCCCGATGATTAGATCGAAGTGTCGTTCGGCGAACGCGCGCATGGCAGGCTCGATGGCGTTTGGCGTGCCGGGTTCAATATCGCGCAACACGATCGGCAGATCCTTTGCGGCGCGTTGCACACCTTCCCAGGCAGCGGCGTTGAAAGAGCGATCATCCTTTCCGCCGATATCAAAAACGATCCCAACATGAATCTTCGATTTATCTTCAGCAGCGGAGCTGCCACCGCAGCCGGAGAGCGGCAATGTCGCTAAAAGCAATGCAAGCAGGACTGTGAGCGCGAACGTTTTTTCTCCCGCAAAGGCGCAAAGGCGCAAAGGAAAACCGCCAAGCAATCTTTGTGTTTGTCTTTGCGCCTTTGCGCCTTTGCGGGAGAAAGTTTTTGCTTCGTATTTCATTCGTTAATAATTTCCTTCACCAACTGCAAAGCCTGCGCCGGCGGCTTATCTCCGATGTGATACGCAGCCTGGATGCGACGTGCGGCCTCGTGAGCAGCCGAGTCGTCAGCGCAGTACACGATGCCGATTGCCTCACCCGCCGCAACCCGATCACCTAACTTCAACTCGGAAGTAAAACCGACCGTGGGATCCACCGTGTCTTCGATGCGCACGCGCCCGCCGCCGATTGCCGCGATCGCGTGACCAATCTCCGTGGTATCGACTCGTGTAATGAAGCCGGAGCGCGGGGATTCTACCTTAACCGTTTCGCTTACCAAAGGCAGAAATCTGTCCGGCGCATCGCAAACACGCGGGTCGCCGCCCTGCGCCGCGATATTGCTGCGCAGGCATTCAAGCGCCTCGCCGGAATCCAAAACTTTCTCCAAACGCTCGCGCGCTGCTTCGATTGTCTGTTCGACATTCGCCAATAGAAGCATGTGCGCGGAGAGTTGAAGCGACAACTCGAGCACCGGTCGCGCAGCGCCGTTTGCTTCACCACGCAGGAGACGGATGCATTCCTCAACCTCGAGCGAGTTTCCGACTGCACCGCCAAGCGGTTGATTCATGTCAGTCAACAACGCACGCGTTTTGATGCCGCACGAATTACCAGTGCTCACCAGGGCATGGGCCAGGTCTCGAGCCCTCGCTTCTTCACGCATGAACGCGCCGTTACCGACTTTGACGTCAATGATCATCGCATCAAGACCAGCAGCCCCTTTCTTGGAAATGATCGAAGCAACGATCAGAGGGATGGCTTCGACTGTCGCAGTGGCGTCGCGCAACGCGTACATCTTCTTGTCTGCGGGTGCGATTTCCGCAGTTTGTCCCGCCATCGCATAACCAACCTGGTCCAACACCTGCTTGAACTCACTTGCGCTCAGGTTGACACGGTAACCGGGAATCGACTCGAGCTTATCCAGCGTTCCACCTGTGTGGCCCAGACCACGACCGGAGATCATCGGCACACACACACCGCAGGCTGCCACGAGCGGAGCGATAATGATCGACGTCTTATCGCCGACGCCGCCGGTTGAATGCTTGTCTGCTTTCGGCTTGGGAATACCGGAGAAGTCGAGGATGTTGCCGGAGTTGAGCATCGCTTCGGTCAACGCCTGCTGCTCTGCCTGGTCCATGCCATTCAGGTAGATGGCCATGAGCAGCGCGCTGACCTGGTAGTCGGCAATGCGCCCGCTGGTAACTCCGCCGATGAAGAAGTCGATCTCTTCACGGGATAGACTGCGCCCGTCCCGCTTTTTCCTGATGACGTCCTGTGGTCTCAAGCTGCTTTTTCCTTAGTTGCTCTCCATCAGAACAGCGGCCTGAGCGGTCACAGCGAGCCCCTGCCCCACCGCATCGAGTCCTTCGCCGGTCTTTGCTTTCACACTCACGCAGCCGGCATCGACGCCCAACACGCCCGCGATGTTTTCGCGGATCGAATCGACGTAGGTCCGGAGTTTTGGTGTTTCGAGCAAGATTGTCGAGTCAACATTGACTACGTGTAGACTGCGTTCGCGGGCCAACCACATCACCCGCGAAAGCAATTCCAGACTGTCGGCGCCACTCCACTGTGAATCCTTATCGGGGAAATGCACTCCGATGTCACCTTCACAAAGCGCTCCCAGAATCGCGTCGGCAATGGCATGACTCAGCGCGTCCGCATCCGAGTGGCCCTCGGCGCCGCGATCGGAAGCGATACGCACGCCTCCCAACACGAGCTCGCGCCCTTGAACGAGGCGATGCGTGTCAGTACCAATTCCGATCCGTAACATCTATTTTTAACGATCCGTGTAATCCCTGGTTAACATCGCTTCCGCAATTGCGAAATCTTCAGCCGTCGTAATCTTAATGTTCCTCGAGCTACCTTCGACAACTGTCACGCGGTGACCGAGTTGTTCCATGAGCGCGCTCTCATCCGTCAACGATGGATCGTTCACATCCGCACGCTGGTACGCCTGTCGCAGCAACTCATACTGAAAGCACTGCGGTGTCAGAGCACGACGTAATCCACCACGATCGAGTGTCTTCACCACCGAAACGTCGCTAACCTGCTTAATGGTGTCCGTCACAGGGGCTACGAGTATCGCTGCGCCATCCGATTGCGCCGCCACAATCGTCCTATCGATTTCGTCAACAGTAACAAACGGACGAACCCCATCGTGCACTGCAACGATCTCTGCCGTCGCCGATCTGATCGCCATCAACCCACGCTTGACCGACTCTGCGCGCGTCGCTCCTCCGGGAACCACACGCGCTACTTTTCTCAGCCCGTACTTCCCTGCCAGCGAAAGGAAGCCCGCAGACTCTTCTGCGGGCAAGACCACGATCACTTCATGAATCTGCTCACACTCCTCAAAGGGTTTGAGTGTGTGAAAAATCACCGGCGTTCCTGCGAGTAACAGAAACTGCTTCGGCCGATTGCTCGCCATCCGGGTACCAGCGCCGGCGGCAGCAATAATCGCGATGTTCATGAAGAGAGATAGGAATCGTCGAACGGGCGTGCGGCGCGTCAGCTCTCAGTAATTGGCTCGCTTTCAGAAATACGCACTGGAGATGGTCCAGTACTACGCGTATCCCGCACTTGACGTCGCGAAGCGCCGTTGGTGCGGTGAATATCGCTGTGTCCGCCATTTTCCGCTTCTTCCCAGAGACGGCCGAAGATCATTTTCCCGGCAGTGGTTTGCAACACGCTGGTCACGGCGATGTCGGCATTCTTGCCGATCAACCGGCGCGCATTATCAACCACTACCATCGTGCCATCGTCGAGATAGGCCACGCCCTGATTGTATTCCTTGCCTTCCTTCAGGATGAAAACCCTCATTGCCTCGCCTGGGAGCACGACTGGCTTGAGCGCATTTGCCAACTCGTTGATATTGAGCACACTGACTCCGCGCAACTGTGAAACCTTATTCAAGTTGAAGTCATTCGTAACGATCACCGCATCGAGCTGTTTGCCGAGCTCGATCAACTTCAGGTCAACTTCGCGCACTGAGGGAAAGTCAGTCTCAACGATTTGGATATCGAGCGAGCTGTTGTTCTGGAGACGGTTAAGCATGTCCAGCCCTCTCCGGCCACGCTGGCGCTTGGAGGAGTCAGGTGAGTCAGCCACCTGTTGCAACTCGCGCAGGATAAACTGTGGGATGATCAAGGAGCCGGTCAAAAACCCTGTCTCAGCCACGTCCGCGATCCGGCCATCGATGATCACGGAGGTGTCGAGAATCTTTAGATCGCGACGCGCGACCTTATCACTGAAGATTCCGCCCAGCGCCGACAGATCGAGGTAATCACCCTTGGCAGCGCCAACCATTAACCCGACGTAAGCCATGAAGAACGTCAGCGACAACGTCAAAAACGTCTTCATTTCCGGTTCGAGGGCCGTCGATTCCTGCCGGCTGATCAAAGACCCAATCAGATACGCTCCGATGATTCCCAGGATGGAGCCCACGGCGGCGCCGATAAGAGTTTTGAGTGTCGCGCGGCGAATCCGCAGCTCAAAAACGATGATGCAGATAGCGATGAGCGCACCTGCTGCTGCTGAAATCCATGGATCATCGCCGACGGGTACGAGCTTGTATCCCGCCATTATTAAGACGGCGGTAAAGATTACTCGTATTAGGATGACATCGGCGTGCATGATAAAGGAATACTAACATGCCGATATCGGCACCGTCACTGAGATATTGCCAATTGCGGATTGCCAATTGCCAATTTTGGAAGCGTTGTGAGCGATTCGAGCAAATTGGCAATCGACAATTGGCAATCGGCAATGAATTTATTTATACCGGTAGGTAATTCGTCCGCGCGACAAGTCGTAGGGTGACATCTCAACACTGACGCGATCGCCCACCAGGATCCGGATGCGGTTCTTCCGCATCTTGCCGGAGATAGCGGCCAATACGACGTGTTCGCTGTTGTCGAGACGCACTTTGAAGAAGGCATTGGGCTGCTTGTCGATGATGACGCCCTCTGCCGGGATTAGATCTTCTGCTGCCAATTAAGGTTCTCCTTGGGGTGTTTTCTGCGCGGGCACAATAACACACCCGCGAGCTAAACGTACAAAGCGAGCGTGCGTTTAGAGTTCAAGCTTTAGCTTGCCGGCTCGGATTTCAACGCTCGCAAGCTAAAGCTTGAACTCTGAACGAAGCCTTTTTGAACAGGTTCAAAAATCTCTTGACAGCCCCTCAAACCAGGCGTACTCTCCTCATAGTTGAACGTGTTCAAATTCAGCTAAGGAGGCTGACCATGACAATCGGAATAAGCACATACCTGATTTACCTGGCCCTCAGCATCGCGCTGACCGTCTGGGTAGCTCGCACTCTCCACAAAAACGGACGCGTGTTTCTCGTCGATGTCTTCCACGGCAACGAAGCCCTCGCCGATTCCGTCAATCACCTGCTCGTCGTCGGCTTTTACCTCATCAATTTCGGCTACGTCAGCCTGGCCCTGAAGCTCGGCTACGCCGTTGTCACTGCCGAGCAAAGTATTGAAGCCCTGTCAGTGAAGATAGGGATGGTGCTCCTCGTCCTCGGCGGGATGCACTTCTTCAATCTCTTCATTTTCAGCCGCATGCGCCGCCGCTCCACACGGCACAATCATCCTCCAGTAAGCCCGGACGCTTTCACCGCCACCGCCGTCCATCAGGAGGCCTGAGCCATGCTAGCCCTAACCGTGCTTTACGACCCTGAGTGTGGCTTGTGCAAGCGCGCACACGAGTGGCTCGCGGAACAATCAAAGATCGTCGAGCTCAACTTCGTGCCCTGCGCTTCCGACGAAGCGCGAAAGCGTTATCCACAACTAGATCATGATTTGACGAAACAGGACCTGACAGTGGTGAGCGATGCCGGCGCGGTTTACTTCGGTCCCAAGGCCTGGCTGATGGTTCTCTGGGCGCTCGTACGATATCGCGACTGGTCGTATCGCCTGGCGACGCCTGAACTGTTGCCCACTACAAAGCGAGTAGTCTCATTAATCTCGCAGAACCGGTACCAGATCGGGCGAGTCGCCGGACTCAACAGGTGACACGATGGCTGTGATGCGCAAAAAGAAGACTGGTAAAGGTGATCAGACCAAAGCGCTGATCCTCGAGACTGCTCTGGAGATGTTTCGCGAGCGCGGGTATGACGAGACGACGATGCGCGCGGTCGCCCAGAAGGCAGGTGTGTCGCTCGGTAACGCCTATTACTACTTCAGCTCGAAGGAACATCTGATTCAAGCCTTCTACCAACGTCTCCACGAAGATCATCTCGCCGTCGCCGTGCCTGCGCTCGAGCATGACAAAACCTTGAAAGCACGCCTGCTCACTGTAATACGGTTGAAGATCGACACTATGAAACCATATCACCAGTTTGCGGGCGTGCTTTTCAAAACCGCGGCCCATCCGCAGAGCCCACTCAATCCTTTCGCGGACGAGTCGAATCCAGTGCGCCAGGCAAGCATTCAACTGTTCGAAAAAGTTGTGGAAGACTCAAAAGCACGAATTCCAAAAGATCTCCGGGCCGAGCTGCCCTACCTACTGTGGGTTTTCCACATGGGCATCATCCTGTTTTGGATTCACGACCAATCGCCAAAGCATCGACGCACATATCGCCTGATCGATCACACAGTCGATCTGGTGGACAAGTTGATCCACCTGGCCAGCAATCCGTTCATGCGGCCGCTCCGCAAGCAGGCGCTGCGGCTCGTCGAGGAGCTACGCGATGCGGCAGAGGCAATCGATGATGAGATTGAGAGGGCAAAATGAAAACGAAAGACTTGTCGTTTCAACTCGAAGAGACTGTTCCAGGCGCCTTTATCTTGCAAGGGCTGCTTGGAGGAACGATATCGGGTTTTGTGTGGATGCTTGTGATAAGCCTTCGGACTGAGAGCCGGTGGATGAAGTGATGCTGGTGCTCGCGACTTGGGTGATGTTTGCGGGCGCCGTGGTGGGTGCAACTAAGGCGATCATAATGAGGGGCGTACAGGCTGTGACCGGAATTCAGATGCCGCCGATGTAAGAGTTGCGCTTTTGATCATTACGGTCGGCCTGATATGTATGCTTCTTAGCCAGCGAACAGAATTCAGAAACATGGAATTTGTTGGGTGGATACTGATTGCGTTTGTGTCTTCACTACCAACTGCGCTGTTGGTTGGTTCTGGCGTGAAGCCCTGGGAACTCTTCACGTTTGGCAGCATAGCTGTTAAAGGAGGTAGGTTGGGATCCAGGAGTATTTTGAAAACGCTTGCGACGCTGCCGTTGCGTTTTTTGAGCATGTTGGCATTAGCTGAATGGATCTTGTTTTTTGCCTGTCAGCGAGTTAAGGGTCCTTTCCATAACGTCATCGTTGTGACTTTCAGCGTCCCAGTGGTTTACCTGTTCTACAGCGCTTACATGACTTTCAGATCTCCTCGCAGGATTGTTCTTCTTATTTCCGGCATCGGGATGAGTCTTCCGTTTGCTCTTATCGCATTCCGAGCATATTGGATTTACTTTGCGACTTGGCCGGCAAAAGAGCTGTTGATTAAGGGCGTGATTGCGAGTGCGTGTGTCGTTATCTGGGCACTCTTTCTCATAGCCCGTCTAAGCCTGCGAACTAGCCACGCCATACCCGTTAGTGTCTTAAACGAACTGCTGTCGAGACGCGCCAACAATCCCGCCCACCACTGCCTCGGCTCAAGATTCTTGGAGTGGCAGCAGCGGATGGCTTGAAGGAGCTTTGCGAAAGTAGACCGAGAAGATCTCTCGCGAAAAGGCGCAAAGCACTGTGATTCAAATGAAGCTTGCTTGAGACGGAGGTCAAAATGACATCCGGGAAACTATTCAATCTTTGGAGCTGGCAGGGCAGGATTGGTCGACCGCGTTACTTGGTCAGCGGTCTAATCCTTCTGGCTATAAAACACAACCTAGATCGGCTGTTAGCCGCTACGTATGGTTATCCCTGGAGCATTTTTAACTATTGGGTATTTGACAGACCCCAGGGCATCGAGGGGATCACCGACCGAGAAGCTAACTTCTATGCATCGCTAGTGGCGGTTGCATTACCCTTTATTTGGATCGGTACGGTACTAACTTTACGACGACTCAGGGACGCAGACTTGCCCTTATGGCTCGTAATATTTTTCTTCCTGCCATTTCTGAACTTGATCTTTTTCATAATGCTCGTTGCGATTCCATCAAGTCGATCTGTTGATACAGCTGCCAATGGCTCTTCGAGAATCGGCCGGGTGATCCCGGAAAGCGAATTTGGCAGCGCCGTAGTTGGAATACTGGCTACCGCGATACTCGCTGTGCTGGTAACTGCACTTAGTGCCAACAGTCTCGGCAACTATGGATGGGGGCTGTTTGTCGGTATTCCGTTCTTTCTGGGATTGAACTCAACTTTGATCTATGGCTTTCACCAGCCACGATCGCTGGGTAAATGCCTGGCGGTAGCAAGTCTTTCAACGGGACTGGTCGCCGTGGCCCTGTTTGCTTTCGCGGTTGAGGGCATCATCTGCCTCATGATGGCCACCCCACTCGCCATCATTCTTGCTTTGTTTGGCGGTTTAATCGGCTTTGTGCTTCAGCAGCGCCCGTCCTTTTCGACAAACACTCTGCGCGTTGCTTCGGTAGGATTCCTCTTAATGCCTGGTCTGATTCTGCTTGAATATAGTGTAGGTGAAACTCCTCCGCTATATGCAGTAAAAACGTCTGTCGTTATCAATGCCAAGCCGGAGACTGTTTGGTCGCATGTGGTTTCGTTTTCACAGCTCTCACCACCGGCAGAATTAATGTTCAAGACAGGAATAGCCTATCCGATTCGCGCTGAGATCTACGGGCACGGTGCCGGCGCAGTAAGACACTGCGTATTTTCGACGGGTGAATTCGTCGAACCGATCACTGTATGGGATGAACCTCGTTTGTTGCGTTTTGACGTTACTGCGCAACCGAGAGCCATGGAGGAGTTATCACTCTACAGCTACTTGCGACCGCCACACCTGGAGAATTACTTGATCTCGCAGCGCGGACAGTTTGAATTGAAGTCTTTACCAGACGGTACCACGCTACTGGAAGGAACAACCTGGTACGAAAACCGATTTTGGCCGGCGCCGTATTGGCATTTGTGGTCTGACTATATTATTCACCGCATTCACGGAAGAGTCCTGCGACACATCAAGTTTCTCGCTGAAAATACCTCGAAATAATTCGCGCATCGCGCTACTCTCCGCCGAATGGTTCACATCGCAATCATCGGCGGAGGGATTGGTGGTCTAACAACTGCAATAGCTCTGCGACAGGTTGGCTTCGAACCTGAGGTTTACGAACAGGCGCCGGAGTTACTCGACGTTGGCGCCGCGATAGCCATCTGGCCCAATGCGATGCGCGTTCTCGAACGGCTCGACCTCGCCGGTAAAATTCTCGGGCGAGCCGGTGTGATGGAAGAGATACGATGGCTCGATCAGAACGGCAGGTTAATCAACAAGGTTTCCATTGCGGAGACTTCCGCAGATCGGTGTTCCTCGGCTGTCGCTCTTCATCGTGCAGACTTGCAGAGCATTCTCGTTCACGCACTGCCTCAGTCTTCAATACATCTCGGCCATATGCTGGTTGAGTACACGCAACAAGGCGATAAGATCGTGGCCACGTTCGCGAATGGTCGCTTAACGGAAGCAGACTTTCTGATCGGCGCAGATGGCATTCACTCGCGCGTGCGTGCTCAATTAATTAACGACGGCGATCCAATCTATCGCGGATACACTGTTTGGCGCGGGATATCTCCAACTGTTCCGACTGCGATTCCACCAGCAACGGCGATCGAGATTCACGGAGTTGGAAAGCGATTCGGCATTGGTCCGGTTGGTCTGGGCCGAGTTGGCTGGTGGGCTTCAGCCAACATCGCCGCAGACACGGATGAACTATCGCACTTATTCGACGGCTGGTATCGACCGGTGCTCGAATTGCTCGAAGCCACGCCATCCTCATCCATACTAAAAACACGCGCCTTCGACCGCGAGTCAAACGAGAAGTGGGGCAGCGGACGCATGACTCTGCTCGGCGATGCTATCCATCCCACGACACCCAACCTCGGACAAGGTGGTTGCCTGGCGATGGAAGATGCCACAGTGCTGGCGAGATGCTTTCAGAAATACGGCGCGAGTGAAGACGCGTTGCGAAGCTATGAGCGCTGCCGCTACAGACGCACCACAGCAGTCAGCAAGTACTCGCGTTATTACGGAAGTGTTGGCCAATGGGAAAACGTTTGGGCCAGAGGTTTACGAAAAGCCGCACTCGCCCTCGTCCCGGAAGCAGTGGCCCGCCGTCTAATGCAGATCGTCTTCGAATACGACGCCACAACGATTAGCATCTAGCCACAAAAGGCACAAAAAGCGCAGAAATGCATTTAATCATTTTGTGCCTTTTGTGCTTCTTTGTGGCTAATTTCCTACCGGGTTGCCCTCAAGATCGATATAAGTGATTGGCGCGATGCCGGTGGCCTTTAAAGCAGCCTCGACTGTGGCTCGATCGCCAACGATCACGATTGCCAGGTGATTCAAGTCGATGTACTGCTTCGCCACCCGAGCCAGATCTTCCTTCGTCACCGCAGACACGTTCTTCGCGTAGGTCTGATAGTAATCTTCGGGCAAGCCCTGCACGTATAGAGAAGTGATCGCGTTGCTAATCGCCGACACCGAAGCAAAGCGTTGTGGCAGTCCCTGGATCAGCGATTCCTTTGCCGTCTTGACTTCTTCATCCGTGATCGGCTTCTCGCCTACGATCCCTTTCAACTCTTTCATGAACTCGACGAGCGCAGCGTCAGTCTTCGCGGAAAAGATCGAGCCACCCGCGCGAAACGCACCCGGTCCTTTGCCATAGTTGAAGTTCGAGTTCACACCGTAGCTATAACCTTTCTGCTCGCGGATGTTCGCGTTGAGCCGCGACTGAAACTGCCCGCCGAGGATCGTGTTCAGCACCTGGAGCGCGAAGTAGTCAGGCGTGTTTCGCGGTGGACCAGGCAGTCCGATATTAACTACCGACTGCGCGGCGCCAGGCTTATCGACCAAATAGATCTTGGCAGGCTGAAGTTCAGGCAGCTTCGGATAATCGAACGACGGCTTATCGCCGGCTTTGGTCCAGGCCGCCAAACCTTTCTCGACGGAAGTTTTGACGCTGGCCGGCGTCACATCGCCGACTACAGTAATGATCGCACGCCCCGGTTGAAAGTACGCTTTCTGAAATGCGACAACATCGTCGCGCGTGATCCCTTTAACTGAAGTTTCGGTGACGCGTTGGCCGTAAGGATGCGCATTGCCGTAAAGAATCTTTGCAAACACCTGCGCGCCCACGACTGTCGGCTGATCCTTCGCCTGCGTCAGGTTCACGAGCGTGCGACCGCGCAATCGTTCGAGTGCCTCTGCCGGAAAAGTCGAGTTCAGCATCATGTCCGCGAGGATCGCGAGCGTGGGCTCGAAGTTCTTTGCAGTTGAAACAAAGCCAATCGATCCTTCTTCACCGCCGATTCCGGTATTGACATTCGTTCCAAGCAGTTGCAGCGCATCGGAGATCTGATCGCCGGTCTTCGTCGTGGTCCCTTCGGTCAACATGGAAGCTGTCATTGCTGCGACGCCACGCTTCGCCGCGGGTTCAAACTGGTTCGCACCACCGAGGAACGTGATCGTGAAAGAGACGAGCGGCAAGCCATGACGCTCTGACACGATCAATATCGCGCCGTTAGACAACTGAGTCTTGGTCCACGTCGGAACGTGCAGCACGGGGCTCGGACCTGGAGGCGGAACTTTCGTGCGGTCGAGTGGTTGCTGCTGCGCGAGCGCGGCAAGGTTTGCGAGACTGATTACGAGTGCCAGCGCCAGAACTTTTTTCTGTTGTTTCATGATCTACCTCCTCTAATCAACACGCTGACTGCTTCGCTTTCGGCGGCTTTGGAAGCCTGATCTTTTTTGCCCTTGGGTACAACGCTCAGCACGATGCGAGACCGCGTGAGATACTGATTCGCGACACGCTTAACATCCGCCGCAGTTACCGCAAGCGTTTTCTGATAATCGGTGCGGAATTGACCTGGGTTTCCATAGAAAACCGCGCCGTCGATCAGTTGATTCGCTTTGCCCAGATTCGATTCCAGGCCGCGCAAAAAATTCAGTTCAAGTCCGCTCTTTGCTTTCTGTAGCTCTTCGGCGGTCGGACCTTCGCTGATGAACTTTTGCAGCACTTGATCGACGGCAGCTTCGAGCTCGGTAAGACTGTGCTCCGGCCGCGGAATGACGGTGACTTGAAACACTCCCACGTCCTCGGCGGAGTTTTGAAACGCAAACACCTGCGACGCCGCCTGCGAATCGTAGACGAGCGCTTTCGTCAAACGCGCCGTACGCGAGCCTGATAGGATCGAACTCATCACCGACAGCGCGTAATCGTCGTCATGCTTAAATCCGACGGTGGGCCATTGAATGTAGAGTCGCGGCACCTGCACGCGATCTTCGTAAACCAGACGCTTGCTGGACTCCAACTTGCCGAGCGCGACGTTTGGTCTTTCCACCGGCTGGCCCTTCGGCAAGTCGCTAAAGTATTTCTGGATCCACGCCTTCGCTTGCGCCGGATCGAAATCGCCGACTACCGCGAGCGTCGCGTTGTTTGGCGCATAGTAAAGTCGAAAGAAAGCTTTGACGTCTTCCTCGGACGCAGCACTCAGATCGGTCATTGAGCCGATGACGGGCCACGAATAAGGATGGGTCTTCGGATACATCGCGGCGGAAAAGATCTCGCTCACGCGACCGTACGGCTGGTTGTCGTAACTCTGTCGCCGCTCGTTCTTGACCACGTCGCGTTGCGCATTGAGCTTGGCGATGTCGAGCGTGTCGAGCAGGTATCCCATGCGATCCGATTCCAGCCACAACGCCGACTCGAGGTAGTTCGAAGGAATCGTTTCGAAGTAGTTGGTGCGGTCGTTGGTCGTCGATCCGTTGTTGCCGCCGCCAACGCCCTCTGTGAGTTTGTCATGCAGTCCGTACGGAACGTGGCCGGAGCCGGTGAACATCACGTGCTCAAACAGGTGCGCAAACCCGGTGCGACCCGGCAGCTCGTTTTTCGATCCGACGTGATACCAGACGTTGACGGCAACTGTGGGCGTAGTGCGGTCAACTGACAAGATCACCGTGAGACCATTTGGCAGTTTGTAAGTTTCGAATGGGATCTTGATGGAGTCGGATGCCGAGCTCTTTTGGCCCAACAAGGGTTGGGATAACGAGATTGTCAGAACCAGGGCCAGGGCTGACAGTACTCTTCGTTTATTATTCACAAGAACTCCTTTCAGGTTGTGGGTCGGTATTCTGAGCTAGGCAGAAGAGAGATTATCCGTGCTAATCTGTGGCCATGCAAGCCATTCAAGTTTCCAAGGTGGGTGGGCCGGAGGTGCTCACTCCCGTCGATCTACCGATTCCATCACCCAAACCAAACGAAGCCGTCGTTCAGATCAAGGCCGCCGGCGTGAACTTTATCGACGTCTACTTTCGCGAAGGCCGCTACCCAGCGCAACTTCCTTTTGTGGACGGACAGGAGGGCGCGGGTGTCGTCACACAAGTAGGCAGCGACGTGACGACGCTGCAAGCCGGCGATCGTGTTGCTTACTCGAGCGCGTTGGGAAGTTATGCGGAGTACGCTGCAGTTCCGGCGAGTCGATTAGTAAAAATTCCTGATGAGCTGGATTTTGAACAAGCGGCTGCGGCGATGCTTCAGGGCATGACGGCGCATTATCTTTTGTACAGCAGCTACAAATTGCAAAGTGGTGAGACTGCTCTGGTACATGCGGCGGCCGGCGGTGTCGGACTGCTGCTCGTCCAAATGGCGAAAAGGATTTCTGCGCGCGTGATTGGTACGGCAGGCACACATGACAAGGCTCAACTCGCGCGCGACGCAGGCGCGGACGAATGCATCGTTTACACGGAGAGCGACTTCGAGACTGAAACGAAGCGACTGACCGGCGGCGAGGGCGTGCACGTCGTTTACGACGGCGTCGGTAAGGCTACGTTTGACAGAGACCTCAACGTGCTGCGGCCGCGCGGTTACCTCGTACTGTTTGGCGGCTCGAGCGGCGCGGTGCCTCCATTCGATCTAATCAAGCTCTCGCAGAAAGGCTCGCTCTACATCACGCGCCCGACGTTGGCTCATTACACCGCGACGCGCGAAGAACTCGAGTGGCGTGCGAATGATGTGCTGCAAATGATCGCTCGTGGTGAACTCAAACTTCGAATCCATAAAACCTATCCACTTGCAGAGGCCGCGCAGGCGCATAGAGATCTGGAAGGACGTAAAACCACCGGAAAGCTATTACTAATACCGTAGAAAGTTAGCCGCGGATTAACGCGGATTGACGCGGATCAGATCCGCGTCAATCCG
>Ga0065712_10000146_pt1 | contig 63767 bp, 57 predicted proteins | sample MisRhiReplicate1_FD_59099 | JGI IMG/M metagenome (GOLD analysis project Ga0065712, IMG submission 59099) | Miscanthus rhizosphere microbial communities from Kellogg Biological Station, MSU, sample Rhizosphere Soil Replicate 1: eDNA_1 v3... | ecosystem: Host-associated > Plants > Roots >...
TCAGCAGCCTGGAAGCCAGTCTGGCGAGCGCCGAAACCGTGTGGACCGGCGTCGATAACAAGGGCTTGCGCGGCCTGCTGCCCGCTGAGCAGAAACCGCTGGCTGACAAAATCGATGCGGCTTACGCTGCCAGCCGCAAACTGCTGGCGGAGCTCAAGCCGCCATTGTCCGATTTGCTGGCGACCGAAGCCGGACGCCAGCAACTCAATGCGTTCTACGACAGCCTGAACGCGGTCCATCGTCTGCACGAAGGCGAACTGGCCAAGGCGCTGGGCATTCAGTTGGGTTTCAACGCCAACGACGGCGATTGATCGAGAGGGTGAAGTGATGTTTCGACGTCAGGTCCTGGCCGTTGGCAGTCTGGTGCTCAGCGCGTTTACGCTGGGTGGCTGGACCCTGTTCAAGCAGAAGGATCAGGGGCCGCTGCTGTTGTCTGCCCGTGACGATGCAGAAGGCCGGCATTTCGCGGTCGGTTACCGACTGGACGGCACGCAAGTGTTCGCCACTCAGGTCGGCCAGCGCTGCCACGACATCATCAATCACCCTTCCCTGCCGCTGGCGGTGTTCATTGCGCGGCGTCCGGGCACCGAAAGCTACCTGCTCGACTTGCGCGACGGGAGCCTGCTGCAGACCATCACCTCTCTACCCGATCGTCATTTCTACGGCCATGCTGTCATCCACCGCGACGGTGAATGGTTGTACGCCACCGAAAACGATACCCGCGACCCCGGCCGCGGGCTGCTGGGCGTGTATCGATTCGTCGATGAACGACTGGTGCATTCGGCAGAGATTCCAACCCACGGAATCGGCCCGCATCAGGTGTCCTGGATGCCGGACGGCGAAACCCTGGTGGTCGCCAATGGCGGGATTCGTACCGAGGCGGAAAGCCGCGTGGAGATGAATCTCAATGCCATGCAGCCCAGTCTGGTGCTGATGCAGCGCGACGGCACACTGCTGAGCAAGGAAACCCTGGCTCAACAGATGAACAGCGTGCGCCACATGGGCATCGCCAGCGACGGCACCATTGTTTCCGGACAGCAATTCATGGGGGACTCGCACGAGTTGTCCGAGCTGCTGGCCATCAAGCGGCCAGGACAGCCATTCCAGCCCTTTCCGGTCGCAGAAGACCAACTGCGCGCCATGAATCATTACACCGCCAGTGTCGCGGTACACAGCGACCTGCGCCTGGTCGCGCTCACCGCACCTCGGGGCAACCGCTTCTTTATCTGGGACCTGGACAGCGGTGCCGTAAAACTCGACGCGCCGCTGCCCGACTGTGCCGGCGTCGGTGCCGTGGCTGACGGCTTTGTCGTAACCTCCGGCCAGGGCCGCTGCCGCTTCTACGACTGCCGCAAACCGGAGTTGCTGGCCACGCCGCTGGAGCTTCCGACCGGTTTCTGGGATAACCACCTGCATCTGGCCTAAGCGCGGCGCCCCTGATCGGCAATGGCCCGAATGCCTTCAACGGCATCGCTGAGCTGGGCGACGATTCGGTTGCCCACATCCTTGTCATCACCGCCCATGCGCTGATTGCGAACGAACGTCTTTTTGATCTCCTCCCAGCGAGCGAGTTGTTCCTCGGTCAGCCGTCCGCACAGCTCGGTCAGCTTGAGCAGGTTTTCTTCTGCACCCTGGGTGAGCAGCTGTGACTCGCCACGGTAGTGATCTGAAATCAACTGGTTGATTTCTGCTTCGTTCATGACCGCCGATACTTTCTCCGCCAGTCTGTTCATGTTGCGATAGCTGCCCTGAAGACGAAACGGTGGTTCGGTTCGGTACTCATCCGCCTGGGAGGCACTGTCGATGTAGGCTGCGTTGACGCGCAACAACACCTCCCGAATCGTCATCAGGCGGCGGATCGTTTCAGTCAGTTCGGTGATTTCTGCACCACTGTATTCATGGCTGAGATCGCTGGTGCTGAACGTCTTCCCTTGAGCGTGCCCGGCCAACAGGTAAAAGTCCTGCATATCCCGGTTGGCCAGAGGTGCCAGGACCGGATTGGAGGTCATGCAGTTTTCGAGGTAACTCAAGGCAAAAGCACTTTCGTTGCCGCCCGACACTTCGCCAAGGTTGTAGACATCGGCGCGGTTGACCAGCATATCGGGGATCCTGAACAGCTCGCCCGATTCCGTATAAGGGTTACCCGCCATCACGATGCAGAACTTCTTGCCACGCAGGTCGCAGGTTCGGGTCTGACCTTTCCAGACGCTTTCAATACGCCGGGAGCCGTCGCACAACGAAATGAATTTCTGAAGAAACTCGGGTGACAGGTGCTGGATATCGTCGATCAGCAGACAGACGTTATTGCCCATTTCAAGCGCCAGGTTGAGCTTTTCCAGCTCCATGCGCGCAGGCCCGTCGATCGCTTGCGCAGGATCCAGTGAACTCGTGCGATGGCCCAGGGCAGGCCCGTTGATCTTGACCAGCGCCATACCCAATTGAAACGCTACGTATTCGATCAGTGTGGTCTTGCCGTAGCCGGGCGGAGAAATGAGCATCAGCAGCCCCATCAGATCACTGCGCTTGCCCTCACCGGCGGTACCTATCTGCTTGGCCAGATTATCGGCGATCAGCGGCAGATAGACCTCGTTGATCAGCTGATTGCGAACGAAAGAGGTCAGAGGACGTGCCTGCAGATCGTTGATGCGCAGCACCTCACGCTCACGACGCAGAAACGATTGTCGCCACGACTGATAGCGGTGCATCTGGGGAATGAAAAGCTCACGGTGCGTGCGCAGGCGCGTGAAGAAATCATCCAGTGAGAACGCAAGGGAACCCGAGTCGAGTCTCGGATGCTCTCCCAGAAGACCGTCAATGCGGACGTTCACGGAAAACGTATTGACCCGTAGCGTCGGTTTGCCAGCGAAACGCAGCAACAGCAAGGCTGTCGCTTCCGGCGCAAAGTGAGCAAGCGCTCCCTGTCCGGAGTCGATGCAGAGGCCCATCACCCAGTGCCCGATGAGCAACCATTGTCCCCGCAGATCGTTTGCCATCGCCTGTACCGCATCGCTCAGTTCCACTCCACACGCGTCAGACTCCAGACGCCGCTCGAGCGCTCCGAGAATGTCCCAGCCATGCCCACTGATTTCGAAAACCGGACGGTCTTGCGTCAATACGTGCGCAAGGTACTCGGCGCTTTCCGACACGATCAGGGGTGAAACCGGCAAACCCGTCGCCACCGCGAACGACTCGAGCGTCAGCGCAATGTCCCTGCAAATCTCGATCATGCCATCCGGGTGATTGAACAACCTGAGAACCGCAGCGCAGGACCGGGCCCGGCTCTGCAAGTCCGTCATCCTGGCCTCGAATGTTCCTGGCAGGTGCCAGGCAATCAATGCGAACGCTCTGGCTGATGGACTGAAATGCAACAGACCGGCCGCCGCCATGCACGGCATCACCTGCTGGAGTATCAAGGCCGCGTCATGGTCATGAATGCCCCTTTCATAGCCTTGCTTGTAGAGCGGGGTGCAGAACTGCCGGATGTGCTGCTCCAGTTGTTCAAACGTCATCTGCGAAAGGTCGATACCTGACTGCGTCGCAGCCTCGAGCACCTGGCCTGCGAGGTATTCGCTTCGATAGACACTGCCTGATTCGGACTCCAAGCTGGCTTGAAAGCAGACGCGAAACGACGCGATGGCGTCGTCGTCGAGCCGCTCATGAAAGTCAGTGCCGGTGATATGCACCCAGAGGTGCTCGTCTCGGGGCAAAAGGGTCAGGTCCAATGCCTGGGTGTTGATACTGAACAGGTGTCTGGTCCCCAGTTTCAAGAGCGTACCGCTGGCATCGAACAGATCGGCCTTGTCCCGCTGCTCCCGCACCGCCTGATCGCGGGCGGCCTTCAGACGTGCTTCGATGTCGTCAGCCTTGACGCTGTCCTCGAGGATTCGCAGACGATCAGAAAGCTCGCGCAGCTTCAGCACCTGCGGGTCAGTGGCGAAAAAGCTGTTCAGTCGGTCGATGTCCAGACAACCCGAAAGACGACGCGGCAGGCTGTCCAGAATACGACTGGCCGCATCCATGAGCCCCTGCGTCTGGCGCTGGCGGGTATTGATCAGCGTCTGTCTGTGCTGCTCGAACGCCTCCAGTACCTCGTCACGCTTGCCCATGACATCGTTCAGAAACGACTCATGCTCACCAAAGCGGCTTTCCAGTTCGTCCAGTTGAATCAGCAATTTCGCCAGCTGGTCATCACACGCCTGAGGACTGTTCGCCAGCGACAGGGCATGGGTCAGACTTTGGCCTATCAACTGAAACCGTGCAGCAAACTGCGCAGTGGACTCGGACGAGACCAGCGCCTTGCGACGGGATCGAGCATGCGCCATGGACTGATTCATGCGCGCGTACACGCTGGAGATGGACTCGACAATGCCGGTGCGCTGCGTCGCGTCCTCGATGCCCAGCGAGCTGGCAAGCCCCGACAGCATGTCCAGAGCGGTCGCCATCGTCGCGAGGCTTTCCAGGGGTGGCTCCAGTTCGAACACCGACGCTGCAGCCTGGACCTGGCAATCCAGCTCATCGAGTTGCTGGCTATAGGGCAAGAGTGCTTCGGCCTGGCACATGAAATCGGCAGCATCGCCAGAGGTGCGTTCAAACTCCGCCAGCAGACTCTGCTCCATTTCTTCTATGGCGGGCAGATCGATGTAGCGCTGTTCCTTGAGCGTCACGAGATGGCCGCGCAAGCCGGTGATCGAATCCAGCCGAGCGACAAAACCCTGAATATCCTCGCAACGATTCAGGCGCAGTTGACTGGCGAGCGCAACGTGACGTTGTCTTGCCTCCTGCATCAGTCGGGTGGAATGGCCCCGCAAATGCTCGACTTTCTCGAATTCATCGGCTATCGAACTGCCGGTATCCGCAATGCTGCGCAGTATCGATGCCAGCGAAGCCGTGCTGTCGTGGATCAACCAGTGATACTTGTCGAACAGAAGCGCAACCTGCCGTTCCAGTGCACTGAAACGAGCCGCCGTGGCGCTGGTAGCGACAGATTCTCTGGCAAGGTCATACAGGTCGGAAATGCCGCGGACCAATTCGGCATTGCCGATTCGGCCCAGAAACGAATGACTCGACGGCTGACCGGTTGCGTAATCCTCGGTGAAGAAAGGGGTCTGCCAGATCTGCACAGGATGGTTCCGGGCAGGTTCGGCCTCAGCCGAGAAAATCACCATGCGTCCGTCTTCGAGACGCGCATACCCATGACCGAAGACGGGCGGCAGCAACTGCCGTCGGATGGTGTTGTAAGTGAACAGGGCCGAACGCCCCTCGACCGCGTCGTGGAAGATGTACAGAAAATCCTCACCGTTAGGCGAGCGCAGCAGACGCTTGAAATGCATGCCTTGCATCGCAGACTCGAACAGCCTGTGCTCACCGTTCTGAAGATAGAGCCCTCCGGGAAATACAATGCCGTGATCGTCGGGAAGACGCTGACACGCGAGGCCAATCGCATCAATCCGGGTCAGCGCAAGCGCCTTCAGATTGCAGACCAGATAGCGGCACTGCTCTTCCTTGTAGGGCCGGACACTCAAGAGGATCAGATTACCCAGTCTGGCGAAGGCCACTTGTACATCAGGCAGCGACTGGTTCTTTTCAGCGAGCGCCTCACGGTACAACTCAATCCCGGTTTCTGACGGACTCTCGCCCCTGACAACCAGCTCGCCGTTCTCCAGATGAATATGGACGCTTTCAAGAATGGTAATACGGGGCGTTTGATCGTTGACGATCATCTCCCTACCCGCCTGAATCCATTCAAAATCGTAACGTGGCTCGTTAACGATATCGCGCTCCCCGCGATTATCGAGGTAGCGTACCTCGTTGCCCGACGCGCTCATCGACCAGCGGAAAACCCGGATATCCGTGAGACGTTCGCCGAACTGAAAACTGGCCAGCAAGCGGTTTTCAGAGACGGACAACTCCAGCAACCGGGCATCGCGGTAATAGGTATAAAACTCCTCGAAATCCCTGCGAAACACCGGATCGGCCAGCCAGGTGCCGTCCACATCAACAGCGTGGGTTTCATAACCCTGCTCGCCCTCGCTCAGACGGAACAGCGCAAACACATCGTCAATTCGGGCTGCCACATTGAGCCCGGGCGACACGTTGTAGCCGAACAGAAGGTCGGGACCGACACGCACGATGCCTCTTGGAATGCAGCTGTTTTCCGTACGTAACCGAGCACGTCCCAGTACCTCCATCGAGCTGCACCCGAACTCTTCAAGCCTTTGGGCATTGAGCGTGTCGACCTGCCGAGACAGGCTGTCACCCTGTTCCTGCAGGCGTTTGAGCAATACCTCATAGGCCCCACTTTCAGTGACCGCCGTGTTCCACGCTTCCTGAGTCGGGTTTTCAAACTGATCTTGGGACATGGGTCAATCCGGATGGGCAGGTCAGTGTCGTGAAGAGGCGCCCGGCAAACGAACCGGGCGCTGGCTTGGGCATTACTGAGCGTCGGGACGACGGTCCGACGTTCTTTCGGTGGCCACTCTGGAGAGCATCCCGAGTCCGGTCTGAATGACCTGAGCGGCAAGTGGGCTGCTCTGATTCAGACCTTCGATGGCTTTGCCGACCGAAAGGGATTTCACGAAGGCGTCGAATACGCCGTTATCCCCTCCGCCCACGAACTGGATGCTGGCCTTGCTCATGGCTGCGGACAGCACCTCGGCCTGTTGCTCGGCAATCTTCTCGTTGGCCGCGATGCTCGCCATGGTGATATCGAGCTGATTCTGCAGAGCCAGACGGAACTCTTCGTGCTCGCGGGCACCGCCCGTCAACTTCTGCATCGCCTCGAACTTCTCGGTCAGTCCCGCCGCTTCTGCCTCGAAACGTTTCTGAAGAACTTCGGCTTCGGCAGCGCCGACGTCCTGGATGGTCGCTGCTCTGGACTCGCCGATGGCCTTGTCGCCCTCGGCCTGGGACAACAGACGCTGCTTCAATACGGCCGCTTCTGCCAACCCCTCGCGCTCGATGGCTTCAGCGATCTGTATCCGAACCTCTGCATCGGACTCACCAACGGCACGATCACCTTCTGCCTGAGACAACAGCCGCTGCTTCAGCACCAGCGCCTCGGCCTGCCCTTCACGCTCGGAGGCCTCAGCGATCTGCATGCGAACCTCGGCCTCTGCCAGTCCTGATGCAGCCTTCTCGGCACGTACGCCCTCGGCACGCTTGATCGCAGCCTGCGATTCACGTTCGGCCTTGCGCAAGTCGGCATCGGCAAGCGTCACCAGTTCCTTGGCGCGGTATTCGGACACCACTGTGTCCGCTTCGGCCTGTTTGACCAGACACACCAGATCGCGCTCGGCCTGCGCCTGGGCTTCGGTGACGACCACGGTTTTCTTGCGATCCGCATCGGCGATCATGCGTAACGTGGTGATAGCCTCTTCTTCCTGAGCGACGGTCTTTTCGACGATGACGCGCTCGCGCGTGACGCTGGCAATCTCCCCACGCTTTTCTTCAAGCTGCCGATCACGCTCGATCCGGCTCAGCGACACTTCGCGTTCGCGATCGACCTGCGCCAGGGCCTGGGCGCGAATGACGGTTTCCTTCTCGAGCATGACGACGCGCTCGCTGTTCTGGTTTGCAACATCCACTTCACGCTGATGATTGACCGCAGCGACATCGATGCGCTGCGCGGCGGCGATGCGGGCTTCCTCGGCTCGCAGATGCTCTTCGGACTGAACCTTGAGCGTCTCGGCTTCCTCGCGCGCGATCACCGATGCGATTTCACGCTTCTGCCGCGCCTGCGCATCCGCTTCCTGACGTTCCAGCGCCAGACTTGCTTCGATGGTTTCGACGTTCTTCTTCTGAATCTTCAGCGCCTGATCACGTTCCAGCTCGTTGGTGATGACGTTATGGACCGAAGTCAGCTCGGTAATCTTGCGAATGCCCTCGGCATCGAGAATATTGTCGCGGTCGAGGTCTACCTTGGGCGTCTGCTCAAGGAAGTCGATGGCCACGTCCTCAAGCACATACCCGGAAAGATCCTGACCTATCACGTTGACGATCTCATCGCGAAAACGGACGCGATCCTCGAACAGTTCAACGAAATCGAATTGCTTGCCAACGGTCTTCAGTGCTTCGGAAAACTTCGCATTGAACAGCTCGTTGACGGCCGACTTGTCCGAGGCGCGCTGAACACCAATGGCCTTGGCGACCTTGAGGACGTCTTCACGGGTTTCGTTGACCCGCAGAAAAAAGGCCACGGTGATATCGGCGCGCATGTTGTCCCGGCAGATCAGCCCACCCTTGCCTTTTCGATCGATCTCCAGCGTGATGACGCTGATCTTCATTTTCTCCATGAAGTAGAGATAAGGCAGCACCATGGCGCCGGTGAAATAGACCTTGGGGCGACTCGACAGATCGTTGACGATAAGCGCCGTGCCCTGAGGAACCTTGACGTAGAAGGTCTTGATCAATAATGCCAAAGCGACCAAAGCAAGAACTGCGACGCAGAGGATAATGAGAAATGGCATGGCCATGTCCAGCATGCTGTATGACTCCATAACGGGCTCAGCCCTTGAATTCCGACTCGCTGACGACGAGATAGGCATGCTCGTCTGCGAGGTATTGAAGAAGCACCACCCGGTCATTGCGTTTGATTTCGGGGGTGCCGAAGGTACGAACCTGAAGCAGCAGCCCTGCGCCGCCATCGCTCATCAGTGCACGTCCGCTGTTGCAGTTCACGGTCTGGCTTGTGACGACCGCCACCTGCCCACAGATCGGCTTCGGTTCCGGTCCTCTGATCTTTCTGATGAGAGGTTTGAAAAGGCGAAGGGTAACCAGGGTAAAGATCGAAGCGGCCCCGAGGGCCAAAAGCCCACTGACAAACCCAAGGGGGTAGTAGAAAAAGCCGAGTGACAACTGGTCGATGAAAAGCAGCTGGCCGAAGTAGCTGACCAGCCAGCCAGAAAGACTGATCAGTGTCAGGATGATGGAAGCAGGCACGCCGGTGAGACCGAGACGGGCAACCAGACCCTTACCCGATTCGGCACTGGCACTGTCGAAGGCTGAAACAGCCTCCATGTCGATATCGACCGGACCGCTGTCAAGGATGCCCAGGCACACCATTAGCCAATAGAACACGGTTATTGCCAGCAATAGGCTGAATATCACAACAGGGAACGACAACGCTGTTTCGATGAAATGGTACATCTCGACATCCTTTCGAATCAGGCGCACTGCTGTTGGCGACTGGTCTTGATTCGCTGCAATACGGTTTGCGCGCTGAAGGTGTCGACTGTGATCCCGGCATCCAGCAATTGCTGTTCAAGATCGGCATCGGCAAGGCTCGATTCCTCCTGAACCTGCCGCCGGGCCTCTGTCTCCAGTTGACGTTGCCTAAGGTCGTTCAAGGCATCGGTGGCGCTTCGCAACCTGCTGGCCGATTCGTCCTGGGATATCGCCCAGCCGCCCTGGGCCTGCTGCACGAACTCGGTTGTCCGAACAATTTCGACCTGCTGCCGGAGTGCCCACAGCTTCTGTTCACTGACACGCAGACTCGCGCTCAGGCTGCTGACGGCAATGGCATAGCCTTGAGCGATACGGGCATCCTCTTCCATCCTCTTTTCCAGCAGGCCAATCTGTGATGCAACCTCCAGGGCGGCAGCTTCATCATCAGCCTCAAGAGCTGTTTCAATGTTGCGAGTCAGCGAAGCGACCTGGGCCCGGGCCTGGGTCACCTTTCGTGTTGCATGAAGACTCTTGGCCATCAGGCACGCGAGGCTGGAGCGGCTTGCGTCAAGGTGTTGTTCGGCGTTGCGGATTTCCTGATCGAGGATGTGCAACGTCTGTCGGGCCACGATGCTGCTCGACGCTTCGTTTGCCCCGCCTCGCAAGGCAGTCACTATTTTCGTCCAGATACCGGCCATGCCATTTTCCCTTGGGCGTATTGATCGAATTCTGAGGACTCGATAAACATCCGACGAAGATGACATAGGGGAAACCGGCGTTATGCCGGAACAGTCGTTTAAAAAAGTAAGAAACTTCCTCAAGGTCTGAAATTCACGACTTCCAACACGTCATTCCGGGTTTCCCCATCGTCAGCATGGGCGAAGCGCTCGACACAGTCAGGCAAATTGCGGCAGAAAAAGCGCTTGAAGGGTCCGCGTACGACTACGCCGGAGCATCCGGGCAGTACGTGCAGGAAGGCAGCGCCCTGTGGATAACCTTCGCGCTGGCACTGGCGATCATCTTTCTGGTGCTGGCGGCGCAATTAGAAAGTTTCCGCGACCCGCTGGTGATCCTGGTCACAGTCCCGCTGTCGATCTGCAGCACCTTGATTCCTATGTTTCTCGGGGTATCGAGCATGAATATCTACACCCAGGTCGGGCTGGCGACCCTGACAGGTCTGATCAGCAAGCACGGTATCCTGATTGTCGAGTTCGCCAACCAATTGCGCCGTGAACAGGAGCTATCAGCGAAGGAAGCAGTGGACGAAGCTGCCGCGATTCGTCTGCGTCGGGTCGTGGTGATCGCGACCGGCATGTCAGTCGGCAGGCTGTTCACGCTTATCGTCCTGCCTTGCGTGTGCACCTTCTGGCCGCCCCTGACAGACAGGCCGAGAAGTTAAGTTCGGCAGTACATTGATCACTTGCCAAACGACAAAGGCCCCGACAAGGGGCCTTTCAGGTCAAGGGATTTTTCAATTTTTCGAACCGGTACCTTGTGCCAGGCTGTACATCAGGAGCAGCAGATCGTGATCGGGCTTCACTGCTACTTGACTCTTGATTGCACGAGGTAAAGGACAATGCCCTTCTCCGTGCTGAGCACTCAGGATCTTCGTACCCGGTTGTTCGAGCGCTGCCATGGCGACTGTTGCAGTCGCCAACGCAGCGAACACGAACAAACCTCTAGCCATTTCGAGCTTCATGACTCTAAACCTTTGATAGAGCTGCCAAACGCCGCTTGGTAAAAATAGACCAACTTCTGCCAGTCTGCGGCGCTGAATGACGAATGGCGTCTCAACTGCTTCATGTCATGCTGCGCAGCCCCGTAGGCCGTCCAGCGGCGACGGCCCTTTTCAAGGTCAAGCAGTGCAACTTCGGCTCTGGCCTGATCACCCTCGCCAGTGACACGCACAAAAATATGCTTGATATACAGGCAACTGTGCTGCCAACGCCCCAAATGCATGCGGGCCAGCGTTTTGCCTATTTCACTGAGCATCTGCTCGTACAACAGTTCGCCATACTGCTCGCGGCCACCTGCAGCAAGCCACTTTTCGAACTCTTCGAATCCCTCCAGTGCTTCGGTCACCAGAAGCGCGCGCCATTCGTTTTCGGTGCGCTCCGCGCCGCAGAACACGATTTGCGGCACACTGACGCCCAGTCTGTTCAGACCTTCCAGGGCGTCGCGCTCGCGAAGTACCGTCGGGCGCCCGAACGGGTGCAACCAGCTGCGGTAGATATGACCGGTCTGCCGTTTGCTGTAGAGCGTCTGTCCATCGTCCGTGATCAACCGTTGTACGCCACTTTCACCACCACGCCGCACGTTGGGTTCTTCAACCCACTCGCCACTCTGGCTCCAAAAGTGACTGAACCCGTTCTTTCTCGGGCTAACAACCGGTTCCTTCAAGGACTGCAGACCCATCTATTCACCTTTTACGCAATACATAGACTCGCCACATGGCGTACATCGGCAGGAAGTCCATTCGCTTCTGAATGCGAAATCCTGCCTCTTCAAATTCAGTTTCTGCGGTAGTAACCGGTAACACAAAACGATTCTGGTAACTTTCCTGCCCATTTTTCTCGTACCGCTTGCTCTCGAGCTTTCTGCGCTTCCAGGCCTTGAAATTGCCATCCACCCATAGGGACACAATCACACTGTCGCGGGTGACTCGCTGAAACTCCCGTAACAGAGCCATCCGATCACTCGATTGTCCGACGTGGTGTAACAAACGCATACAGAAGATGCTGTCCACAGCGTTGTCGGGCAAGTCGATCGCGAAAGCAGATGTCTGCAAGGGTCGTACCCTTTTCACCACATCAGCCGGTTGAGATTCACAAGCGGTTCGCAGCATGTCCGCAGAGTTGTCCGCACCAATGATGGAACGATTGGGTTTTTCCGCCAGCAAAGGCCAGAAACGCCCTGCCCCGCATGGAAGATCCAGCACCAGACCGGGGTCTCCGACCATGTGCAGTGCCTTTCGTGCCAACTGTTCGTCACGATAATGAGACAACTTGCGCCATAGACCGTCCTGATGTTTTTCCAGGTACTGGCGAGCGTGGTCCTTGTCGTACTTACGGGAAAACTCAAGTTCAATGCGGTCGCTCATGAGAGCATCTCCTGACGTTAATGGCGGCCAAATTAGTCAGGTCGCCGTCACCGTCAGGTCATCTGAATGTGAAAAAAATGTCACATTGACCGGTCAAATGTTTCCAGAGTTTACAGGTACTTGCGTGCCAAGTGAGCCGCCTCTGGTCAGAGAGCGGCCTGCACATGGCGAATCAGGACAGGCATCAGGGTTTGACGATGTCCAGCGTGACCCTGAAGCGGCAGCCATGGGGCTCCATCGGTGTCAGGCTGACGCTCCAACCCTGATTGGCACAGATACGCTGAACCAGCGACAGCCCGAGCCCCAGGCCTTCGCCACGTTGCTCGTTACCCCGCACGAAAGGTTCGAACATGGCTTCACGTTTCTCTTCGGGGATACCGACACCGCTGTCCTCGACGACGAAGCTTTCGGACTGCAGCGTCAGCGTAATGAAACCGTGGTCGGTGTAATGCAGCGCATTGCGCAGCAGGTTGCCCATCACGGCGTGAAGGAAGGTTGCGTTGTAGCGGATGTCAGAGACCTGGCCTTCCGGTGGCGGGTTATACGTCAGCTTCAGCCCTTTGCCCTCTATCGGGTCACGCCACTGCGAGATCAGTTGCTCGGCAACACCGACCAGCGTCGCCTTGGGCGTCATGGCGGGATCTTCGCGCTGGGTACGGGCGAGCATCAGGAAGGTCTGGACCAGATCACGCATCTCTTCACAGGCACGGCCGATGCGCTCCACCTGCCGACGCGCACGCTGGTCAAGTGCAGGGTTCTCCAGCAGCAATTCACAGGAGCTGGCGAGCACCATCAGCGGCGTACGCAGCTCATGACTCACATCGCTGGTGAACATCCGCTCGCGGATCAATGCCTGGCGCAGACGCCCCAGCGTGGCGTCGAAGGCGACGGCCAGTTCACCCACTTCGTCCGCGGCGTAGTCAGGCGCCAGAGGCGGCGCAAGGCCCAGCAACTGATCGCGATGACGGACCTGTCGGGCCAGCCGCACAACCGGCGCCATCACGCGTCGGGCAAGCACCCAGCCCAGGAAAACGGCCAGCGCCAGTGCGAGCACGAAACCCACCAGCACCACCGCGAACAGCACGCGCTCGCGCTCTTCGAAATCGCTCTGGTCCTGCAGCAAGGCGTAGTGACGACCATCGACCACTTCGATCATCGCGTGATAGGACAGCGGCCCGCGGAACACCTCGTGAAAGCCCGGCTCGAGATGACGCAGGTCCTTGGGCAGGTCGAAATCGCCAGGACCGTTGGTGAAATAGAACAACTGGTCAGGCTTGGGCCGATGGCTCCAGTCGCTGACGCTGTCCATCAGCATCAGGCGGTTGAGATCGCCGCCCAGGCCTGCGGAAATCAGTTTTTCTTCGACCAGGTGAACGGTGGAAATAATGCCGATTGCAAAGGATCCGGCGACCAGCGCACTCATCAGGGCAAACGCGATGATGATCCGCTGGGCAAGGCTCTGTTTAAACTCCATCCCGGCCCTCGGCCAAGCGGTAGCCCACGCCATGTACGGTTTGCAGCAGCGGCTTGGAAAACGGTTTATCGATCACCTGACGCAGCTGGTGCACGTGACTGCGAAGGCTGTCGCTGTCGGGACAGTCATCGCCCCACAGCGCTTCTTCGAGAATTTCGCGACGCAGCACATGCGGGCTCTTCTGCATCAAGACCGCGAGCAGCTTGAGCCCGACCGGGTTGAGCTTGAGCATCCGCCCTTCCCGCGTCACTTCCAGCGTGTCGAGGTCGTAGATCAGATCGGACACCTGCAAGGTGCGACGTCCGCCGCCCTGGGCACGACGCAGCACAGCCTCTATACGCGCCGCGAGTTCGGACAGAGCGAATGGCTTGAGCAGGTAATCGTCAGCGCCGGAGCGAAAGCCCTGCAGGCGGTCGTCGAGCTGGTCACGCGCGGTCAGCATGATCACCGGTGTGTCGCGACGAGCGTCTTCGCGCAGGCGTTTGCACAGCGTGTAACCATCGATACCGGGCAGCATGATGTCCAGCACGATCAGGTCGTAATGTTCGGTGGCGGCCAGATGCAGTCCCGAGAGGCCATCCTGTGCGCAATCGACGGTGTAGCCTTTCATGCCCAGGTAATCGGCCATGTTTGCCAGGATGTCGCGGTTGTCTTCAACCAGAAGAATTCGCATGGAGCACTCTCATATGCAATTTGGGCTGGCGCAGCTTAAGACGAAGTGGACGTCAGGGCCAGCGCCGAAACGGCCTAACGATTTTTTCATCCAGAATTCACAACTCACATGACACACTCCGAAACAAAATTGCCGCAATTCATGACTGCGGTACGTATTCCACCAAAACCGGATTTGCCATATTGAAAGCCGTCTCCCCGCCGTACTCCCGTCCGCTCAACTTCTGGATATGCTTGGGCATACCCGCCGTCACCGCCCTGATACTGGTTCTGCTGGAGCTGACCTCCGTGGACATGGACCTTGCCAGACTCGCCTTTGACCCGACGGCCGGTGCATTCATTGGCAGGCACAGCTACTTTCTGGAAGACGTGCTTCATGATCGCGCCAAACAGGTGGTGATGGCGATTGGAGTACTGGCGATGATCAGCTTCGCTGCGTCCTTCAAGGTCGAGCGCCTGATGCCATGGCGTCGCGAACTGGGGTGTCTGGTGCTGTCGATGGCCCTCGCCACCGGTTTCGTGACGCCGCTCAAGGTTGTGACCTCCGTGCAGTGCCCCTGGAGCCTGACCGAGTTCGGCGGCCAGGAAACCTACAGCGAACTGCTCAGCCCGCGTCCGGAGACTGACAAGCCCGGCCGCTGCTGGCCGGGTGGTCATGCCGCCACCGGTTTTACCCTCTTCGCGCTGTTCTTCATGTTTCGCGACCGCAAGCCACGCTTGGCCAAAGCCGGACTGATACTGGCCTTCACGCTGGGCTCGATCTTTTCAGTGGGTCGCATGCTGCAGGGGGCGCACTTTCTGTCGCACAACCTCTGGACGGCGGTGTTCTGCTGGTTGATCTGTCTGGGGGTTTATTACTTCGTTCTGTACAGACCTGAGCGCCGCGAACCGGCAGTTGAGCTCTCTCGCTGATCTTGAAACGTCATACACAAGCTTGCCTCAAACTTACTGATCGTTCTCAAGCTCTGCGTTATACACAAAGCCGCCTCAACACTGATCGTGCCCTTCACTCCGCGTGGGCATGCCTCCCGTGACGCTCCGCGTCACAAATGGCACAGACTGAGGACTCAGTGAGCCGAGCGCATGGCGTGGATAACGCTGGAGCTTGGGCACACATCTGCGCCACGTTCGAGAGCGGACGCGGAGCGTCCTGGGAGGCATTCCCACGCAGAGCGTGGGAACGATCAGCGTGATCTCAAGCACGCCAATCATGCTCATGCTTGTGCTCAGCGTTATACCCGAGTCTTGCCGCCTCCCACGGGGTATGCATTCCGTCAGTCACTTTCGTTTTTGCCCCTGTTTTGCGCGTCTTGCGGACTTGTTTATCACGATGAGCGCCGAGCATGAGCACGATCAGTGTCCAGGCAGCCTTATGTACAACAAAGAACGCTGACCTACAGATCAGCCATAAAAAACCCCGCACAAGGCGGGGTTCTTTATGGGTGTCGCTTAGGGGTAAAGCTGACTTACATCATGCCGCCCATACCACCCATGCCGCCCATGTCCGGCATGCCGCCGCCTGCTGCCTTGTCGTCAGGCACGTCAGCAATCATCGCTTCGGTGGTGATCATCAAGCTGGCGATCGAGGACGCTGCCTGCAGAGCAGAGCGAGTGACCTTGGCCGGGTCCAGAATACCCATTTCGATCATGTCGCCGTATTCGCCGGAAGCAGCGTTGTAACCGAAGTTACCCGAACCCTGCTTGACCTTGTCGACTACAACGCTTGGCTCGTCGCCGGAGTTGGCAACGATCTGACGCAGTGGTGCTTCAACAGCACGACGCAGCAGAGCGATACCGACGTCCTGATCGGCGTTGTCGCCTTTCAGACCTTCGATGGCCTGCAGGGAGCGAACCAGCGCCACGCCACCGCCAGGTACCACGCCTTCTTCGACGGCTGCGCGGGTTGCGTGCAGGGCGTCTTCAACGCGGGCTTTCTTCTCTTTCATTTCGACTTCGGAACCGGCGCCGACCTTGATCACCGCAACACCGCCGGACAGCTTGGCCAGACGCTCTTGCAGTTTCTCTTTGTCGTAGTCGGAGCTGGTGTCACCGATTTGCTGGCGGATCTGAGCGATGCGCGAGTCGATGTCGGTTTTAACGCCAGCACCGTCGATGATGGTGGTGTTTTCTTTGTTCAGTACAACGCGCTTGGCATTACCCAGGTGTTCCAGGGTAGTGGTTTCCAGGCTCAGACCGATCTCTTCGGAGATAACGGTACCGCCAGTCAGAACAGCGATGTCCTGCAGCATGGCCTTGCGACGGTCGCCGAAACCTGGAGCCTTCACGGCTGCAACTTTCACGATGCCGCGCATGTTGTTCACTACCAGAGTCGCCAGGGCTTCGCCTTCGACGTCTTCGGCAACGATCAGCAGTGGACGGCCTGCCTTGGCGACAGCTTCCAGAACCGGCAGCATTTCGCGAATGTTGGAGATCTTCTTGTCAACCAACAGCAGCAGCGGGCTGTCCAGCTCGGCAACCATGGTGTCCGGCTTGTTGATGAAGTACGGGGACAGGTAGCCACGGTCGAACTGCATGCCTTCAACGACAGACAGTTCGTTTTCCAGACCCGAACCTTCTTCAACGGTGATAACGCCGTCTTTGGTCACTTTTTCCATGGCTTCGGCAATGATGTCGCCGATGGAGTGATCAGAGTTGGCCGAAATGGTGCCGACCTGGGCGATTGCCTTGGTGTCGGTGCATGGCTTGGACAGCAGCTTGAGCTGAGCAACGATGGCGATGGTCGCCTTGTCGATGCCGCGCTTCAGGTCCATCGGGTTCATGCCGGCAGCGACGGCTTTCAGGCCTTCGTTGACGATAGCCTGAGCCAGAACGGTGGCGGTGGTAGTACCGTCGCCCGCATCATCGTTGGCACGGGAAGCAACGTCTTTGACCAGCTGCGCGCCCATGTTTTCGAAACGGTCTTTGAGTTCGATTTCCTTGGCAACCGACACACCGTCTTTGGTGATCAGCGGAGCACCGAAGCTCTTCTCGATGATGACGTTACGGCCTTTTGGGCCCAGGGTCGCTTTTACTGCGTCAGCCAAGACGTTTACACCGGCGAGCATTTTTTTGCGGCCAGAATCGCCGAATTTAACTTCTTTAGCAGCCATGATCATTATTCCTTGAATACTTTGTAGTAACGGAAATCAGCGCGAGCACTCAGCCTTCGATAACAGCGAGAATCTCGTTCTCGCTCATCACCAGCAGGTCTTCGCCATCTACTTTCACAGTGTTGCTGCCGGAATAAGGGCCAAACACCACCTTGTCACCCACTTTCACGGCCAGCGCACGTACTTCACCGTTGTCCAGCACGCGGCCGGTACCAACAGCGACGATCTCGCCACGGTTTGGCTTTTCGGCAGCCGAACCTGGCAGAACGATACCGCCGGCAGTTTTCGTTTCTTCTTCGCTGCGACGGATTACGACGCGGTCATGCAGAGGACGAAGCTTCATTGTCGATCTCCTGATTATGGTTGTTGAGCGTCCGGTGAATGCACCGGCCTGTTATAAATTCCGGACTTGCCGGTTACGGTTCGACGCGCGAACCGCAGAATACGGTCTGGCAATCAGGCCAGAAACCTTGCGGTGACCCATACATAAGGGCGAGCAAGGTTATTACAAGGCTTGGGCAAGAAAATTTTTGCAGTTTGACAGCGCCCACAAACGAGCGCGGCACCCGAAGGTGCCGCGCAGCGAAGGGGTTGCAGGGATTATTTGTCCCGGTGCTCGAACTCGCCTTCGATCACGTCGGGTTCGCGGGTGGGCTGGTGAATCGCGTGCGTGCGACTGTTCGCCGTCTGCTCATCGGCACGACTCTGCAGGTCATCGGCGAAGGCGCGCTGGCGCATGGCCTGAGCCTCGGCGCGCTGACGAACCTTGCTGATCAGCAACCGCCGAGTGACAGGCAGCAGACAGATCACGCCCAGGATGTCACTGATGAAGCCTGGCAACAGCAGCAGGCCACCGCCTACCGCAACCATCAAGCCTTCAAGCATCTGCTGAGCAGGCAGCTCGCCGCGGGACAGGCTTTCACGGGCACGCAGGGCCGTTGCAAAACCTGCCACGCGCATAACGAAAAGTCCCAGCATCGATGTCGCCAGGACCAACAGGAATGTCCAGAGAAAACCAATGGACATGCCGACCCGAACCAGAATGAACAGTTCGAGTACCGGAAAAAGTAAGAACATCAGCAAAAAAACACGCATCAAATCAGTTCCTCAGCGCAAGAGTGCCTTGCAAGTAGACCGTATGTGATGTCAGAAAGTCGTTAATTCAAGCGTGCTTCCCGTCATTTACCGGCCATTTTTCTGCGTGAGCCAGTTGAACCAAGGCCTCGCGGACTTGTGTCGGTGTATTACAAGGCTCGCTGAATGCCAGCCAATAAACGCTGTTCGCGATACGCAGGTGCATACCTTCACTGTCGATGCCGACCAGTCGAGCGGGCTCGGTTTGCGGCAGGCCCGACAATTCGACGTAGTGCGCAATGGCCTTGGCGTGGTCCTGATTCATGTGCTCGACCATGCCCGTTTCGACCTTGCCGGCAAACGGATTGTCCAGCGCCACTTCGTCCAGCCAGTGAATGGCGCCGAAGCCGCCGATGTACCGGTAGCGAACAGGTGCAAGCACCCAGAAATCGAAATCGTGAGCGGTGTGATAACTCTGCGACTCGGGGAAGAACCGGTAGTACCGTCGTGCTGCAGCCTCGATCGCATCGGGATCACTGAGCTTTTCGGCCTGCGCCAGTACCGTCACCCGGCCAACCGCCTGCACATCCTCGGCGCCCCGCTCGCCCACCAGCAGCGAGCACTTGGGATCGAATGTCAGGTTATGGGTGTGCTGAGCGATGCGGCTGATCAGCACCAATGGCCGCCCCCGATCATCCAGGCAGTAAGGCACAACCGAACCGAACGGGTAGCCCGGCATTGACTTGGAATGCGTTGACAGGGCAGCCCTGTACTCCTTGAGCAGCAGGTGCCTGGCATCCTTAGAGGCTTTCGCGCTCATCGTGTGACTCCTTGAAACGTTTGCGTCGAGCTGAAGACGAACGCGCGGAAACAGAATATAACGTGCTCTGGCAACGGCATTCGGACTCATCTCGAATGAGCCATGCCGTGAAGACAATCAGCGGATTGGACACGCACATGGAATTGAAAGACAAGCTAATAATAATCACCGGCGGAGGCCAGGGTCTGGGCCGCGCGATGGCCGAATACCTGGCCGGCAAAGGTGCGAATCTGGCGTTGGTGGACCTGAATCAGGAAAAACTCGATCAGGCGGTTGCAGCCTGCCAGACACAAGGCGTGCAGGCACGGGCCTACCTGTGCAACGTCGCGAACGAAGATCAGGTTGTGGAAACCGTGAGCAGGATCGCCGACGATTTCGGGAGCATTCACGGATTGGTCAACAACGCGGGCATCCTGCGCGACGGTCTGTTGGTCAAGGTCAAGGACGGCGTCATGATCAAGCTGAGCCTGGCTCAGTGGCAGTCGGTGATCGACGTCAACCTGACAGGCGTCTTCCTGTGCACACGCGAAGTGGCCGCGAAGATGATCGAGCAGAACAGTCAGGGTGCGATCATCAATATCTCGTCGATTTCACGTGCGGGCAACATCGGTCAGACCAACTATTCGGCCGCCAAGGCCGGTGTCGCGGCAGCGACCGTGACCTGGGCGCGGGAACTGGCGCGTTACGGCATCAGGGTCGCAGGCGTGGCACCCGGTTTCATCGAAACCGAGATGACCGGCAGCATGAGGCCCGAGGCGCTGGAGAAGATGACGTCTGCCATCCCGCTCAAACGCATGGGCAAGCCGGACGAAATCGCCCACTCGGTCGCTTACATTCTGGAAAATGATTATTTCAGCGGGCGCATCCTGGAGCTGGACGGCGCGATGAGAATCTAGACGGTGATTGACCAGCGACGCGCCTTGTAAGCGCGTCGCTGGCCCACGTGCTTACCAGGCGACGCCGAAACCTGCGGTGTAGCGAGTCTTGTCGACATCGCCGTTGCTGGAGCCGCTGATGACATCTTTCTCGGCCTTGAGGTTAAGCGAGGCCCACTCGGTGACCTTGTAGCGCAGCCCCGCCTCTACATCCAGCGAGTAATCCGCAACGCCGCTCAACGGTTTGCCCAGCTCGCCGTTGGTGAAGAACTCGACCTTCTTGCCGATCAGGTAACGGTTGTAGTCCCAGGTGCCGGCAACCGAGTAGAAGTTTTCCTTCTCGTCGTTGGAAAACTCGAAGTCAGTGCGGTTGAGCAGTGCTCCGACCTTGAAGGCACCCAGTTCGTCATCCCAGAACTGATAACCAGGACCCGTACCGACGACACGCTGGCGGGACAGGTCTTCGATCTTGTCGCGCTTGTAGGTGACGCGGGCGTCCCAGAAGAATTTCTCGGTCAGGAAGCGGTCGATCGAATACTCGGCGCTCCAGTTGTCGGTGCCGATCACGTCGTCTGTCGTTTCGCGGTTGTATTCACCTCTGGCGTTATGACGCCACTGACCGTGACGCGCCGATGTCTTGAAGGCGACGTTGTAATCATTGGTGTCATTCTCGGCCTGCTGGAAGTCCAGCGCAGCGTCAATATTGCCCTTCCAGACCAGATCGGTAATGACCGGCTTGGGCTTGATGATCTGCTGAATGCTCTCCAGCTCAACGGTCTTGGGCGCTTCGCCATTGGCCAGAACCACCTTGCCGTCATCAGACGCTTTCAGTGACTTGGCAACTTCGCCGGTGTATTGGTCCTGCTTGACCAGCAGTGGCTGATCGCTTTCCAGGGTCTTGACCTTTTTCCAGTCTATTGGAATGGCGCCACCGTATTCGGTCTGCAGCAGCAATTTGCCGCCGTCGAAAACCTTGATGGTACCGGTCAGCTTGTCGCCGTTCTTCAACCAGACGGTATCAGCGAGCAAGGGAGTGGAGGCTGCGGTGAGGGCAAGACACAGAAGGGTTCTGGACAACATAAGCGACGACTAGGCTCTGTTTGGCGGAAAATCGGGCATCATCCCGCTGGAAAAACGTCAAGGCAGTCCATGGACCCCCGAACACAGGTATCACTGACCTTCAGATCCGTCTGTAGTTCCAGGAAACGACAATCAATCTCGTTTTATACAGGATAAACGTGTGAGCGACCCCGTTTCAGAACAAAACGACCCCAGCGGGCTTTCGCCTGCCGACGTACGGCGCACGGCACTTTATTTGACGCTGGCCCAGGTGCCGGAAGGCAAAGTGGTCAGCTACGGACAACTGGCGGAACTGGCCGGACTTGGCAAGGCCGCCCGCTGGGTAGGCCGTACCTTGAGCCAGTTGCCGGACGGTTCGACGCTTCCCTGGCACCGTGTTCTGGGTGCCGGTGGCAGGCTCAGTCTGCCACCCGGCAGCCCCTCGGGTGACGAACAGCGCGCCCGCTTGCGTACCGAAGGCCTTACCATTCTGAACAATCGGGTTGATATGCAGCGTCATGGCTGGCGCCCCACGTAGTTCAACGGTTAGAGTGCGCCCTTTGTTTTCGTAACCTGAGGCAGATTCCAGCCCATGCCCCGTAAAACCTGGCGCGCCGCGCTCGCCGCATATGCCAGCCCATCGACTTTAGTGTTGCTGCTGCTCGGATTCGCTGCGGGCATGCCTTACATGTTGGTCTTTTCGACGTTATCCGTATGGTTGCGTGAAGCCGGTGTCGCTCGCGAAACCATCGGCTACGCCAGCCTGATCGGTCTTGCCTACGCCTTCAAATGGGTCTGGTCACCATTGCTCGACCAGTGGCGCCTGCCGCTGCTCGGCAAACTGGGCCGTCGTCGCTCCTGGCTGGTACTGTCCCAGACCCTCGTGCTGCTGGGCCTGGTCGGCATGGGTTTCTGCGATCCGCAGCAACATCTGTCCTGGTTGATCGCCATCGCGGTGGTCGTGGCCTTCGCCTCCGCGACCCAGGACATCGCGATCGATGCGTATCGCCTGGAAATCGCCCATGACACCCAGCAGGCCGCGCTGGCAGCCAGCTATATGTCCGGCTACCGCGTTGCCGCCCTGCTGGCGACCGCAGGCGCACTTTATTTCGCCGAAGGCTTCGGCTCGACCGGCTTCGCCTACAAGCATTCGGCCTGGACCGGTACCTACGTACTGTTCGGTCTGCTGATGCTGCCCGCACTGATCACCACGCTGGTCATGCGCGAGCCGCCCGTACCGCTGCGCACCCAGCTGTCGGCAGCGCGCTACGGCTTCACCCACCAACTGGCCTCAGTCTTTGTCCTGATCGTGCTGCTGGTGTCGGTTCCGGCGATGTTCACTCAGCTCTACAACACCGACTTCGCCAGCGTGCTCTTCCAGGACACCAGCTGGATGGACCTGCTGCTGGAAGACCGGGCGTTCCTGCGCGCGATCCTTTATACGCTGCTCACCATCGGCTGCCTGTCTTCGATGGGACGCCGCGGCCTCGCACCGGTCCTGACACCGATCAACGATTTCATCATGCGCTACCGCTGGCAGGCCTTGCTGCTGCTGGGTCTGATCGCTACTTATCGTATGTCGGACACGGTGATGGGCGTCATGGCCAATGTGTTCTACATCGACCAGGGCTTCACCAAGGATCAGATCGCCAGTGTCAGCAAGATCTTCGGCCTGATCATGACACTGCTGGGCGCAGGCGTCGGCGGCCTGCTGATCGTGCGCTTCGGCATCATGCCGATCCTGTTCATCGGCGGCCTGAGTTCGGCAGCCACCAACATCCTGTTTCTGCTGCTGGCAGACATGGGGCCGAACATCAAAATGCTGATCCTGACCATCTCGCTGGACAACCTCAGCTCCGGCCTTGCGACGTCCGCGTTCGTGGCCTACCTGTCGAGCCTGACCAACCTCAAGTTCTCGGCAACCCAATACGCCCTGCTCAGCTCGATCATGCTGTTGCTGCCGCGCCTGATCGGTGGCTATTCAGGGGTGATGGTGGAGAAGTTCGGTTACCACAACTTCTTCCTCATCACCGCCCTGCTCGGCGTGCCGACGCTGGTGATGATCATCCTGCAGTGGAGCAAGGACGCCAAAGGCGTGAAAATCGAAGAACCTGCTCAATCGACGACCATTGACAAGCCTTGAGGCCGACGAGCCTTTTCCGCGCACGATGCTAAAGGAACGACAGTGAACACCGCAAAAAAACCAAGCTTCAACCAATACCTGATGCTTGCCCTGATCGGGCTGGGTATCTGGCTCCCTGTCGTCTGGACCGCGCTGGCGTATGCCGCTTCAAGCGCCGCCGAGCCGATGGCGATCGGCAGTGCCATCGTCCTGCTGGGTCAGCTCGAAATCTTCGCGATCATTTTCCTGATCATCTATACGTTCTGCTTCAAGCCGTGGAGGCTTTCCGTGGCGTTGCGTGTGGGCTTCTTCCTGAACGTGCTGGGCGCAGCCGTCGCGGCCGTCGGCATTATCGTCGGGCTCGCCAACCTGTAACGAATCCGCGCCCATCAAAAAAGCCCTGACGCTCACGCGCCAGGGCTTTTTCGTTTTCTGATGGAGCGGCGCAGGTTACTCCTGAACGACCCGCATCATCCGCTGTGGCGCCGGGATGTCGATGCCTGCGTCCTTGAGACGATCACGCGCTTCGATGTTGAAGAGCGAGACCACGTCACCAAAGTCACCGGTCTTGGTCCAGACCCGCAGCGACAGGGTAATTGCGTTCTCTCCCAGCGCTGCAACCACGGCCTGAGGGGCCGGGTCTTCGAGTACGCGTGGGTCTTTTGCCATCTCCAGCAGGACTTGCAAGGCTTGTTTCAGGTCCGCGTCGTGGCTGACACCGATGTCGAACACAACCTTGCGGGTCGGCTGACGATTGGTGTTGGTGATGATACCGTTGGACAGGTTGCCGTTGGGCATGATCACCGTGCGGTTGTCACCAGTGCGCAGCACGGTGTGGAAGATCTGAATACTGTCGACGGTACCCGCAACGCCCTGCGCTTCGATCCAGTCACCTATACGGAACGGACGAAACAGCAGAATCAGCACCCCGCCTGCGAAGTTCGCCAGACTGCCCTGCAGCGCCAGACCGATCGCCAAACCGGCAGCACCGATGGCCGCGACGAATGAAGTGGTTTCGACGCCGATCATCGACGCGACACTGACCACCAGCAGTATTTTCAGAATGATGTTCGCCAGACTGCTGACGAAGCCCTGCAACGCCAGATCTGCCTGTCGCCGTCCCAACAATGCACCGAGCTTGCCGGTCACCTTGTTGATCAGCCACCAGCCGATGCACAGCGTAACGAGTGCCAGAAGCAGACGGCCGCTGTACTGCATGATCATCGGAATCCAGGCCTGCGACGCTTGCCACAGGTGACCGACTTCTGCGTTTAAATCCATCTTTCTCTCCTTAACCTGACGAACCGGCGTCGATGGACAGCAACGGCTGTCGTTTCAATGCACAGGGCGATTCGGACTGGCCGGGCAACCCTTGGTTCCCCGGTCAGCACTGCAAATCGTCAGTCACGGAAGTTGTTGAACTGCAGCGGCATGCCCGAATCGTAGGCGCGCAGGGCTGCGATGGCTTCCTGCAGGTCGTCACGCTTCTTGCCGGTAACACGCACCTGCTCGCCCTGAATGGCGGCCTGGACCTTGAGTTTGGCTTCCTTGATGTGAGCGACGATCTTCTTAGCCAGCTCCTTGTCGATGCCTTCGCGCAGCACGACTTCCTGTTTCATCAGCTTGCCGGATGCGTAGGCGTCCTTGATTTCCAGGCACTTGGCGTCGATCTTGCGTTTGACCAGTGCCAGCTTGAGGATCTCGATCATGGCTTCAAGCTGGAAGTCTGCTTCGGCGGTCAGGCTGACGGTCAGTTCCTTGAACTCGAACGTCCCCTTGCCTTTCAGGTCGTAGCGACGATCCAGCTCTTTGATAGCGTTGTCGACGGCATTCGTGACTTCGTGTTTATCCAATTCGGACACTACGTCGAACGAGGGCATGTATGTTCTCCAATTGAACGGCGCGCACGGCAATCAACGGCGCGCATGACTTGACGGTATGAAAGAACGCTCATTATAACGAGACTTTTCCGGCCTTCACTGTGAGCCTTTCATGTCGAATACTGATTTCACTGCTTCAGGGCCGCTTTTGTCCTTGAAGGCCGATCACTGATGGCGACCACCTGGCATGTATTGGGCGCAGGCAGCCTGGGCAGTCTGTGGGCCACGCGGCTGGCACGGGCGAATGTGCCGGTGCGTCTGGTGCTGCGTGACGCCGCCCGTGTAGACGCTTATCAGGCCAGCGGCGGCTGCCTGACCTTGATAGAAAACGACGCGGCCCGTTCGTTCCAAGTGCCTGCGCAAGCGCTGGACGATCAGGCGCCGATCGCTCGCCTGCTGGTGGCCTGCAAGGCTTATGACGCCGAACAGGCCGTGGCGCAACTGGCGCATCGCTTGACGGCCGATGCCGAGGTCATCCTGTTGCAGAACGGCCTCGGCAGTCAGGACGCTGTCGCAGCGCAAGTGCCGCATGCCCGCTGTATATCTGCTTCGAGCACCGAAGGTGCGTTTCGCAAGGCCGACTGGCAGGTGGTGTTTGCCGGTCATGGCTTTACCTGGATGGGCGATGTTGCGAATCCTGCTCCACCTTCCCTTTTGAAGGACTTGCACGCCAGCGCAATTCCTCACGAGTGGACGCCGGATATCCTCACCCGCCTGTGGCGCAAGCTGGCGCTCAATTGCGCGATCAATCCACTGACCGTGCTGCACCATTGCCGCAACGGCGAACTGCTGGAGCATCACTGTGAAGTCGCCACGCTCTGCGCCGAGCTGACCGATCTGTTGCATTGCTGCGGTCAGCCGGCGGCCGCTGCTGACTTGCACAGCGAAGTGTTGCGGGTCATCAAGGCCACGGCGGCGAACTACTCGTCGATGTATCAGGACGTGGCGCATCAGCGACGCACCGAAATCAGCTACCTGCTGGGCTACGCCTGTGCCGCTGCCAAGCGCCATCATTGCCCGGTGCCGTATTTGCAGCAGTTGCAGGCGAGGCTGGTCACGCATCTGGCAAGCAAGGGTTTGCGTACGGACTAGCCCGCGCTACCCTGCTTGCTCCACCTGCCACTGCGACCTGCCCCATGCCTTTGCGCCAACGCCTGGAAAACCTGCCTGTCGGCCAGAAGCTGCTGGCTGCCCTGCTGGTTCTGATGACCACTGTCCTGCTGGTCGCCAACCTGACCTTCATCAGCGCGGCCTATTACATTTCCCAGGAAGCCATGGCGCCGCAGGCCTTGCAGACCATTGGCCGTCTGATCAGCAGCGCCAACCTCAATGAAAACGCACTGAACTCACCCGACGACGCACGTGCATTGCTGAGGGAGCTGAAAAGCTACGGTCCGTTGCGCGCGGCGGCCATTTACGACAACGATGGCGAACGCCTGGGGCAAGTGCAGCAAGGCGAAGGGCTTGAGTTGCCCCATCATTTCAAGGATCTTGAAAGCTGGCGTCTGACCGAGTTTCGCAGCACGCAGGTCATCACTGTACCCAAAGGCGAGCAACCTCCTGGCCATCTATTGCTGGTCGCCAGCAGCGAACTGCCGCCCGCGTTTTATACCGGCACGCTGACTGCCAGCCTGGGCATTCTGGTGTTCAGCGTATTGCTGTGGCTGGTCGTGGCGCGGCAGATTCGTCGCCTGATCACCGAGCCTATCTATCAATTGGAAGAGCTCTCCCGTCAGGTCACCCGCGAAGAGAACTACGCGTTGCGCGCCGAGCCTGGTAACGAAGATGAAATCGGCAGCCTGGCTGAAGCCTTCAACACCATGCTGTCGCGTATCGAAGCACGCGAACAGCAGCTCAAACGCGCCCGCGACGACTCTCAGGAAGCCTACGATCAGGCGCAGGGTCTGGCCGAGGAAACCCGGCACACCAATCGCAAGCTCGAGCTCGAAGTTCAGGTGCGCAGCAAGATCGAAAAGAAGCTCACGGGCTTTCAGAACTACCTCAACAGCATCATCGACTCGATGCCCTCGGCCATGATCGCGCTGGACGAGCAACTGTACGTGACCCAGTGGAATCAGGAAGCCAGCGCGCTTTCCGGCACAACCCTGGACGAGGCGATGAACCAGCCGATCTTCATCGCTTTCGAGCCGATGCGCTCGTTTCTGCCGCAGATCAAACACACCGTTGAACGACACAGTGTCACCAAGATCGAGCGCGTGACCTGGATCAAGAACGACGAGTCTCGCCATTACGCGCTGACGTTTTACCCGCTGACCGGCGACGCAGGCCGTGGGGTGGTGATCCGGATCGACGACATCACTCAGCGCATCTCGCTGGAAGAAATGATGGTGCAGTCGGAAAAAATGCTTTCGGTTGGCGGCCTCGCAGCAGGCATGGCCCACGAAATCAATAATCCGTTGGGCGCGATCCTGCATAACGTGCAGAACATCCGCCGACGTCTGTCGCCGGACCTGCCGAAGAACATCGAGCAGGCCGAAACCGACGGGATCGACCTGGCCGTGGTGAACAACTACCTGACCAGCCGCGAAGTGCCGCAATTGCTGGATGGCATCCAACAGGCAGGCGCGCGAGCCGCGAAGATCGTCAGCCACATGCTCAATTTCAGCCGGCTGAGCAACCGTCAGCTCTCGCCCTGCGACTTGCCTGCACTGATCGATCAGGCGGTGGAAATCGCCAGCAACGACTTCGACCTGACCATCGGTTTCGACTTCAAGGGCCAGCACATCATCCGCCAGTTCGATCCGGAGCTGGGGCCAGTGCCGTGCATTGCCAACGAGCTGGAACAAGTGCTGCTGAACCTGCTGAAAAACGCCGCCCAGGCGATTCATCAACGGCCCGATGGCGAGGACGAGGGACGCATCATTCTGCGCACCCGACTCAATCCACCATGGGCAGAGATTCAGGTGGAAGACAACGGCATCGGCATGTCCGAAAGCGTGCGCAAACGCACCTTCGAGCCGTTTTTCACCACCAAGGAGATCGGTCAGGGCACTGGACTGGGCCTGTCGGTGTCGTACTTCATCATCACCAACAACCACAAGGGCCAGATGGAAGTGCAATCTTCCGTCGGCAATGGAACCTGCTTCACGCTGCGCCTGCCGCTGATCGCCAATCAGGTGAATGTCCAGCAACAGGTTATTTCCAAGCTATGACCAGGAGCCACTGAATGGGCTTTCGTTTGTCGAAAATCTACACACGTACCGGCGATGCCGGGGAAACGGGGCTGGGCGACGGTCGCCGGGTGTCCAAGGATCACCCGCGCGTCGAAGCCATCGGCGAAGTCGATACCCTCAACAGCCAGCTTGGTCTGCTGTTGGCCGGATTGATCGAACTGGCGCCGAGCGTGTCCGGGCTCAACGAAGTGATCGATGTTCTGGCGCCTTGTCAGCACCGTCTGTTCGATCTGGGCGGCGAACTGGCGATGCCGAGTTACAAGGCATTGAACAGCGCTGAGGTCGAGCGTCTCGAGGCGGCGATCGATGTCTGGAACGAGGAACTGGGGCCACTGGAAAACTTTATCCTGCCCGGCGGTTCAGCGCTGATTGCACACGCTCATGTGTGCCGCAGCCTGGCCCGCAGTGCCGAGCGTCGCTGCCAGCATCTGAATGCGGTCGAACCGCTGGAAGGCTCTGGTCTGGCGTATATCAACAGATTGTCGGACCTGCTGTTCGTCGCCGCCCGGATCATTGCCCGGCGACAAGGCATCGCCGAAATCCTGTGGCAGCCTGCGCCGAAGCCGGAGTAAGGCATGATCGTGCCCGCTCTGAGCGTTCAAGAGCTGACGCAGAGCGTCCTGAGCGGCGTTACCACGCAGGAGCGTGGTAACGATCAGTGTGAGCTTGATGATCGTGCCCATGCTCCGCGTGGGTATGTATCCCGTGACGCTTTGCGTCACATTCGGGAGCGGACGCAGGAACGATCAATGATCCAGGACCATCAGAGCTCTTCAGGCCAGAACGCCCGTATCCCTGCAACGCCCTGAGCGCCGTTTTCCCATGCTTTCTGCCTTTCGGCAGGCCCCACGCCACCCAGCAGGTAAACAGGCTTGCTGAAGCTTGTGATCAACTGTGCGGCCTGTTCCCAGCCCAATGGCTGAGCATCGGGGTGCGTCAAGGTTGGCTGCACCGGGGACAGGGTCACGAAATCCACGCCCATCTGCTCCGCCAACGCCAATTCTTCTGCGTTGTGACAGGAAGCGGCCAGCCAGCGATCCTCTGGAAACGGCCGTCCACGGCTGGCGTATTTGCGCAGTTGCTCGGCCGTCAGGTGCCAACCGGCGGACGGGAAATCACCCAGCCATTCCAGTGGTCCTTTGAGCATCAGTTGCGCCTTGCCTGCGCACAGACCCGCCGCGTCCACCGCCATGTCGCGGTACTTGGGGTCGTAGCCGCCCGGCGCACGCAGTTGGACCAGCTTGATGCCGCCCGCAACGGCTTTCTGAATCCCGCGCAGGACTTCGATGTTGTCCAGCCCTTCCGGGGTGATCAGGTATTCGCCCGGCAGAAGCGCCGCCGCGACGATCGGCCGGTTGGCGGCTGGAAAGTCGTAATTGGCCAGTTCACGGGAAGACGCCCAGACCAACGGCTGACCTTCGGCACCGTGCGGCTCGCCGGTGAACGCTGAAACTTCCCAAACATCCAGCAGCACATGCTTGTCCGGGTAGTCATGCTGAATCTTGATCAATGGACGCGCCGCCGTGACGATGATGCCCAGCTCTTCCTGCAGTTCGCGTCCCAGCGCAGTCTCGACGGCTTCGCCCTCTTCGACCTTGCCGCCGGGAAACTCCCAGAGACCGCCCTGATGCTGGCTGTCAGCCCTTTTGGCGATCAGGATTTTGCCGTCGGCGCCACGAATGACGGCAGCGGCCACGTGAATGCGTTTCACGATCAGGACTCCTCTAGACCAGCCTGCTGCCAGCGCTGAAAGGCAGGCCATTGGTAAATGGTTTCGATGTAGGCCAGCGCCTCGTCGGGCAGTGCCACGCGATACGTGCGTAGGCGGATCGCGACCGGCGCGAAGAACGCATCGGCAATGCTCGGACGGCCAAACAGGAACGGACCGTCTTCCCTGGCTGCCTTTCGGCATTCAGCCCACAGCGCGACGATGCGGTCGATGTCGGCCTGGGTATCGACCGGAATGACTTCCAGCGCCTGATCCTGACGCAGGTCCATCGGCATGTTTGAACGCAGGCTCATGAAGCCGCTGTGCATCTGGGCGCAGGCAGAACGCGCCTGGGCACGGGCAGAGACATCACGTGGCCACAAGTCGACATCCGGGAACCGCTCGACCAGGTACTCACAGATCGCCAGCGAATCGATGATGGTGCCGTGCTCGCACTGCAGCGCAGGCACTTTGCCGGTAGGCGAATACTTGAGGATGTTCTCGCGGGTGTCAGGCAGGTTCAGGCGGATGACCTGATCGGTGAACGGCGCGCCGGTCATCTCCAGCACCAGCCAGGGACGCAGCGACCAGGAGGAATAGCGTTTGTCGCCGATGATTAGGTGCAGGCTCATGTTCAACTCCGTTGAATGGCGCAGGCGAGTGATCGCCCGCGCCGGAATGAATCAGGTGCGGTATTCCGCATTGATCTTCACGTACTCGTGGGACAGGTCGGTGGTCCAGATCGTTTCGCTGCAATCACCACGGCCCAGCTCGATGCGGATGGTGATTTCCTCTTCGGCCATGACCGCCGAGCCCTGCTCTTCAGTGTAGGTTGTGGCGCGGCAGCCCTGGCTGGCGATGCACACACCGCTCAGGAAAACGTCGATTTTGCTCACGTCCAGATCCGGCACGCCTGCACGGCCGACGGCGGCGAGAATGCGACCCCAGTTCGGATCGGACGCGAACAGCGCAGTCTTGATCAGTGGCGAGTGAGCAACGGCGTAGCCGACATCCAGACATTCCTGATGATTGCCGCCGCCATTGACTTCAACGGTGACGAACTTGGTCGCACCTTCGCCGTCACGCACGATGGCCTGGGCAACTTCCATGCAGACGTCGAACACGGCCTTTTTCAGGGCATCGAACAACGGGCCTTTGGCTTCGGTCACTTCAGGCAGATTGGCCTGGCCGGTGGCGATCAGCATGCAGCAGTCGTTGGTCGAGGTGTCGCCATCAATGGTGATGCGGTTGAACGACTTGTTCGCGCCGTCGCGGATCAGGTCCTGCAACACGCTCTGAGACACCTTGGCGTCGGTTGCGATGTAGCCGAGCATGGTCGCCATGTTCGGACGAATCATGCCCGCGCCTTTGCTGATGCCGGTCACGGTGATGGTCACGCCGTCGTGCTGAAACTGACGGCTCGCACCCTTTGGCAGGGTATCGGTGGTCATGATACCGGTGGCCGCCGCCGCCCAGTTATTCACAGACAGATCGTCAAGAGCCGCTTGCAGCGCGCCTTCGATCTTTTCCACAGGCAGTGGCTCACCGATCACACCGGTAGAGTAAGGCAGTACGGCAGACGCATCGACACCGGTCAGCTCGGCAAGCTTCTCGCAGGTACGACGCGCAGCTGCAAGGCCGGGCTCGCCGGTACCCGCGTTGGCGTTGCCGGTGTTGGTCAGCAGGTAACGCACATTGCCCTGCACGCGCTGCTTGGCCAGAATGACCGGTGCGGCGCAGAACGCGTTCAGCGTGAACACACCGGCAACGCTCGAGCCTTCGGCACAGCGCATGACCACGACATCCTTGCGGCCCGGGCGTTTGATGCCGGCAGAAGAGATGCCAAGTTCAAAACCGGGAACCGGGTGCAGCGTAGGCAACGGACCAAGACCAACAGCCATCGGGGTGCTCCTCGTGGGGTGTATGCGCCGCCCGCATCGGTACGGCGATTCAATGAAAAAACGCCGCGACGGGCAAGCCGGTCGCGGCGCGGGTATTACAGTGTCAGGGCCTTAGTTGATCTGGCCGTGACAGTGCTTGAATTTCTTGCCCGAACCACACCAGCACAGCTCGTTGCGACCCAGTTTCTGGTCGTTGCGAACCGGTGTAGTTGCGACGGCAACGGCCTCGCCCTCTTCCTCGATCAGCGCAGGCTGGTCGATACCCGGGGCTTCAGCGTGTTCGAACTGCATGCGCTTGGCCAACTCCTCGGCTTCCTGACGCTGACGCGCCTCCTCTTCCTCGGGGTCTTCGCGGCGAACCTGAACGTGAGACAGAACGCGAATAGTGTCGCGCTTGATCGAGTCCAGCAGTTCCTGGAACAGGGTAAACGACTCGCGCTTGTATTCCTGCTTCGGGTTCTTCTGGGCGTAGCCACGCAGGTGGATACCGTGACGCAGGTGATCCATGGTCGACAGGTGGTCTTTCCACAGGTCGTCCAGAACGCGCAACAGAATCTGCTTCTCGAAGGAGCGCAGTGCTTCGGCACTGGCCTGATCTTCTTTCTCGTTATACGCGACCAGCAACTGATCCATGATCTTGGTGCGCAGGCTGTCTTCGTGCAGGTGATCGTCTTCGTCAAGCCACTGCTGAATCGGCAGCTTCACGGCAAAGTCGGTGTTCAGTGCAGCTTCCAGGCCTGGAACGTCCCACTGCTCGGGCAGCGACTGTGGCGGAATGTGCTGGCTGATCAGGTTGTTCAGCACTTCAGCACGGAAGTCAGCGATGGTGTCGCCGATATTGTCGGCAGCCAGCAGCGTGTTACGCATGTGATAGATCACTTTGCGCTGCTCGTTGGCCACGTCATCGAATTCAAGCAATTGCTTGCGGATGTCGAAGTTGCGACCTTCGACCTTGCGCTGCGCTTTCTCGATGGCGTTGGTCACCATGCGGTGCTCGATAGCTTCACCGGACTGCATGCCGAGCGCCTTCATGAAGTTCTTGACCCGGTCAGAGGCGAAGATGCGCATCAGGCTGTCTTCCAGCGACAGGTAAAAGCGGCTGGAACCGGTGTCGCCCTGACGACCGGCGCGACCGCGCAACTGGTTGTCGATACGGCGCGATTCATGACGCTCGGAGGCAATTACGTGCAGACCGCCCGCTTCGATGACCTGCTGGTGACGCTTCTGCCAGTCGGCCTTGATCTGTGCGATCTGCTCGGGGGTCGGGTCTTCCAGATTGGCGACTTCAACTTCCCAGTTACCGCCCAGCAGGATGTCAGTACCGCGACCGGCCATGTTGGTGGCGATGGTCAACGCACCCGGACGACCGGCCTGAGCGATGATTTCCGCCTCCTTTTCGTGGAACTTGGCGTTCAGAACCTTGTGCTCGATGCCTTCGGCATTCAGCAGACGAGACATGTGCTCGGAGGTTTCGATGGTCGCCGTACCCACCAGCACCGGACGGTTTTCCGCCAGGCAGGCCTTGATGTCGGTCACGATGGCCGCGTACTTCTCTTCCGCCGTCAGGTAGACGAGGTCGTTGAAGTCCTTGCGCGCCAGTGGCTTGTTCGGCGGAATGACCATCACGGCCAGGTTGTAGATCTGGTGGAATTCGAACGCTTCGGTGTCGGCTGTACCGGTCATGCCGGACAGTTTGTTGTACAGACGGAAGTAGTTCTGGAACGTGGTCGACGCCAGGGTCTGGCTTTCGGCCTGAATGTTCAGGTTTTCCTTGGCTTCGATGGCCTGGTGCAGACCCTCGGACAGGCGACGGCCCGGCATGGTACGACCGGTGTGCTCGTCAACCAGCAGCACCTGACCGTCCTGGACGATGTACTCGACGTTGCGATTGAACAGTTTGTGCGCACGCAGACCGGCATAGACGTGAGTCAGCAGGCCCAGGTTGTGCGCCGAATACAGGCTCTCGCCTTCGGCCAGCAGGCCGACTTCGGTGAGCATTTCTTCGATGAACTGGTGACCGGCTTCGTTCAGTTCGACCTGACGGGTCTTCTCGTCAACCGTGAAGTGACCGGCCTTGGTAACCTGGCCTTCCACTTCCTCGATATGCTGCTCGAGCTTGGGGATCAGGCGGTTGATTTCGGTGTACAGCTTGGAGCTGTCTTCAGCCTGACCGGAAATGATCAGCGGCGTACGCGCTTCGTCGATCAGAATGGAGTCGACTTCGTCGATCACGGCAAAGTTGAGTTCGCGCTGGAACTTGTCGTCCATGCTGAACGCCATGTTGTCGCGCAGATAGTCGAAGCCGTATTCGTTGTTGGTGCCGTAGGTGATGTCAGCGGCATAGGCTGCGCGCTTCTCTTCCGGCGGCTGGAATGGAGTGACGATACCTACGGTCAGACCGAGGAATTCGTACAGCGGACGCATCCAGTTGGCGTCGCGGCGTGCCAGGTAGTCGTTCACGGTAACCACGTGAACGCCTTTGCCCGACAGCGCGTTGAGGTAGACCGCCAGGGTGCCGACGAGGGTTTTACCTTCACCGGTACGCATCTCGGCGATCTGGCCTTCATGCAGGGTCATGCCACCGATCAGCTGAACATCGAAGTGGCGCATGCCCATGACACGCTTGCCCGCTTCACGCGCGACAGCAAACGCTTCCGGCAGCAGTTGATCGAGGGTCTCGCCTTTGGCTATGCGGGCCTTGAACTCTTCGGTCTTGGCGCGCAATTGCTCGTCCGAAAGGGCCACCATTTGCTCTTCGAAGGCATTGACGAGTTGAACCGTCTTGAGCATGCGTTTGACTTCACGCTCGTTCTTGCTTCCAAAAAGTTTTTTCAACAAAGGCGCAAACATATCGACAGGATCTTCCACACATAGGAATGGAGGGCGGCCCCGTGAGTCGCCCGTGCAGCCCTGATGGCTGCATGCGAACGAGCATTCTACCCGGAAACGATGGTGAGGAAAGTGGCGTTATTCCACGATGCTGGCACAGCGCTGTGACGGGGCAGATTTACAATGGGGCCATTTTCAAGCACTTCAACCCGCAAAACAGGGAAGTTACTCATTGATTTGCATATGAAAGCACGGAAAGGCCTCTGAAAGCAGCCGTTACAATGCTTTCTGTTAAGATGAGCGCCTTGTCACCAAGGCACCTCCCCATGGCTTTTCGTCCTCTGAATGCTCGTGCGCCTGCAGTGCTGCTGCGCGAAGCCAAGCCTTTGAAGGCTATCTTTCGGCACGCCGAACGCCTGAGCCACCTGCAACGTCTGGTCGAGAGCCAGTTGCAGCCCGCTGCCCGCGAGCATTGCCATGTGGCGTCGTGGCGGGAAGGCAGCCTGTTGCTGATCGTGACGGACGGTCACTGGGCCACCCGTCTGCGTTATCAGCAAAAGCGCCTGCACCGACAACTGGTCGCGTTCGATGAATTCATCAACCTCACCCGGATCGTGTTCAAGGTTCAGCCACCTGCAGCGCCACGCGGCGCGGCGACGCACACCATCGACCTGTCCACGGTTGCGGCTGAAAACATCCAGGCCACCGCCGACGGCATCACCGATCCCAAGCTGCGCGCCGCGCTGGAGCGGTTGGCCAGTCACGCCAGGGATCGCAAATAAGCAAGTGGCCGCCTGAGCGCCCTCTTATCAAACAACCTGTAAGCCACTGAAGAAAACGACTTTGTGGGAGGCGGCTTGCCGGCGATGCAGTCGACGCGGTATGTCAGGAAAGTCGCTTCATCGTTCATCGCCGGCAAGCCGCCTCCCACGGACCGGTGTTTGCCGCGCGACAGCGCTACGTCGAAGACGTAGTGGCGCCTCCAAAGCCCATAAAAAAAGGCCGCCCGAGGGCAGCCTTTAAAGAACAAAAGGAAAGAGAGTAAAGCTTGCTTACACGGCCGCGACAGGGCGCATGTAAGAAATAGGTGCCGTACTGGCATCCTCGAAGGTCACCACTTCCCAGGCATCTGTCTGCGCAATAAGCGCACGCAGAAGACGGTTGTTCAGTGCATGCCCCGACTTGAAGCCCTTGAACTCACCGATCAGGCTATTGCCCAGCAGGTAGAGGTCACCGATGGCATCCAGGATTTTATGTTTGACGAATTCGTCCTCGTACCGCAGGCCGTCTTCGTTCAATACGCCTTCCTTGTCGACCACAATGGCGTTTTCCACACTGCCGCCGAGTGCGAGGTTGTGCTTGCGCAGGTACTCGATGTCACTCATGAACCCGAAGGTCCGGGCACGGCTGACTTCCTTCACGAAGGAAGTGCTGGAAAAGTCCACGCTTGCACTCTGGGTGCGGTCACGGAAGACGGGGTGATCGAAATCGATCTCGAAACTGACCTTGAATCCTTCGAAAGGCACGAAAGTAGCGCGTTTACCGCCCTCTTCCACTGAGACCTCACGCAGGATCCGGATGAATTTCTTCGGCGCGTCCTGTTCTTCCAGGCCAGCCGATTGAATCAGGAATACGAATGGGCCTGCGCTGCCGTCCATGATAGGAACTTCGGAGGCAGAGAGCTCGACGTAGGCGTTATCGATGCCAAGGCCAGCCATGGCCGAGAGCAGGTGTTCTACCGTGTCAACTTTGACATCACCATTGACCAGTGTGGTCGACAGAGTGGTGTCACCGACGTTTTCCGCACGCGCAGGGATCTGCACGACAGGATCAAGGTCGGCTCGGCAAAACACGATGCCGGTATTCACAGGTGCTGGCTTGAGGGTCAGGTAAACCTTCTCCCCGGAGTGCAGGCCTACACCTGTGGCACGGATAATATTTTTCAGGGTGCGTTGTTTAATCATGGCATGGGCCGCTTCAGCGCAAGTTGCGAACTGGTATCAACAAAGGCTGGCGATGATAGCAGACCATGCCTTTGCTGAACACCAATCACCCTAATACCCCTGATACATTTCATCAATCGGCCTGACGACGCAGGAAAGCCGGGATGTCCAGGTAGTCCAGATCATCGTTAGGGTTCATCTTCGCTGCTGCGGTGGCGCCTGCGTGTGCCTGATTGCGCATCACGGTAGGACGGTCCAGATCGCGGTAGTTGACCGAAGGGGCTTCCTGACGGGCCGCTGGCTGAGCCGAGGACTGCTGAGTGGTCTGCAGGGTATTGTCGATCACCTTGACAGGCTTCTCGATTTTCGCGCCCAGACCGGTCGCAACCACAGTCACGTGCAACTCGTCACGCATGTCCGGATCGATAACGGTACCGACCTTGACCATCGCGTGCTCGGAAGCGAACGCTTCGATGATGCTGCCCACGTCCGAGTATTCACCCAGAGACAGGTCAGGACCGGCAGTGATGTTGACCAGGATGCCGCGGGCGCCCTGCAGGTTGACGTCTTCGAGCAGCGGGTTGCGGATGGCTGCTTCGGTCGCTTCACGTGCACGGTTAGGACCGCTGGCGCAGCCAGTGCCCATCATTGCCATGCCCATTTCGCTCATCACGGTGCGTACGTCGGCAAAGTCGACGTTGATCATGCCCGGACGCTTGATGATGTCGGAGATACCGCGAACGGCACCGGCCAGTACATCGTCTGCCTTGGCGAAAGCCGACAGCAGGCTGGCGTCCTTACCGAGGATGGTCAGCAGCTTCTCGTTGGGAATTGTGATCAACGAGTCGACGCTTTCGGACAGCATGCGGATGCCTTCATCGGCGATCTGCATACGCTTGCGACCTTCGAACGGGAACGGACGGGTCACGACTGCGACCGTCAGAATGCCCATTTCCTTGGCCACTTCGGCAATGATCGGTGCTGCACCGGTACCGGTACCGCCGCCCATGCCTGTGGTGATGAAGACCATGTTGGTGCCTTGCAGGACTTCTGCAATGCGCTCACGGTCTTCCAGCGCGGCCTGACGACCGACTTCAGGGTTGGCGCCAGCGCCAAGGCCTTTGGTCACGCCTGTGCCCAGTTGAAGAATGGTGCGCGCGCCGATGTTTTTCAGCGCTTGAGCATCAGTGTTGGCGCAGATGAATTCCACGCCTTCGATGTTGCTCTTGACCATGTGATTGACAGCGTTACCGCCACCACCGCCTACACCGATGACCTTGATTACCGGGCTTTGCGGGACGTTGTCTACGAGTTCGAACATTTTCTCTCTCCTTCCGCTCTCTAGTTAGTTTGCCTACTGCCTGCCGCTATTGTTTGAAGCTTGAATCTTTGAAGCTTAAAAATTGCCCTGGACCCAACGCTTGATACGCTCAAGCACAGGAGCCTTGGGTTCGTCGCCGTAACTGCTGTTGCCGACAATCCCCGACAGCGAAATGCCATCGGATTGTTTCTGCAGCCCGTACAGCAACAGGCCTACGCCTGTGGAGTAGATCGGGTTGCGGACGACATCAGCGAGCCCTTTGACGCTATGCGGAACGCCCAGGCGCACCGGCATGTGGAAGATTTCCTCGGCAAGTTCCACCGCACCTTCCATTTTCGAGGTACCACCGGTCAGCACGATGCCGGCCGGGATCAGATCTTCATAACCGCTGCGACGCAGTTCGGCCTGGATCAGGGTGAACAGCTCGTCATAACGAGGCTCAACCACTTCGGCCAGGGCCTGGCGCGACAGCTCGCGAGGTGGACGGTCGCCCACGCTCGGTACCTTGATGGTTTCGCCGGCACCGGCCAGCTTGGCCAGTGCGCAGGCATAACGAATCTTGATTTCTTCGGCGTACTGGGTCGGTGTGCGCAACGCCATGGCGATGTCGTTGGTCACCTGATCGCCCGCAATCGGGATCACTGCGGTGTGCCGGATCGCGCCTTCGGTGAAGATCGCGATGTCGGTGGTCCCGCCACCGATGTCCACCAGGCAGACGCCCAGCTCTTTCTCGTCATCGGTCAGGACCGAATAGGCCGAGGCCAGTTGCTCCAGAATGATGTCGTCGACTTCCAGACCGCAGCGACGCACGCACTTCTCGATGTTCTGGGCAGCGTTCACTGCACAGGTCACCACATGGACCTTGGCTTCCAGACGTACGCCCGACATGCCCAGTGGCTCACGAACGCCTTCCTGGTTATCGATCACGTAGTCCTGAGGCAGCGTGTGCAGGACACGCTGGTCGGCAGGAATGGCAACGGCCTGGGCGGCGTCAAGTACACGCTCCAGATCCGCAGAGCTCACTTCGCGGTCGCGGATCGCCACGATGCCGTGGGAGTTCAGGCTGCGGATGTGGTTGCCCGCGACGCCGACGAATGCCGAGTGAATACGGCAGCCAGCCATCAGCTGGGCCTCTTCGACAGCGCGCTGGATCGACTGAACGGTCGATTCGATGTTCACCACCACGCCCTTCTTCAGGCCGCGGGAGGGATGGGTACCGATACCCACGATTTCCAGCGAGCCATCGGCCGCGACTTCGCCTACCAGTGCCACCACCTTGGAGGTACCGATATCCAGCCCGACGATCATTTTGCCGCTTTGCACATTTGCCATGGTCCTGCCTCTTATCAATTCTTCGCGACGGCGGGTTTGTCCGACGTCGGCGCTGCCTGTTCACGCCAGCCAACCGCCAGGCCGTTGGCGTAACGCAGGTCGATGCGCGCAATATTCGTGATTTGGTCTTTAAGCGTTTTGTCGTAAATCGCGATGAAGCGGCGCATTTTTTCGACGAGATGGTCGCGTCCCAGCAACAACTCGATACCCGGCCCAGCACTACCGGCACCTGTTGTCAGGAACCAGCTGCCACGCTCGCGCAATTCCAGGCGCACGATGGAGAAGCCCATGGGGCGCAACATCTGACTCAACACCTGGTACTGCTGCATCACCTGCTGCTGGGCCCGCTGCGGGCCGAACAACTGGGGAAGATGTTCATAATTGGACAGTTCACGCGGCGTGAAAGCCTGCCCCTGGTTGTTCAGCAGCGACTCGTCACCCCAACGGGCAACGGGCAGCTGCTCTTCCAGGCGAATCACCACCTGGTCCGGCCACACACGTCTGACTTCGGCGTGTGCAATCCATGGCATCTGTTCAAGCTCAGTGCGCATGGCGGCCAGATCGATCTTGAAAAAGCTCGACGCCACGAACGGTGCAATCCGCTGCTGCACGGCCTGCTGACTGATGTAGCTCAGATCGCCCTGCACATTGATGCGGGTGATCGGGCGGTCGGCATACGGCATGATCCGCAGCGCCGCTTCGTATGTACCAAAGCCCAGCACGACCAGCATCACCGGCCAGAACAGACGCTTCAGGAAACTGAAGTTCGGTTTTGGCATACGCGCAGACAGCGGCTCCTTGGCCACCATCCGGCTGGCGCCACGAGGCACCGGCTTGCGGTTGGGTGCTGGAGGCTGATGGCGTGCCGAAGCGTTCATGCCTTAAGCCCTCGCCTGAACGCTGTCGGCCAGAATCGCCAACACCAGTTGCTGAAAATCCAGGCCCGCAGCACGTGCCGCCATCGGAACCAGGCTGTGATCGGTCATGCCCGGCACCGTATTGACTTCCAGCAGCCAGAACTTGCCTTGCGCGTCCTGCATGACATCCGTGCGCGCCCAGCCGGCAATGCCAATGGCTTCGCAGGCGCGTGCTGTCAGTTGTTTGAGTTCCTGCTCACGCTCGTCGCTCAACCCGCATGGAATCCGGTACTGGGTATCGGAAGCCAGGTACTTGGCGTCGTAGTCGTAAAAACTGTGGGGAGTGCCCAGGCCGATGACCGGGAGCACCTGGTCACGCAGAGAAGCCACAGTGAACTCCGGCCCCTGAATCCACTGCTCGACCAACACTTGCGAATCGTAGGTACTGGCGGCTTTCCAGGCGGCGATCAATTCGTCGACGCTGGTCACTTTAGCCATACCGATACTTGAGCCTTCATGGGCCGGTTTGACGATCAAAGGGAAGCCCAGTTCCGTCGCGGCAGAAATACAATCCTGCTCGCTGACGAGTGCCGCGTGCAAAGGCGTTGCAAGGCCCAGACTCTGCCAAACCTGCTTGGTACGCAGCTTGTCCATCGCCAGAGCAGAAGCGAGTACGCCGCTGCCGGTATAGGGGATTTCCAGGCACTCCAGCAGCCCTTGCATGGTGCCGTCTTCGCCGCCGCGACCGTGCAGCACGATGAACGCACGGTCGATCTTTTCACTAACCAGTCGTTGCAGGAAATCGTCGCCCACGTCGATGCCGAACGCATCCACACCGGCAGCCTGCAATGCCTCAAGCACTGCCTGTCCGGATTTCAGGGACACTTCCCGCTCGGCACTCTTGCCGCCAAAAAGCACGGCAACGCGGCCGAAGCTTTTCGGCTCGAGTGTCGAGCGCAGGGAAGACGGGGCGACGGCTGTCATTTCAGCTTACCTTCGGTTGAAGCCACTTTGGCGCCGACGAACAGCGGACTCTTGAGCAATTGCGGAGCCAGACCACCAATGTCGCCCGCCCCCTGGCACAGCAGGATGTCGCCGGCGCGCAGCAGCGGTTTGACCAGCGGTGCCAGCTCAACGCCACGCTCGATGTAGATCGGATCAAGCTGACCACGCTGACGAATGCTGTGGCACAGGTTGCGGCTGTCCGCACCGGGGATCGGTTCTTCACCGGCCGGGTAGACTTCCATCAGCAACAGCACATTGGCATCGGCCAGCACCTGCACGAAATCGTCGTACAGATCACGGGTCCGGCTGAAACGGTGCGGCTGGTAAACCATGACCAGACGACGATCCGGCCAGCCACCGCGCACAGCATTGATCACCGCAGCGACTTCACGCGGGTGGTGACCGTAGTCGTCGACCAGCATCACGTGGCCGCCTTCGACCGGCAGTTCGCCATAGACCTGGAAGCGACGGCCCACACCCTGAAAGCCCGACAGGCCCTGAACGATGGCCTCGTCACTCACGCCTTCGTCGGTCGCGATAGCAATGGTCGCCAGCGAATTGAGCACGTTGTGATTGCCCGGCATGTTCACGGACACATCCAGCGGCTCGCGGTCGCGGCGCAACACGGTAAAGAACGTCAGCATGCCGTCCTGGCGCACGTTGATTGCGCGCACATCGGCTTCTTCGCTGAAACCGTAGGTCAGGATCGGACGCTTGACCTGCGGCAGGATTTCACGGACCACAGGATCATCGATGCACATCACTGCCAGCCCATAGAACGGCAGGTTGTGCAGGAATTCGACGAAAGTTTTCTTCAGCTTGTTGAAGTCGCCTTCGTAGGTCGCCATGTGATCGGCATCGATGTTGGTGACCACAGCGACCAGCGGCTGCAGGTGCAGGAAGCTGGCATCGCTTTCGTCGGCTTCGGCGATCAGATAACGGCTGGTGCCCAGCTGGGCATTGGTGCCCGCCGCGTTCAGACGACCACCGATCACAAACGTCGGGTCGAGGCCACCGGCCGCGAACACCGAAGCGATCAAACTGGTCGTGGTGGTCTTGCCGTGGGTACCGGCCACCGCGATGCCATGGCGATAGCGCATCAGCTCGGCCAGCATCTCGGCGCGTGGCACAACCGGAATACGACGTTCCAGCGCGGTAGCTACTTCCGGGTTGGAGGTATTGACCGCGCTGGACACAACCAGCACATCGGCACCCACGGTGTTCTCGGCACGATGGCCGAGGAAAATCTGCGCGCCGAACGATTCGAGACGTTCGGTCACTGGAGAGCTCTTGAGGTCGGAACCCGACACTTCGTAGCCCAAGTTCAATAGCACCTCGGCAATGCCGCACATGCCGACACCGCCGATACCGACGAAGTGGATGCGACGGATGCGGCGCATTTCGGGTTGCGGCATGGCGCGCTGATTCTCAACCATTGACCACCTCCACACAGACATCGACCACGGTATTGGTTGCATCGGGCTTGGCCAGGCGACGTGCCGTGCGGGCCATGCTGTTCAATTGTTCGGGTTGCATCAAAACCTCTTTCAGGCGTGCAGCCATCTCGGCTACGCCAGTTGTCGCTTGCGGCATGACAAAGGCTGCGCCTTCGCGGGCCAGATAGTCAGCGTTACGGGACTGATGGTCATCGATCGCATGGGGCAACGGGATCAGCAGCGACGGCAGGCCTGCGGCCGCCAGTTCGCTGATGGTCAGTGCGCCTGCGCGGCAGACCACCAGATCGGCCCAGCTGTACGCTTGAGCCATGTTCTGGATGAACGGCGCCACTTGCGCCTCGACGCCCACGTTGCGATAACGCTCGGCGGTAATTTCGTCGTGATTCTTGCCCGCCTGATGGAACACTTCAGGACGGATATCCACAGGCAATTGCGCCAGCGCTTCGGGCAGCAGCTTGTTCAGCGGCTCGGCACCCAGGCTGCCGCCCAGCACCAACAGGCGTGCCTTGCGACCGGCCAGGGCCTGACGCGGCGTTTCAAGAAACAGCTCGACACGCACCGGATTGCCGGTCGTGCGGCGTTTACTCGAGGCCGCGAAGGTGTCCGGGAACGCCTCGCACACTCGGCTGGCGAACGACGCGAGACTGCGGTTGGCAGTACCGGCTACAGCGTTCTGCTCATGAATGATCAACGGCACGCCTGCCAGCTTCGCGGCAAGACCACCGGGACCGGTGACATAGCCACCGAAACCGACCACACACACAGGCTTGAGCTCACGCACCACCTTGCGGGCCTGCATCAACGCCTTGAGCAACATCAGCGGTGCCTTGAGCAGGGACAGACGTCCCTTGCCACGCAAGCCGGTGACGTTGATCAGGTGCAGGGTCAGCCCTGCCTGAGGCACGAGTTCGTTCTCGATGCCACGCGGGGTGCCCAGCCAGTGAACCTTGTAGCCGCGCGACTGGAATTCGCGGGCGCAGGCCAGCGCCGGGAACACATGCCCGCCGGTGCCGCCCGCCATGATCAGCACGTTAGCGTCCATGAGGCGTCTCCTCGGCGAAGTCGCTCTCTTTGAACTCGGCCTCTTCACTGCCCATGTTGTTGCGCGATTCCCATTCGATGCGCAGCAGCAGCCCAAGGCTGGCACAGCAGATCACCAACGAGCTGCCGCCGTAGCTCAGGAACGGCAAGGTCAGCCCCTTGGTCGGCAACAGACCGACGTTCACGCCGATGTTGATCAGGAACTGACCGATCCACAGGAAAGAAAGACCGTAGGCAACGTAGGCACCGAAGAACTGTTTGGCCCTTTCTGCCCACATACCGATGTACATGCCACGAATACTGACGAACAGGAACAGCGCAACCGTGAGCAACGAACCCACGACACCCAGTTCTTCAGCGAGCACAGAGAACACGAAGTCCGTATGCGCTTCCGGCAGATAAAATTGTTTCTGGACGCTGTTGCCCAGACCGACACCGAACCATTCGCCTCGACCGAAGGCGATGAGCGCCTGGGTCAACTGGTAGCCGGAACCGAACTGGTCGGCCCACGGGTCGGTAAAGTTGGTCAGACGCGCCATCCGGTAAGGCTGGGCTTGAACCAGCACTACCACTGAGGCGACGGCCAGCACGACCATCAGCGAGAAGCGGAACAGCCCTACGCCGCCAAGGAACAGCATCGCGGCCGCAGCGCCCATCATCACGACGGTTGCACCGAAGTCAGGCTCCATCAGCAACAGGCCGGCCATGGGCAGCAGCACGATGAACGGTTTGAAGAAGCCCATCCAGCTTTCGCGCACTTCCTGCTGACGGCGGATCAGGTAACCGGCCAGAAAGATCACCACGAAGACCTTGGCGATCTCGGAAGGCTGCACGTTGAACGCGCCAAATCCGATCCAGCGCATGGACCCGTTGACCTCGCGTCCGATACCCGGCACCAGCACCATCAGCAGCAGGCCGAACGCACCGAGCAGCATCAGCCAGCCCAGGCGCTGCCAGGTGGCGACCGGGATCATCATGGTCACGCCGCACGCGCCCAGACCGATCAACAGGTACACCAGGTGACGGGTCATCATGTACAGCGTGTTGCCCGACTGCACGGCGGCGACTTCCGACGACGCGGAGGTGATCATCACCAGACCGAGGCCCAGCAAGGCAAGGCAACCGACCAGCATCGGGAAGTCGAGGTCGATGCCCCGTCCGCTGATCAGGGGCGATGGGTACGGCTTGATCACACCGAAGATCATGACAAGCACTCCACTGCCTGCGCGAACACTCGTCCGCGCTCTTCATAATTCTTGAACATGTCCAGACTGGCGCAGGCCGGGGACAGCAGAACGGCATCGCCCTCCTGAGCCAGTCCGGCACTGCGTTCGACGGCAGCCTGCAGCGTGTCGACATGCACCAGCGGTGCAGCGTCGCCCAATGCCTGAACGAGTCGTTCGGCATCACGCCCCAACAACACGACGCTGCGGCAATGCGCGGCAACCGCAGCACGCAAACCGCTGAAATCGGCGCCCTTGCCGTCGCCACCGGCGATCAGCACCAGCTTGCCCGGAATGTCGGCACCCAGGCCTTCGATTGCAGCCAGTGCGGCGCCCACGTTGGTGGCCTTGGAGTCGTTGTAATAATGAACGCCGTTCAGCTCCCGGACCCACTGACAGCGGTGCTCGAGACCCGAGAACTCGCGCAGCGCCGAAAGCATGGCATCGAAAGGCAGACCAACCGCATGGCCAAGCGCCAGAGCTGCCAGCGCGTTGGCATGGTTGTGTGCGCCGCGCATTTTCAGATCGCGAACCGGCATCAGGTTTTCGAACTGGAACGCCAGATACTTTTCGCCGTTCTCTTCGCGCAAGCCAAAGCCATGGAAGTCAGGCTTGTTCAGACCGAACGTCCAGCACGGCAAACCTTCGCCAATCAACGGACGGGACAACGCATCCTGACGGTTGACCACCACCTGCCTTGCGCCACGGAAGATCCGGTGCTTGGCCAGGTGATACGCAGGCAGACCGCTGTAACGGTCCATATGGTCTTCGCTGATGTTCAGCACGGTCGCCACTTCAGCGTTGAGCTGATCGGTGGTCTCCAGTTGAAAGCTGGACAGCTCCATCACGTACAACTCGACGTCATCACTGAGCAGATCAAGCGCCGGAGTACCCAGGTTGCCACCCACGGCGACGCGCTTGCCTGCCGCTGCAGCCATCTCGCCTACCAGCGTCGTCACGGTGCTTTTCGCATTGGAGCCGGTGATGGCAACAATCGGGGCCTTGGCGTAACGCGCGAACAGCTCGATATCGCCAGCCATCTTCACGCCACGCGCCTGAGCCTGTTGCAAGGCAGGCGTTGCGAGGGCAAGACCGGGGCTGACATAGACTTCGTCGGCACGGCAGAGGAATTCCACGTCCAGCTCGCCACAACGCACTTCCACCTGCGGGTAATCCCGGCGCAAGGTCGCCAGTTCCGGCGGATTCTCCCGCGTGTCGGCTACGGCAAAGGACACGCCCCGGTTCGCCAGGAAGCGAACCAGGGACATGCCGCTTTTGCCTAGACCCACGACAATGCGGAAGCGGTCGGAAACGATCAGGGACACTCGCTCTACCTCAGTTTCAGCGTGGCAAGGCCGATCAGCACGAGAATCACGGTGATGATCCAGAAACGGACGATCACGCGTGGCTCGGGCCAGCCTTTGAGTTCAAAGTGGTGGTGTATGGGCGCCATGCGGAAAACCCGGCGACCGGTCAGTTTGAAAGACGCAACCTGAATGACCACTGAAAGGGTTTCCATCACGAAGATGCCGCCCATGATGAACAGTACGATTTCCTGACGAACGATCACGGCCATGGTGCCCAGCGCAGCGCCCAGCGCCAGCGCGCCGACGTCGCCCATGAACACTTGGGCCGGATAGGTGTTGAACCAGAGGAACCCCAGTCCCGCCCCGATCAGCGCCCCGGAGAACACAATCAGTTCACCCGCCCCCGGTACGTATGGGATCAGCAGGTATTCAGCGAATTTCACGTTGCCGGACAGGTAGCAGAAGATGCCCAGCGCGCCACCGACCATCACGGTCGGCATGATCGCCAGACCGTCCAGGCCGTCGGTGAGGTTCACCGCGTTGCTGGAGCCGACGATCACGAAATAGGTCAGCACCACGAAGCCGATGCCCAGCGGGATACGGACGTCCTTGAGCATCGGTACGATCAGTGTGGTTTCGGTCGCCGACGGCGCGGTCGTATAAAGGAAGATCGCGGCGCAGAGGCCAAATACCGATTGCCAGAAATACTTCCAGCGACTCGGCAGGCCACGGGAGTTCTTCTCGATCACCTTGCGGTAATCGTCGACCCAACCGATGGCACCGAACAGGAAGGTGACGAGCAGCACGACCCAGACATAGCGGTTGGTCAAATCAGCCCACAACAAGGTGCTGATGCCGATGGAAGAAAGAATCAGTGCGCCGCCCATGGTGGGCGTGCCCGATTTGGACAGGTGCGACTGCGGGCCGTCGTTGCGCACGGACTGGCCGATCTGACGCATCTGCAAGGTGCGGATCATCCACGGGCCCAGGCACAGCGACAGCGTCAGCGCAGTGAGCACGCCAAGGATCCCGCGCAGCGACAGGTACTGAAAGACTGCGAAGCCTTTGTAGAACTGTTGTAAGAACTCAGCCAACAGCAGCAGCATCAATGTTTCTCCAGGCTAGAACCGCACAAAGCAGCCACGACGTTTTCCATCGCAGCGCTACGCGAGCCCTTGATCAATAAAGTGGTGTTTTTGTCTTGCTCAGCGCCCAGCGCTTCGATCAGCTCGGCCTGAGTGATGAAATGACGTGCGTGCGGGCCAAAGGCGCTGACCGCATGGGTCATCAGCGGGCCGACGGCATACAGCGCCGATACCTTGCCAGCAGCGTAAGCGCCCACATCGTGGTGGCCCTGCTCGGCCCATTCGCCCAGCTCGCCAATGTCGCCCAGCACCAGAACGGTCCGTCCTGCAAAGCTGGTCAGCAAATCAACGGCGGCGTTCACCGAAGATGGATTGGCGTTGTAGGTGTCATCAATCACGCGCATGCCATTGCTGGCGATATGCGGAACGGCGCGGCCCTTGACCGGCTGTACGTTGTTCAAGCCTTCGACGATGCCGTCCAGGCTGACGCCCAGCGCGCAGGCAGCGGCTGCGGCGGCCAGGGCGTTGGTCACGTTGTGCGTGCCCAGAAGATTCAGTTGTACCTGCGCGGAGCCTGACGGACTGTGCAGCGTGAAGCCCGGGCAGCCGCGCTCGTCGCGAGTCAGCTCACTGGCATGCAGATCCGCTGCTTCGTTGTTCAGTGCAAACGTCAGGACCTTGCTGTCACCGGCACGTGCTTGCCAGATCGGGAACGCCTTGTCGTCGAGATTCAGAACCGCCGTGCCGTTGGCATCGAGACCTTCGATGATCTCGCCCTTGGCTTCGACGATGCGATCAGGGCCGCCGAACTCGCCGACATGGGCCGTGCCCGCATTGGTGAGAATGGCGACGTGCGGCTTGGTCAGGCTGACGGTGAAAGCGATTTCCCCGACACGCGACGCGCCCAGTTCGATGACTGCAGACGTATGCTCGGCGCCCAGTTCCAGCAGGGTCAACGGCACGCCCAGCTCATTGTTCAGGTTGCCACGGGTCGCTAGAACGGGGCCGCGCGTGCGCAGAATGCTGGCGAGCATTTCCTTGACCGTGGTTTTGCCGCTGGAACCGGTGACCGCCGCTACCGGACGATCAACAAACGCATTACGGTTCATCGCACCCAGTTGCGCCAGTGCCTTGCGGGTATCCAGCACGACCAGTTGCGGCAGCTTCGAATCCGGCACTTCGCGCTCGACGAGCGCACCGACAGCGCCCTTGGCAGCGACTTGATCGAGGTATTCATGACCGTCGAAACGCGGACCGGTCAGTGCGATGAACAACTGACCCGGTACGATGGCGCGGCTGTCGGTGCTCACACCGCCAAAGCTGCAATCGCTGCCAACCAGACGGGCATCGAGCGGTGCAACCAGTTCGCTGAAGGTCAATGGCTTAAGCATGCGCAGGCTCCCATGCGGCCAACGCTTTGGCAGCTTCTTCCAGATCCGAGAATGCGTGACGCTGACCGTCGATTTCCTGATAGTCCTCGTGCCCCTTGCCGGCCAGCACAACGACGTCGTCGGCTTTGGCACCGGCAATGAGTTGCGCGATGGCCTGACCGCGGCCTTCAACGAACTTCACGTTATCCGCCGCGCTGAAACCGCCACGGATGTCATCGAAAATCTGCGACGGTGCTTCTGTACGAGGGTTGTCGTCAGTGACCAGAACACCGTCGGCCAGACGCTCGACGACCTCGGCCATCAGCGGGCGCTTGCCGCGATCGCGGTCGCCGCCACAGCCGAACAGGCACAGCAACTGGCCCTTTGCGTGCGGGCGCAAGGCTTCGAGAACTTTTTCCAGCGCATCCGGCGTGTGGGCGTAGTCGACTACCACCAGCGGCTTGTCGGCACCACCCAGACGCTGCATGCGACCGACCGGACCTTCGAGCTTGGGCAGTACCTTGAGAATTTCGTCCAGCGCGTAATCCAGACCGAGCAAGGCGCCGACCGCAGCCAGGACATTGCTCAGGTTGAAGCGACCCAACAGGCTGCTGCGCAGGAAATGTTGACCTTGCGGGGTCACCAGTGTGGCGCGCACACCATCGTCGTCGAACTTCGCGTCGCGGCAATACAGATAAGCCGAGCTGTCCAGCAGGCTGTAGGTAATCAGCCGCGACTCCTGCTTTTCTGCCGCCAGCGCGCGACCGAATTCGTCATCCAGATTGATGACCCGGCAACTCAGATCAGGCCAGGCAAACAGCTTCGCCTTGGCCGCGCCATAAGCTTCCATGGTGCCGTGGTAGTCAAGGTGGTCACGGGACAGGTTCGTCAGCACCGCCACATCGAAGGCCAGCGCAGTCGCACGACCCTGATCGAGACCGTGGGACGACACTTCCATCGCAACAGCGCGAGCACCGGCCTTTCTCAGGTCAGTAAGTGTGGCCTGAACGGCAATCGGGTCTGGCGTGGTGTGACGTCCGCTTTGCAGCGCGCCATAAAAGCCGGTGCCCAGCGTGCCGACGATGCCGCAATGCTGACCCAGCAGGTCGAGCGCCTGGGCAACCAGCTGGGTAACGCTGGTCTTGCCGTTGGTGCCGGTTACGCCGACCAGATTCAGGCTGCGGCTCGAATCGCCATAGAAACGTCCTGCGATGGCAGACAGCTGCGCCGCCAGGCCCTTGACCGGAATCAATGGCACGTCGGTGATTGGCAACACGGTCGAGCCTTCGGCTTCATAGGCAACGGCGGCTGCGCCACGCTTGAGCGCGTCGGCGATGTGCGCGCGGCCATCGACCTTGAGGCCGGGGATTGCCAGAAACAGATCGCCCGGACGCACGTTGCGGCTGTCAAGTGTCAACTCGCGAATCAATGCATCGCGGTCGGTGTGAGCGAAAAGCTTGCTCAGATTAAAAGCCATCAACCACGCCCTCCTTTGACGACTGCCGGGGCAGTGTTGACCTGCTCAGGTGCGAGGTTGTCGGGAGAAACGTTCATCAAACGCAACGTGCCGGACATGACCTTGCTGAATACCGGGGCCGAAACCAGGCCGCCGTAGTAACCACCCTTGCTCGGCTCGTCGATTACCACAACGATGGCGTAGCGAGGGTTGCTCATCGGACCGAATCCGGCGAACAGTGAACGGTAGGAATTCTCGGCGTAACCCTTGGTGCCGATGGACGTCTTGCGCGCCGTTCCGCTCTTGCCGCCGACGTGATAGGACGGCACACGAGCGCGATAGACGCCGCGCGGGTCTTCGATCACCTGTTGCAACATGCCTTGCAGCGTCTTGGCGGTCGCTTCCGGAATCGCCTGAACCGCTGTCGGCGCTGCGTCACTTTTCAGAATGGTCAACGGCACGATGCGGCCGTTGTTGGCCAGCGCGCCATAGGCGTGCACCAGTTGCAACGCGGTGACCGACAGGCCGTAGCCGTAGGACAGCGTGGCGGTTTCAGCCTTGCGCCATTCGCGATAGTTCGGCAGGTTCCCTACACGTTCGCCCGGGAAACCCAGGCCGGTGTACTGACCGAAGCCGACGCGCTGCATCGCACGGAAAATCGATTCGCCGCCCACATCGAACGCGACCTTGCTCATGCCGACGTTACTGGAGTTGATCAGGATGCCGGTGAGGTCAAGCACCGGGCCTTCCGTCTTGGTCACGTCGCGAATGGTGTATTTGCCGATCTGCAGCGTGCCCGGATACACCTCGACCTTGTCGGTCGGTTTCCAGCGACCGCTGTCCAGCGCGGCCGTCATCGAAATAGGCTTCATGGTCGAACCCGGCTCGAACACGTCGATGATCGCCCGGTTGCGCATGGCGGCCGGCACCATGGTGCGGCGGTTGTTCGGGTTGTAGGTCGGCTGGTTGACCATCGCCAGCACTTCGCCGGTCTTGACGTCCATGATCACCAGACTGCCTGCCTTGGCCTCGTTTTCGACGATGGCATTGCGCAGTTCACGGGTCGCCAGATATTGCAGACGCAGGTCAATAGACAAAGCCAAGGTCTTGCCGGCCTTGGCGTTCTTGGTCACCTGTACGTCCTTGATCAGTCGGCCTCGCCGGTCCTTGATGACCTGCCGCTTGCCGGGCACTCCGGCAAGCCAGTCGTCATAAGCCAGTTCGACCCCTTCGCGGCCATGATCGTCCAGGTCGGTAAAGCCGACCATGTGGGCGGTCACATCGCCTGCCGGGTAGAAACGACGAAATTCCTCGATGCCGTAGACACCGGGGACTTTGAGATCAAGTACCGACTGACCCTGTTCAGGTGTCAGGCCGCGGACCAGATAGATGAATTCCTTGGTGGCCTGGGAATCAAGGCGCTCGGTCAGTGCCTTGAGGTCCTGCCCCATGGCAGCAGCAAGCATCGGCCACTTGGACTTGTCCTGCTGCATTTCACGCGGGTTGGCCCATAGCGTGGTGACCGGGGTACTGACAGCCAGGGGCTCGCCATTACGGTCGGTGATCAGACCACGGTGAGCCGGAATGGGGATGTGACGAAGGCTGCGCGCATCACCCTGCTCCTTCAGGAACGTATGATCGATGACCTGCAGATCGACGATGCGCCAGCAGATGGCGAGCACCAGGCTGACCAGTAATCCCACGACAACCCGAAAACGCCACGGGTAAAGTGCGCCGTCAAGCTTCATCATGGCGCCACCATCCGTACTTCGGCCGCATTGGGAATGCGCATTTTCAATTGTTCGGTCGCCAACTGCTCGATACGGCTGTGGGCTGTCCAGGTGCTTTGTTCAAGGATGAGGCGGCCCCACTCGGCCTGTGCCTTGTCGCGCACGCTCATTTCCGAATACAGCGAGTTGAGCAATTGACGGTTCAAATGCGCGCTATAGGAAACGCCAATCGCCGAAACGAGGACGGCGATGAATAGCAGCAGCATAATGAAGCTGCCACCGGGCAAGGGTTTCAGGAAAAGACGGCTCACCTGAGCTTCTCCGCTACGCGCATGACAGCACTGCGCGAGCGTGGATTGGCTTTGGTTTCGGTGTCCGATGCAAATTGGGCCTTGCCGTGAATGCGGATCTTCGGCTCGAACGCCTTGTACTGGATCGGCAGGTTGCGCGGCATGTTATCGGCTTCGCCCTTGGCGAGCTTGCGCATGAACAGTTTGACGATGCGGTCTTCCAGCGAGTGAAAGCTGATGACCACCAGACGGCCGCCGATTTCCAGTGCGTCCAGCGCAGCGTCGAGGCCCGCTTCAAGATCGCCCAATTCGTTGTTGACGTGGATGCGCAGCCCCTGAAAGGCGCGCGTCGCAGGGTTCTTGCCTTTTTCCCAGGCAGGGTTGGCGACCTTGAGGACTTCTGCGAGGTCGGCAGTGCGCTCGAAAGGTTGGACTTCGCGGCGTTGTACGACGGCGTTGGCCATACGTTTGGCAAAGCGCTCTTCACCGTATTCCTTGAAGACCCGGGCGATTTCTTCGGCAGGTGCCGTGGCGATGAACTCGGCCGCACTGACACCACGCGTCGGATCCATACGCATGTCCAGCGGACCGTCATTCATGAAACTGAAGCCGCGCTCAGGGTCATCAAGCTGTGGAGAGGACACACCCAGGTCCAGCAGGATGCCGCTCACTTTGCCTGCCAGGCCCCGTTCTTGAGCTTCGGATCCCAATTCGGCAAAGCTGCGCTGCACAATGACAAAGCGGCCGTCTTCGGCCGCTAGCGTTTGCCCCGTGGCAATCGCTTGAGGGTCCTTGTCGAACCCGAGCAGCCGGCCATCAGGGCCGAGGTGGCTGAGAATGAGTCGACTGTGCCCGCCACGACCGAACGTTCCGTCCATATAGCAGCCATCCGCGCGCAACGCGAGAGCCTCCACGGCTTCTTCGAGCAGTACGGTGATGTGGGTAAAGCCGCTATTCATAGTCACAGGATCAGGTCACGTAATTCATCAGGCATCGCGCCAGGTTGTTGAATGGCAGCAAGGTCCGCATCAGCAAGTGCGTTCCAGGCGTCCTCGTCCCACAATTGAAACTTGTTGAGTTGCCCCACGAGCATTACGCGCTTATCCAACTTGGCATATTCGCGAAGACGCGGAGGAACCAGAAAACGTCCGCTGCCATCCAGCTCCAGATCGACTGCATTACCAATCAAAAGCCGTTGCAAACGGCGGTTTTCTTCACGAAACGTCGCGAGCTCACGAAGTTTGGCTTCAATCAGTTCCCACTCGGACAGCGGATAAAGACACAAGCAGGGGTCAACGGCATCTATGGTCACAATCAACTGGCCGGCACTACGCGAATCCAACTCGTCGCGATACCGGCTCGGCATGGCGAGACGGCCTTTGGCATCGAGATTGATCGCGTTGGCACCACGGAACACAGGCGCATTCTCCAAATATTAGCTTTTTGCGCTCAAAAAACCCACTTCGTGCCACTTTCTGCCACTTGCGCACACTATAGGAATGCGCCTGCCACACCGTCAAGGCACGCTCTCAAGGAAAAGCCTTACATTTCGCAGATTTAGGAGTGGTATTGGAGGGTTTTAGCTAAATTACGGAAGGTTCTGACGGACGAATCCCACTCAACTCAATCCGCTAGGGCTCGAAGTTAAAGTGATTTGTGAGGTTTAAGATTTTTTTGGTCTTACGAAGGGATTTTGCTGCTGAAAAACGAAGGGGAGAAAAAGGTGGAGAGTCGATCTGTAAGCCGGGTTCTGTCGAGGACAGTCATTCCTCTACGACGGCCATCACTGGACGTCTTTAGCAACCTACCCGGTTCCAGCGCGGGCCACGCCTAGGAACCCTATTTGGTCTTGCTCCGAGTGGGGTTTACCTTGCCACGAACTGTTGCCAGACGTGCGGTGCGCTCTTACCGCACCTTTTCACCCTTACCGGCACCGAAGTGCTTAGGCGGTTATTTTCTGTGGCACTTTCCGTAGGCTCGCGCCTCCCAGGCGTTACCTGGCACTCCGCCCTATGGAGCCCGGACTTTCCTCCCCCCCTTGTTGCGGAACAACAAGAGGCAGCGACTGTCCAATCGACTCTCCGCCGACAAGGTTAGCGGCACACGCCATCGAGAACAAGCTTTAAAAGCTTGCGAGGCCTGTGTGAGCCATTGAAACCGGCATTTCTCATTCTTTCTGCTTGTCCAGCGCAACCTGATACAGCAGATTCTTACGCACCCCGGTGATCTCTGCAGCCAGCGCCGCAGCGCGCTTGAGCGGCATTTCCTCAAGCAGCAGATCCAGAATCCTGCGTGCCTCGGAGCCGATCACATCTTCGTCTTCAGGCGGCGTCCAGCCTGCGACCAGTACCACACACTCACCACGCTGCTGGTTACTGTCCGCCTCGACGAAGGCGCGCAGGTCACCCAACGGCAGACCCTTCAGGGTTTCGAAAGTTTTGGTTATTTCACGGGCCAGCAAGGCCGGGCGATCCGCGCCGAACACCTGCTCCATGTCCTGCAGGCATTCCAGAATACGATGCGGTGCCTCATAAAAGATCAGCGTACGCGGCTCTTCCTTTACCTGCTCGAGCCTGGCCTTGCGTCCGACCGCCTTGGCGGGCAGAAACCCCTCGAAGATAAAGCGATCCGAAGGCAGCCCTGCCGCGGACAGCGCCGCAATCAAAGCGCAGGCACCGGGTACCGGTACGACAGGAACACCCGCCGCACGCGCCTGACGCACAAGGTGGTAGCCAGGGTCGGAAATCAACGGTGTGCCCGCGTCCGAAATCAGCGCGACATCATCCCCGGCCAGCAATCGGGTGATAAACCGGCTACCCTCATCACGCTCGTTATGCTCATGGCATGCGGCCAGCGGTGTGGATATACCGAAGTGTTGCATCAGACGCGACGAGTGACGCGTATCCTCTGCCGCAATCAACGTAACCTCACGCAGAACCTTCAGCGCCCGCACGCTCATGTCATCCAGATTGCCGATAGGTGTAGCCACCACATAAAGCGAACCAGGGGTGGAATTCGAAGCAACCGGGACAGTCAAAGCGCAGACCTCATGTTTATCAGGCAGGGTGTCGTAAAAGACGCATTGTACAGGCAACGACCCTGATCAGCGGTTTACGCATCAGGGAAGCCTATAAAAAAGGAGTAAGGACGCATGATCTTTGTTAAATGCCGCATAGAAACGCTTGCCGCAATGATCAGGATTGTCGGGTAGAACACCCTGCCACAATCAATATCACACCTTCGAAGTCGCGCCCCGGCCAGTGCTTGGGTACAATTCGCCGTTAATTCGCTCGAGTATCAGGAACACATCAATGATCGCCTGCCTGCGGCTGTTCTCTGCCCTCTGCCTCGCTGCCCTTCTCGCAGCCTGTGCCAGCTCGCCCTCGTCCAGCCTTGGCGAGCTTCCTCGCACTCCTGATGCCAGCATTGAGCAATTGCTCGATCAGGCCTCGGCTGCCAAAACACCTGAACAGGCCGCCACATTGCGCCTGAGCGCCGCCGACCTGGCCAACCGCCAGAACGATGCGGGGCGCGCTGCGCAGATTCTTGCCCAGGTGCAGATGGATCAACTCAAGCCCGGCCTGCAGGTCTTCGCCAGTACGCTGTCCGCCGAACTGGCGATGGGCCGCAACCAGCCCAAGGCCGCCCTGACCGCCCTGAACCACCCAAGCATGCAACGCTTGGGCGAGCTCTCGGTCGAGCAGCAGGTGCGCACCCACATGGTCAAGGCCCGCGCCCTGGAAGCTGACGGCCAGATCCTGCCCGCTGCCAACGAGCGCGTCTTTGCAGGCCCGCTGCTGAAAGATGCAGACGCCGCTGCCAACAACGATGCCATCTGGAAACTGGTTTCCTCGCTGCCCGCCGAACAACTGCAGGCCAACGCGACCGGCGACATGGGTGGCTGGCTGAGCCTTGCGCGCTCGGTGAAAGGCGCGGGCACGCTGGAACAGCAGCAAGCCGCCATCGACACCTGGAAAGCCCAGAACCCGCAGCACCCCGCCGCGCTGCAACTGCCAACGACGCTTGCACAACTGCGCGCCCTGACCAGCGAACCGCTGACCAAGATCGCCTTGCTTCTGCCGCAGGATGGTCAACTGGCTTCCGTTGCAAAAGCGCTGCGTGAAGGCTTCATGGCCGCGCACTACCAGGCTCAGCAGGCAGGTCAGAACCCTCCAGCCATTCAGGTCTTCGACAGTTCGCGCCTGACCTCGATGGATGAGTTCTACCGTCAGGCCCAGGCTGCCGGCGTTCAACTGGTCGTCGGCCCGCTGGAAAAGAATCTGGTCAAGCAATTGAACAGCCGTGAGCAACTGCCTATCACCACGCTGGCGCTCAATTACAGCGATGCAGGCAACGAAGGCCCTCCCCAGCTGTTCCAGTTCGGCCTGGCAGCAGAAGACGAAGCCCGTGAAGTGGCACGTCGCGCCTGGGCAGACGGCAAGCGCAGCGCGGTTGCCATGGTGCCGAAAGGCGAATGGGGCGACCGCGTACTCGATGCTTTTCGCAAGAGCTGGCAAGCCAAGGGCGGCACTCTGATCGCTGCCGAGCACGTTGATCAGCCGGTCGAACTGGCCCAGCAGGTTGCCGATCTGTTCCAGCTGCGCAAGAGCGAAGGCCGTGCCCAGCGCCTGCAAAGCACGGTAGGCACTGATGTAGCCGCACAGCCGAGCCGTCGTCAGGACATCGATTTCATGTTCCTGGCCGCCACGCCGCAACAGGCTCAGCAGATCAAGCCGACCATGGTGTTCCAGTACGCAGGTGACGTTCCGGTCTATGCCACCTCGCACCTGTTCACCAACAGCAACGATCACGCCCAGTACATGGACCTGAACGGTGTCCGCTTCTGCGAAACACCGTGGCTGCTCGACGCCAACGATCCTCTGCGTCAGCAAGTGACCGCCCAGTGGCCACAGGCTTCCGGCAGCCTGGGTCGCTTGTATGCGATGGGCATCGATGCCTATCGCCTGGCTCCACGCCTGGGTCAGCTCAAGACCATGCCTGACAGCCGCATCGACGGCCTGTCCGGCAGCCTGAGCATGAACCCTGGCCGCCGGGTCGAGCGTCAACTGCCCTGGGCAGAGTTCGTGGACGGCAAGATTCAGCGCCTTCCGGATACCGCACCTTGATTACAGGCAACACCCGCCAAAAAGCAGGGCGCGAGGCCGAAGCCTACGCCCTGCAGCATTTGCAACAGCAGGGTTTACGCCTGATTGCCCAAAACTGGTTATGCAAACGTGGCGAGCTTGATCTAGTCATGCTCGACGGCGATACAGTAGTATTCGTCGAAGTTCGCTACCGCCGCCATTCCGGCTGGGGTGGCGCGGTGGAAAGTGTCGATTTTCGCAAACAGGCGAAGCTCGTTACCGCTGCACAGCTCTTCCTGCAACAAGAGTCAGACTGGGCCCGCTATCCTTGTCGTTTCGACGTGGTCGCGGTTGAAGGAACAGCAGGCGACTCTGCCCCTTTGAACTGGATCAAGAACGCTTTCGACAGCTGACAGGCACGCAGCGCAGTCATGACCGGCAAGAAGCCATTACCACTACCGATTTCGCTATTGCTTTGCGGGCTGCATTCCGGCAAGCCGGGCAGCCGCCGTACGCTCTAATTAAGGTCACATTGATGGACATGCAATCCCGGATTCGCCGGCTGTTTCAAGCCAGCATCGATACCAAGCAACAGGCGATGGAAGTCCTTGCACCCTTTATCGAGCAAGCCAGCCAGGTCATGGTCAATGCCCTGCTCAACGAAGGCAAAATGCTTTCGTGCGGCAATGGTGGTTCGGCAGGTGATGCGCAGCATTTTTCTTCCGAACTGCTCAACCGGTTCGAACGTGAACGCCCGAGCCTGCCGGCCATTGCGCTGACGACCGACAGTTCGACCATCACCTCGATCGCCAACGATTACAGCTACAACGAGATCTTCTCCAAGCAGATCCGCGCACTGGGTCAGCCAGGCGATGTGCTGCTGGCGATTTCCACCAGCGGCAATTCTGCAAATATTATTCAGGCCATCCAGGCCGCACATGATCGCGAAATGATTGTCGTAGCATTGACGGGACGCGACGGTGGCGGAATGGCTTCGCTGCTGCTGCCGGAAGACGTGGAAATTCGTGTGCCGGCGACCGTTACGGCACGCATACAAGAAGTCCATCTGCTGGCGATTCATTGCTTATGCGATCTGATCGACAGCCAACTGTTCGGGAGTGAAGAATGACCCCTAATCGTCTTAGCCTACTGGTTCTGACACTGTGCCTGAGCGTGACCGGATGCAGCTCGGTTATTACCGCAAGTCGCGACAAGCCGATCGAAGATGATCGAGGCACACGCACTTTTGGCAGCAAGATCGACGACTCACTGATCGAAACCAAGGCCGCGGTCAACATTTCCAAAGCCAACCCTGATCTGGCCGAAGGCTCGCACATCGTCGTCACCAGCTTCAATGGCATCGTGCTGCTGGCCGGTCAGGTTCCACGCGCAGACCTCAAGGCCATTGCCGAACAGGCTGCAAGCTCCGTACAGCGCGTCAAGAAGGTCAACAACGAGCTGCAGGTCATGGCGCCCTCTTCGCTGTTGGCCCGCAACAACGACGCCTGGCTGACCACCAAAGTCAAAAGCCAGATGATCGCTGATGCGTCCATTCCCGGCTCGCGTATCAAGGTCGTGACCGAGAACGGCATTGTGTTCCTGCTGGGTCTGGTGACTCAGGACGAAGCCAATCGCGCTACCAACTTGGTGCAGGGCGTGTCCGGCGTGCAGAAAATCGTCAAGCTGTTCGAATACATTGACTGACAGCTGAATGGCAGACATGAAAAAGGCGATCCTTGCGGATCGCCTTTTTTTATTTCACCACTTTAAGGCTCGGCCTGCCCGTAGGACGAGGCGGATCGCTGTCTGGCGGCGTGTCGTCGCCGTCGTCCAGCTCGATCTCTTCATCCTCCTCAAGGGAAGGCTCCAGATCGAAAACCATCCCTTGGCCATTCTCGCGGGCATAAATGCCCAGAATCGCACCGACAGGGACGTAAAGGGTATGCGGCACACCGCCGAAGCGGCCTTCGAAACTGACTGCTTCGTTATCCATGTGCAGATGACGCACTGCACTCGGCGAAACATTCAGGACAATCTGTCCGTCATTGGCAAACCCTTGAGGGACCTGCACGGACGGGTACTCCGCATTGACCAGCATATGCGGGGTGCAATCGTTATCAACGATCCACTCATAAAGAGCGCGAACCAGATAAGGGCGACTGGAGTTCATCAACGGCTCCTTAAGCCTTAGCGCATTTCACGTTCGGCGGCAGACAGACTTGCCTGAAAAGCCTCACGCGCAAATTGGCGCTCCATGTAATCAAGCAGCGGCTTGGCAGGCCGCGGCAATTCGATACCCAGAATCGGCAGACGCCAGAGTATGGGCAGTAGACAGCAATCGACAAGACTTTGCTCGTCACTCAGGAAAAAAGCCTTTTCCGCGAACAACGGGGAGACCCCGGTCAGGCTCTCACGCAATTCCTTGCGCGCCTGCACACGTGCCGGCTCCTTGCTGCGCGGATCAAGAATCAGATCCACCAGCCCGCACCAGTCACGCTGAATGCGATGGATCAGCAGACGACTGTTGGCACGCGCCACCGGGTAGACCGGCAACAGCGGAGGATGCGGATAGCGCTCATCCAGGTATTCCATTACCACCGTAGACTCGTACAACGCCAGATCGCGGTCGACCAGGGTTGGCACACTGCCGTAGGGGTTCACTTCAATCAGCTGCGGCGGATGACGCCCGGCCACAACATCAATGATTTCAGCGCTGACACTTTTCTCGGCGAGCACAATGCGCACACGATGTGAATAGTGATCGGCGGGGTCGGAGTAACAGGCCAACCGGTTGGTCACGCCCATGGCGATCCTCCTCGCTTGTTGAAATTTATCGGACAGATTGAAAACATGCCCACAGAAAGCCTTTTGTAAAGAGCGCGACAGGGCAGGTGCTCACTGCGGGCGACACGATAGCTCATTTATGCCCGCTAAATTCTGTAATCTTGCCCCGCTACGCTGTTCACCGCGTATTTGATCCACATTGCGACCGCGATGACGCATTTATGTAAGGCAGACATGACACCCGCTCAATGAACATCTTTCCAGTATTCGCGTTTGAGCAGGTAAACGAAGACCAGTAGAAAGGCCAGGTACAGCAGCACATACGTGCCGATACGCTGATGCCGCAGCTTGACGGGGTTGGCCGAGTAATCGAGAAAGGTCACCAGATTCCTGATTTTTTCATCGAACTGCGCAGGCGTCAGACTTCCCGAACCGGGCACGATGGTCAGTTGATCACACGCCTCATGAGTCAGAGGCGCGCCACTCAATGGGTCATAGCGTTTTTTGCCGTCCTCCTCGATTTGCACCTGCTTGCAGCCGATCACTTGACGCCCCTGCAGCCCCACCAGCACATTCGGCATCCCCACATCAGGAAAAACCTTATTGTTGACGCCCCAGGGCCGCGCCGGGTCCTCATAGAACGAGCGCAGGTAGCCATAGAGCCAGTCGGTGCCACGGACACGCGCCACCAGCGTCAGATCAGGCGGTGCAGTGCCGAACCACGCTTTCGCATCTGCCGGCTGCATGCCGGTCTGCATGTGATCGCCGATTTTGGCGCCAGTGAAGACCAGCTTTTCCAGCATCACCTCATGAGGAACACCCAGATCGTCGGCCACACGCTCATACCGCTGGTATTTGGCGCCATGGCAGCCCATGCAGTAATTGACGAAGGTACGCGCGCCGTCCTGCAGGGCCGCCTTGTCGGACACATCAATGTCGACATGCTCAAGCGGCGCTCCACTTTCCGCCGCGAACACAAGCGCTGGCAGCGCCGCGAGGATCAACACAGCCAGAAATTTTCTCATGGCCCCGTTACCCTCTCCGGAACCGGCCGCGTGCGCTCCAGCCGGGTGTAGAACGGCATCAACAGGAAGTAGGCAAAGTACAGGCAGGCGCATATGCGCGCCACGACCGTACCCTCAGGCGTCGGCGGCTGAACGCCCAGGTAGCCGAGCGTCACGAATGACACGCAGAACAGGACCAACGCCAGGCGGCTCATCCAGCCCTTGTAACGCATGGACCTGACCGGACTGCGATCAAGCCACGGCAGCACGAACAGCACCGCAATGGCCGACCCCATGGCCATGACACCCATCAGTTTGTCTGGCACGGCGCGCAGGATGGCGTAGAACGGCGTGAAGTACCACACGGGCGCGATGTGCTCCGGGGTCTTGAACGCGTTGGCCGGCTCGAAATTCGGCTTCTCCAGAAAGTAGCCACCCATTTCTGGAAAAAAGAACACAACCGTACAAAAAACGAACAGAAACACCACGACGCCGACAAGATCCTTCAGGGTGAAATACGGATGAAAGGCGATGCCATCCAGAGGCTTGCCGTGTTCATCCTTGTGCTTCTTGATGTCGATGCCGTCCGGGTTATTGGAGCCCACCTCATGCAGCGCAAGGATGTGCAAAACGACCAGCCCCAAGATCACGATGGGCAGCGCCACGACATGCAGCGCGAAGAAACGGTTCAGGGTGATGCCTGACACCAGATAGTCGCCCCGAATCCATTGGGTCAGGTCTTCACCTATCACCGGTATTGCACCAAACAGCGAAATGATCACCTGCGCACCCCAGTAGGACATCTGCCCCCAGGGCAGCAGATAGCCCATGAAGGCTTCCGCCATTAGACTCAGGTAGATCAGCATGCCGAAGATCCAGACCAGCTCTCGAGGCTTCTGATAAGACCCATAAAGCAGGCCGCGAAACATGTGCATGTACACGACGATGAAGAAGGCCGACGCGCCTGTGGAGTGCAGCAGCCGCAAAATGGCGCCGTATTCGACGTCACGCATGATGTATTCGATCGAAGCAAACGCACCCTCCGCCGTGGGTGTGTAACTCATCGTCAGCCAGATACCGGTCAGTATCTGATTGACCAGCACCAGCAATGCCAGCGAGCCGAAGAAATACAGAAAATTGAAGTTGCGCGGTACGTAGTATTTGCTGAGATGGTCTTCCCACATCCGCGTGGCGGGGAAGCGCGCATCGATCCAGTCCACCAGCCTGCCCATTACACGTCCTCCTGATCGACGCCAATGACGATGACCGTGTCCGACTCGTAGGAATACGGGGGAACTGGCAGATTCAGAGGCGCGGGCTGAGACTTGTATACCCGCCCGGCCAGATCGTAGTGAGAGCCGTGACATGGACAGAAATAGCCGCCCACCCAGTCCTTGCCAAGGTCGGCAGGGGCCACTTCAGGACGGAAGGTCGGCGAGCATCCCAGGTGCGTGCAGATGCCGACCAGCAACACAATATCCGGCCTGATCGAGCGCAGCGCCGGATCGACATAACCTGGCTGGACTGACGCCCTAGATTCGGGGTCAGACAATTGCCCGGTCAGCTTGCCAAGGTTGTCCAGTATCTCGGGGCCGCGCCGCAGAATGAACACAGGTTGACCACGCCATTCAGCGACCATCTGCTGGCCCGGCTCTATCTTGCTGATGTTGACCTTGACCGGCGCGCCTGCCGCACGAGCCTTGGCGCTCGGAGACCATGAGCCCACGAACGGAACCGCAGCTCCCACGACACCGGCAGCACCTACCACGGACGTGGCAGTCACGAGAAAGCGACGCCGGCCCGTATTCACGCCGTCATTGCTCATTCAACCTTCTCCCATCAGCGATCCGGCCTGTCGAACGCAGGCGTCTGTCTGATAACAATTTAGCTGTTATAAACGCTGCCGGAGGGTAAAAACACCCTCCGGCAGACGACCGCCTCAAAAGCTCGACTGGCTGTAAGTGAGACGTTACAGCCATGCCCTCGCTTGCACAAAATCGACTGGACAAAAAAAACCGGCCCATAAAAAAACGCCCAACTCGATAAACGAGGTGGGCGTTCTTTTTGAACGAAGAACGAATTAACGCTTCGAGTACTGCGGACGCTTACGCGCTTTACGCAGACCGACTTTCTTACGTTCAACTTCACGAGCATCGCGAGTCACGAAGCCTGCTTTACGCAGCGCGCCACGCAGGGTTTCGTCGTACTGCATCAGAGCGCGAGTGATACCGTGGCGGATTGCGCCAGCCTGACCACTTACACCACCACCGATAACGGTGACGTAGATGTCGAACTTTTCAACGGTCTCGGTCAGTTCCAGCGGCTGACGAACTACCATGCGGGCAGTTTCGCGACCGAAGAACGATTCCAGAGTGCGGTTGTTGATCGAGATGTTACCAGTACCCGGACGCAGGAAAACGCGTGCGGTTGCGGTCTTGCGACGGCCAGTGCCGTAATTTTGAGTCGCCGACATAATGAACTATTCCGTTAAAACTTCA
>Ga0065712_10000138_pt1 | contig 62583 bp, 61 predicted proteins | sample MisRhiReplicate1_FD_59099 | JGI IMG/M metagenome (GOLD analysis project Ga0065712, IMG submission 59099) | Miscanthus rhizosphere microbial communities from Kellogg Biological Station, MSU, sample Rhizosphere Soil Replicate 1: eDNA_1 v3... | ecosystem: Host-associated > Plants > Roots >...
CAGCAGCGGGGGCAAGCCCCTCTTCCTGACTTGTACTATCCGTCCTGATTTATGTTATCTAGAGTCTGTTCTGATGAAACAAAAAATACGCATCGCTGCCGGACAAGGCTTCTGGGGAGACCTTCTCGACGCACCCGTTCGCCAGGTCGAGGGTGGACCAATCGACTACCTCATGCTTGACTACCTCGCGGAAGTCACGATGTCGATCATGCAGAAACAGAAGTCGCGCGATCCGAATGCCGGTTACGCGAAAGACTTCGTTCCCCTCATGCGCCGGATACTTCCGACTTGCGTTGAGAGAGACATTAAAGTCACCGCGAACGCGGGTGGCGTTAACGTTCGCGGCTGCGCTGACGCGGTGATTCAAGTTGCGCGCGAGCTGGGATTAGCAGGCAAGGTCCGCATCGGGATCGTTACGGGCGACGACATCATGTCGCGGCTCGACGAGTTGCTCGCACGCGGAATTGAACTGCGCAACATGGACACCGGCGAACCGCTGGCGACGGTGCGCGACAAGATTCAGAGCGCCAACGCCTATCTCGGCGCGTGGCCCATGGTTGAGGCGTTGAACCAGGGCGCGCAGATTGTCATCACGGGTAGGGCGACCGATACCGGCCTGACGCTGGCGCCGATGATTCATGAGTTCGCGTGGTCCAAAGATGATTGGGATCGTCTTGCCGCCGGGACTATTGCCGGCCACATCATCGAATGCGGCGCACAGGCTTCCGGAGGTAATTGCCAGTACGAGTGGCGCAGCATTCCCAATCTCGCCGATGTCGGGTTTCCGATTGTGGAAGCCTTGCCGGACGGAAGTTTTGTCGTCACAAAACATGAACGCACCGGCGGCTGGATCATCATCCCTGGGATTAAGGAGCAGTTAGTTTACGAGATGGGAGATCCACACGAGTACATAACTCCGGATTGCGTCGCTGATTTCACGACGATCCGGCTGGCGTACGAGGGGCGCGATCGTGTTCGGGTGTATGGCATTGAAGGACGGCCGGCGACTGAGTTTCTGAAAGTTTCAATCAGTTATTCGTCCGGGTTTAAGGCGATAGGAACATTGGTTTATTCGTGGCCCGATGCTTACGACAAAGCACAAGCTGCGGATCGAATTCTGCGAACTCGCCTCGATCGCCTGGGACTCAAATTCGATCAAGTACTGACGGAGTTTGTCGGTGTTAATGCTACGCATGGCCCACTGGCCGGCGCGCCACGTCCTGATATTGCGGAAGTGCAACTGCGCGTCGGTGTGCGTGGGGAAGACCGGAGCGCTGTCGAAAGATTCACGAAGGAGATCGCACCCTTAATTTTGACTGGCCCACCCGCCGTAACTGGTTTCGCAGGTGGCCGGCCCAAAGTGGAAGAAATTGTTGCTTACTGGCCGGCATTAATTCCCAAGGAAGAGATCGCGCCTGAAGTTGAGGTGCTCGACGCGTGAAAATACAACTAACAAAACTGGCGCATGCGCGTTCGGGTGACAAGGGGGATACGGCGAATGTCGGGTTAATCGCTTTGCGCGATGAGTTTTATCCGATCCTCGTTCGGGAGGTTACTGCGGAACGAGTCAAGCAACACTTCAAGGGCATCTGTCGTGGCGATGTTGAAAGATTCGAGTTGCCGAATATCGGCGCACTCAATTTTTTACTGCACGAGAGCCTTGGTGGCGGGGGTACGTTGTCGCTGATGACTGATGCGCAAGGGAAGACTTTTTCGACGGCGTTGCTACGGATGGAGATTGAGGTTTCGGAACAAGAAGTGGACGCTTTGGAATTGAGGTAAACCTCTGCGGTCCTCTGCGTATCTCTGCGACCTCTGCGGTAAAAATTGATCTACCGCAGAGCGCGCAGAGATACGCAGAGGACCGCAGAGAAAGACATCTAATGGATCAAGTAGTGCTTTATTCCGTTGAAGGTGCCGTGGCGCGTATCACGCTTAACCGGCCTGAGAAGCGGAATGCCTTGAACGATGCTGTTATCGCGGGAATCAAAGAGGGTCTGCGGAAAGCCTCACAAGATGAGAACGTCAGGGTGGTTGTGATCTCCGGTGCAGGAAAAGATTTCTGCTCCGGCGCTGATCTTTCAGCGCTCCGGAAGATTGCCGTAGCATCTGTCGCGGAAAACTCGGAAGACGCGCGCTCGTTGTTGGAACTGTTTCTGTTAATCCGCCGGTTTCCGGTTCCAGTCGTGGCGGCGGTGACTGGACGCGCACTCGCCGGCGGCTGCGGTTTGGCGACTGCCTGCGACCTCGTGCTTGCCTCCGGCTCCGCGCGTTTTGGTTATCCGGAAGTGAAGATTGGTTTCGTGCCGGCGATGGTGATGGCTATTCTGCGGCGCAACGTCTCTGAAAAGCGCGCCTTTGAACTAGTCACACATGGCGATGAGATTAGTGCCGAGCAAGCCAAAGAGATCGGACTCGTTAATCAAGTCTTCAGTGATCAGACTTTTGCTACCGATGTCGAAGCGTATGTAAGACGGTTTGCAGAACTCAGTAAACAGGCAATCGCATTAACAAAACGACTGCTTTACCAGATAGACGGAATGGCTTTTGTCGAAGCGCTCGAAGAGGGAGCCGACGTCAACGTGATCGCGCGCATGACTGAAGACTGTCAGCAGGGAATCGCCAGGTTCCTGCAAAAAGACAAGCCTTAGAAGGTTGCCGGGCGGGGAACGCCCGACAACCTTTTGAGCCCTGCCTTAAAAAGTAAATCTGATTCCTAACTCTGCGGACAAACTGTGCGGCACTGTGACGGCGCTCGGAGTAATGAAATTGCTGGGTGTCGCAAAGGTTGCCTGTCGAATGTCCGTCACGAAGTTGTTTCCGAAATTAGCCCGATTCGTCAGATCGAAGACCTGGAAAATCGCCTGAAGATTGGCACGCTCACGAATTTTGAAGTTCTTCGTCACTCGCGCATCCAGTTGGAAGAACGGTTGGCCTCTCAGATTGTCAAAGGGTGCGAAAGTGCATTGCCCCGAACGTAAGCAGTTTCTGTACTTCACTCGGTTCGCATTGGAAGCACCAGGATCTCCGAATGCAGTTAAGGTGGCTTTCAAGTCATTTGGGTTATCCTTGAATACCACGACGTGCGAAGTCCCACGTCCACCACCTACACCCATTACGTCCACAGCGCCCCCATAACCTGCTGTGTACGGTCGTGCGGATTCCCATTGCACGATCGGCGCCACCTGAAATCCGCCCGGTAGATTAACTACACTCCCCATCGAGAAACGATGGCGTGAGTCATTTGGCGTTGGTCCAAGCTCGTAGGGTGCGAAGAAATTGAACGGATCCCAGGCACGATTTCTAAATGCTGCTGAGTTGCCGTTGTAAGCGAGTGCTCGCGAAAGCGTGTAAGTGGCATTCACGGTGAAGCTCTTGTGCAGGCGGCGACGATAGGAAATATTCATCCCGTCGTAACGCGATCGGCCGGAAGATTGTTCGAGATCGATTCTACCGAGTACCGGTTGGTGAGCTGCGGTCAGTGCAGCCGTTAGAGGTCGTGAAGTAATCTCGGCGCCCGCGGAGTTTAGGAACATTGCGCGGGTTGGATTGATGTTGACAGTCTTGGATTCGTGCAATCCAAGGATATGCGTGTATTCGAATTCCAGCACGGAATAGGAATTGAGCTGCCACGCATAGCCGGCGTTCCACTGCTGCGTGAGCGGGTTTTGATAATCGGGATCCATGATGCGTCCCGTTGAGTTGTCAGGTAACTGAGTAGGCGGTGGAGGAATGGTCGGCAATGGATCAATTCCAAAACGCCAGTTAGAGAGAGGAATCGCAGTGCCTGGCACCAAGTCGCCGCTGGCGATACTGAAGACGCTGACAAAGATCGTGGGATTGATTTGCTGGATCATGAATAGGGGAATATTCAGGAACGTTTGGCCGTAATAGAGGCCATAACCACCGCGCAGTATGTGTTTTCCTGTTGAGTTAATGTCCCACGCAAAGCCAACACGCGGGCTAAAGTCGCGGCTATCATCTTTTGGTAAAGACGCGGCCGCAGGATGGTTGATCGCCTTGAGAGCCAGGTACGTCCGGCTTAGACCCTGCGCTTCCGTTCCAATTAAATTGAAGTCTTTGTCCCAGCGCACGCCAAGATTGAATGTCAGGTTTGGTTTGGCTTTCCAATCATCCTGAAAATAAAGACCCAGCATTTTGGCGCCGCCAGGCAAATTGAAATAAGGATTGCCGGCGGTTGCCGTCATTCCACCAACCAACCCAGGAGTTGAGAAGCCTTGCGGCAATTTCAGGATCGCGCTGGGCAGAGAGATGAAATCTACTTCCAACGTCGGATTAAACTCGAAAAATCCGCCGAGCTTCGGTTCCCACAAATAGTCAACGCCGGTCCTGAAGGTGTGAGCTCCTCTATTGATTGAGAGGTCATCTTTGAACTGATATTTGCTTTGGTACGACTCCTGGGGCACGTTGACATTAGTACCAAAACCAATACCTGTCGGGAAGGTAAACGTGGTGGTCTTTTCTTCACTATCGATAAGGTTGTGCCAGTATTGATAGCCAACCGTAAAAGCGTTGACGGTATTGCTGGTCAAGGCGGAATTTACTGAAAGGTTACCAAGTATGAGCCGGTTCGTGGTGAAATTACCCTGGGTGAGATCAACGCGTCCATTAGCTTGATCGTTGAGACCAATGTTGGATTGGTCGTTATAGGTCAGGAACATATTGTGCTTTGAGTTAAACGTGTGATCGATCCTCGCATTGATGCGCCAATCTTTATAAGGCGTGGGCAGGACCGTTGCAGGCCGGGCGCCTAACGATTGCACTAACAGCAACTCGCTGAATGCGTCGGAGGCGACCGGAATTGAAGTAGCTTCATTTTGACGCTCGAGTGCGAAGAAGAAGAAAGTGTTATTCCCCGTGTTGTAGTGGCTCGGTGCACCTTCTCCAAAGCGCGGTAAATGTAAAGGCCCACCGATCGACCCACCCCATTGTTTCCGGTTGAAGGGTGGCTTTGATTCAATCGATTGATCCGCTGGTGAAACTTCGCTGGCATTCAGTTTTTTGTCGCGCAGGAAATAGAAGCCTGAGCCGTGATAATCATTTCCGCCTGATTTCGTGACAACGTTGATAGCGGCGCCTTCACTTCGTCCATTCACGGCTGAGAAACGCGCCGTGCTAATAACAAACTCCTGGATAGCCTCGAGTGGGAATTGCATGACCGGTCCGCCGACCGTATTGTCCTTGTTATCGATCCCGTTAACCGTCACATTGACGTTGCGGCCGCTGGAACCGTTAATTCCGAAGACAGAGATGCGACGCTTGGTCGGATCATAGGAATCAACAGGCTTCGCTCCCGGCGCAAGGTAGGCCAGGTTTCCGAGATCACGACCGTTGAGAGGCAAGTCCTGAACGTCACGCGGTGTAATGTTGAGACTGACGTCTGTCTTCTCTCTACTCACCAGTTCGGCATCACCTGCTGTGATCGTCACACTGGCTGTTTGCACACCCGGTTCCATCGTGAAGTTGAAATTGTTTGTCTTTCCTACCAGCACTTCAGAATTTTCAATCGTCACGTCACCAAATCCACTCGCGCTGACCTTGATGTCGTATCGGCCAGCCGGCAGGAAATCGACTCTGTATTCTCCACTCTCATTGGTCGTGGTGGTCCGGCTTAGTCCGGTTGCTTTGTTGGTAATAGTTACGCTCACATTACTGATTGCAGCCTGGTTCTTATCTCTTACCGTACCACTTACCGCGCCGCTGGCAGTGACTTGCGCTGACGCGTTTGCGCATAGAATCAAAGTAAAACTGAGAGTAAAGAGGGCTCTCAATACAAGTGTTGAAAAGCGTTGCTGGGTTTTCATGGGCGAACCTCCTTCAAGGCTAGGGGACTGCGAAGAGTGATCGCAGCTTTGGCGGCTCTGAACGAAGTAGCCGCCAAGACTGAATCACCGAATTGAACTAAGGATGGTGCGAACCGCGCCGTGATTAATGCCCTTAAGTTGAAGAAAAGTCAACGAAATTTTGGAATTTGCATTCAGAAAAATGTAATGGCAGTGATAAGACGTGCTTATCGCAGATAAGCCGGGCGCTTTGGATTTGCGGTGTTATTCGCGGGGCTTAACGTTGGCTTGAAGAAATTTGACGATGTCTTCCGTGGAAGTTCCAGGCAGGAAAATTTCGGCGACACCTTGTTCTTTGAGTTTTGGCAGGTCTTCCTGAGGGACGATGCCGCCGACAAGAACCAGGCAGTCGTTCATCCCCTTTTCACGAAGCAACTGAACGATGCGTGGACAGAGCGTGTTGTGTGCGCCGCTCAATATTGAAACTCCAACTGCGTCTACATCTTCCTGAAGCGCAGCGGCTGCGATCATCTCCGGTGTTTGCCGCAGCCCGGTGTAGATGACTTCCATGCCGGCGTCGCGAAGCGCGCGCGCAATGACTTTTGCGCCGCGGTCATGACCATCAAGTCCGGGTTTCGCTACGAGAACTCTAATCTTCCGATTGGACATAGGTGCGGGCTAGAACGCGGGCTCTTCGTAGATTCCGTAAACATCTCTGAGCGCCGAGCAGATTTCTCCGAGTGTGGCGTAAGCGCGAACGGCGTCGATCGTCGCGGGCATAGTATTCTCGTTTTTGCGCGCGGCGGTCTTGAGTTTTTCGAGCACATTCGCAACTGCGCCTGAGTCGCGGCGCGTGCGTGTTTGCTCGAGCCGTTCGAGCTGGTGTGTGCGCACCGATTCGTCGATGACGAGGATCGGCACTTCGGCGGGCTCGTCAGTCATAGCGTACTTATTCACGCCCACGATCACCTGCTCGCCTCGCTCGACAGCTTTCTGATAGTGATAAGCCGAATCCTGAATCTCGCGTTGCGGAAATCCTTTTTCGATCGCTGCAACCATTCCGCCCATCGCATCGATCTTCCGGAAATACTCGAGTGCTGTTTGCTCCATCTTCTCGGTCAATGCTTCAAGGTAATAAGAACCACCGAGCGGATCCACTGTGTTCACTACGCCGGTCTCTTCGGCGATGATCTGCTGTGTGCGAAGTGCAATGAGTGCGGCGCGATCGGTTGGCAGTGCCAGCGCTTCGTCGTAGGCATCAGTGTGCAGACTCTGTGTGCCACCGAGAACGCCGGCGAGTGCCTGGATCGCAACACGAACGATGTTATTGAGTGGTTGCTGGACCGTTAGGGAAACGCCGGCAGTTTGAGTGTGAAAGCGCATCTGGAGCGTGCGTTCGTGGTTGCTGCCGAAGCGGCTTTTCATTTCACGGGCCCAAATGCGCCGGGCCGCACGATATTTCGCAATCTCTTCAAAGAAATCGTTATGCGCGTTGAAGAAGAAAGAGATGCGCGGCACGAACCGATCGATGTCCAAACCTGCTTCGACACCCCAGGCGACATACTCGATACCATCACGCAAAGTGAACGCGAGTTCCTGTGCGGCAGTGGCGCCGGCTTCACGAATGTGATAGCCGCTCACTGAAATCGGGTTGTAACGAGGCACTCGCTCAGTACAGAACTCGAAAGTATCAACCACCAGCTTCATCGCCGGCTTGATGGGATAAATCCATTCTTTCTGCGCGATGTACTCCTTCAGAATGTCGTTCTGTAGCGTGCCCGAAATCTTCGTCCAATTCGCGCCTTGCTTCTCCGCCACCACGAGATACATTGCGAGCAGAACGGATGCCGGCGCGTTGATCGTTTGAGATACGGTGACTTGTTCGAGCGGAATCCCGTCGAAGAGAACTTCCATGTCGGCGAGTGAAGAAACTGCGACGCCACACTTGCCGACCTCGCCTTCAGACAGCGGCGAGTCAGCGTCGTAGCCCATCAACGTTGGCAGGTCGTAGGCTACTGAGAGTCCGGTCTGGCCCTGGTCCAGCAGGTACTTAAACCTTGTGTTTGTTTCTTCAGGCGTGCTGAACCCGGCGAACTGGCGCATCGTCCAGAGTTTGCCGCGATAGCCGGTCGGATGGATGCCGCGCGTGTAGGGAAACTCGCCCGGGAAGGAGATGTCACGATTGAAGTCGAGGTCCGAGATGTCAGCGGGAGTGTAGAGGCGTTCGACCTCTTCGAGTGAGACGGTCTGAAAACTCTGCTTGCGTTCGGGATGTTTATCGAGCGCAGGCTCGAGAGTTTGCTGCTCCCAACGTTCTCGCTCTACTTCAGCAGGTGAGGAGCTTTCTTTTATTTCGTGCATTCCATTTTCCTCGCTGGGATATTAGTAATTTTCCCGCAAAGGCGCAAAGTCATCTCTGCGGATCTCTGCGTCCTCTGCGGTGATCTCGCTTTACCGCAGAGGACGCAGAGGGTACGCAGAGATCCGCAGAGGTGAAGATGTTTTGTGCTTTTTGTGCCTTTTTGTGGCCAAGAGGGGAGCGCGGCTGCGATGGCAGTCACAGCCGCGCCAACTCGGAAGGTTAACCCGGTTGCGTGGATGTCGGGCAGGGCAAAATGAACTGGCAGGTTTGGGCAGGCATAGAAATCAAAGTTCCTCCGTCATTCAACGGGTACGACAAACTCATTGCTGCGAACCATGTTCAGCCGGGCGCGTGCCGCGAGTTCGATAGTCCGCGGATCCGTTCGCAGTCTCTGCACCTCTGCTTTCAGCGAGTTGTTGACGTTACGCAACGCCTCCACGTCGGTTTGCATGGCGGTAAGTTGTTGCGCGGCGACCTGAACTTTGGCATGGGTGCGCATATTGACAGTGACGCACACCGCAAAGGTCGCCAGAAGAATCATTGCAAAAACAACCCAGGAGGGAATTATTCCGCCGCGGCGGCGCACCTCTGTGCGCGTTCCGAGGATCTCCAAAGAGATCTGCTGCACCGAAGCCAGAGAATTCGTGCGCGGCGCCACGCGCTGCGCCCTGATCCGTTCGTCAACCCAATAAGTATTTGCGACCTTGCTCACCTCAACACCTCCCAGTCCTTTGCCGTTTTCGATCCGCTCAGTTTGTACGTCCCAGCTCCATGCCAACTGCGGCAAAGGTGAAGGCCCCGCACCGGCGGGCTGCCTCTCCCGTGACCCGAGTAGATTGTCATGCGCTCAAGTTAAGAGGCTGCTTAACTGAATCTGTGGGTTTGGCCACAATATAGCTGGCATCTGGTGACCAGCAGCCCCAACTAAATGTACTTTGCGGCTTGTCAATTTGTTGCCGCTCAATGACTTAGCGGCGAATAGGCCGGAATGTAGCATCGTGCTTAAGGGGTGTAAAGATTTTTCTCTTCAATGCTTTAGCCGCGTAAACTCAACATTTACTTGAAGTAACAGCGCTTAAGCATTGAATTTGGCGAACGGGTGGCGAACGGAAATCCGGACCGCAGATTACGCAGATGAAAGGTGGATCGGCACCTCATCAGGTTGCTTTGCCTCAAAAATCGAAATCGAGCGCCAACGGCGCGGAATATGAAAGCCAGGGGCAAGCACGAAGCGAAGCGGAGCGCGTCGCCCCTGGATAACAGAATTAAATGCTCTGTAGCCCTGAAAAGGGCGTAATACCCATGATATTTCGGCCTTTCAGGCCTTATCTCCTCGGGCTTATTGCAACCANGGGCGACGCGCTCCGCTTCGCTTCGCGCTTGCCCNTGGCTTTCATATTCCGCGCCNTTGGCGCTCTGTTTCATAAGGCAAAGCCTCATCAGGTAAATCTGTGGTTAAATTTTGTTTGACATCAGTACCCTCCGATAACTAGACTCATCAAGCGGTTATTACTTGTCCCCGCGGCACCTCACCGAAGAAGGATCCCACGATTTTTTCGAGCACATTCTAAGGAAGGGTGTTGATGTCTGACTCTTCGGTTGTAAGTCCGGCTGCCCCGGTTTCTGACTCGAGTTCACTCCAACTACCAATCAGTTCGATCGTCCGCGCCGTTTGTGAAGCTGCGAAGGGCGGCCCCGACCTGCTCTACGAGGTCATGATAAAGATGAGCCTGATGGTGGAGGCGACTGCGCCCACCTATGGTTTATCAATCTGGGCCACGTCGGATTCAGGTAAACCGACGCTACGTTGGGCTGAAGGACTCGAGGAACAGGAAATCGCCATCGGCGAAGGTGCGGTAGCCGAAATTTTTTCCAGCAAGGGACGGCCGCAGCCTGCGAAAGAAGGAGACCAGGCGATCTGTCTTTTGCTCGCGTTGCCCTCTGCCATGCGCGAAGGCGCTGCGCTATACGGCCGATGCGTGCGGCCGCTAACCAGTCAACAGGCAAAGGAGCTCAACGCGCTTAGCGACGTAGCGCACCTGGCCCACGCGCATCAGTCGTCTGCAAACGTTGTCCCGAGTGCGGCGAGACCAGCGCCCGCGAGCATGGCGAACATGTCAGGCGCGAGCTCGTTGCCGGGAATGCTCTTCAGCAGTCGCGCGATGTGCGAAGTGGCGCGAAACGTTGAACGCATCAAAGACTCCAATTCCACGATTCTCGTCACCGGCGAATCCGGAACCGGAAAAGAACTGATTGCGCGCGCGATTCACCGCCTCAGCCGGAGATCTGAAAGTGAGTTTATTCCCTTCAACTGCTCTGCTGTTCCGGCTGAACTGATTGAGAGCATGTTGTTTGGTCATCGCCGGGGAACGTTTACCGGCGCGATGTCGGACCAGGCGGGACTGATCCGTTCCGCTGAGAACGGCACTTTGTTTCTCGATGAGATTGGAGACCTGCCACTGCCGCTGCAACCGAAGCTACTCAGGTTTCTCCAGGAGGGAGAGATTCATACGCTCGGAGAGCGCGCGCCGCGCAAAGTGAACGTGCGCGTGATTGCAGCAACACATAAGGATCTCGAAAACCTCGTGAGCGAAAAACTGTTTCGCGAAGATCTCTACTACAGAATTGCGACTCTCACTCTCAAGGTGCCGCCTTTGCGAGAGCGGCGCGAAGATATCTCGACGCTGATCTCACATTTCGTTAGCCACTACGCGCGGAAGAACGAGCGGGCAATTTCCGGAATCACTGCGGAGGCGATCCAGATTCTCGAGACCTACTCCTGGCCCGGGAATATTCGCGAGCTGGCAGCGGAGATCGAACGGCTGGTCCTCTATGCTGAAGACGATGGTTTTATTCGGCCTGAGAACATAAGTGCGCGGATACGTCCGGAGGGAAGCCACACAGATGGTCCTGCGGAACGGCTTGACGATCTACTCGAGAACTACGAACGACGGGTCATAACTGAAACTCTCAAGCGCCACGATTGCAATGTGGCAAAAGCAAGTGAAGCGCTTGGCCTTGGCTCCCGACAAACGCTTTACAAAAAACTCAAGCGCTTAGCAATAAACGTCGGTGAGTTCCTTCAGGAAGACACTGAACCAGGATTACAGTTTCGAGCGCCAGATCGGTAACCCAAAAATCGCTTCGTGGCAGGCCTGCCGGCAATCTTCTCGCGTCTGCACGTCACCTCCAATAATCTGCGTGATTGTTTTTGATTACATTCCATACTTTGTTTTGGCCCTGGTGATACACGAGGCGTCTCACTGTGTTGCGGCATACGCATGCCGGATTTCAATTAGCGAATTTGGTGTCGGGTGGGGCCCGAAAATCTTTGGCCTGCATATCCGTAGTATTGAGTACATATTCAGAGTTTTGCCATTCGGCGCGTATGTTCGTTTTGACGTTGCGGAGCTACAAAAACGACAACTGAGGCAGCAGGTCCTTGTCTTTATGGCAGGCATAATCGGAAACCTTGTTGCTGCCAGCTTAACCGGCGGCACTCCGTTTAGCCTGATGAATTATCTGCTTGCGGCCACCAATATTCTCCCGTTGTACCAACAAGACGGTTGGAAATGCGGCATGGTGATGCTCCGCGGGATATTGCGCCAGAAGAGTCCGATGGTGGAATGGACATTTACGATTGCGGGAACAACTTTGAGTTTTGCGGTCCTGGGCGCCGAAGTTCTACGACGATTCCAATAAGCGATAGCTAACAAACTTGCATGCGTGACTCAGTGGAACCGGATAACTCAGCGCAGGCTTTAGAAGCCCGGGAGACGATAAAGTGGCGTTGGGGAATTCTCGCCGCGTGCGTGTTTACGGTGCTCAGTGTCTATCCGCAATTCTACTTGTGGTTGAACCGCGGAGGACATTGGGAGCACGCGATCGCTTACAACGAGGGACTCGGCGATGAGGTTGCTTATGCAGCTTATGTCAATGCACTCATTGATGGGCGGCCCAGGCGCAACGATCCCTATACCGGGCGAGATGATCGGCCCGCTGCGCCTTTACCGGAATCACTCTTTTCCATTCAATTCGTTCCCGCTTATGCCGTCGCTTTGCCGGCACGTGCTTTAGGAATTTCAGCGACGACAGCTTTCATCTTCCTGACGCCGCTGGTGGCATTTACTTCCGCACTGGCCGTGTTTTTTCTCATTTTTCAGGCGAGTGGTAGTAACCGTCTGGCCGCCTGTGGAGTCCTGGTTGTTCTGTGTCTCGGAACTCTGGCCGCAGCAGAAGGCAGCTTCACGGGTCTTGTCGGCGGCGAAAGACACTTCGATTATTTCCCGTTTCTTCGCCGCTACCAGCCTGCTGCATCGTTCCCGCTCTTCTTGCTATTGCTGATTCTTACCTGGCGGTTCCTGAAAAAACTCACTCGACCCATATCGTCGGGCTTGTTAGCAGGAATCGTTTTAGCCCTGTTGGTCTTCTCCTATTTTTATCTTTGGACCGCAGCGGTAGCGTGGCTCACGATACTGAGCCTGCTTTGGCTAATCAGCCGGCCGGAAGACAGGGGTCCGATTCTGCGGTTCTTGACGGCACTTGCAGCAGTTTTGCTGCTTGCTCTTATTCCCTATTTCTATTTGATCTCTCGCGGGTCCGAGACAGCGCAGAGTGTCCACGCGCTGGTCCATTCTCGCCGCCTGGATCTTTTTTCTGCGGCGGAGATATTGGCAGCCTTGCTGCTGGTAATCCTGGCAATCGGCATAAAACGGTGGAGCATTGACTATCGCGATCGTCGCGTCATTCTCATTGCCTCGTTCGCTCTGCTGCCGTTTGTGGTTCTAAATCAACAGCTCATAACCGGCCGGGTAATGCAGCCGATTCACTACAGAGGTTTTGTGACCAGCTACGCCGTTTTGATCGCGTTCGTGCTAACCGCCGGACTCGAATGGACCCGGCCAACAGGTGAACGTTGGAAGCTTCCGAAACGTGCGCTCGTGTGGATACTTATCGCTGCTCTTGATTGGGGCGGAATTGAAGCGCATCAAGCTGCGAAACGAAGCGCCATCGCAAATAAACAGTCTGCTGAAGAAATGAGTGTGTACGTTCGTCTTGCTGAGCACGCTCACATCTATCCTGAACTCAGAGATGATCAGGTGGTCCTCTTCTATGATCTCCGCATGGCTGACGGGGCGCCCGCCGTTTCTCCGCTGGCAGTACTGTGGGCTCCTCACATGGTCGTATACCCTGGAGTTAGCTCTGTAGAGAGCAAAGAGAGGCTTTACCGTCATCTGTATTACACAGGCGTTGGCGTGAAGGAACTCGATGACTATTTGCATGGGCGGAATGTTTATTACGGGTGCGGGGTCGGTTTATTTGGTTTCGATCGTTTAGTTGATGGTCTGAATCCAAATGTGAAGCCCATCACCACTGAAGAAAAGAATGCAGAGTTGATGTCATACGGTCGCTACATTGAAACTTTTGATAAAGAACGGGCGGCGAACCCGAGGCTCTCATACTTGATCACGCACACCGGAGGCGAGACAGACCTAAGCAATCTGGAACGCTGGTATCGCCGCGATGCAGGTGAACGAGTCGGAGAGTTTGTTCTTTATCGACTGCAATTGAGGAATGACAGCAGCAGCTCCGAGAGCTCTCGCATGGATAACAAAGCCCTGCCGCCCACGCCAAACGCTACAAGCACAAAAGGACTGTAAGATGTCAGAACAAATAGACACAAACCTTCTTCCATTTACCCGCACAGAACCGCTTGTGGCGACGACGGAAGCGTATGGAATTCTCAGAACTCTTCAATCGAGTCGAAGGCTCCTGGTTGTCGTGTTCATGTTAGTGATCTTCGCTGCGGCATCAAGGCCCATCAAAGATCCGGATTTCTACTGGCACTTAAAGACCGGCCAATATCTACTGGAAAACAAGAGCATTCCCCACACAGACATATTTTCGACTTCAAAGTTTGGCAGCGAGTGGGTGACACATGAATGGCTGTCAGAACTGTTCATGTATTCGATCTTTAATCTCCTGGGTTATGCAGGGTTAGTTATAGCGTTCGCGGCGATTATTACCGCCACTTTCAACTTCTCTTATCGCTGCTGCAAAGAGGTCGCCCCACATCCATATGTAGCCGGCTTTGCATTGATAGCGGGGGCCGCGGCCACTACGCCGACGTGGGGAGTGCGACCGCAGATGTTATCAATGCTCTTTGCCAGCATCTTTGTCCTGGTGTTGCGAGATTACTCTCGTAATGGTCGTGCTCACGCGATATGGCTGTTGGTACCGTTGACCGTTCTGTGGGTCAACATGCATGCGGGATTCGCAATGGGGTTAGCCTTCATCGTGCTGACCATTATGAGCCTCCTGGTTGACGGTTTGTTGTTGCCGGACACATCGATAAAGAAGGTGTGGCCGGCTGTCCGTAAACTGTGCTTTGTGTTAGTTGGTTGCATAGGTGCGGTATGCCTGAATCCCAACGGGGCCCGCCTGTACTCCTATCCATTCGAGACGCTTACCTCCAGCGCGATGATGCAATACATACAAGAATGGAAATCTCCTAATTTCCACGAGCCAATGTTTCAGGCACTGGCTTTGCTCCTCCTGGTGACTTTTGCTGTGCTGGTGTTATCGGGAAAGAGAGCTCGTCCAGGTGAATTGTTGATGCTTCTGGTAACAGCCCTGGCGACCTTGCGGTCCAGCCGGAATGTTCCATTTTTTGCCCTGCTCGCAATCCCACTTTTAGCCGAGCATTCATGGCATTGGCTGACTGCTCAGCCATGGGGCCAATGGTTTACAAAGCCTGAGACGCGTGAAACTGGAAAAGCTTCGACCGTCAAACTCGTGCTGAATGTGGTGATACTCCTGATCACTCCATTGACTGTGGTCGCGTTTCGCGTTGGCGACAGTGTAAGAAATCAGTTGGCGACTGAAGCTGACAACTATCCGGCTGCAGCGGTGAACTTCATCATTAAAGAAAGGCCGGCGCAACCGATTTACAACGAGTATGAATGGGGCGGTTACCTCATCTGGCGTTTGTATCCCGAATACCGGGTGAACATGGATGGACGCGCCGACGTCTACGGCGACGCGCTCGTGGAAGAATTTCTCTCTGTTCACGATGGAGAAAAGAAATGGCGTGAATTGCTGGATAAACAGGGCATCCGCACCGTTCTCGTAAACCCGAATGTGCCCCTTGCGAGCTTGCTCCGACAGGATACCGCGTGGCAAAAAGTCTTCGAGGATGAAAGATCCGTCGTTTTTGTAAAAATAAGAACCAGTTAGACAGGATTGACAGAATTTACAGGATGGCAAATTGATGAAGGTAATCCTGTTAATTCTGTAAATCCTGTCTTTGTCTCAGGTCGTACCTTCGGGTTGAATGAGCAACAAGCCTTGTCAACCAGAGGCTACAAGCACAAAACCGAGGAGTTCTTGCTGATCCCGCATGGTTTGCGATGCAGGCTCAGAATCCCGGGTAGCTCTTGTAAACTCCGCGCGACAAAACAACTGCAAGTCCTCACTTAATCCCTTGAAAAAAGCCCATTACGTGAAAGCCCCTCGGCGGCATGGCCCTTGTAATAGAAGAGACGCCCGCTACGGGCTGGATAAGCTAATGAAAAGTGTAGATCGCAAAATTGTTGTTCTGACTCTATTCGGTGTGGTGCTGGTAGCACCGTTCCTGGTGATTGCGTCGATCCTCGGTATTCATGCCGCCACGCTGGCCCCCGCCGCCAAGCCCGAAGTGTTTTGTCTTCTGCTTGCGGTGGCCAGCATTGCAGCACGGATTTCCGATGGTCAGATCGCTCTCACGAATACAGCAGAAGAACGAAAGCAGGTTAGGAAGAACCCCGGCGAACACTTATCAGCGGGTCGTCCATCATGAGCTACTAATTCTCGCAACTTGGTCCTTCCGCCAAGCCGAAGATGCATGGTGGGTAAGGGCGCGATGCTTAACTCTTAACCCAAATCTAAGGAGCAAAAAGATGATTAAGAATTTTCTTCGGGATGAAACGGGCCTTGAACTTTCAGAGTACGCGGTTGCCGCAGCTTTGATCGCACTGGCCGTGGTTGGCATCTTCGGAGTCCTCGGCAACAACATCAACGGCGTTATCAACAACCTGGCAAGCAAGATCAAGTAGGAACACACAATTGCGAGAGAGAAGAGCGCGTCAGACCGCAAGCCGGAAGGCGCGCCTTCTTTTCGCTTGAGGAGATTTTATGATTAGACAATTTCTAAAAGACGACACCGGCCTTGAACTTTCAGAATACGCCGTGGCTGCCGCTTTGATAGCGCTGGCCGTCGTCGGCATCTTCGGAGTCCTCGGCAACAACATCAACGGCGTTATCAACAATCTGGCAAGCAAGATCAAATAAGCCGGTGCGAGCTCTCGAGAGGCGGCGCGCACGCCTCCATCCCAAGGGGAGGAGAAAAGCTGTAATGAGAAAATTTCTTAAAGATGAATCAGGTCTCGAGCTCTCCGAATATGCAGTTGCCGCCGCCCTCGTAACACTGGCCGTGATCGTTGCTTTTACAAGTCTTGGCACCAACATCAATGGCGTGATCGGTAACCTGGCAAGCAGGATCAAATGAGTACGTAAACGCGCACGCTTCGAAACGGCCTTTTGAAATCAATTCGAATAACGATGGAAGTTGGAGACAAGAGTCAATGCCTGGCTCGTTGAGCACTATTAGCGCCGCGTTTCTTATTCCGCTGGCCGTCATCATCTCTTATTACGATGTGTGCTACCGGCGGATTCCAAATCCGTTTGTTCTCGCCACATTAATAGCGGGCATCCTCATAAACACATTTTTCGGCGGTATCAACGGAGCCGTAACAAGCCTGGGGGGCTGTTTCATCGGATTTAGTTTGATGTTTGTATTGCACGTCTTCGGCGCTATGGGCGCCGGCGACGTGAAGCTTTTTGCGGCCATCGGCGCCTTAACAGGCGCTCAGCTTGTGTTACCAACCTTCCTTATCGTCGCCTTAACGGGTGGCATCCTTGGCGTGGTTTCGATGTTACGGGCCGGCCAATTGAAATTCACCATGATGCGAGTCTTTCAAATTCTGGTCGGACTCTTGCCGGGTTACAAGGTGCCTCGCTTTCCCATTCCAGTGGATCGTCGCTACACCATCCCCTACGGAGTCGCGATTACGTTAGGAAGTCTTATTTCCTTAGTCCTCTTCCGCACTTAGCGGAGGCTCAATTGAGAGTTAGTGACGCTAACTCAACACGGAGAGTAAAGCGATGCGCAACAAACGATTCTTAGTCGTATTGGCAGGAGCCCTGATCTTCGGATTATTGGCAGCGGTTTCCGTCAGCCGGTACTTATCAAACGCCCAGGCCTTTTCGAAGGACATGACCCAGGTCGCTGTCGCCAAGGTCCCAATACCTGTGGGTACGAAAATCATTCCCGAGCAGGTGATGATGGTCCAATTTCCGAAAGAGTCAACGCCGGATGGCACTTTCGCAACCGCAGACAAACTCACCGGACGCGTTGCGGTTGTGAATATCGCCGCGCGCGAGCCGATCACCGATTCTCGTTTGGCGCCGGAAGGGACTGCGGGAGGCCTGTCAGCAGTTATTCCAGAAGGTTATCGAGCGATGACTGTAAAGGTCGATGATGTAGTCGGCATCTCGGGCTTCATCATGCCGGGAACTCTTGTTGACGTGGTCGTTGTTATCACTCCGGAAGGCGCTACGAATGGGACCGCTGGTCCAATTTCGAAGATCGTTTTGCAGAACATCAAGGTTTTGGCAAACGGTCAGAACATCGATAAGCCGGAAAATCAACGCGATGTTAACAGCGTCAAGGCAGTAACTCTCCAGGTAACGCCTGAGCAGGCAGAGAAACTCGCACTCGCTTCTTCAGAAGGCAGGTTGCAACTGGTGATGCGCAACTCAATCGATCAGGGAGATGAGCAAACAACCGGTGTCAACAAGCGGACCTTGCTCGGTGGTGAGCACGCAGTGCCGGCTCCAGAGCCAGGTTCATTAAAGAGCGAGCAGCCAAAATCAGAATCCAAGCCTAAGCCGGTGCGCAGGGTGAGTGTAGAACCCGAAGCGAAGCCGGCTGCTTCTCCGGCTGCTCCGCGAGCATCGGTGGAAGTAATAGAAGGAACCAAAAAGCGAAACGTCGATTTTCCATAAGCCGTGGAAGCGACAACCGAACGTAGCAGTCAACTTTGATTGGCTGCTTAGACCATCGAATCAGCAGCAGCAAAGGAGCACAGTCATGCAGAGCCGTTCGCCGATCACACGCCACTTGAGTTTGTTAATGGCGTCTTTGATCACCGTTCTCATCACTTCCGCCGCATTCGCCCAGGAGAGTTCTTACAAGGCGTCTTTCACTCAGACCAAAGAAACCATTCCCGTCAACGTTCTGGTCGGGCAATCGCGTGTGATCAATTTCGACAGACCGGTGGGCCGTTTTTCGGTATCCAATCCGGACATCGCCGAAGCCGTGCTCGTTACCCCGGACCAGGTATTGGTTAACGGTAAGGCCTTTGGTCAGGTCAACTTCATTGCCTGGGAGCAGTCGTCGGGTAAATATCTTGTATTCGATGTTTATGTGAGAGCCAATCTCTCACTAATCGATTCGCAGATGCGAGTCCTCTTTCCCAAAGACGACATTCGCTTGAGTCAGGCGAATGGTTCAGTCGTCATGTCGGGTAGTGTTTCAGATCCGGCAAGGGTAGCGCAGGCGCAGAGTGTTGTGGAAGCAGCCGGTTTCAAGACCGTGAACATGCTTTCCTCGCCGGTCGCAAACACGACGCAGGTTCAGCTTCAGGTTCGTGTTGCTGAAGTCAGTCGCAGCAAGATGCGCGATCTCGGTTCCTCTTATACATCAGTTAACGGCGGCACTTCGGTGTACTCCAGCGGCGGCGGGCCCGCGAACCTGACGAATTCAGTACTGCCGGCCCTCAGCTCTACCTTCGCTGGTTCAGCCTTAAATCTATTTCTTTTCAATAGCGGAATCGGCACCGCTGCTTACATCAGGGCGTTGCAGACAGCCGGCGCATTGCGCGAACTTGCGGAGCCGAACCTGATCGCCATGAACGGCCAACAGGCTAGTTTTCTCGCCGGCGGCGAATTTCCTGTACCGATCGTTCAGGGCGGCGGAGACAGAAGCAGCGTTTCCGTGATTTTCAAGGAATACGGAGTGCGACTTAATTTCAAGCCCACGATCATCGATGAGGATCACATTCGCCTGGAGTTGGAACCCGAAGTTTCCACTATAGACTTTGGTAACGGCGTTAAGTTTGACGGGTTTTTGATTCCAGCCTTACGTACTCGCCGTGCGAAGACAGGTGTGGAGTTGCGTGATGGCCAGTCGTTCGCGCTTGCCGGTCTGCTCGACAACAACGAAACTCGATCACTCTCAAAGGTTCCCGTTCTGGGCGACGTTCCAGTGTTGGGTGCGCTCTTCAAATCGAAGTCATTTCAGAAGAACGAAACCGAGTTGATGTTTATCGTGACTGCGCAACTCGTCAAGCCGGTCAATCGCGATGACCTGCCGCAGATGCGTGGCATCGATGGGCTGAAGAATGGCTCACCACTCGGCCTTGAACCAAAAGGCGAAGGTATCGAAGGCCAAACTGGCTACAAGGTTTCCGGCCAGAATACTTCGACCACCACAACGACAGATGCGACAACAACCGGCGAGGCTCCAAAGCTCAGCGGTCGGGTTGTCAACCAACCACTTCCGCCGCCAACAGTGACGAGCAGAATGCTTTCAGAAATGACGAAGACGAAACTTGAATAGCATGCTGGGTTGTGGGTCTATCAGCATAGTGCTTTGCCTCAAAGTCCGAAACTATTCTTGGATCGGGTCAGTACAGGGAGCGGTAGCGACCTGGTCCAACCATGGAGTCAAGAATCGCTAGGAAATATCGCATGCTGATCACTGACCGGGTCGCTACCGCTCCCTGTACTGACCCGATCCAAGTGCGATTCTTACTTTTGAGGCAAAGCCTCAGCATAGGAGGAAACGTCGTGAAGAGACATGAGCTTAATCGCAACAGAAAGAAGGAGCGAGGTTCAGTTCTTGTCTTATCTGCCGCCGCTATGCTGGCAGTTTTGCTGGCGGTCGGCCTGGGCGTCGATATCAGTCACTTCTATCTCGCAAAGGCTGAATTGCAGAATGCCGCCGATGCTGCTGCCCTGGCAGCAGCATCGGCTCTGGATTCAAAGCCCGGTGGGATCATCGAGGGCGCGTGGCGCGCAACTCAGGTAGCGAACAAATACGAGTTCAATAAGAGCAGTGTGCAATTTACGAGTGACGACGCCATTTTATGGGCCGCCAGTATCGATGGTCCATATCTAAGGACAAATGCCGCGTCAGCCAGTGACGAAGTTGCCAAGACGATCCGCTTCGTCAAAGTCACGACTGAGCAGAGTCCTGTCTCAATTTCTTTTGCCTCAGTCGTTCTGGGCAACAACAAGAACATGTCTGCGACGGCAACTGCCGGTCTCTCAATACCAATAAATACTTTCTGCGGCTTCATTCCACTAGCTGTGCTTATTGATAATGATACTTCGTTACTTAAACCAGGAGACGAATACACAATTCGCGCCCCTGCCGGTTCGGGTGTGTCTCCGGGCGACTACCAGATTCTGTCCGTACTTGGTCCTGGCGGTGTTGACGTAGGCTTCGGCATCGGAGCAGGTGTAGATGCCTGCGCTAAACCGGGTGATACATACACAGTCGATTGTAAGCCCGGTCTGACTGCCGGAAAGGTCCGCACCGGACTGAACTCCCGCTTTGACGATTACGGCGGTAGCCAGCTCGATCCCCTGCTTGAGCCGCCTGACACCAACGTGAAGGAAGGGATCACCTTCGCGCAATACGACTCTCAAATCGGCTGCGGCCGTCCAAACCATCCCGCTTGTAATCCAACATATTTCTCGGCGCCAACACATCCAGGCGTTGACAATCGTCGTGTGGTTTTGATTCCGCTGGTCAAAATTAGTGAGTTTGATCAAGGTCGCTGTGAAGTGAAGTTTTTTCGCTTCGGCGCATTCTTCCTCAAGACCAAACCGCCCAATGGCAGTGGTGGTGATATGAAGGCGGAGTACATTCAAGATCGTTTGGCTACAGGAAAAGGTACGTACGACCCGAATGGTGGTGTCGGCGATCCGTTATTGGCTGTTCCAGTTCTCTACCGGTGAAACTGAGAGGTGTCTTATGTGTGCGCGTGTTCGAAAGATCCGCCTGTTAAGAAGGCTCCGTCGCAGATCGGCCGGCATTGTCCGTAACGAACGCGGCGTTCAGTTGGTAGAGCTGGCGATCGTGTTACCAATTTTCATGATTCTCTTTGCCGCCACAGCAGAATTCGGTCGCTATTTTTACGAGTACACAACGCTGGCAAAAGCGGCTCGAGTAGGGGCGCGGTATCTCGTAACCGCGAAGGTCGATTGCGCTCAGGCAACAGTGGCCAGGAACCTGATTGTGTATGGCAATACAGGTGGAACCGGTTCACCCATACTGCCGGATCTGAAGACTACTGACGTCAGCATTTCACCGAACGATCTTGCGTGCCAGGGAACGCCGCAGGGCGTGCCGCCGGCAGTAACGGTAACGTTCAGCGGCTTCAAGCATAAGTCATTGTTCAATCTCGGCGGCCTTTTAAACAACGCCGGTCTTTCAATGGATATAGACGTCAAGCCAAGCGTTACGATGCGCTATATGCTGAACACGCCTCTGGTGTAGGAGGTTAAGGATGATTCAGAAACGTAAACGAAACAAGAAGGGACAACGAGGCGCATCGCTACTCGAGTTCTCTATTGCGGCCACGGTATTCCTGACTGTGCTGTTTGCGATAGTCGAATTTGGCCGTGCTCTATGGGTACATAACGCATTGACCGATGCAGCCCGTCGCGGCGCGCGTTACGCCGTGCTGCATAAGGCCAGTGACATCGAAGATGTTAAAAAAGTAGTAGTTTATGGCGACCTCACGGAAACTACACCGATTCTCGAAAACCTTACTACCGACAATGTGGACGTCACTTATAGCGGGTTCAATTTAGATCAGGGCACCGCAACTGTCTCGGTACATGACTATCAATTTCAGATGATACTTCCGCTCGTCGTCTCGTCGATTCAAATGCCGAATTACACCACGACGCTTACGGGTGAATGCGTGGGATTGATCCCCGAGTGAACTCAGCCTGCCCCCGAGGAAACAAATGACGCAACTATTAACCTTAGTAGTTCTCAGTACAGCTCTTGATAACTTCAAAGAAATCCGCGCTGGACTAGCTACCGATAGCCGATTGCAGCTCCTCGCCGGCGGTAACGATGCCGAACAGGTTCATGAGGAGATTGTACGGCTCAAACCGTCGGCAGCAATCATTGCGTTGGGTGCGAATCCTGACCAGGCGATCAAGCTGATCCAAAAGCTTCATACGGAATGTCCCGGCACCGCATTGATCTCGGCGGCTCAAAGCGCTTCCGGTGATCTGATATTGCAAAGCTTGCGCGCCGGCGCGCGCGAGTTTCTCCATCTGCCGATCAAGCCCGAAGAACTGAAAACAGTCGTTGACCGGATCAGCGATTTTTCGACAACACAAGTCGAGGCGCCCACCAAGAGAGGGAGAATGATAGCGGTCTTCTCCAGCAAGGGCGGATGTGGCACTTCATTCATCGCTACTAACCTTGCCGCCGTAAACTCCGAGCGTACTGTCCTCGTCGATCTGAATCTCCAGGCAGGCGATCTTCCCCTTTACCTCGGCGTCGATCCCAAGTATTCGATCGCGGAAATCGTCGAGAACCGCTCTCGTTTGGATGAAGCTCTAATCAACAGCTTTGTCACGCCCTGTACTCCGAATTTATCGTTACTGGCTGCACCAAAACAGGCTGACTCTGCCGACGAAATTCAACCGGAGCACGTCTTTGAGGTGCTACAGCGACTGCGGCAATCGTTTGATTGCGTAGTCCTGGATCCGCAGCACACGTTTGACTCAATCACCCTCGCGGCACTCGATCAGTCAGATGAGATCGTGCTGGTCCTTTCGCTGGATATCCCGGCAATTCGAAGCACGCAAAGAGCCCTCGAGATATTCGATCGCCTGGGATACCCGAGAAAGAAAGTCCGGATCGTCGTGAACCGTTGGAGTAAACAGATCGATCTCGATCTGCGCCAGGTGGAGAAGTTTCTGGGCGAGCCGGTAATTGGATTTGTGCCCAGCGATTATCAAACGACCGTGAATTCAATCAACTTGGGAACACCGCTGGTGAAGTCAGATCCTGGTTCCAAGATCGCCCAGGAGATCAAACGCATTGCGCAAAAGCTCAATGACGGAGCGGCCGTGCTGATGGACCAAATTCCGGAGCCGCGAAAGAGCTTATGGGCCTCGTTTTTGAAACGAGGGCAAACACAATCCTCTGTCAATCTACAAACTTCGCTGGGAAAAAGTTAGCTAAATACAACCTGACCGCACACAAAAACCACTATGGCCCTACGAGAGAGATTAATTAAAGAACCCGGTTTTTCAGGAAACGTAGTCGAACAGGCTCCGCACAGCTTTCAAGACATAAAGTCTCGTCTTCACCGTTCGCTAATCAACCGGATGGACCTGACGAAGCTGTCCTCGCTCACGCCCGAGCAAGTGCACGCAGAAGTTTCGCGGCTTGCCGAAAGCGTACTGGCGCAGGAAGCCATGCCGTTGTCCGCTTCTGAGAGAGAACGTCTCGTTAACGACGTGCAGCACGAGCTATTTGGCCTGGGACCGCTCGAGCCTTTGCTCGCCGATCACACGATCTCAGACATTCTCGTTAACTCTCACAGCACAATCTACATTGAACGTCGCGGAAAGTTGGAACGAACCGATGTGGCGTTCAAAGACGACGAGCACTTGATGCGTGTTATCGAACGAATCGTGTCAACAGTTGGTCGAAGAATAGACGAGTCATCTCCGATGGTGGATGCGCGTTTGCAGGATGGGTCTCGCGTTAACGCAATCATTCCTCCGCTCGCGATTGATGGGCCGATTCTCTCCATCCGCCGTTTCGGCGCCGAGCCGCTGAAGATGGCGAAGTTGATCGAGCACAAGGCGCTCACCAAAGACATCGCCGACATGCTTCAAATGTGTGTTACTGCGAGATTGAACACGGTGATTTCCGGCGGTACCGGCGCCGGTAAAACGACATTGCTGAATGCACTGTCTGCTTACATCCCTGAATCTGAGCGCATAGTCACCATCGAAGATTCAGCCGAGCTGCAACTGCAGCAGCCGCACGTGGTCAGATTGGAAACCCGCCCACCGAACATCGAAGGAAGGGGCGAAGTAACACAACGAGATTTAGTGCGAAACGCTTTGCGTATGCGTCCAGATCGCATCGTCATCGGCGAGGTTCGCGGAGGCGAAGCAATCGACATGTTGCAAGCGATGAATACGGGTCACGATGGAAGTTTAACGACCGTTCACGCCAATACGCCACGTGATGCTCTGTCACGATTAGAGACGATGATTCAGATGACCGGCATGCGGCTGTCTGAACGTGCAATGCGGCAACAAGTGGCTTCAGCAATCGATCTGGTGCTGCAGGTAGCGCGGCTGTCTGATGGTACTCGCCGGGTGACTTCGATTTCTGAAATCACAGGTATGGAAGGCGAGACGATAACAATGCAGGAAGTATTCGTGTACGAACGTACGGGTATAAACGCGCAAGGTGAGGTGCTCGGTCGTTTTCGCCCGACGGGAATCAGGCCGCGCTTTGCTGAAAGACTCAAAGCCTGTGGACTGCAACTGCCGCGAGTTTTCTTTGAGGACATGTAATGCTTGTATCATTCCTTGTATTCATTTTCGCGTTGTTCCTGGTGCTGGGGGCGTATCTTGCTGCCACTCACAGCACGGATACCAAACGCAAAAAACTGCAGAAGCGACTGTCCGAGGCTCTGCTCCATTCAGGGCACACAGAGGACATCGAGGTAATTCTCGCGCGCAACGAATTGATGAGCGAGATACCGGCGTTAAATCGCCTGTTGCTGCGCGTGCAGACAGCGCTGCAATTAAAGCGCATGCTGGACCAGGCGGACCTGCATATCACACCTTCACGGCTGCTCATGTTTTCGGGTATGGCCGCCATACTCGCGTTACTCGCTGTCTCCGTCGTCTCTGTGTCGTTGCCGCTGATCATATTGGGTGGTGTAGTTGCTGCGTCGCTGCCGTTTCTCCACGTCTGGTGGAAACGCAGACAACGTTTCAATGAATTTCTCGAATATCTGCCTGACGCGCTCGAATTGATGAGCCGAGCACTGAGTGCGGGACACGCTTTTTCAGAAGCTTTGCACATGGTGGCAGAAGAGATGCCGGAGCCGATCTCCGGTGAATTTCGCAAAACTTATGAGGAGCAAAACCTCGGACTTTCCCTGAAGCTCGCTCTTGAAAACCTGATGGAGCGCATTCCTCTGCTCGATTTGAGAATGTGCGTCACAGCCGTTCTGGTGCAACGCGAAACAGGCGGCAACCTGGGCGAGATACTCGAAAAAGTCGCCTACACGATACGGGAACGTTTCCGCATCATGGGAGACCTGAAAACGCTGACCACGAGTTCGCGCCTGTCAGCGTGGTTGCTATGCGGCTTGCCGATCTTTGTTGCCATTGCCGTGACCTTCATGAATCCCGACTACATGGCAATTCTCTGGAAGGACCAGCGAGGCCATTATCTTATCGCTGCTGCCCTGTCTATGCAGATTATTGGCATGCTGATCGTTCGCAAGATATTGAACATAAAAATCTGAGGTTAGGCTTTGAGAGAATCAAAGTAGAAAAAAGATGCTCCTAATCATCACCATCTCAACCTTTGTTTGTATTACGCTCGGAATGGTAGGTGTTTACTGGTTGTTCATGCGACCGCAGAGTGCGGCCACTGAGCGCTTGAAGAGACTTTCCAATTTTTCCGGTAATACAGCCTCTGTCCCGGTGTCGCTGGATGAAGAGCACGCGGGTGAAAAACTTGCGGAACGTATTGCCACTCCGATTAATCGTTTGGTACCCGCCTCTGCCGCTGAGGTTCAGAAACTACAGAAGAAGCTGATGCAGGCTGGTTTTAGATCCAACCACGCGCCGGTCATCTACCGCATGATTCAACTGTTGTCGATGGCTGCTCTGCCAACGTTTATAGCGTTGACCTGCGCGATCCTCGCGCGACCCTTGAGCAGTGCGTTGTTTTGGATCCTCATAGGATTCGTCGTGGGATTCTTCGCCCCTCGATACCTTCTCGGCCGGCTGATTCGTTCCCGGCAATTACGTGTGCGCTGGGGATTGGCTGATGCTCTCGACCTAATGGTGATCTCAATCGAAGCAGGACTCGGTTTGAATGCCGCAATGTTGAAGGTCAGTAGCGAGCTGAAGAAGGCACATCCGGATATAAGTGAAGAGTTTGAACTTGCAAACCTGGAAATCCGGGTCGGCCGCGAGCGTGATGAAGCGTTACGAAACCTGGCGGAGCGCACGGGTGTCGATGATTTGCGAAGTTTAGTGGCGATGTTAATTCAGACCGATCGATTTGGAACCTCAATCGCGAAGGCTATCAGAGTGTTTTCTGATTCGCTCCGCACAAAACGACGGCAACGGGCTGAACAGGCGGCGCAAAAGGCCGCTGTGAAGCTGTTATTCCCGTTAGCCTGTTTCCTGTTCCCGACATTGTTCATAGCGATTCTCGGCCCTGCACTCCTCCAATTGATGGATACTCTCGGCAACCTGTAAAGGAGTTGGACCATGAAAAACCGCAGACTAATTGCAATCTCGATCGCATTCATCCTGACCATCGCTGTAACTGCCATGTGGAGTGCAGCCACCATCCAGCGTGAAGGAGATCCGGACGCAAATGTGCTGGCAGACTCCGGCTCGGAAACCGGAACTGCTGACAGCGGAACTACCGACGGGCACAAGAAGAATGGCAACAAGGTCATACGTGTTTTGGCCGCGCCGTTCAAAGCCTTCGGCAAGCTGTTCGGAGGCAAGGACCGCATCGAACGCATGAATGAAAAAGACGCTGAGAAGTTCGCGAGCGTGGGCGTCTCCACTATTAATGACAGCCGCTATCCTGAGCCTGACAAAATGAGTGTTTCAGGAAGTGCTAAAGAACACCTCGCCGCCGGCCGTGAATTTTTATTGGCTGGTCGTCTCAACCAGGCCATCACCGAACTTACAACTGCCGTCTCGCTCGATCCAAAACTTACCGAGGCCCACAACCTTTTAGGCGTGGCCTACGATAAAAAGGGATTCGGCGATCGCGCCAAGGAGTCGTTTGAACGCGCAGTGAAGATCGAAGGGGACGCTGACACGCTTAACAACCTGGGATTCTCGTTGTACCAGAACGGCAACTATCGCGCTGCGGTCGATCGTTTGAAACGCGCTGCGAAGCTGGCGCCCAGCGACGAACGAATCCTGAATAACCTGGGCCTGGCATTGTGCCGTCTCGGCAAGATCGACGAGGCTTACAAAGCTTTCGCACGCGCCGGTGGTCCATTAACCGGCAATCTCAACACCGCGAAAATGCTTGAGCGCTTTGGTCGTGAAGACGATGCCATTCGTTACTACGAAGCGGCGCGCGAGGTCGATCCCGGCAACACTATCGCCCTCCGGCGTCTGGCTGATCTCTACCAGCGCGCCGGCCGTACAGCGGATTCTGAAAGCGCCCGCGCCGCACTGGCACTCGCCTCGAACAACCCCCCTAACGGCCGAGAATAGGTCCTATAGGACCTTACGAGAAAGAGAACCTCAATGTCGCACACCGCAATTCTGACGCGCGCTGAAATCGAAAGCATGGGACCGCCACTCCCTGAGGAATTAACCGACACCGGTATTTCCGAAGGCTTTCTTTGCGATCTCGCTTTGAAGCACGTAGCCATGTTGCCCGAACCGACCACTCAGGCGATTGCGGAACGCATCAATCTTCCGCGCACGCTCACGGAGGACCTGCTCCAGAAGCTCTATCGCGAGAAGCTCATCGAAGTGAAGATGCAGTCGGCAATCGGTTCGACGCGTTACGCCATGTTGGACCATGGTTGGAACCGTCTGCCACGGCTGTTGTCAGTTTGCGGTTATGTTGGGCCGGCACCCGTGTCTCTGCGTGACTACGCGCACATGATGAAGTTGCAGTCGATTCCGTCCAATACGGCCTCGATGGAAACTGTGCGCCAGGCATTTCACGATCTGGTCCTGCCGGAATCGCTGCTACAGACGCTCGGCTGTGTTATTAACTCAAGGCGGTCTTTGTTTTTGACAGGGCTACCGGGCACGGGCAAGACGGCAGTCGCCGAGCGCATCAACAATGCGTTGGCGGGAGGGATCTGGATTCCTTATGCGGTTGAGATCGACGGGCAGATCATTCGCGTCTACGATTCGCACTGTCACGCAGAAATGCCTGCCGATGAGACTCCGATTGACTTCGATCGCCGTTGGGCCTTCATCAAACGTCCCCTCGTTGTGGTCGGTGGAGAGTTGACGCTTGAGAACGCAGATCTGACATGGAGTGAGGCCGCGAAATTTTACGAAGCGCCGTTCCAGATGAAATCGAATGGCGGAACCCTCGTTATCGACGACTTCGGCCGGCAGCGTGTAGCGCCGCAGGATCTTCTGAACCGCTGGATCGTGCCGCTTGAAAGACGCGTCGATTATCTCGCGCTGCACACCGGAAAGAAGATTGAAGTTCCCTTCGAGCAGCTCGTCGTGTTTTCCACGAACCTCGAGGAGAAAGATCTCGCCGACCAGGCGTTTCTACGTCGCATGGGCTACCGTGCGCGTGTTGAGCCGCCGACGGCCGGCGCGTATACCTCGATCTTTAAGTACCAGGCAAGCAAGCGCGGCATCAACATCGAACAGCCGGTGTTGGACCATATCCTGAATAAATACCGTTCGGAGCGACGAATGATGAAAGGTTGCGAACCGCGCGACATTCTCGATCGCGCGACGGATATTTGCTTGTTCGAGAACCAGAAGCTCCACCTGACACCGCAGATCGTCGATATTGCCTGGCGAAATTACTTCGGCACGGCACACTCGTTCGCGAACCAGCAGACGCCTGCAACAACAACGGAGTGGCCGGTGTCGGATCCGTTGGAGTTGTAGGAACACAGATCGTGAAAATCCGCGTTCATCTGTGGCTAAAACTAACTTCTCTGCTTCTCGTGCTGGTGTGTTCGAGCTATGCGTTGGCACAGGAGCAGGTGAAGTTGAAGCTTGCCGATGGCTCTTATCTCGCGGTGGATGATGCGTGGGAGACGCCGCAGGGTGTTTGGTACAAGCAAGGCGCACTCAGCAACTTCCTGGCGAAAGAAAAGGTCAAGAAGATCGAGCGAGCCACCGCGGAGCCGCCACCAGCCCCAAGCAAAAAGAATGACGACGATTACTTCGAAGTCTCGGAAGTCGTCGCGCCTAAACCAACAACAAACGCAGTCTACGACAAGCCTTCCTGGATCTATTTGAAAGGCGGTGCACGTGTCGAAGCAGACAGCGCTAGTCAATCTCCAGCCGGCGTTTGGTACACGCGCGGTTCGATGTCGATCTTCATCGACGGCAGCCGTGTCGATCGTATCGAAGCCGAAGATGCTCAGACGGTTGCGCAGTCCGGAAAAAAGGAGCGCGGCTGGAGCACTGGCCGGCCGGGGCTCGACAGCTTGATTCGTCAGAACGGTAACAAGTATGGAGTAGATCCCTACCTGATCTTTCTGGTGATGGAGCAGGAGTCGCACTTCAACACGGGAGCTGTTTCACCGAAAGGCGCGCGCGGGTTGATGCAGTTGATGCCTGGAACGGGAGCGCGGTTTGGCGTACGACGGCCGCACGATCCGGCGCAAAACATTTCCGGTGGCACGCGATACTTGCGAGAGTTGTTGAATCGTTTCAATAACCGCGTCGATCTGGTTCTCGCGAGTTACAACGCCGGTGAAGGCGCGGTATTAAAGTTTGGACACAGAGTGCCTCCATATCAAGAGACACGGGATTACGTGAAGAAGATCAGTAAACGCTACAAACGCACGACCGCGCGAACCAGGAAGCCTGTTTAGAGTTCAACCTTCAGGTTGCAAGCTAAAGCTTGAACTCTAAACCGAGAAGCCCTTCGTCATGAAGCAAATACTTGTCGCCATATGTCTGACTCTTTCACTTGTTGCACTTAGCAACGCACAGCAACACGACGCGTTGCTGACGAACGCCTCAGTTATCAAACTCGTCAAAGCCGGCTTCAAAGAGAAAACACTCATCGCGATCATTCAGAACCGGCCTGGCGATTTCAAACTCGATACGGAACAGCTCATCGAGCTTAAGCGCAATGGCGTTAGTGAAAATATTATCCTCGCGATGCTGTCGTCACAGATGGGAACGGTGATCGTTAATAATGACGACGAGTGGAACGACGACGGGTTCTTTAAAGGTACGAAGCCTGGCGCGGGAGAACCGCAGGGCCAGGGCACCAATATCTTTGGATCGGGCGGTAGTTCGCAGTCGCAGACTCGAACGCGGGGTGGGCTTGGTGGGAATCAGAATGACGCAAACCTAACCGGCTCCGCGACCGTGCGTATCATTAAGCCGCCGGTTGAAGGCGGTGGGAGCCCGACGGCAAAGCTCGAGAAGACACCGACGCTGAACAATGAAGAAGTCATTCGTCTGGTGGAAGCCGGTTTCTCGGAAGGCACGATCATCAAACGCATCGAAGGGTCGCCGGTGGATTTCGATTTATCGCCGGCCAAGATTGAAGAGCTCCACAAGCGAAGAGTCACCGACCCAATCATCGCCGCGATGACCGCCGCGATGGGCGACAAATAAGTCAGAGAATAGAACAAGTCAGGAAGAGGGGCTTGCCCCCGCTGGTTTGGAAAAGCGGGGGCAAGCCGCCCTTCCTGACTTGTTCTTTTAACTGAACTTCGTTTTCTTTGATTTGGGAAAACCTTCGGCCAAAAAGTCACACACCCACCTGATTCCCAAGCATCTGTAGCACGAAGATACACGTCCAGCTCTCAACTCGATCGGTCGCCCCAGAGCGTAAATATAGAAATAATTAGGGTTCAGTGGGCATCAGACTCCGCGGCACGGTCATTGCCCATGGATTCACGGCCTTGTGCGCCAAAGTCTGCCCCAAGGCACGCCATAAAATATTGAAACGGACGGAGAGACGATGCGACCTATCAAGCATGCGGAGAAAGGATTGACCCTAATCGCGGGCGGTCTTTTCAACGCAATTCAGTCGGTAAATAAGTACAAGCCTAATCCTTCTTTTACTCCAAAATGGTCAGACAAGCCCCTTTTGAAATCATGGCAGAAGAGCAAGCCCACGCTGGGTTGGCCGCGTACGACCGATTCGCTCTGTCCAAACTGCGTGATTGAAGCGCGCGAAGCAATCATCAACGGCAAACGGGAAGTCACTGATTTAATCAACGAGAAAGTCGGCGAAATCAAAGCTCAGATCATCGAGCGCGACGGGCAGATCTGGATGATCAAGGATTGTCCGATCCATGGCCACTTCGAAGACATGATGGCCATCGACTCCAAGTTTCTCACCCACATCGAGAAGATGTTTCCCGGTCGTGACATCGACGCCCACAACGACGAGAAACTGCACAACCACGGTTCCAGCACTGTTAAATATGGTCGCGGCGCGGTATTGACTGTTGACCTTACCAATCGCTGCAACATGATGTGTGATCCATGCTTCATGGACGCCAACCAGGTTGGCTTCGTTCATGAGCTGAGCATGGACGAGATCAGGGAGATCCTCGATAACGCGATCACCATCAAGCCGCGGCGGCAGATGTCTGTTCAGTTTTCAGGCGGTGAGCCGTCGATCTCTCCGCACTTCATTGAAGCGATCAAGTACGCGCGCAAGGTTGGTTACAACAGCGTGCAGGCAGCAACTAACGGAATCGAGTTTGCCAAGAGCAAAGAGTTTTGCCGGCAAGCTGCCGAGGCCGGCCTGCGTTACGTCTACCTTCAGTTTGACGGCATCGGCAACGACGCCAACAGCCATCGCCAGGTTGGCAACCTTTTCGACGTGAAGATCAGGGCCATCAACAACCTTCATGAAGCGGGTGTGGAAATCGTTCTGGTTACGACCCTCGTCAACGGTATCAACAACGATCAGGTCGGCTCGATCATTCGTTTTGCGTTGGACAATCCGAAGAAGATCGCGTTCCTGTCGTTCCAACCGGTTTCGTTTACTGGTCGCGACGAAGAAATCACCGAGTATCGCCGTCTACAACAGCGCTACACGCTTTCGCACCTCGCGCACGACGTCAAGGATCAGGTTGGCATCACCGAGCCGACACGCGATTGGTTCCCGCTTTCGTTAATGGGAGCATTCGCGGATTTTGCGGATCTCGTGCATGGCCCACAGGCTGAATGGGGCCAGGTCTCCTGCGGTTGTCACCCAAATTGCGGCGTTGGTACTGCGGTGATGATCGATAAGGAAAACAAAGAGATGCGTCCCGTGCCGGAGTTTTTGAACATTCCGGGTCTTGTTAAAGACATGCAGAAGATCACTGACGCAGCGCGCGGCAAGTGGATGTCGAACATCATGATGGGTTTGACGCTCCTGAAGCATTACAACCCATACAAATCGCCGTCGCAGTTTACGCTTTACGAGCTTTTCAAGAAATTTGACAAGTCGTTTGGGTTGACCGGGAAAGACTACGGCAAGGTCAGCGGCGACCGCAGTGTCGACGACATTGAAAAGCGTCGCTCGGATCGCTGGAACTTCCTGTTCATCGCGGGAATGTGGTTCCAGGATCTCTTCAACTACGATTTCCGTCGCACTGAGATGTGCATCATTCCTTACGGAACTCAGGAAGGCGAGATCTCCTTCTGCGCCTACAACACGGGCATCGGTTGGAGAAACATCATCGAGAACATGCACCAGAACGCAACCGTCGCGAAGTGGTACCAGGAGCATGGCCGCCATGAGATTTTTGCCGGTGGCAAGGACGTCGAGCTCGCCGACAAGAGCCACAGTTTGATTTTGAATGAAGTAGATTTGCAGCGGCCCAATAAGCCGCAAATGGAGGGACCGAAGACTGCGCATGAAGAGGCCGTAATGATGCGCAAGCTTTACCAGGAGATGGTGTTGAAGCAACAGCTCAACACCAAAGAAGCCGACAAGCCGGTGCAGATCAAGGGATTGAGCCGGAAGAAAGAAGAACCAGCCGAGGCGGTGCTGGTTTAAATTTCCGGGTTGTTTTTCCGTCGTGAATGCGACATATAGGTCCTATAGGACATATAGGGCCTATATTTTTGTTTCGCGTACTTGACCCGAAGCATTCCGCGCGTGTTAAATAGCTAGCCTGCAAAGGGGATCTAACGAAAAGGAAAGCAGAGAACGAATGGCAATAGTTACTGTTAATCAGGGCGAGTCAATTGAAAGCGCATTGCGCCGCTTCAAGCGCAAGGTGATGACCGAGGAGATCATCAAGGATGCTAAGAAACACGCGTTCTTTATTCCTCCGGGTCAAAAGGCGAAGTTGAAATCGGCCCTGGCACGCAAACGCAATAAGAAGAAGGGTCGCATGCGCATCCCTCGCGATTAAGTTTTTCCTGCACAGCTACGGCCGTAGTCTTATCTCACCAGTCGTCTTCAACAAGGTTCAGAATCGGACGCTCCTGAGTGAGCGGGCGCCGAGTGATCCGTATGACTCGAATCTTGATCACAAACGACGACGGTATCCATTCCGATGGGTTAATCAAGCTTGAAGAAGCCCTGAAGGAAGTGGGTGACGTTTATGTGGTTGCGCCGGCGGCGGAAATGAGCGGCGCTTCGCATAGTCTCACGCTTGCTCGCCCGCTGCGCATCCGCCAGCTCGATAATCGTCACTGGGCCATCGACGGCACGCCCACCGACTGTGTCACCCTAGCCCTCAACAAAATTCTTTCGGAAGCAGAACGACCGGACATCTGCGTCTCCGGTATTAATCACGGCGGCAACCTTGGTGACGATGCCACTTATTCAGGCACGGTAGCAGGAGCGCTGGAAGCGGCGATCCTGGGCATCCCCGGGGTAGCCTTGAGTCTCGTGGCGCGCGATAATTTTGATTTCAAAGAAGCGGCGGCTTTTGCCGTCGTGGCGACGCGAAAAGTTCTGGATGAAGGTCTGCCGGAAGGTACGCTGCTGAACATCAACCTGCCTCCGGGAGAAATCAAAGGCGTGCGCGTGACGCGACAGGGAATCAAAAATGCGCGTCCGGTGATCACTGAACACATCGACCCGCGTGGTAAACCTTATTTCTGGATTGGTGAAGAGTATTTCAACGTGAACTCGGTCGAGGGCACTGACTATCACGCCGTCAAATCGGGTTACGTGTCGGTGACGCCACTACGCAGTGATATGACCGACCACCAGGCATTGACGGCAATCGAAAACTGGAATTATCTAAGAGACTTCGAGCTACTCCAAAAAAGCTAGAAGTTATTGCCAAATGCCAATTGCCAATTGGTGGTCGAAAAATCGGCAATTGGCAATCGACAATCTATTGTGCAGCCAGCAAACAAACATCGCTTCGCTTCATTCCACGAATACTCAATCCCCCGCGAGCGCATGGTTGCCCGTCTCCGAGATCATTACGGCATCAGAGATCCAAGAGTGCTGGAAGCAATGCGGAGCGTTCCCCGGCATCTCTTCGTGCCTGAAGCATTGCAGAGCCGCGCTTACGGCGATCACGCGTTGCCGATCAGCGCGAACCAAACTATCTCGCAACCGTTCATCGTGGCCCGAATGACCGAGCTGCTCGAGCTCGACGAGAATAGTCGCGTGCTGGAGATAGGAGCCGGATCCGGATACCAGACTGCTGTGCTATCGAGGATCGCAGCGCAGGTTTATTCGATTGAACGCATCGCCGATCTCGCGCGCGAGGCGCAGGCACGAATTCGGCAACTCGAGATCTACAACGCGACGGTGAAGTGTTTTGACGGCACCTTGGGTTGGGCTGCAAACGCGCCTTACGATGGAATCCTCGTAGCGGCCGGTGGTCCAACTATTCCAGAACCGTTGATCGCACAGCTTAAAATTAATGGCCGGTTGGTTGTGCCGGTCGGTGAATCCCGGGAGAGTCAAAGATTGATCCGAGTGATAAAGACGGAGCACGGACGTAAAGAAGAAGACCACGGAGGTTGTGCTTTTGTGCCACTGATCGGCCAGCACGGCTGGGCGGATCGGTAACTCCTATGGTCGCAAAAATCATCGGCATACTCTCGGGCTTCATCGTAGCCACGATTTCCGCTCTCGGTTACTCAGGCATCGTTCTTTTAATGGCGATCGAATCGGCCTGCATACCGCTTCCTTCGGAGATCATCATGCCGTTCTCCGGCTATCTCGTTTCGAGAGGCGAGATGAATCTCTGGTGGGTGGGTGTAGCGGGTGCGGTCGGATGCGTGCTCGGATCGCTGGTCGCTTACTGGGTTGGAATGTACGGTGGGCGCCCGGTCATCGAAAAGTATGGACGATATATTTTGCTCTCCCGGCACGATCTCGATATCGCTGACCGTTGGTTCGCGAAGTATGGCGAAGCAATAGTCTTCATCAGCCGGCTCCTGCCTGCCATTCGAACTTTCATTGCATTTCCCGCGGGTGTAGCGCGAATGAACCTCACTCGCTTCATAATCTACACGTTTGCCGGGTCTTTACCATGGTGTCTCGCCCTTGCATACGTGGGCCAAAAACTTGGCGAGCAGTGGGACAAAGACGACACGCTGAAGACGTGGTTTCACCGCTTCGACTTTCTCATTGGGATAGTGGTTGTAATTGCAGCGACCTGGTGGGTCTGGCGCCACATCAAACACTCACGCACTCCTCCGGCGCACTCTTGATTCTGAGTGCATCATCCGGCTTGTGACTTACGTGCCTCTTTGTGGTTGACGGCGAGTTCGGCTGCGCGGAAGAGTAGGTTACCGAGCTCGAATGAATTGTCGAGTTTGATTGTGTCGATCAAACCATGAAAATTCAGTTCCTGATTACCCACTATCAATGCCAGACCGACGCCCGAAAGAAACGTGTCAAGTTCCGCATCGCCTGCTCCGATACTATCCCGCAGATCGCAGCGCAGCAGCTCTGACATTGCGCGTGCGCCGGATAGTTTATCGACACCTTTGTGCGTGATGAAGTTGCTGCGTTTGGTGTGTTGATAAGCCATTAACTGATCTTCAGGCGCATCGATCAGAAGAAAGATCATACAAATGTCTTCAGCCAGCAACTGTTCCTGCAACTTGGGAAACTCAACTGCCGTGACCGCGGACGCGCTTCGGTATCTTTCTTTTAGCGGAAGAATATTTTCCGGCACGGGTGTCCAGATCACTTCACCGGAACGCCAGTCGCGCGGATAGTAAAAGACGAGAACGTTTTTGAAACCGTTGTTAACGAGACCTTGCACGCCTTCAAGGGCCTCGAGGATTTCTTCTTTGGTCAAAGGAAAGGCGGCAGCTTCTTCGAACACCAACTCTGATTCATCTGTTTTCTTAATAAACCCCAGCAGGCTCCCGTTCAACGTGACGGTCGGAATGGGCCCATTCGAGAGCTTGTACCAGTCTTGCCCAAAGGTGCGAATCACTGACAGAGGAAATCTCATCGAGTTGAGCATGAGCGGCCGGCCACGTTCATAATGGCGCATCAGTCCGAGCTCGACTTCTTTCGGGATAATTATCCTGCCCCGATCCTCGTGCACGGCCGTTCCATCCAGGTCGGTAACGACAACTCCCGAAGTTGCGAATGACGACTGCGCGATGAACTGTTGCAGCTTAGCTTCTGCTTCGTCACTTAAAAGCATGACAGGAACTATAGACCAGAACTGTCACGGAAGTGCGCTGGGACTTGACTCATTACTTGACCCATACTTGACCGACAGTTATAGAAATGTTTGGTATGATTGGCAGCGCCTCAAGTCGATGAGAGGGGATCATGAACATTAAGGATCTCATTGAAGTGGATCTCGAAAAAATGAGCGGAACGCCGTGCTTCACCGGTACACGAGTTCCCGTATCTCATTTGTTCGACTATCTTGAGGCTGGAGATAGTGTGGGCGAATTCCTCAACGACTTTCCCACAGTTACTCGCGAACAGGCAGTTGACCTCCTCGATGTGATGCGCGCCAGAATCCTCACTGAATATGAAACTGCTCCTTGACGAATGTGCGCCCAAACGCCTAAGACGACCCGGTAATTACGGAATACATCGCAAGCAACTTTGATCAAGCTCGTATATTTGGACAATGAGTGAGTTCTTCAAGCAGTCAGGCGAATACTCTTACGTAGTCGTAGCAGTGTTTTCGTTTTTGTTAGGGACGATGTCATCGATCATCGTGAAATGGATTACCAGAAGGATTGAGAGGCGCCGATTAATCGACCTGTTTCTGGCTGACATACATAGACACTGGGCGGGTATTGATCTGCTCAAAGCCGCGGCAGTTGGAACTTACTTTAGCAGGGGAGTTTTTCGTTTTAAGGATATGGAGGTTTCGCTGAGCGGTGAGCCGGAGTACGAATTCGAAGTGCATAATGTCAGACTGTATGACACTGAGGGTGTGAAGCTTGCGTTGTGTATAAGCGATAAAGCGCGCACCGCGCTATGGGACGTCTACGCCTTGCTGCGTGATGCAGAAGCGGCAAGACGATTGATACGTCAACTCCCGGCCGAAGATAAGAATCGTGAAGCCTATCAAACGTTGTTCGTCAAATTAGTTACGAAAATGGCCACGCAGATGATTAATCTTGAGCGGCTGCTGCAACGAGAGCGTTCATTCCCCTCAAGATTTATTGGGTGAGTCTCGCCGTTGAGACTCGGCGACAATTGCAGATAGTGTGTGATGCAAGCTCCGACCAGTTAGCAATTGTCAACGAGTCTTGATTTCTATCTTGATTTGTTTTGCTGCGCGCATTGCCCGATTTGCTTTACGGACACCTTCCAGTTGTCGCTCAAAATCCCGCAGCCGAGCAACCGCTGCCATTTTTTCTGACACCGACCGTGTTGCTTCGTTTTTTCGATTAGCTTCCTTCCGGCTGTAAAGCTCAGTCGGGTCTGGATAGTTCTGCCTACGTCTATCGTCGCTCATTGCAACCCTTTAGCTTGGAAATCTGCCCACTGTCTTTCCAGGCCGTGTCTGTTGATGATGTCCAGGAGCAGGTCCGGATCGACAGCCTCCTGAGAGAAAAACATTTGAGCTCGCAAACAGTCTTTCAGTCGGCCAACCTTCAACATGATAGCAACCAGGTGTTCCGCCAACATGACTCGAACCGGTTCGCCTTCGAACTCCTGAACGGCTGCGTTTAGAAAGGCTTCTTCTTCAAGCGCGTCGCTGACTGGAACGAATCTGTATAACCGTGTCCCTTTAAGTATTGCCATCCAGGTATTTCTGTTACCAGACCGGTCTGTTCGGTCTTCATCAGCACAAAGACGTCGATGTCTTGAGTAGCAAACGGTTCCACGTAAAAAACCGCTCCAATTGCACCTCCAATAGCGTAGTTGGGGATTACGCCGTCGCGGACCATCTGATTCAGTAGCTGAAACACCCTCTTCACGTTTAGCGAAGATACTCTGCTAGAAGAGTTGGAGTAAAGCAAAGAACTTTCGAGCAGGTATTAAGAAGTTCTTGGCGTCTCCGCGGTTAGTTCTGGAATACGCCTGCACTATGGAGACGCAGAGATAATTCCGAAGTCGCAGCATTAACGTAGTGCCCTCCCAATCGTCCGATCGGGAGGGCATCAATGTTGCAGACTTCAGCAGGAACTACTTCATTGCCGGTAATCTAAAAATTCGCGACCGCGTAACGATCGACCGCGCCTTGTCCGGCTCTGTCACGCTCGCAAAAAGCTCTGCGATTGAGCTTTGCTCCGCGTCCGAACGTTGTGCTCGGTCTGCCGCAAATGCAGCAGCGATTTTGTCCATCCCCGACATGTCGGCGGCTGCCATCCAGACGAAGTGAGTGAAGTCACCGTCTGTCTTTACCTCCTCGACAGACAGACCATAGGCCAACAGCGATTTGTCGGCAATCAACTTGTCGAAGACAGGTTTGTTGTACTTCTCCCATGTGCGTCGATACTCCGCCGCTTTTCCAGGTTTCACCTTAATAAAGTTGTAGCGTGTGATCGGTAAGGTACCCGCGGGCGGCTCTGGTCCAAAGTTAGCAACTAGATCACGAGCCAGCCAGTCGCGCGTCTTGCTCATATCGAAAACTTCTCGCTGTCGCTCTGCTGTCGTCATTGGCGGCTTCTGGTTGCCGGCATGCGCGGATTCGGCGCGCTTCGCATCCTCTGCGGCCAACTTTTGTAGTTGCGCTTCCATGGCGTTCATAACTTTCTCAACGCCGGACCAGTTCGCCACCGAGAACCAGATCAAATGTGTCGTGCCGCCGGGGTAACGCAGGACGGGAGTCTCCATACCCCACGCCAAAACGACGCCGTCGGCCATCAGCTTGTCGCGCACCGGCGCGCCGACAGTGTTGATGAGGGTCATCAACTCTTCTTCTTTTCCGGGATTTACCGTGTAATCGTAGTAGAACGTGAGCGGCTGGGATTGGGGTTGCGTCTGTTGGCCTATGGCGGACGAACAGACGAGTAATAATGTTAGGGAGAGTAAAAAAAGTCTTCGCATTCGTTTTCTCCTTATTCCGATTGTTATCGGTCTGGGTTAGGGAGTTGGAAAACTGAGAAGTCAACGTCTGGGTAATGCCGGGTGGCCCAACTCTTTTACCTTGGGCCATGAAAAGCTACGCAGCTTTTAGTTCATGAGACCCTTCCGCGTCAAGGCCCAGCGTGTCCGGCGTTTTAAAAACCTACGAAGCAGGTAAGGCAGCGGGGGAGCAGATTTGGCAGGGCTTGAAGCCGTGTGAGATTGCTTCCGAGGAGGTGGAGAAATTGACGCGGTTTTTACTCGAGATGCGGTCCACCCAGTCGCAGTCTTTCAAATGATAAATACCCAATACAAGATTGCCGACGAAAGGCTCCGCAGCGGTCCTGACAAGCGCCGGCGGCGGCAGAGTTACACGGGGATTCCATGAACCAGCAAAACCTTGCGGCAGAGGCGGAGGAGGAGGCGCGGCGATAGAAGACTGCGGCCCAGGCGTGATCCGCGGCGACGCACTTGCATTGAGTGCCTCATCCAGCGCGCGGATGAAGCCGTAGATTACACAGCCAATACCCAAACAGATAAAGCCGATAAAAAGCGCCAAAACAAAATGGATGCCCAACAAATTGAGCAGAATGTAAACTGCCCAGTACCACAGGAGAAAGTACTTCCGCACAAACTCGCGTGCGAAGAAAACTGTATTGTGTATCACGTCATCTGGATCGGAAACACTACGCGGAGGTGGTGCGCCGCCAAAAATGCTCGTGAATACAGTCGATGTAGGAGTCGAAGGAAGTGAAGGACCGCGACTCTTTTCCTGCCAGGGAATCCAACGAACGTTTCGTCTTTCCGTAGGCAGTTCCGCCGGGATGACCTCTCGTGTCTTTGTGGTCGCATCGAGATCCGCGGGCGCACTCATCCACGCCGGCAGCGCGGATTTTGTCTTTACCAGGTCGAGCAGGTAAGGCACTTCCGTTGGCTGTGCGGTTGCGGCGCCGGCGAGAACATCCGCAAGCCTGCGGTGCTCTGGTCCAAGTTCTCTGATCTTACTGAAGAGACTAGAGGACGCTGGATCCACAAAGTCTGCCTTAGTAAAGAGCAGGTTCTCGTCGTGATGCTCCTGCCAAAGATCTGGACGCTCGGCGAGCGACAGCAGAGAAAGATAGATGACGAGAGACGAAAAATTATCGAGATTGGCATCGAAGTGTTGAGCAGTTCTTTGCGGGTGCTGATAGTGTTGATGGCCTACCTCGCTTGCCGGCCAACCCGCCATCCGGGTGACAAACATTCCGTCGTGATCGACCAAACGCAATTGTCCGTGTTCGACGATGATGTTGCCGTGCTGCAAATCGCCGTGCGCAATGCCTGCCGCCCGCAGCGCATTCACCAGTCGCAACCATTCGTCGGAAAGATGCTGCAGCACGTCCGGCCGGTGAAGCATCTCTCTGATGTAAAGGTCGAGGGTAGGACCATCGATCCAATTCATGAAGAGGATCGGAAACCTGTTACCACCGACGAGTATTCCTTCGGGTGCGTAGGTGAAATGCGACAAGTAAGAAATTGGTGAGCTCCTGAGATGTTCCTGGATAGCCCTGTATCTCTGGTCTCGATCGCCGAGATAACCGCGAAAGCAGCGAACCGCAAAATCGCCGGCGCCATTCATCGACTTGAGTTTGTAGACGTAGGCAAACTGGCCCGAGGTCACGAGCGGCATTCCCAGGCGATCGACGGCCGGGAGTGTGGTGCGAAGCAGGGGATGCGCGAAGCAGACTGCCGGGCACTGTATGGCCTCAGTGAAGTACCGGGCCGAGGGCCAGTATCTCGCGTGAGGTCCGGGTTGCGAAGGAGAAACTGCCACTAGCTGACTCTCCGCTGCGTAATCTCGATCCGCACGAGGGCGATATCGTCGTTTCTTATTCTGCCCGCCAATCGTTCGTCGTTAAAGAATTGGATCAGCTCCTCATCGTGCTTCGAACAGATCAGTTCATCAGGGTCGAAATCATTTTGTTCAAGACGTTGCAGGTACCATGCGGCGATACCGTCCGACATCAACAGCAACACGTCTCCGCTTTCACAACTACCTGAATCCCTCACGAGCGACTGCATCATACTTTCGTGCAACGAGCCATCCGACGCGACGAGCACGGGAGCGTTGTTGAAGCTTTCCGAATGGGAGAGAGGCAAACTCTTCAGTAATGCTGCGCGCCGTCGATGTAGTAAACAAGTATCGCCCAGTGCTATTACCTGCCACGAAGGTGAGTCTAAATTGATCTCCACGCCGGCAAAAGCTGCAAATGATCCCGTACGCGCCTTTTCTTCGGAATACCACGACAAGCTTAGACCATTCCAGGAATCGTGAAGTTCCCGCCCTTCTGCCTCCACCCATTTGCGAAACTCTTCAGCCGTAAGTGTCGCCTCTTTTTTAACCCAGCTCTGCGACAACCTCTGAGCCCAGTTGCGTGCGTCGAATGCTTCAGTTGCACCATCGGCGACAGCGAACCTGCATCTCTGGCAGTCGATTGCGATGGCGTCCTCACACTCAGAGGTGTCATGACCCAACTTGGGCAACAGTAACTGCCGCGTTTGCAGTTCCCAACCTACACTCTGTTTGGCAGAACTCAAGCAAGCTCCGTTTGACTACCATCGTCCATCCACCTGTAAGGCGTCATCCCAGTCAGGCTGGTACCGATTTCGTAGAATTGAACGATAGACGAGGGATCGCCATTAAATACAAACCCTCTCGAACCCTCCATCGCGTGGACTCCGAGTTGGGCGGCGGCAGCGAGGAAGTTCGACGGTAATCGACTTGAAATTTGAAACAGCGAGCGCGCAAAGCCATCGGGCAGGATATTGTCGCTGGTCGGATACTCGATCTTCGCAGATCGTCGCGAGGAGATGTGGCAGTTGAACAACAGTACCGCGCCGTCGTCTGTTCCCAACGACATGATCTGCCGGCCGATCTCTTCCGGGTCTCCATCGCTCGATTCACCGTCGGTAAGATGCAAAACGGTTGGTGGAAATCCGCGCGGGTGTTCCCGCAACCAGTGCTCCAGGATCTCTTTCACTTTCGCGAGAGCTTCACACATCGGCGTCTTTCCGTCTGAGGTGGGATGGATCCAGACGGGATAACGCACGGGGATCTCAACCCATCCGCCCGCGCCGTCTGAAACTCTTTTGTAACTACTCTTCACTTGCAACGGATAATCGGCGACTTCCGCAATCGGGACCAGGTTTCGCGCGCCGAGTGGGCCAGAGAAACAGGTTCCCACGTGACGACCATAACCTATGACGGATACGTGATAATAATTTCTGACTTCCTCGGTTTTTGTGCAACGAATTACGAGGTCGTGGAGCGTGTGATTAACAGCTTCTGCGACGAAGTCAGACTTCTTCCGCGCCGAGTCGCCACTAAACGGATCGGACATCGAGCCTGATTGATCTATCAGCAGAACGACGCAGGTGGGGTTTGCGCGAGTGATTTGAGCGGAATACATTGCGGCTTATTCTATTACTGAGCGCCCTCACTCCAAAAGCCCGTACGGATGCTCCAAGGCCTAAGGTTGAAATCAACCGCCCACATGTCGGAAACGAAATATTTTGCCGGAAAAACGTGACTAGCGAAATGAAAAGCTGTCTTTTTTCATTTGAAGTGTAAAGGAGACTGTGAACACACTTGTTGCTTCAGATACGAAACAATGGAACGTTTCGTAATTGAGGTTCTCGGCAGGACTGCAGTTCGATCAATCCAAAAGATATGAGCGACCAACCAGACACCTCCGAAGGAAATGGTGAAGTAACTGGCCGTTACCTCATTTTTTTCCATCCCGAAGCCCTTTCAGACACTGCCAACATGGCGTTCAACGTCGCGGGAATAACTATGCCGGGTACCGCCGAGGAGGCAGAGGCGGCCACCATTTCAGGTGAATGGCGTGAAATGAACACGATGGTCGTTCCTTCATTGGGGGTCGCAGTTTCCGACATGCCGCCGGAGCAGATTAGTCGCCTGGAAACCGGCGGACCATCGCCCATTCGTTATATTCGCCCGGAATATGTCTTCAGAATCGCTGCTGATAACGAAGAATTCGACGAACTCAGCATCTCACCGGCATACGTGCGAGGTTACCAAGCAGGAGTTGACAACTTAGTTTCGCACCTGCTGGAACAGGGAAGAGAATCAAGCGAGACGGAAATTGAAGCAGAAACCTCATTCAGAGACACCGACTTTTTTACGTGGGGCCTACAAGCCACCGGCGTGGATCAGAGTGCGTTCACCGGCCAGGGAGTCAGAGTCGCCGTGCTCGACACGGGGTTCGACTCTGAGCATCCGGATTTCACAACGCGCGAGGTAGTCAGTCAGAGCTTTATCGCTGGAATCAATTCGGCACGTGATGATAACGGTCATGGAACTCACTGTCTTGGAACCGTGGGCGGACCTCGAGTATCCAGTCTAGGCCCTCGTTACGGCATAGCTAGTGAAGCACAACTTTTCGTCGGCAAAGTGATGAAGGCGAACGGCAAAGGGAATGAAGGCGACATACTTCACGGTATTGGTTGGGCCATTCAAAACAAATGTCGAGTTGTCTCTCTTTCGCTCGGCAAGCAAGTTCTCGCTAGCGCGGCTCCAGACAAGCTTTACGAGGAGATTGGTGGCATCGCTCTTCAGAAAAACTGTTTGCTTGTAGCAGCGGCGGGGAATGACAGTAGCCGGCCCGGTGAAATCGATCCAGTCAACATGCCGGCAAACTCGAGAACCGTGATGGCAGTCGGCGCGATCGACCGGCGATTGAAGCTCTACGTTAAATCAAACGGCGGCCTGAACCCGGACGGCGGTAACGTTGATCTTGCCGGACCTGGTGTTGATGTTCGTTCCAGCAAAATATTCCCGCCCCACTTCGGTAATGCCACTGGAACCAGTATGGCAACGCCTCATGTTGCAGGAATCGCAGCCTTGATGATGCAGGCAGATCCGGCAGCAACTGCCGAGCAAATTTGGGCGAGGTTAATGCAAAACGCCCAAACCCTGGATTTGTTGAGTAGAGACGTGGGGAAAGGTTTGGTAAAAGCCATTTAAGAACGGGAGTCTGAATGGCGATCAGATTGAGTGAATTTATGACTAGAAAAAAAGTAAGAGTTCAGGCAGACCGCGCATATCTCGATCGTTTCGATGAAGTGGCGAATGGTCTAAAGGAAGCAGGCATGACAGTGCAGGATCAGATTGACATTTTGGGCCACTTCAGCGGAGTAGCTGACGCGGATGCAATCGAGAATTTGAAAGCGGTTCCGGGTGTGGCCGCAGTCGATGTCACTGGTGACGAAGGGACGCCAGATTCGGATGACTACTCAATTACCTAGATTCCGAGTAGCTGCGTCAGATTGCACACACGGCAACTACAAACTAAAAAACTTATTACGCACTAAGTCTAAAAGCTGCAATTACGAAGGAGGGTTTACACCATGGCTGCTGAATCACAAAAATTGACGACTGCCGGCGCCGGTGCGGGAACTGTTCAGGAGTTGCTGGATACAGCATTCAGTAAGTTAAAAGAGCTCGGTGCCGGCGACGAAGCCTTTAATTTATTTCCCGGTGGCATCGGTTCCGTTGATCTGGAGATTGACTCAGGCGGCGACGCGAATGCCGAATTCCGTTTGGCTTTAAAAATATCCGCCCCCACCTCTCAAACCGCACCGGCAGCGGCAACTGTTGTTGAAGAGGACGAGACTGAAGTCACCTTTAATAGTGAGGGACATCACGTCATCGCGATAATGGCGTTTTCGGATCTACAAACGCGTTTACCCAATGTGGCGCAAAAGGTTGAGCAGATATTGGATGCGGGCGATCGCACGCTCACGGAGGCAGCAACCTTCCCTGACGATATCCGTGATCAGCAGCCTGAGACAAAGCCTTTTCACTTTATCGACATCCCCTTTAAGGATGGTGGTCCAGTAAACCCGCCACTTCCACATGCTCCACACGTGCTTTCAAAGATTAAGGAGTTTTCAAACTTCTTCAGTCGCGGAGGTGGCTCAGCTCAGGAGAACGTCGATGCCCTGAGTTGGCTGATTCATATGTTTGGCGACATCCATCAACCTCTACACTGCATTGAGCACATTAGCTCGTTACATCCAGGTGGCGACCGGGGTGGCAACTCTTTTCGTCTCAAAGGCAGGGCCAGGAATCTGCATTCTGCCTGGGACAGCTCAACAGATGTATTTCAGAACATAGATGAGGAACAGCTTGCATTACAAATCGCCCAACAACATACGCGAGCCAGCCTCGCAACCGACCTTCAGGTAACTGACCCCGAGCAGTGGGCCCGCGCCAGCTTCAGACTGGCAAAGAAACATGCCTATTCCATTTCCGAGAATCCGCAGGATCCGCCGAAGCCATCGACGGCCTATCTGAAGAATATGGAAAAAATCGGCAAGCGGCAGGCCGCGCTAGCAGCATATCGACTGGCAGATCGATTAGAGCAAGTGCTTCCGGCGTGAGTGTGTTTTAGCCGCAGATGAACGCGGATGGACACAGATCAGAAATGTTTCTGATCTGTGTCCATCCGCGTTCATCTGCGGCTAAACTACCTGTATAAGAATCGGAGGAAGGAAAGGATTTCATCATGTCCGCTATCAGCGAATCATTTCTTCCCGGCGTGGGGCGCAAGTTTCAGATCGAGACTTTGAGTGGTGACAGGCTCGTCATCGTGATTCACGACGACGGCACTCGCGAGCTTTATCACTTCACGCGTAAGAGCATGGACCGCCCGGCGTCAGTCTTGAGACTTTCCGATGGTGAAGCTCGCCAGATTGCCGGAATCGTCGGCGGGTTGACCTACGTGCCAAGGAGTCTTCCGACCGCCGAAGTGATCCTGGAAGATCTGGTTCTGGAATGGTTCACAATTGAACCCGGCGCGGCATGCATCGGCAAAACTATTCGTGATCTTCAGGTTCGCACTGTGACAGGCGCATCCATCGTCTCGATCATCGAAGCTAATAGTGTGAAACGACTCAACCCCGAAGCGGGCACTGTCTTGAACGAAGGCGCCACACTGATCGTCGCAGGCGATCGGCGCACGATCAACGCCGTCAAGCGTTTGCTGATCCACGGAAGGGTGGATTGATGGACCACGTCATCCTGGAAATCGGCCTGGCTCTCGCACTGATCGCGTTTGCGGTCAGTCTTGCCGCGAAGCTTGGCTTATCCAACGTTCCATTCCTGATCGTGATTGGCATGGCGGTTGGACCGCACGCTCCGCAGATCGGAGTTTTCGACTTTCGCTTCATCGAAACCGGATCGCTCATCTCCTTCATGGGTCGCCTCGGCGTACTGTTCCTGCTTTTCTATCTGGGCCTGGAATCCAGTGTCACTCGTCTGATCAAAGCCGGACGCTCGATCCTGGCCGGCGGCTCGCTCTACATCGGCATCAATTTTACTGTCGGACTCTCTTTCGGTTATCTCGCGGGTTTTCCTCTGCGCGAAACACTCATCATTGCCGGGCTGACGACCGTATCGTCGAGCGCCATTGTTGCCAAGATTCTTTTTGATTACCGTCGCACTGCTAATCCTGAAACTGAATTGATACTCGGCATAACGATGTTCGAAGATATATTTCTCGCCGTATATCTGTCGCTCATCTCCGGAATCATTTTGAGCGGGGCGAGTTCGTTTGCGGGAGTCGCTTCGTCGGGTGGCATCGCGCTGGGTTTCATCGTCGCCCTGATGGCAGTGGGCAAGTGGTCCACGCCGCTCTTGAACCGTCTCTTTCGAATCTCTTCGAACGAAGTATTCATCATCGTGGTTTTCGCGTGCCTGTTTCTACTCGCCGGACTGGGCGAGACGATTCACGTCGCGGAATCGATCGGCGCGCTGCTGCTGGGATTGATACTCGGGGAAACCGAACACAGTGAGCGCATGGAACACCTGATCGTGCCGTTTCGTGACTCCTTCGGTGCGATCTTCTTCTTCAGCTTCGGGCTCTCGATCGATCCTTTCAGCCTGGGCGGCGCGGCCTGGCTGGCAGTAGGCGCAGCACTACTCTCAGTTGTCGGCGTCGTCATCGCCGGACTGATCGTCGGTCGAGCGGCAAAACTAACGCCAGTCGGCTCGCTGAACACAGCGTTCACCCTGCTTGCGCGCGGAGAGTTTTCCATCATCATCGTTAACCTTGCCATCGCGGGTGGTTTGATGACGGTGTTGCAGCCCTTCGCCGCTCTATACGTGTTGATTTTAGCGAGTGCCTCACCTTTATTAGCGAAAGAGTCGGAGCGCATTTACGGCGCATACTCGAGAGTTGTTCTGCGATTGCGGCGCAAACCAGCCGTTGAAGAAGAAGCAGTGGAAGAGGTTGAAGAAGCAGAGTCATGATTTCACCTCTGCGGATCTCTGCGGGTCCTCTGCGCCTCTGCGGTAAACAGGTGTCCGCGCACATTAACCGCAGAGGCGCAGAGGACCCGCAGAGGTTCGCAGAGAAGAAGTATTCCGTTTTGCGTGATGTGGTTATAATCGCGCGTTCGTTTAGCTCCTCCAAACCAGGGCTTCAGTTTTCTTCAAGCTGACAGTCGTCTATGGACCATTCCCGTATGGACTTCGACCCGCAAAAATTCTTCATCGGGCTGATGGATTTTTTCTCGATCCTGCTCCCCGGCGCGTTGCTTACGTTTCTAATCAAAACTCTGACGCCACAATATGCGTGGTCAGTGCAACTGTACCAACAATTCAACGGCGCCAAAGGCTGGGTCGCGTTTCTGGTAGCCAGTTACTTGTTGGGCCATTTTGCATTCCTGCTGGGTTCATGGTTGGACGAGTTCTACGACTGGCTGCGCCGGCGAACTCTGAACGCTCAAATCGAACAAATCGTCCGGCGCAATAAAAATTTCCGGTGGTGGGTACGTGTGATGGTCTGGCTCACGTTCAAAAGAGAAAGTAACGAGGCGGTTGACCGCGCCGGCAAGATTAAAGAGCAATCTTTATTCCGGCTGCACGCAAAAGAATCGATTAACAATTTTCAGTGGTGCAAAGCCCTGCTGGCGATTGAAAGTCCCGAAAGCCTTGCCGTGGTCCAACGCTTCGAAGCCGACTCGAAGTTTTTTCGCTGTTTCATAATCGTTTTACTAGTGATGCTTGTTTGGGCTTGGCCCGCTAAGAATTGGAGATTGGCGATCGCGCCCGCAGTCTTATTACCACTCGCAATGTGGCGTTACATGGAGCTGCGTTTCAAAGCCACGAATCAGGCTTACTGGTCGGTGATTACCCTGGCAGGACGCCGCAGCGACTTTGTCATCCCCGGTGATGCGGACAGCAAAACTGATGTAACGCATGCCGGCGGCGTTGTGTTTCGCAAGCGGTGGAGGCGTGGCGTGCAGTTCCTGCTTGTCGAGGCAAGTAAAACCCCGGATGAATGGGTGTTGCCGAAGGGTAAGATTGAGCCCGGTGAAGATACGAAAGAGACCGCGGTACGTGAGGTACACGAAGAGACTGGCGTCTGGGCGCGCATCCGCGGAGACTTGGGCCAAAACTCGTATTCAGTTAACGGGCAGGAGGTCAGAGTACAGTTGTTTCTGATGGAGCAGGTCGCCGTCGGATTTCGCAGCGACAAGACGCGCCGAAAAGAATGGCTGGATCTTGAAGCAGCAAAGGCGCGGGCGACACATCCGAAGACCAGTCAATTCCTGGCGGAGGCAGAGAAACGTCTGAACCCAGCAGATGTTAAGTCGCAGCCTGTGAACGTGCCTTGAGCATCTGTTTCAAAAATCTCTTCGCAACTTTTCCGGCCACAGTTCCGCCGAGTGAACTGAGTTTCCCACTGGCAACTACGATACTTGATTTCGGATCGATGACCGTGTAGACGTACATCGTGAAGAGATCGTGCTTGAGTTCGAGCACCAGATCCGCTTCGTACCACTCTCTCGTAATGACTAAACCAAGCTGCTGGAATTCTGAACGTTTGCGCAACTTATCTTCGATTACTGCCTCGCCGACCAGAAGCGAGGACGATTTAACGTAGATGGTTTTTGCCGAGCGTAAAATCGCTGTGGGATCGGGCGTGGTTAAGCGTGGCCTCACCATCTTTGGCGCAGCTTTGCCGTCCAGAACGACCAGATCTGCATCTTTAACCGGTTCCTGGGCCAGAGTTGTCTTAGAACACAGTCCAAACATCAACAGCAACGCGGCGGCAAGAAACGCGGGAGTAGTCGTGTGTTTCATAGTGCCACCAGTATCAAATACTCGGCACCGTTTCTCCGTTCCGGCTATGACAGTTTTACGAGCTTCACAGGCAGAGGTTTCGTTGGACAAAAACTTTACGGCCCGCAAGTCGGGCACGGGTAATGATGGACCTCATTCGCTGCCACGGTTCATTCCGAACACACGATCGAAGAAAGCAGCAACTGCGGAATCGACCCTCACGAGGTTCGCGTAGCGCATGAAATGATGCGTGTCGTCAGGTATCACTAACTCCTCGTACGCCACTCCAGCCTTTTCCAACCGCCTGACGAGATCTGTTGTTTGACTGAAACGGACGTTGCGATCGTCATCTCCATGAATCAACAGCACCGGCGATTTCCAGGTAGCGATCGAGGAAACCGGTGACGACTGCCACGCCACATCGAGTGCTTGCTGCACGTCTGGAATTTTCTCGTAGCGATTCTCCAGCAGTCCCGCAGCGCGTTCCGCGGTCCAATTGTGCACGCCGTGTATGTCAACTCCGGCCGCGAATAGCTTCGAGTCGCGAGCCAATGCCAGCGCGGTTAAAAACCCGCCGTACGAACCGCCATAAATCCCGATCCGCTTCGGATCGACCTGGGCCAGCCGCTGCAAATACTCAGCGCCGGCTTTGACGTCCTTGTACTCAGATGCGCCCTGTGCGCCGACATCCGGCGGCCGGTGAAAATCGTGCCCGTAACCAATGCCCAAACGATAATTTACTGACAAGACCACATAACCTCGACTCGCCAGGTATTGGTTCACTGCGTATGCGTTTGTGTAATAGTCAGAATAGTGCCAACCCAGAAGCATCTGTCGCGGTGGTCCACCGTGAACATAGACGATCGCCGGCTTCTTCGCCGCGCCGCCCTTGGCTTCAAACAACTGCCCGTGAATCTCAACTCCATCCGGCGCCTTGTAGACCACCTTCTTCGGGACGACCAGTTGGGTCGTTGGGAAATCGTTTGGAATGCGATCTTCCGCCAGCGCTATTGCTTTGCCGCCGCCTGCGGGTATTACGGTTGGCAGTGGTGGACGTTGCGCGGTTGCGCCGAGGTAGGCGATGTACTTGCCGTCGCCAGTGATGAAGGGTGTCCACTCGAGTCCTTTACCGGGGGTTATGACGACAGATTCAGCGCGATCGACGGGAACCTTCACGATATGCCGGCGATCAATGTCGTCAGCATCGGTTCCTGCATTTCCGGCAAAGACCAGATAACGCCGGTCACTGCTGATTGAGATGTACTCCGCCATGTAGTTGCCGGGCGTCAGCAATAAAGGCTCGCCGCCGTTTTCTGGAATCGAGTAAAGATGTGGCCAACCGTCGAGATAGGAGAGAAAAACGATGCGACCGGCCGCGGCCCAATGAAGGTTTGTTTCTCCCTCAGTGCTCGGCGGAGAGCCGCGCAGAGTAAACGGACTTTTCCAGAGTTGCTGTCCTTCGCCTGTTGTGGCGTCGGCGGTCCAGATGGACCAGGCCTGCGGGCGTCGTTCGAGAACTGGTTCGGGAGCGCCGCCGCTTCCGGGACGTCGCACAAAGGCGATTCGCTTTGCGTCAGGTGACCAGCGCGGACTCGAATCGCGTGAAGTCGAAGGCGCGAGATATTGAATCGGTGTCGTGTCGTTTGTATAGACGCCGATGAACGAATGATCGCCGCGATTTGTAACGAAAGCTAACCTCGCACCGTCGGGCGACCACTCGGGAGCGCCGCAGTCGCCGCGTGCGTAGAAGAAGCGCTTGGCCGGTGTCGAGCCGTCAAGCGGCGCCGACGAGATGCCGCGCTCCTTCACGAAGACTACTCTGTCGCTCTTCGGTGAGATCACCGGATCGTCGCCTTCGCTTAGGAGCTTCGGCTCACCACCAGCAAACGGAACGCTCCAGACCTGGACTTTCATTTGAGTAGTCGTGATTGCGGGATTGACGCCAATTGAGCTGTCAAAGTTTGAGCCGTGATCTCCGCCGCGAACGTAAACCACGTACTTGCTGTCGTGCGAGATCGATAGACTCGTCAGCTCCTGGCCGTCGTCTGTGTTGTAATTCGTCAACCTGCGCGCTTTGAATTCAGGTCCTTCCGCGACCCAAACGTTCCGTGACCCACGCTCATTAAACGCCCACGCGATCCGCGAGCCGGTTGCAGACGCAGTCAGCTCGTTGGGAAACGGATAACTCTTGATCTGTTCGACAGTGAACGACTGAACCGCGGCTTGTTGTGACGCTGGAAAGAACCACACGCTTGCGACTAATGCCGCGGCGATCATTATTACGAACACAACCGCGCGGCGCATGACGAGCTTTTGCATGAGCATCCTCCTGTTTGCTGCGCATCCAATCACAGTCACGTTGTTCTGGCAAGTAGGAACCGAGTTAACATACGGAATATGAGTTTGAGTAGTATTTATCTCCTCGCCGATAGTCAGCTCCTCTTTTGGCGTGACAGTGACGGTACGCTCCTTCTCGACTCCAGCAAGACAGGGGTGAAGACGGAGTCTGCGAACGCCTCTTACCTCGGTGCCTCAAACGGCGACGACCCGGCTTACTACAGCATCTTTGAGGCAGCAATGGAAATTCTGGGAGTCACCCGCCGGAGGATGATTCCGTCCTCCTTTTCGGGCGATGACGCCGAATTTCTTGCCAATTCAGAGATCATTCTTTTGGCCGGCGGTGACGCTGTAAGCGGGTGGCAGACCTTCACGAGTAACGGCGCACGCGAGGCCGTCATGGCAAGGTATATCGAAGGAGCGCTCTTTATAGGCGTGTCAGCCGGTGCCCTGCAACTCGGCCTTTGTGCCTACCCTGATGGAGACTTCTCCGGCGAAGACCTGGTCGAGACTTTCAAATTTGTGCCGCTCATCATCGGTGCGCACGATGAGAAACGTGAGTGGGAGTCGCTTAAGAAGGCAGTCTATCTCACAGGTGATGGCGCGCAGGGTGTGGGGATTCCTGCGGGAGGCGGGGCCATTTATCATCCTGACGGCTCGCTGTCGCCGGTGCGGTATCCTCTCGATCTGTTCTCGCTTGCGGAGCAGCAGTTGTCACACAGCCTTCTGTTGACTCAAGACGCACCACGGACGTAGTTCAGAAAATGAAAGCCACAAAGAAGCACAAAGCGGTTTCGCTAAATTCTTTGTGCTTTTGGTGCTTCTTTGTGGCAATCTTCTGAATCATGCTGACAGTCGAAGATTATCGCCGAGTCTACGCCGACGAGATTCGCTTTGTGGCGAACCTTACGTCGCCTGCGCTGGTCGAAGCGTTCGCGAGCGTGCCGCGCGACCAGTTCATCGGTCCTGGACCATGGCGCGTTGGGTCGCCGGAGTTGAGATCACTCGCAGCAGTGGGACTGGGTGAGGCGAACTATGTCGAAGTCGATGATCCGCGGCATCTGTACCACAACGTGGTGGTCGTGCTCGACGCGGCCCGCGACATTAACAATGGACAGCCGAGCGCACTGGCCCATTGGATCAACGCACTCGACCTCAAGCCCGGCGCTCGCGTCTATCACCTTGGCTGCGGTGTGGGCTACTACACCGCAATCATGGCTGAAGTGGTTGGGCTGGAAGGTTCCGTGGTGGCGAGCGAAGTGAATCAGGAGTTAGCGGCCCGCGCGCGTCAAAACCTGGCGGCGTACGGCAATGTGCAAGTGCACTCAGCCGACGGTGCAGAGATGGATCCCGGTGAATGCGACGCCATGCTGATCAATGCCGGCGTCACACACCCGCATCAACTGTGGCTTAATCGACTGCGAGAAGGCGGTCGCCTGGTCGTACCAATCACCATGGCCACCAGCCCAACGCTGGGTGCGGGAGTGATGATGAGGATCGTGCGTAGCGGCGATCACTTTACAGCGCGTGGCGTCAGTCCGGTCGGGATCTATTCCTGTATCGGTATGCGCGACGAAACGATGGAGCCAATTCTCCGCAAGGCTATGACGACCCAGCAGATACTCAAGGTGAAGTCATTGCGGCTCAAGCCACATGAGGAAGATGAGACGTGCCTGGCGCACGGACCCGTTGTGTGTTTTAGCAAAGCTGAGATAGACGCCGAGTCTTGACCTGAAGTAGGTACTGGGTGCCTTCTGGCATTCGGTGAAAATCCACGTGCTATAATTTGCGCATGCCTCAGCCTTCAGGAATTGAATACTTGATGAGGGCAAAACCATGGACGACGACAAAAAGTGGATCGTTTCAGACAAAGATCATCTCGGCGGTAAACCGCGGGTGCAAGGAACACGCATTTCGATAGCTTTTCTGCTTGAATGCCTCGCCAGCGGAATGAGCGTCGCTGAGATCGTCGATGCTTATCCGACATTGACCGAGCACGCTGTGCAGGGTGCGTTACGCGAACTGGCGCACGAAAAGGAAGCAGCCGCGGCGTGAGGATTCTCCTCGACGAAAATATGCCTCGTGGGTTGCTGACTGCTTTGGTAGCAGAAGGTCAGGAGGTCGATTCGGTAAAGCAAGCAACGTAATCGTCTCCAGCGGCTCGACAGCGAACGACGGGCGGCCACGGAGGGCCGCCTCTACAGTTGTGCCGTCCAGGGTTCCTTCACTTTAAGACTGGTACTCAACTCAGAAAATCAGCTTCACCGCCAACTGAATATTCCTTGGTCCACCGCCGCCCATGAATGGGTTGCCGATGCCGACGTCGGGTGTGACAGTGATTGGGAGAAAGCCTGTTCCTCGGCCGGTCGCCGGATCGATTGACGAAGTGATGTCGGCGGCAAAACTCGGCAGGAGGGGATTGGAAAAGTTCGGATGGTTGAAGATGTTGAAGACTTCAGCTCGGAGTTGAAGACGTAGTTTCTCGGTGATGTCGGTGTCTTTGAAGATCGAAAAATCGACGTTGTGATAACCAGGCCCGCGCAGAGCGTTGCGGCCGAGAGAGCCAAAATGCCAGGTGCCGGGAATGCACGAAGCCGCACTTCCGTCGCCCGCCGGATCGAGTGTGCAAGGCACCTTGAATGCCGACAGGTTGATGAACCGGTCAGGCGAGCTTGTGCCTGCATACGGATCGCCGATGAGATCGGGTCGTGGGAAAAACTCACCGGTGTTGTTGTAATCATCAAACAGCGTCAGGTGAAACGGATTGCCGGTGCGTATCGTGACCACCGTATTTAGTTGCCACCCTTTGCCGAGACGCGGATGCGACTCCGAGAAGTTTGGAATCGCGTAACTGGCGGTGACAACGAACCGGTGCCGGTTATCGAAATTCGAGTTCGCTTTCTCGCACTTTGTGCAGTGGCTGTTATCCGGCTGTGTCGCATTCGCCACATAGTCCTGACCGTCCGAAGCGTTGTCGATCGAATGCGACCAGGTGTAGTTAACCTGCGTGGAGAAACCCTTGCGATCGCGCACGGAAAAGGTCGTTTGCAGTGCGTTGTAATTTGAGATCGCGGTGGTCTCCAGTTGATTGACGTAGAAGAAGGTGCCTCCGGAAGGCGCGAAAGGTCCATTGTCAAACGGCCGCGCAGAAGAAACGCTGGGGTTCACAGGCTGGTTGATATCGCGGTAGCGAAACAGCTTCGTGCCGTGCGAGCCGACGTAGCCAACTTCCAGCACGGCGTTTCTGAACAACTCCCGTTGAATATTTAGATTGTAGTTTTGCACGTACGGGGTGCGCAGGTTCGGATCGACTGCGAATACGTCGGAGTCGAGAAAATCTGTAAAGATTGGAACGCCGTCCTCGATCGTAGGCTCGGTCGAGAATGAAAAGAGGATTGGAGCTGGGCCGACCGGATTGAAAGCTGGTCCAGGGTTGAAGGTATTGAACGGGAGTTGCCCCGCAAAAAAGTCTTGCGAGAACGCGTCATAGAACAAACCCCAACCTGCGCGCACGACAGTCTTGCCGTTACCGTGGATATTCCATGCCAGTCCGAGGCGCGGTGAGAAGTTGTTCCAGTCGCGATCGTAGAGACGCGGAAGTCCCGGCGATCCCACTTGCACAAGACCCACGGCAGGATTGAAGTTGCTGAGCAAGTCATTCTTCTCATCAATCACGCCGAAGTAATCCCAGCGCAGTCCGAGGTTGAGTGTAAGTTGCGGGTTCCAGCGAAACGTGTCCTGCACGTAACCGGCGTGTGAATTCTGGAAAGTAGAGCGATTGGAATTGCCACGCGCGGCACGGCCACCGCTCAATGTGCCGGAGAGAAAGTCGGCCAGCGAACCGAAGTCTAAACGACCGCGATAGCCGGCATCGAAAAACTGGTCCACCGTCGTGCGCCGGAACTCATAACCAAACTTCAGGTCATGTCGCGCGAGCTTCCACGAAAAGTTATCGATCACCTGGTAGTTGATGTCGGTGCGCGCACGCGGGACAGAGAGTGTTGCGCCGATGTTGGCAATCCCCAAATCATCCTGAATGCGAATGAGCGGCAAGCCAAAGTCCTGCTCGCCGGCGATGCCGGTGTTGAGTCCAATCGAACGCGGATCGAAATCGTTGTCTTCCGGAAAAAATCCTTCCTTGAATCGATTGAAACCAAACCGCAGCTCGTTAACTTTGGTTGGCGAAAGGATCTTCAAATAAGAGATCGAGACAAGATGAACTTTAGTTGGTGTCGTCGTGTTATAGCCCGGAAGAATATTGCCGGCGAGGATCGCCAGCGGGAACGACTGGTCGCTCGTGCCGTAGAAATAGCGACCCGTAAGTTGGTTGTCGTTATTAAACGAATGATCAATCTTGCCGATAAGACTATCGACATCGTTTGAAGCCGGCGTGGTGACGAAGAGGTTTGGCTGGCCACTGTTGTCGAAAAGAGGCAACGGCCGATTCGGAGCCGGCCACGGATTGCGAGCCAGCAAACGAGCGATTACCGGATTCGTTGGACCACCGAGTGCAGCGATCTCGCCCGGATCGGGGACGCGCGCAGTTGAATTCAGTCCGACTCGTTCGCGTTGACCTTCGTAAGCGAAGTAAAAGAACGTCTGGTTGCGTTTGATCGGACCACCGAGCGAGCCGCCAAACTGATTGTTCCTGAAAGCCGTTTGCGGATCGGGTTCGGGGTTAAAGAAATTGCGAGCGTCGAGTGCGTTGTTCCGGAAGAACTCGAACACTGAGCCATGAAAATCGTTGGTGCCTGACTTGGTGACGATGTTGACGATCGCGCCGGAGTTGCGGCCATACTCGGCTTCGAAGTTTGAGAGTATGGCTGCTTCGGAAATAGCCTCGATCGGCAGGATTGTCGCGGGAGTTCCGAAAACACCAGCTTCGTTAATCGCTGGAAGGTTTCGATATCCGTCGTTCATGTCGGTGCCGTCGAGCAGATAATTATTTGCGCGCCCGCGGTTGCCATTGGCGCTAAACAATCCGAATGAGCCGGGCGAATCAGTCGCGCCTGAAGGATCGCCGGTAGCACCTGGAACCATTACCAGGAACTTCGTGAAGTCGCGGCCGTTGATCGGCAAGTCCTCGGCGGTCATCGTTGTGATAGTCCCGCCAAGCGTGTTGGTGGTGGTCTCGACCTGCAAGTTTGTCGCGACAGTCAACTCTGTCGTTGTACCTGCGACATTTAACTTGACGTCAACCCGCCGGTCAGTAGCCACTTCGACAGTTACGTTTGAAACGACTGACGCTACAAAGCCTGTCTGCTCGACGCGGACTTCATATGGACCAATCGGCAATTCAGGAACGGTATAGTTCCCGGCGTCGTCGGTGGTAGTCGAACGCTCGAGTCCAGTGCTCGTGTTCCTGACTGTGATCTTCGCGCCGGAGACGACGGCGCCGTTCGGATCGCTGACGGTGCCGAGGATCGTGCCGCGAAATGTCTGTGCGGATACAATCGCGGTCAGGAGGGGAAGCAACAGGAGCACACGGGCAAGCTGAGAAGAGAGTTTTGTTGTTGAGGATTTATGGACGTTGATTCCGTGTTGCATATCGTTGGCTCCTTATAGACGAGGGATGCAGATGTTATTGAAAGAACTACCGCTGGGCCAGCACTGTGAGTGCGTGAAGGATTATAGCCTTGAAGCAACGGCAGTCAATGTGAGGTTCGCAATCGTGCTGAGTGTGGGATGAGGCGGTGGGCTCCGGCCAGGGACTTCACTGAACAAGACTCGCAATTATCGCACTTAATTGCTTCCTCTGTTACGAAAAACGACCTATTATCTTCGTGGTGAAAGTAAAGGAGGTAATCAAACTTCTTGAGCAGAATGGATGGTACTTGGCGAGAACCAAAGGTAGTCATCGTCAATTCAGGCATGCCGAAAAGCCGGGAGCCGTGACAGTAGCGGGAAAACAAAGCATTGATGTCCCGCGCGGTACTTTGAATAGTATTCTGAAGCAAGCTGGGTTGAAACAGCGAGAGGACCAAAGATGAAATACGCAGTTATCGTCGAGAAAGGTGAAAGCAGTTTCGGAGCGCATGTGCCAGATTTGCCTGGTTGTGTCGCCGTCGCTGAAACAAAGCAAGAGGTTTTACAGTTGATTCAGGAAGCGATCGAGTTTCATTTGGAAGGCTTGCGCGAAGATGGCCAACCAATTCCCCCCGCGGCTTCGAGTGTTGAATATGTAGACGTGCGCGCCGCATAACGACCGCTTGCGACGTCCTGTGACTTTTCTCTTCAGATCTCCTCCCGCGATTATATTCATTGGCTGCTTGCGGCTTTACCTTAATTGAAGCGATGGGGCTTCAGTGAATTGGTGAGGCTGGCGTTGGGCGTCAGGGAAAAACAGTGTCGAGAGAGCCCGAAGATGGTGAAGCGTTGATTGCTGCGTGGCGAACGAACAATCGAGTAACGATGTATCTCGTCGAGAACCTGCCGCCTGAGTTGTGGTCGAAGAGTGTACCCGGCTCGCCTCGCCGAACGGTTCGGATGATCGTGGCGCACATTCATAACGCCAGGTGCATGTGGATCAAAATGATCGGCGCGCGCCATGGCATTGTGGTCCCGCGAACGGTTGATGGTCGCGCGGTACGGCCGGCAGAGTTGCTGCGCGCGCTCACACGCAGCAGCGACGGCATCATTAGCTTGATTCGACTCGGTATAGCTCGCGGCGGCGCGGTGCCCGCAGCCACCTGGCAAAACTTTCCGACGGATGTAGTGCACTTTCTTAGCTACTTCGTGGCTCACGAGGCACACCATCGTGGACAGCTCTGCTTGTTGGCCCGGCAATTGGGCCAGCGGCTGCCGGCAGACGTGACGGCCGGACTCTGGCAGTGGAAGAAGCGTTCACGAGAGTGAAGCCAGCCACAAAAAGCACAAAGGATGTCCGCTGATTTTGTGCCTTTTGTGCTTCTTTGTGGCGGATCCTTCGCGTATGATTCGCAGCATCCGTTTTAATCACCTGGAGCACAACTATGAGCGACCGCAAATATCGTCACCGTGGCTACATGGACAACGACCGCGAGGAGCAGCGATCAAAGCCGCAGGCAGGGCCTCGGTCAGGGCCGCCTCCCGATCGTGAAGGCCCACGCTCGCCGCGTATGATGGCATTCGGCGAGACGGTTAAGTGCGCGGCATGCGCAGCAAAGGCCCCGCCAACCATTCGCATGGACAGCTCTTGCCCGAAGTGCAACGCCGACCTTCACACCTGTCGTCAGTGCACGTATTTCGATCCGGGCGCCCGCTTCGAGTGTAGTAATAAATCGATCACTGCAAGAATAGTGAATAAGAACGCACGCAATACGTGCGAGCTGTTCGCCGCTCGAACGGTAGTCGAGCGCGAAACTTCGTCAGGTGCTCCGACGGATGCTCGTCAGGCATTCGCGAAACTGTTCAAGAAGTGAGGGTCACCACTTTGGACCACGGAAATGCAGGATCTTGTCAGCCCACGTTTTCCATTCTGAATAACTTGCAGGTTGACTCATGGACTGCGTGGCATCCACTGACCGGCGTAGCCGGATTCTTTCGGATACCGGTGGAGCAGTCCGGCGAAGCTCATCCGAGTGCTTAAGAATTCCGGTTACTTCTCTTTGCGTTAATACTCCACTGAAATTGAACCTGTCTCGCGTAGGAGTGTTCCAATTACCTCCCGCATAAGTCCACCCAGTGGATAGCCGCGCTGAAAAAGAGAATTGTCTCGTGCGCGGATCAAACTTCACGTCTTCCAGTATTCCGGTAGGAGGGTCGGCGGGTGCTCCCGTGAAGACGACCAACAGACCGAAGATCTGGTCTCCGTCTTTCCACAGTTGCAACGAATAGCCGAAGGCATCGTCGCCCGGAAACTTGATGTTCTGAAAGTCTCCCAGTACTCGAACTGTATTCGCTGGTTTGGCTGGCGTTACCGCCAGGAACTCGCAGGAAACTACGACCAGAATGATCGAGCACAAGAATCTCATGGGCAATCTATCACTGAGTGCTCCTTCTTTATCGTGAACAGAAGGGGGTCAGATGTTACCGGTTTAGACCACAAGATTCCGTGTCGCTGCCAACGCGCACCCAGTTGTTCAGCCAGCTCGTTTGATTCATGCCACGTCGGAACTTCAACCTGAAGCACATGCTCACCTGACTTGACAGCTCCCGTAATCTCGCGTGCATCGCCTCGAACAACAAAGAGCCCGATATTTGTCTCCACTTCGTACGATGCATTGGGCTGAAGAGAAACGAAGCAGGTTGACGGTGCGCGCGCCCTGTAACACTTCTCGCCACCGCTAGTAGCGTCCGTTAATGAGGAGTCAACTTCGAAATGCTTTGCCGCGGCGTCAGCAAAGGTGCGGCTGATCATCAGCCGCGATATTGCGGTACTCCCCTTATAAAGAATAATCGTCTCCTTTCCCTGGTTGGTGTAGACCAGTCGCACGTTAAGGCGTAAACCGTCCAACTCTGAATCCCCAATGCAGTATTGTTCGCCTAAAACTTTTACGCTGAGACGCAAAGGCTCCTGTGGGGACGACTCGATCGCGGCAGTGGGAGCTCCCCCATAAAGTAGGACACACGCAAGGACCACCGTTAAGAGTAAAGCTTCCGGTACTCTTCTCATTTCTCAAAAGCACGCCTTTTTAACCGCATCGGTGTTTTGCTGGTTCAGTTTTTGATTGTTGGCATCAGGTCCGAATATGCCGGCTTGATGTCCCAGCTCATGGAGCAACAGAAGAGAGCTAAACTTCTTACCGCGAAAACCCGAATGGGCATCCAGCGTTTGCATGCCCTTTCCGGGGACGAACATCACGGGATGAAAGAAGTTGCCCTTCTCGTTGATGAAAACCGAGGTCGGAGAATTCGTCTGTGCTCCCGTTACGCTTGTCTCGCCTGTTGCGGGATCGTATTTAGGACCACCACTGGCAAGTGCGAGAACTCGATATTCTGTGTTATCCAGCATCGCAATCAGGTCTGCGCTCGATTTCCCGAATAGTCTCGCACAATCAGGTTTTTTTCGCAGACGCTTCTTGGCTTCCTCAAGTGCTTTAAGGAAATCCTTAATGTATTTCTGCGACATGAACCTGACCGTAATCGGCGCAGCGTTCTGCGGGTTCGCTATGTTAACGATGATAAGCTTGCTCAGCCCGCTCGGACCGCCGCCCAGTATCGGAACGACGTCCGGGTTCCACTGTGCTGTTCCGCCGGGTATCACTTTCCAGTAGCCTTTCGAAGGCCACCCAATTTCCTTCAGGAAATCCGCGACGCCCGCGCCTATTGCTGCTATTACCGCAGCATGCAGACTTCCCGTCATGAGCAAAGTTTCAAGGAAGGTGAAGACGGCCTTGATTACCGCATGAATGAGCGCGTGCAGAATGCGCTTGAAGATTTTTTTGATAAAGCTAAAGAAACCCAGGCCACTGGGATCAAGGTTGTTAACGGGATCGTTCGCGCAGTAAGCGTAGAGATTCAGCGTCTGAGGATTCGACAGGCTCGTCGCTTCCATGCCCGCCGGATCGACTTGGGTAAACCGTCCCTGTTGCGAGTCGTAGTGACGATTGACGGCATAGTCGAGTCCGGTCGTTATACTTCTGTCGTAGCTGGTGAAACGCTTGTTCGTTCCGCCAATCGTTCCGCCTGCCGGAGCAGACTCATTCAAGGCCGTGCCGTAAGGCAACGTTTGTTGTTCGAAGTAAGTAGTGTTCTGTGCGTTTGTAACCAGGCGAGTGCCGAGACGATCGGGATGGTGATACTGGGTGAATTCCCCACCGCTGCCGTTCGGCGTGGTTGTCGCAAGTAGCCGCGAGCCGAGATATACGTAGCTCTTGGACCATGTCGGCGAAGTGGCGCCATTGATTTCAACGTACTCGACATTGTCGCTACAGGCGTAGTAAGTGCGTACGTTACCTTCCTCGGCAATCAGCCGCTGTGATGATTCGCCATAGGTGTAAGTACCGAGTGTGTAGCCAAAATCATCCGTGACCTTCACCAGGCGATTAGCTGCATCGTATTGGAACTTCTGCGCGGAGCCGTCACTCCGCACTTTGCGCATCTGGTTGCCGGCAGCGTCGTACTCGAAACCGGCGTTGGTGATGCGGTTAGTTGCCGGGTCGTAAGTAACACTTGCCAGGCCGTCCGTAGCTATTGACGACGAGCCACCAGAGTTCACCGGACACAGGCTCGCTACCTTAGTTGCGAATTCGGTGCTGTTCTCAAAACCTGCACGCACCGCATCTCTGCCAACTAACGGGACTTGGGCAGTCCAATTATCCCACCCCGCCTGGTCTGGTTCCCGTTGCAAATAAGCTTTGTAGAGATCGTAGACGTAGTCACGATCTATTCGATTGCGGTTGAGGTATTCCTGCGATTTGAAGAGCTGGCGACCGAAATAGATCGCAGTGGACAGCAACTGTGATTGTCCCTGGTAGTAAGACTGGCG